>Ga0070704_100002590_pt1 | contig 10197 bp, 9 predicted proteins | sample KBSK5252metaG_FD_65467 | JGI IMG/M metagenome (GOLD analysis project Ga0070704, IMG submission 65467) | Corn, switchgrass and miscanthus rhizosphere microbial communities from Kellogg Biological Station, Michigan, USA - KBS K5-25-2 metaG | ecosystem: Host-associated > Plants > Roots >... | reverse complement strand
CAGGTCGACGAAGGCCGGCGCCACCCGATTGCCGAGCGACGCGTCGCGGCCGCCCTGCACCGAGACCGGCACCATCACGCGAAGCGTGCGGCCCCGGGTCGGCTCCTTCCGGTCCCGCAACAGCCGGTGCAGCGCGCCACCGACGACGGTGAGCACCGCGTCGTTGACCGTCCCGCCCAGCGCGTCCTTGATCTCCTTGAAGCGCTGGAGCGGCGCATCGGCGATCGCGAACCGCCGGTTCGGGCCGATCTGCACGTCGAGCGGCGACGCGGGCCGGGCGCCCATGTCCAGGATGCTGCGGAACCCCGACAGGACGGTGCCGACGTCGAGCGCCGCGACCGCTGGCGAACGGCGAACCGCGTCCAACCCGTTCATCAACGCCTGGACCGGGTGGGCGAACAGGGTCTCGGTGGCATCGCGGAGCAGGTCCTGCGAGGACGGTTCGGGTTCGGGCTCCCAGGCAGGCGGTGGCGGTTCCTCCTGCGGCTCCGGCGACAGGTCGAACAGGGCCGCCGTCAGATGCATGCCCGAGAGCCCGTCGATCATCGCGTGATGCACCTTCATCAGGGTCGCGACGTGCCCGCCCTCGAGCCCCTCGATCACGTAGAGCTCCCACAGTGGCTTCGATCGGTCGAGCGGGCGAGAGAGGATCCGCTGGACCTGTTCGCCGAGCTCGACCCGGCCGCCCGGGCGCGGGAGGGCCGCGCGACGGATGTGGAAGTCGAGGTCGAACGCGGCGTCGTCCACCCAGACCGGCAACGCGAGCCCGAACGGGACCATCTTCACCTTCTGCCTCAGGCGCGGTGCGAGGTGCAGGCGTGACGCGAACACGTGCTCGACGTCCTCGAACCGCAGCCGTCCGTCCGGACGCGTCGAGGGGTCGAGCACGGAGAGCCCGGCGACGTGCATGTGCATCGCCGGCCGCTCCAGGTACAGGAACGAGGCGTCGAGCGCGGTCAGGCGTTCGGTAACCATCGGATCCACCGTACCGCTCCACGACCGGCGTGGAAACCGGTGCTAGCCTCCCCCGCGATGCGCCGACGTCTGCGCGCCGTCACCCTGCTCGCCGCCACGTTCGTGCTCGCTCTCCCCTGGACGCCTGCCCGAGCCACGAGCGACGGGGGGTACCGAACCATCGAGGTGCGCGACAACGTGTTCGCCCCACGGATCGTTCGGGTCGCGGTGGGTGGGACGATCGAGTGGACGAACGAGGGACGGAGCACACACAACGTCACGGCCGACGACGGAGCGTTCGCCTCGTCCGATCTGGCACCCGGCGACGCGTTCGAGGAGACGTTCCCCACGGCCGGGGCGTTCCCGTACTTCTGCTCGATCCACGGGTCGCCGGGCGTGGGGATGAGCGGTCTGGTCCTGGTCGGCGACGCACCGATCCCGGGTGCCGCGTTCGGCGTCGGACCCGGTCGCGAGACGCCGCCCTCGCTGCCCGGGGACGAGGTCCGAGTTCCTCGGGACGCGCCGACCATCCAGGCCGCGGTCGACGCCGCCGAGCCCGGCGGCATCGTGGTCGTCTCGCCCGGCGTCTACGAGGAGGCGGTGGTCGTGACCACGCCGTTCCTCACGATCCGAGGGCTCGACCGTAACCGGGTGATCCTGGAGGGAGGGTTCACGCTCGACACCGGGATCCAGGTGGTCGATGCGGACGGGGTCGCGATCGAGAACATGACCGCCCGCCACTACGTGGTGAACGGGTTCCTGTGGTCGGGCGTCTTCGGCTACCGCGGGTCATACCTCACGGCGTACAACGACGGCGACGACGGACTGGTCGCGTTCGACTCCCGCTACGGACAGTTCGACCACTCGTACGCGAGCGGGCACCCGGACTCCGGCTTCTCCATCGGCCAGTGCTTCCCGTGCCACGCGGTGATCACCGAGGTGCTCGCCGAGAACAACGCGGTGGGGTTCTCGGGCACGAACGCCGGCGGCGACCTGTTCGTCGTCAACTCGGAGTGGCGCGAGAACCTGGCCGGCATCGTGCCGAACACCCTGGACTCCGAACGGCTCGCGCCGCAGCATGACGCCCTGATCGCCGGCAACTGGGTGCACGACAACAACAACGCGAGCGCGCCCACGTTCGACCTGGAGTACCCGTCCCTCGGGATCGGGATCATCGTGAACGGCGGGCGCGACAACATCGTCACGCAGAACCTGGTCGAGGATCACGACGCCTTCGGCATCGCGCTCCTCCCCTCGCCCGACGAGGACCTGTGGCTCACGCAAGGCAACGAGGTTCGCGACAACCTGGTACGGAACTCCGGCGACGCCGATCTCGCGCTCGGCGCCCCCTCGGCGGGCGGCGACTGCTTCTCGGGCAACGCCTTCTCCTCGAGCCTGCCGCCGGCGATCGAATGGCGGGCCGGTTGCGGGTCGCCGTTCGCTCGGATCCCCGGTGGCTCGGTCGGCGCCGTGTTCGGTCCCCTCGAGCGCTACCTCGAGGCATCGCTCAGCGACGTTTCCGTAGGCGACTGGCGTTCGCAGCCGCCGCCACCAGATCAGGAGCAGATGCCGGGCGCCGAGAGCGCCCCGCCCGACCCGGCGATCGCCGAGACCGCCGTCCCCGAACCCGTCCGCATCCGCGATGCCCGCACGCTCGACGTGCCGGCGCCGCCCGAGGTCTCCCAGGAGGTCACCGTGCTCGGGATCTCGCTCGCCACGAGTTGGTGGGGCGTGCTCATCGGCCTGTACACGTACGTCCTGCCGCTGATCCTGTACTCGGCGTGGGTCTCGATCGCGCTGTGGGACCTCGTCCGTCAAGACGCGGTGCCGAATCGCAACCGCATACTCTGGATGCTCGCGGTGCTCGTGCTCCCGCTGGTGGGGCCGATCGCGTACTTCACGCTCGGGCGCTCGCCGATCCAGCGATCGCTCCGGGTGATGCTGGTGGCCGGTGGGCTCGCGATCTACGTGGCCCTCACCGCGCTCGCGATCGGGCTCGGGCCCTAGCGCCCGGCTGGCTCGGGCTCGCCCTCGCGGAGCGCCCGAGCGCTCGATGGTCTCCCGTCGCCTAGGGTTTCCACGGGTCGGATGTCGAGAACGCCGGGACGGCTCCGACCAACTCGTGAGCGCGCCACCGGCGCGGACGGAGGGAGTGGAAGATGAAGTACCTGATCATGATGTTCGGGGACCAGGCCACGATGATCGAGACCCGATCCACCGAGTGGATCCGGTCGATGATCGGGTTCATGAAGGACCTCGATCACGAGCTCCGCGACGCCGGCGAGTTCGTCGACGGACAGGGACTCGTCGACCCGACGCAGGCCAAGACGGTCCGCTTCGAGAGCGGTGCCCCGGTCGTGACCGACGGGCCGTTCGCGGAGTCCAAGGAGTCGCTGGCCGGCTACTGGATCGTCGATGTCCCCGAGGGGCGGGCGCTCGAGATCGCCTCGCGGATCGTCGCGTTCATCGAGGGCCCGATCGAGGTACGTCAGATCGCCGACGCGCCGCCCGAGTACTGAGGCCGGATCCCACCGCACCACGAGACCAGAGGAGGACCGAGATGCCGAAGATCACCCCGTTCCTGTGGTTCGACGACCAGGCCGAGGAGGCCGCCGAGTTCTACGTGTCGGTGTTCAACGCGAGGCCCGGCTCCGCCGGCGACTCGGAGATCCTCGGGGTCTCGCGCTACGGCGAGGCCGGCCCCGGCAAGCCCGGCTCGGCGATGACCGTGTCATTCAGGCTCGAGGGCCAGGAGTTCACCGGACTCAACGGCGGCCCGCACCACTCGTTCAACGAGGCGGTGTCGTTCTTCGTGAACTGCGAGACGCAGGAGGAGGTCGACGCGCTCTGGTCCGCGCTCTCGGACGCGGGCGAGGAGGGACCGTGCGGGTGGCTGAAGGACCGGTACGGACTGTCCTGGCAGATCATCCCCTCCGCGCTCGGCGAGCTCCTCGGCGACCCCGACCCCCAGCGGGCCGCGAGGGCGATGCAGGCGATGCTCCAGATGACCAAGCTCGACATCCAGGGGCTCCGCCGCGCCGCGGAGGCGGCGTAACGAGGACCCCGATGTCATCGGTCGACGCGCCCGGCGTCGAGGACCTGCTGCGCGAGCTCGCGCCGCAGGTCCTCGGCGTGCTCGTCCGTCGGTACGGCCGGTTCGACTCGAGCGAGGACGCCGTGCAGGAGGCGCTGCTCGCCGCGGCGACGCAATGGCCCGAGCAGGGCGTGCCCGAGAGCCCGCGAGCCTGGCTCGTCACGGTGGCCTCCCGGCGGCTGGTCGACGGGTGGCGCAGCGAGGACGCCCGCCGTCGTCGCGAGGAACAGGGCACGGTCCCCGACGTGCCCCACCCGGGACCGGTCGCCGAGCGGGACGACACGCTCACGCTCCTGTTCCTGTGCTGTCACCCGTCGCTCTCGGTGCCGTCGCAGCTCGCACTGACGCTCCGAGCGGTCGGCGGCCTGACGACGGCCGAGATCGCGAACGCCTTCCTGGTCCCCGAGCCCACGATGGCCCAGCGCATCAGCCGCGCGAAGCAGACGATCAGGAACGCCGGCGCCCGCTTCGACCTGCCGCCCGAGGCGGAGCGCGAGGATCGGCTTCGCGTGGTCCTGCACGTGCTCTACCTCCTGTTCAACGAGGGCTACACGACGAGCGCGGGTCCCGCGCTGCACCGGGCAGACCTGACCTCGGAGGCGATCCGGCTCGCGCGCCTGCTCCGACGACTCGTTCCCGAGAACGGCGAGATCGCCGGGCTGCTGGCGCTCATGCTGCTGACCGATGCCCGCCGCGCGGCGAGGACCACCCCGGACGGCGCCCTCGTCCCCCTCGCCGAACAGGACCGCGCCCTGTGGGACAGGACGCAGATCGAGGAGGGCGTCGGGATCATCGGCGACACCCTCGGCCGGGCAGCGATCGGTGCGTATCAGCTCCAGGCGGCGATCGCCGCGATCCACGACGAAGCGCCGAGCGATGACGAAACGGACTGGCCGCAGATCCTCGCCCTGTACGACGTGCTCGAACAGGTCTCCCCCGGCCCCGTCGTGACGCTCAATCGGGCGGTCGCCGTCGCGATGGTCGACGGACCTCGGGCGGGTCTCGCGGTGCTCGGCACACTGGACGCCGACGATCGCATGACCCACACGCACCGGCTCGAGGCGGTCCGGGGGCATCTGCTCGAGCTCGCAGGCGAGCCCGGCGCGGCCCGCGAGTCCTACCGGCGGGCGGCGATGATGACCGCAAGCGTCCCCGAACAGCGCTACCTCGCGATGCGCGCCGCCCGGCTGCGCTAGGGGATCTGCTGCTCCTGCGGGGTCGGCGTGCGGGCGAGGCTCGCCATCACGGCGCCGGCAAGGATCAGGAGGCCACCCGCCGCCACCCCGAAGGTGACCGACTCGTCCAGGAACACGAACCCGAGGACCGCGGCCGCCAGCGGCTCCATCGCCGAGACGATGGAGGTGCGGACGGCGCCGATCCTCGCGAGGGCCTCCATCAGGAAGAAGAAGGCGCCGGCGGACGACAGGCCCATGCCGACGAGCGGCCACCATTCGGCCGCGCCGGCGGGTAGCTCCCAGTGGCCGACCGCGTTGGCGTACACGAACAGCCCGATCGAGGCGCCCGCGCTGATCCACATCGCGCTGGTGAGCGCATTGGTGCGATCGACCAGCAGGTCCACGCCCGTGAGGTACGCGCTGTACGTGATCGCCGTCACGAACGCGAGGAGCACGCCGATCCCGTCGATCGCGAGGCCCGTGCCGGTCCCCACGACGATGGCGGCACCGGCGACCGCGCACAGGAGCGCGAAGACGGTCAACCGGGCCGGGAGGTCACCGCCGAGGGCCCACGCCCAGACCGTCACGAACACCGGGTACGTGAAGAACAGGAGCGTCACGGCGGCGACCGTCCCGTGCTGGGTGGCCGTGAAGAACAGGCTCGCCTCGATCGCGTAGCCGAACACCGCCAGCAGGACGAGACGGAACCGCTCCCCGCGGGCGGCCAGGATCGGCCGCCGCGTGACGAGCAGAGCGACCATCAGGATCAGGGCGCCGATCGCGAATCGGATCGACAGCATCGTCTCGACCGGGACGCCACGCTCGAGCACGAACCGGCCCCAGATGATGATCGTGCCGAACAGGACGGCCGAGGCTGCGGCCGACGCTCCCCCGAGCAGGTCGTGGCGTGCGGGCGGATCGGTCACGCTCAGGCGAGCTCGATCCGCATCCGCTTGAAGGCCTTGCCCTTGTTCTCGGTCTTCGCGACGCGGACGTGCCCGACCTCGGCGGTCGAATGCACGTGGGTTCCGCCGTCCGCCTGCTTGTCGAGGCCCTCGATCTCGATGACCCGGATCGGGTCCACCGACTCCGGTATCAGGTTCACCTTCGTCCGGATCAGGTCGGGATCCGCGAGGGCCTGGGCGCGCGGGAGGAAGCTCACGACGACCGGGCGGTCGACCGCGAGCTCCGCGTTCAGCTTCTCTTCCACCGCCCGCCCGAACTCGGCGTCGATGGACGCGAGCTCGAAGTCCATCCGAGCGACGCCCGGTTCCATGTTCCCGCCGGTGACCTTCGCGTCGTACTCGCGGAACACCAGCGCCGACAGCGCGTGCAGGGCCGTGTGCGTGCGCATGAGCGTGTGGCGGCGAACCCAGTCGATCTCGGCCGTGACGTCGATCCCGGGGGTTGGCGAAGCGCCGTCGACCTCGTGCAGGACCCTGCCGCCGCGCTTGAGCGTGTCGAGCACGCGGACCTCCCCGTCCTCCCAACGCAGCATCCCGGTGTCCCCAGGCTGCCCCCCGCCGCGCGCGTAGAAGACGGTCCGGTCAAGGACCACGCCCTCGTCGCCGGCCTCCTCCACGGTGGCGTCGCACGACCGGACGTACGCGTCGGTGGCGAAGAGCTCCTCGGTCACGCCCGGCAGCCTAGCCGACGCGGCCGCCGGGTCTCCCATACGCGTCCGCCCGGGTGCGAAGACCCTCAGGCACCGCCGGGTCCGTTCCGATACAGGACCTGAGATGTCCCCGAGTCCCGGGCCCACGAGACACCCGCACATCGTCGTCCGGTTCGCCGTCGCGACCCTGGCGGCGTTCGTGCTCGTCGGGGCCGTCGGGATGTTCCTGATGGTCCGCTACGCACGTGAGCGAGCGGAGCGGGCGGGGGCCTTCCACGCGGCCTTCGTCGCCTCCTCGGTCTTGGCTCCCGCGTTGTCCGGTCTCGACCTGTCTCGTCCGATAACGGGCGACGATGCGGCTCGCGTTCGGGAGCTGGTCAACGAGCGCGTCCTCGCGAACGGCCGCGACGTCCGCATCAAGGTCTGGCGGTTCGATGGCACGATCGTGTTCTCCGACGCCCCCAGCCTCGTCGGGAAGCGCTTCCCGGAGGAGGCGGCCGAGCTGGCCGAGGTCGTGGCCGGTCACCCCGAGATGGGCATCTCGGATCTGGACGACGCCGAGAACGTCGCCGAGCGCGGCCTGGCCGACAAGCTGTTGTTCGCCTACGTCCCTCTGCGGATCGAGCGCGGCGGCCCGGTCGTCGCCGTCGCGGAGCTCTATCAGGACTACGCCGTCATCCAGGAGGACATCGACGCCTTCGTGGCCAGGATGCTTCCGCTGCTGGTGGTCGGCCTGCTCGTCTTGTATGCGGCCATCCTGCCGATCGCCATGCGGATCTCGGCCGAGCTCAGGCGGCGGAACGAACGACTGGCGGAGCTCCTGGAGCGCGAACAGCAGACCGTGGCGGAGCTCCGTGACCTGGCCAAGAAGAAGGACGACTTCGTGAGCGCCGCGTCGCACGAGCTTCGGACACCGCTCACATCGATCCGTGGCTCGCTCGCGACCCTGAAGTGGGAGGGTGTCGGAGCCGACGAGGCGATGCGCACCGAACTCCTCGAGGCCGCCGAGCGTCAGACCAAGCGCCTGGAGCGCCTCGTCGTCAACATCCTGGCGGCCGCGGGCCTGGACGGTGATCGTCCTATCGAGATCGAACCGGTCGATCTCGCCGAGACCGCTCGCGCGGTCGCCGCGGAGCTCGACGCCTCGGACCGGGTCGTCGTCGCGGTTCCCGAAGGGAACGTGGAGACGGACCGCGCCCGCATCGTCGACGTCATGACGTACCTGCTCGACAACGCCCTGAAGTACTCGCCGGACGGGTCGAGCGTCACGATCGGCGCCGACAGCGAACGATCGGGGTTCCGTCTGTGGGTCACCGATCACGGCGTCGGCATCGATCCGGCCGATCAGGCCGCGATCTTCGAGCGGTTCCATCAGATCGACCAGAGCGCCACCCGATCGCAAGGCGGTCTCGGGCTCGGTCTTCACCTGGCCAAGGAGCTGGTCGAGGACCTTCGGGGACGGGTCGACGTCGCGAGCACCCCTGGTCGCGGCAGCACGTTTACAGTCTCGGTCCCATCCAAGGTGAAGACGGGCGCCACGCGCCGGTCTCCCGTCTCCACTCCGGCGGGCTGAACCCCTCAGGCCTCGAACGACTGCTCGCAGGCGGCGCTATCCGTTCCCCGCGATGAAGGCGGAGACGCGCGCGACGAGCTCCGGGATCCGCCGGAGCAGCTCCTCCTGGCTTCGGAGCGCGATCAGCTCGGCGTTCGGCAGCAACTCGGACAGGAGCCGGCCGAGCTCCGCCGGGTGGATCTCGTCGCCCTCGATCGTGACGATGATCGTCGGCGTCGCCACGTCCCGCAGGAGCTTTCGATCCGGGATCGGCCAGTCCTCGACCACGCCGTGGATCGCACGAGCGAGCCCGTCGGGATCGTCGTGCTGCCACAGCACGCGGTCGAGCTCCAGGCGCCACGGCGTCTCGACGTACTCGGCCACACGGGCCGGATCCTTCAGCACGGCCTGCAGCGCCTCCTGCGGGGTCTTGCCCTCAAGGTCCTCGGCGAGCAGGTGGTAGCGGTTCGCCAGCCCGAACGGAAAGTCCAGCCCGGCCGGCAGGAGCCAGACCATCCGTTCGAACCGGTCGGGGTCGCGGCACACGAGGTTCCCGATCGCGCCGGCGCCGAGCGAGGTCCCCACGGCGACCGTCGCGCCGAACGCGTCCGCCACGGCATCGACGTCGCGCGCGAAGTCCTCGAAGCGGTACGCCTTCGGGTCGCGTGGCGAGCTCGAACGGCCGTGCCCCCGGAAGTCGAACCTCACCTTGGTCCCGGGCACCAGAGGCGTGAAGGCGGCGAGCTCGTTGCGGTTGTTCGTCAGCCCGTGGGCGAAGACGGTGACGGGCTCGCCCTCGCCGTCCACCTCGCAAAACAGCGCGGCGTCGTCGTTGCGGACCTCGGGCACGAGCCAAACCTACCGAAGCCCGCCGGCGATCCGCCGGATCTCAGCCGAGCGCGGCGAGCGCCCGGCGGGCCTGGTCCAGGTGGAATCGGTCGTGGCCGGCCGCGAGGTTGAACGTCAGATCGAAGCTCTCGGGTCCGCGCTCGCTGTGCAGGCCGACGCGGGCACGCTCCTGCTCGGTCGAACGGGCCCACAGCGCGAGGTTCGCGCGGCGGAGCGCCTCGAACGTCTCGAGCAGCACGTCCGGGTCGTCCTCGCTGTGGTGGAGCCGGTCGACCCACAGATCCTGGTCGTAGCCGACGAGCGGCGGCTCGTCCTGCGCGACGATCCAGCGGTATCGGCTCGCGACGACGAGCTCGGAGTCCGTGACGTGACCCAGGCACTCGAGCACGGACCACTCGTCGGGCTCGGGGCGCTCCGCGACGCGGGCGCCCGCGCTCTGGAGCACCTCGCGCCAGGCCGCGGCCGATCCCGCCTGGACGTCGGCCGGGTCGTCGTCGCCGACGAGACCGGTGAGGTAGCGCTGGTACTCGGCGGCCTCGGCCACCGGATCGGGTGTGGGAACGCGCTCCATCTTCATCTCTTGGCTAGACCTCCTGTTCCACGAGGTCGTCCTGGGGCGCGAACGCGTCGCGGATCGAACGCGACCAGCGCCACACGAGCGCGGTCAGCACGAGGAACACGGCGCCCGAGACGACCAGGATCGTGCGCACCTGCGACGGGTCGTTCTCGACCCAGACGAACGAGAGGATCAGCGCCGGGACGATGAACCCGAGGTTGTACGCGATGTCGAACAGCGCGAACGCGCGACCCCGGAAGTCGTCCGGCATCGCCTGCTGGACGATCGTGTCCGCCGAGATCTTGCCAAGGAAGAACGAGAAGAACCCGATGAACAGGAGGGCGGCGAACGCGGCCAGCGAGACCGGCGCCCCGAACACGACCGTCCCGGCGCCGAGCAGCA
>Ga0070704_100002589_pt1 | contig 10201 bp, 8 predicted proteins | sample KBSK5252metaG_FD_65467 | JGI IMG/M metagenome (GOLD analysis project Ga0070704, IMG submission 65467) | Corn, switchgrass and miscanthus rhizosphere microbial communities from Kellogg Biological Station, Michigan, USA - KBS K5-25-2 metaG | ecosystem: Host-associated > Plants > Roots >... | reverse complement strand
GATACAACGCGCTACATCGATCTCAATGACCCGAACGATGCGGCCACGCGCGGGACGAATGCGGGCAAGAACCCGCAGGGCCTCGCCATCAACTCGACTGGCACCCGGGCTTATGTGGCGAACTTTGTTTCCCGCAACGTTTCGGTCATCGACCTGGCCAGCGACACGGTCATCGCCGTTGTTCCCACGTCCGACCTGCCGGCGCCGGGTTCAACGGGCGAAACGAACCTGGTCGGGGCAGAGATGTTCTTCTCCTCGCGTGGCGTTTTTGACGCCATCCCGGGCACGAATTCCCTGCGGGACCGCCTGTCGAGCGAAGGCTGGCAGAGCTGCGCCAGTTGTCATTTCAAGGGTCTGACGGACGGGGTGGTCTGGCAGTTCAACGCCGGCCCGCGCAAGAGCGTGCCGCTGAACGCCACGTTCAATCCTCACAACCGCACGCAGCAACGGCTCCTCAATTATTCGGCCATCTTTGATGAGGTGGAAGATTTCGAGATCAACATCCGGAACGTCTCCGGGCCGGGGCCGCTGGCCGGCGGAGCGCTGGATCCCAATCACGGCCTGCTCATTGGGGACGCCAACGACCTCAATGTGGCGCCGAGCGCCCTCAATGCGTTCGCACTGGCCAACGCCAACCGCCCCCAAGTCACCGTCACCTTGCCCGGCAGTGCCAACCGCGTCCCGGCCCTGACGGCCTTGCGCGAATGGGTCCGCAATGCTGTGCGCACTCCCAACGCGCCACGCCCAGGATATGGCGGCTACGACGCGACTCCCGGCGAATTGCTCCACGGACGCTCGTTGTTCCTCCAGGCCGGCTGCGCCAGTTGTCACGGCGGACAGAACTGGACCATCAGCCTGAAGGATTTCACTTCCCCGCCGGCGGGCGCGGAGCTCACCACCGAACGGGTCCCCGCGACTTTCACCGGCAACCCGGTGGGCGCGCAGTATCTCAACCGGTTCCTGCGCGATATCGGTTCGTTCAACATCGGCGTGCCCGGCTTGGAGAATCCGCTGGGCAACGATATCGGCGCGGACGAGAAAGCGGCCGCGGCCGTGGCGAACGGCACCTTGCAACCGGCGCAAGACGCCTTGGGCATCGATTACAACAACGACGGCAAAGGAGCAGGATTCAATGTGCCCTCGCTGCTGGGCTTGAACAACCTGCCGCCGTATCTCCACAACGGCGCCGCCGAGTCGCTGGTAACCGTGCTGGCCGATGCCAACCATCGCACCGACAACGGGCGTCTTACGGATGTGCTCTACGACCCGGCCGACCAGGCGCTGGTCGCGAAATTCCTGGAATCGATCGATTTCAATACGGTCCCGTTTGTGCCGCTGACACTGCAGCAGGCGGGCAGCCAGTGGGTGGTGTCGTTCGATTCTGTGGCGGGCGTGCGCTACGCCATCGAGGGCACCAGTTCGTTGGGCTCGGCATTTGCAGTGATTGTCTCGCCCATCCTCGGCACGGGGCAGCGCATCGAGGTGCCACTGACCCTGCAAACGGCCTACGCCTTCCTTCGCCTGGTCGAAGCGCCTTGAGGACTCGGAAGGCAGCGCCGCGGATGACCCGAGTGGGCGTCCGCGGCGCCACCCTCGGCGTGGCGCCACGGCCAATCAATGATAACCGAAATTACGCATTCTCCGGGCCAGGTGGCCGCGGTTCGTCGGGGAAGTGAGCGGTGCGCAACTGAATGGAAGTGTACTTATCGCGGGGCTTGGCGCAGAAGCGCTGCAGGAAATCGATGGCTTGCGCGATCAATTCCGCGCGCTCCCAAAAGTGGCCGTGTTGCACGGTCAGCACGACGCTGAAATCGAGCTCGAGCCGAATCAACTCGCGCGATTCCTGGTCCATCACCAATTCCGCCGTGCCGTTGGTTCGCACTTCGCCCAGGTCGGTCAGCGTCAGGGCAGCGCCCCGGGGATTGAACTGCGGCAATTCCGCCGCCAATTGTTCCGCCAGAGTTCGGGCGTCGCGGACCGCCACCTGATAGCTCACGCGCTTGACCCACAAGGTCTGCGGAAGGAGCACCACCTGCGCCGAGGCGGTCCGTGGCCCGGAAGCCTGAAAGCGGGCATCCTGAATCTTCATCATGCAAGCCGCATCATGGGCCAGGCGGCGTGGCTCTGGCAATCTTCGGCTGCGTGAAATCACCCCGGTCAAGGCATCTTGACACGCTGGCAGCGCGCCTCGCAATATCGGCACCGCACTATCTCAACATCAAAGCTTAAAGGACCTATGGGCCGCATCTACAATAATATCGTCGAAACGGTCGGGCGCACGCCTCTTGTTCGTTTGAATCGAGTGACGGACGGCATCGACGCCACTGTACTACTCAAGTGCGAGTTCTTCAACCCGCTGGGGAGCGTCAAAGACCGCATCGGCATGTCGATGATCGAGGACGCGGAGCGCCGCGGGATACTGAAGCAGGACACCACCATTATCGAGCCCACGAGCGGGAACACCGGGATCGCACTGGCATTTGTGGCCGCGGCGAAAGGTTACAAATTGATTCTGACCATGCCCGAAACCATGTCGCTGGAACGCCGCACGCTCCTGGCCATGCTTGGGGCGAAGCTGGTTTTGACCCCAGGCACCGAGGGCATGAAAGGCGCCATCGCCCGGGCCGAATTGCTGGCCAAAGAAACCCCGAACTCCTGGATCCCACAACAGTTCGACAACCCCGCCAACCCGGAAATCCATCGCAAGACAACGGCGGAAGAGATTTGGGCTGATACCGACGGCAAGGTGGACATCCTGGTCGCCGCCGTGGGCACGGGAGGAACGATCACCGGCTGCTACGAAGTCATTCATCCCCGCCGCCAGAGCTTCAAAGCCATTGCCGTCGAACCAAAAGATTCACCGGTCATCTCACAGACGCTCGCCGGCCAGCCGGTCAAGCCCGGGCCGCACAAGATTCAAGGGACCGGCGCGGGCTTCGTGCCCAAAAACCTGCATCTCAAGGACGAAAAGGGTCAGGCGCAAATCACCGAATGCATTCAGGTCAGCAATGATGACTCCTTCACCATGGCGCGCCGGCTGGCCAAGGAGGAGGGCTTGCTGGTGGGTATTTCCACCGGCGCCAACGTTGTCGCCGCTTTGGAAGTGGCGCGCCGTCCGGAAAACAAAGGCAAAATCATCGTGACGGTCGCTTGCTCGACAGGTGAACGCTATTTGAGCACGCCGCTGGCTGCGGAGGCCAAGGCGGAAGTGGGCGGGTAAGCCTCAACTTATGAAGGGACCTAGCGAATTGCCGCCAAATCATCAATTCCCAGTGACCAGTAACAAGTCTGACTGGTAACTGGGTACTGGCCATTGATGAGTGGGTATTGCGCCTCCGCACGAGGACGCTAAATTCCCGGGCTAGTCCGTCCAGACGCGGTAGATGCGATTGGCCAAGGTGATGGTGGAGTCGGTGCACTCCATCACCCAGCCGGTGCCGTCGACAGTTTTCAACGGCGTCCATTCCGGCTCCTCCACGGCATCCTTGTATTCCACGCGATAACTGGCACCGCTGACCGTCGTAAACGCAATGAGCGTTTCGTTGCCGCGATGTTCGATGGCTTCGATGCGGGGCTGGGGCAATGTGCTTAAAACCTGCAGGGTCGCTTCGAGGCGAACGGACGTGTCGTCATTGCTGACCACGACGGCGTAGAGCGCCGCGTCCCCCGCTTGTAGTGCCGGGAAGGTCAGCCGGCTTTCGCGTTGCTCCGGGAGTTCCTGGCCATCCTTGGACCATTGGTATCGAAGCGGAAGCTCGCTTAATGCCGTCACGAGAAGCGACGCCGACCGCCCGACCACGCCGATGGTATCGCGTGGCGAAACGGCAACCTCAATCGGGTCCAACACAGATTCAACCGTCAGGAGGAACTGACTCGAAGCCGAAGCACCGTCGGCGTCGGTGACGCGCAGGGTAATGGTCGCATTGCCGAAGGCGTTGGAAATAGGCTCGATGGTGAGCGTCCGCTCCGTGCCCACGCCTTGCACGTGGCAATTGGTCACGGGCACGAGACTCGGGTTCGAACTGGTGATCGTCAGCGTGAGCTGGCCCGAGGGTGTTTCCGGGTCAGAAATGACAAATGGTGTGGGCTCTGTGGGAGTGTCCTCAGGGGTCTGTTGCGCGGGAATGTTCGAGATGGTGGGAGGCTGGTTTTCCGGAAGCCCTGGGTTGTTGCCAATCGGCTTGAGGCTGACCAGAAACTTGTCATAGAGCATGTCCACGACTGTTCCGGTAGGGCCGACGTACATTCGCTGCACGCCGTTGCCGGTGCCGGCGGTAATGGAAGCCTCCGCCACGTCCGGTTTGGTACCATTGGTGGACATGAAGAGCTGCAGAGTCCCGGTCGAACCACTGCCGTAGGTCCATTCCAACCAGACGTGGTAGGTGACGCCCTCTTGGAGAATCGTGGTGCCCGGGACAGAGGCCGAGCCATGGATGATCAGCAAACGATTGAAATCGGCGTAAAGACTGGCGGCGATCGAAAAGTTCGCATCCTCCCAATACAGCACCGGCTTGAAAGCCTCGTAGACGTTCCATTTGACCTGGAAGTAGAGGTTGAACTTGGTGGGGTAACTGAAGGGGCGCCGAATCGACTGGGCTCCCAGAAATCGCAACGATTGCGCGCCGTCCAGCGCGCCATCGGAGTAATTTGGATTCGGGCCACCAAACTCCACCCAGCCGGAATTCTCGTAGCCCGTTCCCTCAAATCCTTCGGTGAACACAAACACCGGCGCGTTGGTCGAGTTGACGGTGAGCTGGAACCGGTCCGTTGTTGTCCTGCTCCCATCGTTCACCTCGAGAGTAATGGTCACTTGACCCGTCGCTCCGGCCGCGGGTGTGACGGTCAACGTCCGGTCCGTCCCGGCGCCCCCGAGCACCAACCCATTGGCCGGCACCACGTTGGGGTTCGACGAGGTGACATTGATTTGAAGGTCTTGAGCGGGAGTTTCGACGTCACCGATAGTGAACGCCAGCGGCCCCAGGACGGTGTCTTGATCGATGGTTTGATCGGTCAAATCCGTCAGCGTTGGCGGATGGTTGGCGTCATGGCTGTCCCCAATCGGCTGGTCGCTGACCAAGAACGAATCGAAGATCACATCGACGCCCGGGCTGAATGGTCCCACGAACAGGCGGTCGACCGGTGTGTTGGCATTGCCATTGGTCAGGATGGCATCCGGCTGGGACGGCTTAAATCCGTCGGAAGAAATGAACAATTGCATGGTGCCGTTCGAAACGGTGCCTTGGGTCCAGTCGACCCAGACGTGATACGGCGTGTTCGTGGCAATGTGCGTCGTGCCAAGAGCGCTGGCACTGCCGTGCAGCAATAGCAATTTGTCATTGTCCGCATAAACACTGGCCGTGGTGGCGGTGGTGGCATCCTCCCAATCCACAATGTTGTTGTAGGGATCCCAGAGGTTCCATTGCACGCGGAAATAGAAATGGAAGTGGCCCGAATACTGAAAGGTCCTGCGCACCAGCGCGATTTCCGACAAGTGCAACGATTGGCTCCCTTCCAAGGGCTGCGCCGTGTAGTCGGGATCGGGCAGGCCGATGTCAATCCAGCCGGTGTTTTCGTAACCAGGCCCTTCAAAGCCCTCCTCGAACAATGTGGCCGCCCACCCCGATGCCCCACTCAAAAGCAAAGCAGCGACGCAGCACCATCCGCAAACCACTAAGTGAGTCAGCAGCCTCCGACTTTTATTGTTTACGACCTGCACGCACATCCCAAACACACAGCACGCGGCTGCTAGCAAATGTCACCAGCTCCGATTTAGCAGTTCGCTGCCCCAGTTGAGGGCCGGACTATGGACGAAGTTAGCTCGGGCTGCAAGTCCGCGCTTTTACGATGTTGCACATCGGGGTCAATCAGACGCCAGACGCCACCTAGCCGCGTGGGCTCCAACGAGGTGCAGCCTGCCTCGCTGCCCCTACGGGTCATTCCTTACGGACGGAGCAAGCCCTCAACGGGAGCAAAATCATCGGTTAAAAGGGGGGCTCGGGCCGCTCCCGGCGGCGAATCGGCCCGGAACGCAGACAGCCGGGTCCGAAAGGTCGGCAACACGCGGGGGCGCTTGGCCAGAAAGCCCGTCGCCCGCGCCTGGAGCTGCCGCAAATCGGCTCGAGCCCGGTTCTTTGTTGCGATAAACACAATGTTCATGCTGTCGGAAGCTGGAAAGTAATAGACCTGGCCAAAGACGGCCCGCAGCGTCCGGGACATGGCGCCCACGAGCTCGGAGCGCCAGCCCCCCAGCGTGCCAATGACATTGTAAGCCAACACGCCGTCGGGGGTCAGGTGCGCCGCGGTCAACTCGAAAAACTCCTTCGTCGCCAAGTGCTGCGGCAAGGACGAGCCGTAGCGGTTTTCCGTATAGGCATCCATCAAGATGGCGTCGTATTGAGCTTGGGTGCGCCGCAAGAACACGCGTCCGTCCGAGATGTGCACCTGTTGTTTGGGCGATTTCTCGAATCCGAAGTATTCCGTGGCCACAAACAGCACTCGGGAGTCCAATTCGACCGTTTCCACGCTGACTTCCGGATAGTAATACGCGTACGACCGCTGCGTGCTGGCCCCGCCCAGGCCGACCATCAAGACCGATGTCATCTGCGTGTGCCAAAGCCAAGGCAGGTGAAAAAACTCCGTGTATTGAAAGTGGCCCTGCAGCGGATCGGCCAAGCTCATTCGCGTCTCCGACGTGCCATCAAAACTGAGCGTGCGCATCCCGGCTCGCTCAATCACCTGGATATGATGATAGGGGCTGGTGGTCTCGAAGAGCACGTCCTGGCCCGACGTGGGTGGGCAGAGCCATAGCCAGATTAGGAATAGCAGGGAATTTAGCAGCGGCGCCTCGGTCCAACCGAAGCGGCGGCCTCGGACGCATAACTTCATAAAGGCGCTTTCGTCGGCGGATTTTGCCGAAACCAGCCGTCCAGGAACAAACACGCCAATCCCAGGCCTGCGGTCAGACCGCCCATGGCTCGGAAGATGGTCGAAACGCTGAAATGTTCGATGAGCCAGTAGCCGGACAAGAAAACGCCGCCGATGCCCCCAACTGTGCTGGCGGCGTGGATTAACCCCGCGATTCTCCCCACATGTGTCAGACGCAACGCCGCCAATCGAATCAAATAAGGCGAAAGCACGGCCAGGGCAGAGCAGGGGAGGAGAAAGATGAGGGCGCTTCCAATGGCCGGGTCGACCTTTTGCCAGAAGAGCGGGATGGCTTGATGAGGCGGATGCCGCAAGACGATGGCATCGAGCACCAGCTTGGCGAAGCTTGGGATGAGAAAAGTAAAAACGCCGGCGGGCACAAGCAGCCAGGCCAGCCAGGCCAGCCGCTGCCACCGGTCGGCCAAGGCGCCCCCGATGAAATACCCCAGTGCCAGGGCCGTGAGGATGACTCCGATCTGGCTGACCCAAACATAAAAGGAACCGCCGAAATCCCGCGCCAGGAACCGGGCGCCGACGATTTCCAGGACCATGACCGCGTAACCTCCCAGGAAGACCAGCGCGGCTGAGGCAACCAGGGTTCGCATGGCAGTGAGAGCCCGGGGCCGGGCGAGATATCCTCAGGCTCGACCCTTCAGTTCCCTGAGCCAGCGCGGAAGACATTCTACGACTTCCGTTTTGTCGCGGAGTTCCTGGATGCGGTCCGGGGGCGTGCAGAGCGCAAACCCGGAGCCGTAAGCCTTGCCATTGAGGACGCATGCGTCCGATTGGTTTTCGCGAAGTTGCCGCCACGCCCGGCCCAGGGCTTCATCTCGGGTGCCGGCGAGTTCATATTTCCACCCCACCAACAGCGCATCGGGGAAAAGAGCCCGCATCTGGCTGATGACCTTGCTGGCGGGTTCCAACTGAATCGTCAACCCTGGCACCCGGCTGTCGATTTTAGCGGACGCGCATTGGTGTCCCTCGACATCCTTCACCTGCTTCACCTTGAAATCGCATAAGGCCGCCGCGTGAAAGACGGCGTCGATCGTTTGGCTGCGTCCGAGTTCGACCAGTTGGTGATAAAGATCGTCGTTCGTGGTGAAGGGCAACGCGCGGGGCCCTTCCAGGGGTCCGGGATAAGTCGCGCTGACGCCTCGAAGGCAGAAGACCGTGCAACCGGTCTGGGCCAGCCGATTGGCCAGGCGCACCCCGAGTTCGCCGGTGGAGAAATTGGTCAGTCGCCGGACCTCATCGATCGGCTCGTAACTAGGGCCGGTCGTGACGATGACATTCATGCCAGGGCATCTTCGCGGAGCGATTCCTTCAGGCGCACGACGTGTGAATGGAGCCGGCGCGCCAGTTCCTTGCGGGATTGGGCCTGGCTGGCGAGGCGCGTGAAGGAGACCCTGGCTTCGACCCGGCGTTTGGAGAACAAGTTGATCAAGTGCGGCACCAGGGTCATGTCGCCCCAGTAACAGACATCCTTGCGCACATCGCCTTCGGGCATGGAGTAGTCGAGAAAAGCCACCGTCAGGGGATGGTTGAGGCGGGTGACCGGTTCGAGCAGGGAGGATTTGAAAGGCAGGACATTGCGGCCATCGGAGCTGGTGCCTTCGGGGAAGAGCACGACCAATCCGCCGGCATCGAGGACATACTCGACCTCTTGGTTGAGGCGGGCAACATCGACGCGCCGGGTGCGTTTAACGAAGAGGGTGCCGGAGAGTTGGGCGAACCAGCCGAAGACCGGCCAGCGTTTCACCTCGTTTTTGGCGATGAACACCGAGGGGGTGACCGTACTGATAACCAGGATGTCCAGGTAACTGAGATGGTTGCAGACCATCAAGCCTTTGAGCGGGATCGGGCCTTCGGTTTTGATGGTGACATTCAGGATGCGCAGGACGCGACGGCAGGCTTGCTGGAGCCATTGGGCGCGAGCGCGGACCAGGGGCACCTTGGGCTGAAAAAGCACATTGATGACGAAATCGAGAAAAGCCAACGAGATCTCTCCGGCCAGCCAGCATAGCCGACCGGTCACTCGCAGGGGATGTTTGAGAAATCCATTCATGCTGGGGGTGCGCGTCCGTTCATCAGCAGGTATAACGGCTGCGCACAGACGCCGGGAGTGAGCGAATGTCAACCCAGGTGAGAAAATCGATCGTGCCAAAGCTGCGGTCGATGGCGGGCGGCCCGCATATCCGCGCCCCGATATTCAAGTAGGCTCGCAGCAGCTTGGGTATCTTCGGCGCCTCCGGCGACAGTTGGTTGAGCGAACACTCGCATTTTGGGTGGGGTTTGATGCGCCATTCCGGCGGGGCCAGGTATTTCCGGCAGAGCGTGCCGTAGGCGGCTGCGCCCACCGCCGGGTCCTGGGAGGTCAGCGAGCTGCAACCACACAGGTAACGGGCCCGGTGTGTCGTGGCGTAGTCGGCAATGCCTTTCCAGAGCAACCCGAGCACGACCATGTTTCGATGCAAACGATGCACACAGGCGCGGCCCAGCTCCACGATCTCCGGACGCATCGCCTCCAATGGGCCGAAATCAAACTCCTGCTCGCTGTAGTAACCGCGGTGCGCGGCCGCTTTGGTCCCGGTCTGAAGCCGATAGGTTCCGACAATCTCCCGGGTCGGCAGATGTTCGACCAGGAGATGATCGCAGACTTCGTCGAACTGGTCGGCATCGAGCCCGGTGCGATAGGATTCCTGCAATCCTTCTGCCAGCTCCAGGTTGAACACGCCGAATCGCAGCGCTTGCGCCGCGCGCAGCTCATGCGCATGCTCCGCCAACCGCACGGCGTAGCTGGCGCTCGAGCCCACCAACAGCTTCAACGCTTCAATCGGTGTTCGCATGTGCCTTCCCTCAGACTCAGTCCTGAGCGACCCCGTCTCCAGGAGGGAATCCCGGAACCGAAGGAACCCGCAGATGAGGGTGCATGTGATGGGATATTGCCGCGGGATCTTGAACGAAGCAAACGCTTTGTTACGTAAATCTAGCCCGCCGATAAAACCGCCAATGGAGGCGAATGAACGCGAATGGCAGTTGCTTCCTCTCCGGCTCTTCACCATAGTCGGTTTGGCTCCCCTCAGAAGGCAGAGCAGCGGCGTGCGATCGGCTTAATGCGAGCCGGCCAATCCAAACTCCAAAATCGCAAATCCAAAATCGAAAGTCGCATGCAACTTGCCACTCAACTCGCCCTCTTTCTCGACAATCGGCCGGGCACGCTGGCCCGTGTGTGTGACGCCTTAAGCCAGGCCAAAATTAACATTTACGCCATCTCCAC
>Ga0070704_100002588_pt1 | contig 10205 bp, 11 predicted proteins | sample KBSK5252metaG_FD_65467 | JGI IMG/M metagenome (GOLD analysis project Ga0070704, IMG submission 65467) | Corn, switchgrass and miscanthus rhizosphere microbial communities from Kellogg Biological Station, Michigan, USA - KBS K5-25-2 metaG | ecosystem: Host-associated > Plants > Roots >... | reverse complement strand
CATCGGTTCGGGGCGGTGGTGGCCCATCGACGGATGGGGAAGTCTGTCGCGGCGGTCAATCATCTGATTCGCGGCGCTGTGACGAGCCAACGGGAACGGCCGCGCTTCGCATATCTTGCGCCGACCTACACGATGGGGAAGTCGATTTGTTTCGATTATTTAACCCATTATTCGAGTCCGATTCCCGATTGCAAGGTGTCCATTTCGGAACTCAGCGTGACGTATCCGAATGGGGGCCAAGTGCGGATCTACGGGGCGGATAATCCCGATAGTTTGCGCGGTTTGTACTTCGATTTTGTCGTGCTCGATGAATTCGGGTTGATGCCGCCTAAAATCTTCAGTGAAGTGCTACGGCCGGCGCTCTCCGATCGGCAAGGCGGGGCGCTGTTTCTCGGGACACCCGCGGGCAAGAATCAGTTTTACGATGTGGTACAGCAAGCGAAGACGGACCCGACCTGGTTCTTTGCCGAATTCAAAGCCTCTGTGACGGGCATCATTGACCCGCAAGAACTCGCGGCCGCGCGGAAGGACATGACAGCGGATGAATATGCCCAAGAGTATGAATGCTCGTTCGAAGCTGCTGTCAAAGGGGCGATTTATGCCGGGGAGTTGGATACTGCGCGTACCCAACAGCGTGTGGGCACAGTGCCGTACGACCCCGTGCTTGGGGTGGACACCGACTGGGATCTTGGTGTTGGTGACGCAACGTCCATCTGGTTCAGTCAAAGTACTCGCGCGGGGGAAGTTCGTCTCATCGACTACTACGAAGCCAGCGGGGAAGGGCTCCCGCACTACGCGCAAGTCTTAACCACGAAAGGGTATACGTATGGGCAGCACTGGGCACCGCATGACATCGCGGTTAGGGAATTGGGTTCAGGAAGAAGTCGCCTTGAAACCGCAGCTAGCCTGGGCATCCGATTCAGCATATGCCCTAATATACCCATTGAAGATGGCATTCATGCCGCACGCATGTTGTTTCCTCGCTGCTATTTTGATGCGACTCGCTGCAAAGCTGGACTCGAAGCGCTCCAACACTACCGCCGGGACTACAACACCCGCCTAAACGAGTTCAAACCGACCCCGGTCCATGATTGGGCGGAACACGGCGCGAGTGCCTTCCGGTATCTGGCCGTGCGGCACCAGACGCCGAAGGACAAGAAGACCATCGTCATTCCGAGAACGCCTGTCGGGGCGCAGGGGTGGATGTCTTGATTATCTGTTCGGATGACCAGCTCGAAGTGGGCAAACATTATGTGGATGGGCAATTAACAGACATCCAGCGCCAATGGCAATCACAACCGTTTGTGGTGCTGTCGACGGCGAGCGAGGATGAATATCTGAACTATTGTCGTTCTTACGGCTTTCCTGTTGAGACGTTGGCATCTAAACCGTTTTACTACCGTGTCTCCACAGATTGACGCCCTCAAGGTTGTAGACGCCGCTCGTGCGCTCGGTATTTGCCGGCGGCTGGCCTATGACCGGATCGAAGAAGGCCGCTTAGAGCTGGCGCCCGGTTCACGCAAGCGGCACTGGCGCGTCACCCGTGAATCCTTAGAACGCGAACGCACCAATCCGCCGCCTCGTCGGAAGAGCGGCCCACGACCGCGGGTAGCGTCAAATTCTTGACACACCACCTGAACGGGTGTATCCTTCCTGTGCTCTGCCATACACGCCACCACTGAACTGTCTCTGCTGGGAACTGATCCAGGGCGAGTATTTCTTCGTCCGCCGTTCGTCGTGTCCGGTGCACGGTAAATGAGCGACCCCTTAGCCGCCTCTCGACTGCCTGACCTCCCGAATGCGGGGTATAGCACGCGCCGTGAGCGTGAGTTGACCGACGCCATTATGTTCCTCGTGCGGGGATTCGAGCGGGAACGGTTGCTGCTGATCGAAACCGTGCTCCAAGGCCAGATGCTTTGGCGTAAGCGCTTCATCCGTGCGTTTCGAGCCATTCACGCCGATGAGACGCTGGCGGATGCGGTGTTCGGATATTTTGTCCTGTTGGCGGGGCCAAATCCAGCGGAACAACTGCTGATTCTGCACGGCCAAATGCAATTGGAAGAACGCTTGACGTGGGATAAGCGGAAGAGTAGCGCGACTCAGCTCCGAGCGGCACAACGAGCATCAATGGCCGATCTCAAGCTTGCCATGAAGCGGAAGCACTGATGGCCTGTTCAATCTGTCAAACAAAGGGTGTGCATTCCTGTCCGTATCATTGGAAGGAAGCCCTTAGACGTGGGCCACAGCGCTGATGGCTGAGTCCTTCGCGCTCGCTGTCAAGGATCAAGCCGCTGGCCGGACCCGTAAGCCGAAAAAGGTCAGCCTCGAAAAGCGCGACGAAGCGATCCTCAAAGAAGCGCGGGAACGCTGGGCGCGGTGCGACGAAGCTGAAGACGAACAGCGTAAAAGCATCCTGGCGGCGAAGAAGTTCAGAGCCGGGGATCAGTGGCCGACCGCAATCAGAGCCCAACGGGAAGGCGCCCAAGCCATTCAAGGCCAAGCGGCACAACCGCCGCGTCCGTGTCTGACGATTGACCGCCTCTCGCAGCCGGTCCGCCAAATCTCCAACACCATCAAAGCCGCGAACTTCGCGATTGATGTCCATCCCAACGGGCACGGTGCGGATGATGAGACGGCCGAGATCATCAAAGGCTACTTGCGGCGGGTGCAGAACCAAGCCCGTGGGGAGTCCCCGATTGAGTGGGCGGCGGACCAAGCGATTGAAGGCGGGATCGGGTGGTTCCGTATTCGCACGGAATACGTGCAGGAGTCGCCCGATCAGCCTGACGAGGGGTTCTTCGATCAAGAGTTGAAGCTCGAGCGCATCACGAACAATCTGAGCGTCTACGACGACCCGTCGGCCATGCGCCCGACACGCTCCGATTCGCTGTTCCGGTTCATCACCGAAGACCTCGACAAAGACGAGTTTACGAGCCGCTGGCCGAAGGCGGATGTCACCGGGATTGAGGATTTCTGCGCCACGGGGGATATGAAGGGCTGGGTCAGTGATGACTCCGTGCGGATCGCCGAATACTGGCGGATCACCTATACCGACGAAAACTGGATCAAGACTGCTCAAGGAATTCAGAAGGTGGAGGCGTTCCCCGACTCTGTGCCCGCGACGGATCGCCGTGTCGTCCGCCGGCCGAAGGTGGAAGGCTACAAGATCACCGCCATTGAAATTCTGGAGCGGTGGGATTGGGCGGGCTCACGGATTCCGCATGTCCCGGTACTGGGTGAAGAACTCAACGTCGATGGGAAACCTGTGTTGCGCGGGGTGATTCAAGAAGGCATGGACGCGCAGCGGATGGTGAACTACACCTATTCCGGGGCGGTGGAAATCTTTGCGCTGGGCAGTAAATCGCCCTACATCGTCGAGGAAGATCAACTCGGGGACTTTGCGGGCATTTGGCAGACGGCGAATACGTTCAATTACAGCTATTTGCCCTACAAGAAAGTGATCGATGTCCCCCCGCCACACCGGGACACGTCGGAAGCGCCGATCCAAGCCGCCGTCGAACTGATGCGGGTGTCGGAAGAGAACATCAAAGCGACCACCGGCATTTACGATCCGGGACTCGGGAAGCAGAACGCGACCGAGAAGAGCGGGAAGGCGATTCAGGCGCTGCAAGGCCAGTCCGACCTCGGGAGCAGCAATTACCCGAACAACGTCAGTCGTGCGTTGATCTACGCCGGTGAGTTAATGGTGGAGATCATGCCCAAGATCACGCGACCGGGGCAGATTCTCCAGATTCTCGGGATGGACGATGAGCCCGAACAGGTGATGATCGGGCAACCGTTCCAACCGGGCCCGAACGGACAGCCGCAACCAGCGCCCGTCAGCGGCAAGGACGATCCCGCCTTTCAAAAAGGCGTGCATCAGTTTTACGACCTGAATCAGGGTCGGTATGCGGTCACGGTGGCGGTTGGCAAGGCGACGAGCACGAAGCGGGAAGAAGGCGCGGCGGCTCTTGGGGAACTCATCCCCCACTTGATGCCTGAACAGCAAGCCGTGGTCATGCCGGATTACGTCGAGCAGTTGTCCTTCCCTGGGGCGCACAAGATCGCGGAGAAACTCCGAAAAGCCCTCCCGCCACAGTTGCAGGAACCGGAAGAAGGCGGACCGGACCCTGAAAAACAGGCCATGCAGCAGCAGATCCAGCAGTTGACGCAAGCGCTGGAGAGCAAGCAGGCCGAGAAGCAAGCGGAAGCCCAGGCGAAGGGTCAGGTAGACATGCAGATTGCTCAAGCGGACGGGCAGATTGCCATGCAAAAGGCCCAACTGGACGGACAGTTGGCGCTGCAAAAGGCCCAACTCGACGCTGAGGTACGCATCAAGATCGCGCAAATCAACGCACAGGCGGGGTTGACCGAAGCCAGCATCAAAGCGGGGCTGGAGCAGACCGGACATCAAGTGGCCCGTGATGAGCAGTTGATCGGGAATGACCACGAACTGAGAGTCCAGGCGATTGACCACGAGCACGAGCGGGACATGGCCTCGGTGCAACTCCAAGCGAAGATGGCCGAAGCGGAGCAGGGGCAGGCCCATGCACTGGAGCAGGGTGAACAGGCGCACGGACAGACGTTAGAGCAGACGGAACAGGCCGCGGCGCTCGCGCCAGAACCGAAGGCCGACGCATGATGTTGCTCGCTCTCTTTGCGACGTTCTTGTGGGTGTTTTGGATGGGATACCGGGCGCACCATGAATTGGTGCATCGGCCCTGGTTACGGGACGCCAAAGAGCGGGGCGCTCGTGGGGCTGGGTTGCACGCCGGGATGAAGAAGGAACCCCGTGCCGACGGGGTGACGACATGACCGCCGCCGACATCATTGCCAAACTGTTCAGCGCCAAAGGCGTAACCCCGCCGCGCATCCTGAAAGCGCAAGCGCTCGCCAGTCGGTCCCAGATTGCATGGGCGGATGTCCTCGCCGCGATGACTGACAGTCAACGGCAACAGGTGACGGATGCCCGGTGAGCTGAAACGGACGGCGATGGGTATTTACGTCCTCGAGGACGATGATTCCCTCTCGAAATACGTGGAACACTACGGCACGCTCGAGATTCCCGCCAACCACCGGGATCTGACGCTTATTGCGCGGTTGATTCCCGAAGGCGGTGTGGTGATTGATGCCGGGGCGTGTCTCGGGGACCACACGTGCACGTATTCGCAGATCGTGGGGGCATCGGGCCAGGTGTTCGCTTTTGAGCCGCATCCCTACAGTTACGACGCGCTGGTGAAGAATACAGCGCGGCTCAATAACGTGATGACCTGGCAATACGCCTTGTCGGACCACTTTGGGCAGTTGGAATTGCAGATGACGCCGAATGTCGGAGCGTCGTTTATCGCCGCGGATGAGCATGTGTGGCCGTCGGTCGTGGTGCCGTGCTGCACGTTGGATACGCAAATCCTTCCCATCCTGAAGCGGTGCGATTTTCTCCACTTGGACGCCGAAGGGATGGAACCGGCGATTCTGCGGGGGGCACGGCAGTTGATTGAGAAGTTTTATCCGGCGCTGATGGTCGAAGTGACGGATCAGTGGCTCCAGCGGTATGGCTCGTCGGAAGCGGATTTGTTCACGCTTCTCGAGGCGTGGGGCTACGATGTCACCCCGATGCTTGGGCGTCGGCCGTTTTACGACCAGCAATACGACATCTTAGCAATCCATTCACAGCGTCAAAATATTGACACACCACCGGTTGTGGTAGATACTGTCGGCACCGCATGAGTGATGATCTGACGGTGGTCAGCGTCGAAGACGCGCAGGGACGTATTTTGTCCGGCGCGGGCGCGGACCCGGATCAACTCGCGGACACGATGGAGCGGCACGCGCCAGATGAGCCGGCCGCTTCACCCTCTCAACCGTCTGCTGCGCCCGTTGAGACCTCATCCGAGCCGAAACAGACCCGCGGCCAAAAGCGCTTTGCCGAGCTCACATCCGAACGCGACAAAGCGAAGAACGAAGCCGCTGCGATTGCGAAAGAGCGCGACGAGCTGAAACAGCGCTTAGAAGCCGCCAGCCGTGTGACTGCTCCTGAAGCCCCGAAAGCGCCCGAACCCCAGAAGGCGAAAGAAAAATTCCCGTTTACGTTTGACGCCTACATCGCCGCGCATCCCGACGAAGATTACGACGACTTCGTGACCGCGAAAGCGGTCTGGACGATGCAGCAGCAGACGGGCCTCTCCTCACAGACCGACATCGACGCCACGATCCGACGCAGCATCGAAGCGGATCGGGCCTCTCGGACGCACGCCGACCGGCTTGAACAAGTCAAGACCCGGGGCCGGCAGGCGTATGCGGACTTCGATGCCGTGCTCGCTGCGCCGCATGTCTCTGCGAACAACTGGCCGATTGACAAATTGACCATGCTCGCAGAACTGGAGACGCCCGAACACATTCAATATGCGCTGGCGAAAGATCCGACCCTGGCAGAGACGCTCAGAACCGAGCCGAATCTGATCAAGTTCGGAATGGCAATCGCTCAGCTCATGCCGAAAGCGGCTGTCGCTCCACTGGCCTCGACAGCGCCCTCGGGACCCGTCACACCGCCAGCTCCATACCAGCCAGTTGGAGCGGGTAGTAAAACGACGGCACCCCCGTTAGGCGATCTGCCGAAAAAAGGTGGCTTTGACTTTGACAAGTCCGGCTACCGGGAGCGGCGAGCGGCTGAACGGGGGGTGACTCGTCGCCGGTAGGCGATGACAGGCGTTTACTCCATTCTGAATTTGGTCACGGGGCGTTGTTACGTTGGCAGCAGTGTCAACGTGCCGCAGCGTTGGCGTGAACATCTCTCAGCCCTCACGCGAGGGGTGCATGTCAATACGGACCTCCAAGCCGATTGGCAACGCTACGGAGCTAAAGCCTTCTCCTGGTCACTACTTGAAGAAAGCTCCACGCGACAGGACGCAATCAGCGCAGAACAGTCGCACATCGACTCCACCCCTGATCTTTACAATGCCGCCCGTCGCGCCGGGTCTGGGCCTCGCGACGGATTCACACATACCGACGCCTCGAAACGCAAGATGTCAGAGGCGAAAAAAGGTCGGCCAAAGCCGGAAGGTTTTGGGGCGACTGTCTCGGCGTGGAAACGCGGTCGTCCTAATCCAGCGCAGAGCGTTGCGCTAACCGGACGCACTCATAGCCCTGAGCATTGCGAAGCGATCAGGATTTCCCATGTCGGCAAGAGTCACACCCCAGAAACGAAAGCCAAAATCAGCGCGGCCTTGAGTGGTCGTGATACCTCGTCGTGGGCTTGGAAAATGGCCGCCACAAAACGTGGTCAGCCTTGGTCCGAGAAACGTCGAGCGGCTTTCATTGCGCGTGTGAATGGAAAGTTAGGGTAGCTATATCGCGAACACCTTTTTGACGAACGATATTGTGACTTATGAGGCATTAGACGTACTTGAGAACACGTACAATGCCATGATTCATATAAATTCAGAGTATTCCAACGACTTTGAATTTGGTGGCACCGTCCTCGGGCAAACCCTCAGCATCCGCAAACCGCCCCGGTATATCGGCCGTCTCGGACAGGCCGCGTCGATCGAAGCGATCACCGAAACGTACGTTCCCCTGACCCTCTCGTATCAGCGCGGCGTGGATACCCAGGTGTCCTCGCAGCAGTTGACACTCGACATCGACAACTACCGGGAACGTGTCCTCAAGCCGCAGATTGTCCGGCTGTCGAACCTGATCGATCAGGACGTGTGCAACCTGGCGCAGGGGCTCAATCAGTTCGTCGGCACCCCGGGCACCACCCCGACCACGCTCGCGACCTATCTCGCCGCCAAAACGAAGCTGGACAACCTCGCCGCGCCGATGGACGGCGGGCGCTGCTTGTTCCTCAATCCCGCGGCAGAAGGCTCGATCGTGGACAACCTCAAAGGGCTGTTCCAGGCAAGTTCTGAAATCGCCGAGCAGTATCGGTCGGGGATGATGGGCCGCTCGATCGGGTTCGATTGGTACATGGACCAGAACATTTACGTCCATACCGTCGGCACGCTCGGCGGAACCCCCACTGTGACGACCTCGCCGACCTCGGGCGCCTCGACCATCGTGACGGGTTCGTGGACCTCGACGACCCTGAACGCGGGCGACATCGTGTCGTTCGTCTCGACCTCGACGCCGGTCAACTCGGTCAATCCGCAGAGCTATCAGAGCACCGGACAGACCGCGCAGTTTGTCGTCACGGGCACGGTCACGGATTCGGGCGGGACCATCACGATCCCGTTTGCCCCCGCGATGATCAGCTCGGGGAATCAGCAGAACGTGACGAACATGCCGGCGAGCTCGACGCCCGTCTATGTGTTCGACACCGCGGCGGCGTCCTTCTCGACCATCTCGGGGAAAGTCTCCCCGCAGAATCTGGCGGTCCACAAGGACTTCGGGACGCTGGCGATGGTGGACATGCCGCTCCCCGGTGGGACGGACAAGGCGTACCGCGCAGCCTCGCGGAAGTCGGGCAAATCGATCCGCGTGATTCGCGATTACGTGGCGACCTCGGACCAGTGGATTCAGCGCCTCGACGTGCTCTACGGCGTCGCGGTACTCAGGCAGGAACTCGGCGTGCGGGTTGGCGGCTAACCACAAGGAGACGAGCGAATGGCATTAGTTACCACCACGGCCGCGGCTGCGGTCACGGCCAGCGGAACACAGATTCAGTTGACCGCGTACACCGCGCCGGCAGGACGGGCCAAGCCTCTCCTGAAGATTGACGATGAGATTTGCCTCATTGTCGATAACTCCCTCACCCCGACCCTCAGCGTTGTGCGGGGCTATATGGGCACCCTCGCGGTGGCTCATACGATCTACGCCGGGATCACCTACGGCGCACCCGTTGATTTCCAGGTGAGCAAGGGCCCGGCGGAACTGTATCCCTCGATCACGACGCCGACGATCGCGCAGAACGCGCAGGAAATCACCGCCACGGGTGCGACCGGCACCACGGCGGCGATCCTGACCGTGACGGCTCCCGCGTTTGTCTCCGTGACCGGCGCATCCGGCGCGGGCATCAATCTGCCGGTGCCCACGGTGGGGCAGGCGTTCACGTTCACCAACAAGATGACCGGCGCGTTCAATCTCTACTGTGTCGGCGGCACGATTAACGGCACGACGGGGACCACGGCGTCAGCGGTCACGGCGACCGGCAATAAGTTCGTCGTGGCGAGCTGCACGACGGCCGGCGCGTGGACGGTTTCCGGGAACACGTAGGCGGATTCCGGGACGAGCCTCACTTTTGGGGCTCGTCTCTCACGCCCATTTCTTTCTGAAGGAGTCTGCCGATGAGTTCATCTGGAGGCGGGGCATTTCTACCGGGCGACCCGCCGCCCTCAACTGGGCAAGTCATCACGAATCCGACGCTCGTCGGCGCCACGCTGACCACGGCCACACTCACGGCCCCCACGGTCACCACGCCGACGATGACCGCGCCCGTGATTTCCGGCGCGGCCACGATTGCGACCGGCGCCACGATTACCACGCCCACGATTCTGTTGACGGCCTCGAGCGTGACAGCAACAGGCGCGACGGGATCAGCGGCGACGGCGCTCAGTGCGGTCACCCCGGCGATCGTGGTCGCGACGGGGGCATCTGGGGCAGGGCTCGGTCTGCCGACAGGCGCAGCGGTGGCGGGTTCGCTCTACATCATCCAAAACGCCATGACCGGGGCCGTGAATATCTATGCGGTCGGCGGCACCATCAACGGGACCACGGGCACGACGGCGTTTCCGTTGACGGCGACGGGCAACTTGCAAGCAACGGTCGTGTGTGTGTCAGCGGGCGCATGGCGGATTGCGGGCAATACGTAGGTCGATCATGTATCGGATTAATCGTTATCAGCGGGCCGGTATTTGGCGGTGGCGTGTCTGGCGTGGGGCTGAACTGATCGCGAAGTCCACGCGCGGCTATACCGACCGTCAATACCGGCAGATGGAACGCACGTTACAAGCGTTGTTTCCGCAGTGGGTTAAGTGAGAGTCCATTTACTCTCGACCCCCAACGGGCAAACCACGAAGGCGTACGCGCTCGATGGGTTTCTCCAGCGGACCATCCTCTTCGCGTCGTTGCTCAAGCGTCTCGGGCATGAGGTGATTCTCTACGGCTCCGAAGAAAACGACGCGCCGTGCGATCAGTTCATCGGCTGTATTTCGAAAGCGGAACAAGTGGCGATTCTCGGCGAGACGCCGTATCAATCCGCTCAATGGGAA
>Ga0070704_100002587_pt1 | contig 10207 bp, 11 predicted proteins | sample KBSK5252metaG_FD_65467 | JGI IMG/M metagenome (GOLD analysis project Ga0070704, IMG submission 65467) | Corn, switchgrass and miscanthus rhizosphere microbial communities from Kellogg Biological Station, Michigan, USA - KBS K5-25-2 metaG | ecosystem: Host-associated > Plants > Roots >... | reverse complement strand
CGCGAAATCGACGAGCACCGGGTGCTCGTCGCGGCAGGTCACGCACCACGACGCCCAGACGTTCAGCAGCCAGACCTTGCCGCGCATGTCCGCGGGCGAAAAGCGCTCCGCGCTGCCGAGACGCGGCAGCTGGAACGCGGGCGCGGGCTTGCCGACGAGGGGCGAGGGTACTTCGCGCGGATTGAGCGTCAGGCCAATCGCCAATAGTGCGAGCAGCGCGACAAACGCGCCAACGATCGCGATGCGCACGGCGTTACGCCCTCCCGGCCGCGAGCGCGGATTGCTCGACGCGATCGCGCGCTTTCACGCGATAGCGCCGATCGGTAAGCGCGAGGAATCCGCCGAGCGCCATCAGCACGCACCCGCCCCAGATCCAGTCGACGAACGGCTTGACGTGCGCGCGCACGCTCCATGCGCCGCCGCCCAGCGGATCGCCGAGGGCCACGTAGACGTCGCGCGTCAGCCCGGGATCGATTGCGGCTTCGGTCATCGGCATCTGCGAAGAGAAGTAGTGGCGCTTTTCCGGATACAGCTTCCTGACCACCTGACCATCGCGCAGCAGCTCCACTTCGGCCACGACCGCGGTGTAGTTCGGTCCGGGCGCCTCGCGCACGCCAAGCATGCGCACGCCATATGCGCCCAGCGTCAGCGTGTCGCCCGGCGCCATGCGCACCTCTTTTTCGCTTTCGTAGCCTTTCGAAAGCGCGACGCCGACGACGAATACCGCGAGTCCGAGGTGCGCAACGTGCATGCCCCAGTAGTGGCGCGGCTGGCGTGCGAGCGCGGCGAGCCGCGTGCGCACGCCCGGCCCGGCCGGCGCGACGCGCGCGCGCAGCTGCAGCCACGTGGAGGCGACGACCCATAGCACGAGCGTCATCGAAAGCGCGACCAGCGGCACGAAGCTCCCCATCATGAACGGGATCGCGAGCCCGCCGGCGATCGCGAACAGCAACGCATATTTCATCCGCGTCGCAAGCTCGGCGAGGCTCGCCGAGTGCCACGATGCCTGCGGGCCGAGCGCAACGAAAAACAGCAGCGGCACCATCAGCGGCACGAACACGGTATTGAAGTACGGCGGCCCCACCGAGATCTTGCCCATCCCAAGCGCATCGATCGCGAGCGGGTACAGCGTGCCGAGCAGCACCGTGCCGGTGGCGGCGGCAAGCAGCAGATTATTGACGAGCAGCAGCGTCTCCCGCGAGACGACCTCGAATGCGCCGCCGGTGGCGACCCGCGGAGCGCGCGCCACAAACAGCGCGAGCGAGCTGCCGATCACGAGCGCGAGCAGAACGAGGATAAAGATGCCGCGGCGCGGATCGGTCGCGAACGCGTGCACCGAAGTGAGCACGCCCGAGCGCACCAGGAACGTACCCAGCAGCGAGAGCGAGAATGCGGTGATCGCGAGCAGCAGCGTCCAGCTCTTCAGCGCGCCGCGCTTTTCGGTCACCGCGAGCGAATGGATGAGCGCGGTGCCGACCAGCCAGGGCATGAACGAAGCGTTCTCGACCGGATCCCAGAACCACCAGCCGCCCCAGCCGAGCTCGTAGTACGCCCACCAGCTGCCGAGCGCGATTCCGAGCGTCAGGAACATCCAGGCCGCGATCGTCCAGGGCCGCGACCAGCGCGCCCATGCGGCGTCGAGCTTGCCCGACGCGAGCGCGGCGATCGACAACGCGAAGGCGACCGAAAAGCCGACGTACCCCATGTAGAGCATCGGTGGATGGAAGATCAGGCCCGGGTCCTGCAGCAGCGGATTCAGGTCGCGGCCGTCCGCCGGCACGCTCGCGAGCCGGTCGAACGGGTTCGACGTGAACAGGATGAACGCATGGAACGCGGCAGCGACGAGCCCGAGCACGCCGAGCGTGCGCGCGACCAGCGCATCGGGAAGCGAGCGCGAGGCGAGCGCCACTGCGAGCGTCCAGCCCGCGAGCATCAGGATCCACAGCAGCAGCGAGCCTTCGTGCCCGCCCCAGACCGCGGAAAGCCGGTAAGGCAGCGGCAGCTTGGAGTTCGAGTTCTGGGCGACGTAGGCGAGCGAGAAGTCGTTCTGCGCGAACGACCAGCCGAGCGCGCAGAAGGCGAGCGCGACGAGCAGGAACTGCGCCGCCGCGGCCGGGCGCGCGAACCCCGTCCAGCGTACGTTGCCGCGTGCCGCGCCGACCAGCGGCAGCACGCCTTGGGCGAGCGCCACGCACAGCGCGAGCGTGAGGGCGAAGTGGCCGAGTTCTGCGATCATTTGCCTATCACCACGGTCTTTCCTGCCTTGGCGGCCTGCTCGAGCGCATGCGCTGCCTCCGGAGGCATGTAGTTTTCGTCATGCTTGGCGAGCACCTCGCTCGCGCGGAAGACCCCATCGGCACCGACCTTGCCTTGCGCGACGACGCCTTTGCCTTCGCGAAACAGGTCCGGAAGGATGCCCGTATAGGCGACCGGAATGCTGTGCGCCGTGTCGGTCACGACGAACTGCACTGCAAGCCCCTCGGATCCGCGCTTCACGCTGCCCGCCTGGACCAGGCCGCCGATCCGGAACGCGCGGTCGCGGGGTGCTTCGCCGGCAGCGACCTGCGACGGACTGAAGAAGAACACCAGGTTCGACTGGAATGCATAGAGCACCAGGCCGGCTGCCGCGCCGAGCAGCGCAAGACCCGCGGCGATCGCGGCGAGGCGCTTATGCCGTGGCTTCATGACGCACTTTCTCTGCGTGCACCCGCCTGAGTGCCTGCGCGCGTCGCGAGCGCAGCAGCAGCACCTCGGCCGTCACGCAGGCGGCAGTCGCGAGGAAGCTGCCCCAAACGTAGAACGCGTAGCCGCCCATCGCGAAGAATTCCGTGGCGCTCGCCCAGTTCATGGCGCGGCTTCCTGCAGTTCATGGGTCCATTGCATGTGCGCTTCCCGCTCCAGCATGATCGCACGAACACGGGCGAGCGCCGCCGCGATGCTGTACATCCAGAACGCGAACGCCATGACGAGCATTCCGGCGAGCATCGTCGCCGCCATGCTGGGCGCGCGGGTCATGCTCACCGAAGCCCCCTGGTGCAGGGTGTTCCACCACTGCACCGAGAAATAGATGATCGGCACGTTGATCGCGCCGACGAGCGCGAGCACCGCCGCGGCGCGATCCCCGCGCCGCGGATCGTCGACCGCGGCGTGCAAGGCCATGTAGCCCAGGTACAGGAAGAAGAGCACGAGTTCCGACGTAAGCCGCGCATCCCAGACCCAATAGGCGCCCCAGGTCGGGCGGCCCCACAGCGCGCCGGTCCACAGCGAAAGGAACGCGAACATCGCCCCGGTCGGCGCGATCGCGTGCGCCATCATCGCCGAGAGACGGGTGTTGAACGCGAGACCCAAACCCGCCCAGCCTGCCATCACGAGATACAGGAACATCGACATCCACGAGACCGGCACGTGCACGAAGATGATCCTGTAGGACTCGCCCTGCTGCGCGTCGGTCGGCGCAACGAAGAATGCGATCCACAGGCCCGCGGCGCCCGAGAGCGCAGCGAGCAGCGCGAACCAGGGCAGCAGGCGGCCGGCGAGCGGGTAGAAGGTCTGCGGCGACGCGTAGCGAAACCAGTGGAGGACGCGGTTGCTCATGCCGTCATTCCAGCGCAATGCGGATCGCGGCAGCCGTCGCCAGCGGAGCGAACAGCACCGCGAGGGCGAGGCATGCGCCGAGCAGCGCAAGGTTCGGCGCCGCCGAAAGACCGGCGAGCCTCGCGTCGACCGCGCCCGCACCGAACACGAGCGCCGGCACGTAGAGCGGCAACGCGAGCAGCGCTACCAGCACGCCCGCGCCGCGTACGCCGATCGTGAGCGCCGCCGCGATCGCGCCGATCAGGCTGAGCACCGGTGTTCCGATGAGGAGCGAGAGCATCAGATGGGCGATCACGTCGCCGGGCAATCCATACTGCAGCGCGAGCAGCGGCGATACGAGCACGAGCGGCAGCCCGGAGACGAGCCAGTGCGCGACGATTTTTGCACCCGCGGTAAGCACCAGCGGCGCGGGCGCGAGCGCAAGCTGCTCCAGCGTGCCGTCCTCGTAGTCTGCGCCGAACAGGCGGCCGAGCGCGAGCATCGAGGCGAGCAGCGCCGCGACCCAGAGCACGCCGGGCGCAATCCGCCGCAGCAGTTCCGGCTCGGGCCCGAGGCCCAGCGGAAACAGGCTCGTCACCACGACGAAGAAACCAAGCGTAAAGAGCGGCTCCGAGCGGCGCCGCATCGCAATCCGCAGATCGCGGCGCACGATCCCCAGGAACGCTGCGCCGCTCGAAGGAGCGCTCACGACAACTCCAGCGAGCGTGTTCCGGCCCGCAATGCAACCGGCTGGTGACTGGTGAGCACGCAGATTCCGTTCTGCGCGAGGTGCGCGTCGACCAATCGAGCGAGCGTTTCCGCGGCGTGCGCGTCGAGCGCGGCGAGCGGCTCATCCAGCAGCCAAAGACGGTGCCTGCAGAGTGCGAGGCGTGCAAGCGCGACCCGTCGCTTCTGTCCCTGCGAGAGCGCACGTACCGGTAGCGCTTCGAGCTGCAGGACGCCGAGTGCATCGAGTGCCGCCCGCGCGCCCGCATTCGCCGCGGCGGGCAGACCGTACAGCGACGCGGCAGCGAGCAGGTTCTCGACCGGCGTGAGGTCTTCCTTGAGCGCATTCGCATGCCCGCAAAACGCGAGCTCCGCGCGAAAGGACTCGCCGAGCGCGTCGATCGGCTCCCCGTTCCAGCGCACCGCGCCATGCTCGGGGCGCGCGAGGCCGCAGAGGATACGCAACAGGCTCGTCTTGCCGCTGCCGTTCGAGCCTTGCACCTGCAGGCATTCGCCCGGTGCAACCTGGAACGACAGCCCGGCGAAAAGCCGCCGCGTTCCGCGCAGGCATTCGAGGTCGGTGGCATCGAGCATCGGTAGAAGGAAGGATGACGATCGGAATTGTGCTGCGTGGTCGACTGAAAAGATTGATGCAGGTCAACAATGCCGACTGCGCGCCGGATTCTCCCACGAAAGCAAACGGGGGCTTTCGCCCCCGTTTCGATGATTTGCGTTCGCCGCTGGCCGCGCTACATCGCGAGAATCCACGCCACGAGCTTCTTGAGGTCGGCGTCGGGCACGGTCGGGTTGGGCGCCATCGGCACCTGTCCCCAGACGCCCGAGCCGCCCTTTTTCACCTTTTCCTCGAGCTTTGCCGCAACGTTCTGGCCCTTGTACTTCTTGGCGATCTCCTTGTAGGCCGGGCCGACCGATTTCTTGTCGACCGTGTGGCACGCGAGGCAATTGTGCTTCTTCGCCAGCGCCTCGTCCGCGTGCACTGGCGCGGCCAGCAATGCGCCCGCAGCTACCGCGGCTGCGAGGGTGGTATGCAGCACCTTCATTCTTGCTCCTTTCGGTGAGGGAATCGTCCTGGCGGGCCCTGCGCCCGCCGGCTAGAAGCTGTTGAAGCGCTTGTATTTTCTCACGAATCGCTGCACCGTTAAACGCTTCAGCGGGCGGCGGGTTGACCCGGCGGCTGCATCGCCTCGATCAGGCTGACCAGGTTGTCGATCTGGTAGTTGGCAATCGTGACGACTTCGGCGCTCCCCGCTTTCTGTACGTAGCGGCTGAACGAGTCCGGCGCGACTTCTCCGACCGCGTACTGCGCGAACGGTCGCGGCTCGTTGACCCGGTAAATGACGACAACCATCCGCGGCGCCGCCAGTCCGTACTGCGCACCGCCGCCTGCGTCCAGCGGCAGGCGACGCTCGATGCGCGCCCGCGTGAGCGCGGCAAGTGCTTTTGCGATGAGATCGGCTTTCGCGGGTTCCGCGCGATGCTCGTGGGCCGTCTCGGAACTGCCGTGCGCACCGTGATAGAACCAGACCCCCTCCCGGCTGCGCTCGAATCTGTGGAGCCGGCCGGCCTGGCCGATCTCCACCGCCCCGAGATCGTCGATCGGCACAGGGAGCAGTGCATCGGCGCTTCGTTCCGCCTGGCTGCTTGTGTCGGGTGCGTGATCGCTGTATTCGATGACGACGATCGCCGCGATCAGCACTGCCAGCACGAGCCACACGGCCGGCAATCTAGGCCGGATTCGCGCCGCGGTCACCGCTGCTTCCACCAGACGGCGAAGCCGATGAAAGCGAGGAGGGCCGGGATCAGGATCACCGACAGGAAGAAGGTGCCTTTCACCTGGCGGTTGGTCAGATTCACGCGCGCCAGGTCGCGAGTGCGCGGCTCGATGCCGACGAGGTTCTCCCGCGCCGCGAGGTAGTTGACCGTGTTGAGGAACAGCTTGCCGTTGCCCATGATGTGGAAGAACGAGTTGGTGGCGAAGTCGGAGTCGCCGACGACCACGATCCTCGACAGAGCCGATACGGGTTCCGGCTGCTGCGCGCTCGGGCCCTGCGGGCCGAGCGGCACCGCGGCAGGACTGTCCGCCGTGACCGGCCGCCGCGTTGCGATCACCATTAGCGTGTTCGGGCCTGGAACGTCGCGGCCTTTCTTGAATTCGATGCGCTCGCGATTCGCCTGCGCCCAGCTGTTCTTCGACGAATTGACGAGCGGCATGACGGACGTTCCGGGCACGCGCTCGGGGGTCGGCGAAAGCGCACGAGCGCCCGGAAAGAACGTGAGCGGCAGCTCGCGCGTGATCAGGTGGTGGTTGTAGCTGGTGACCGCAGGGGCCGAGAGATCCGCCCAGAAATGGTTCGTCTCGTCGATCACGAGGTTGTCGTCCAGCATGACCCCGTACTCGCGCAGCACCGGCTCGAGTCCGGTCTGGACGAACGGGTCGATCATCAGAAAGGCCTTGCCCCCGCTGCTGAGGAATTTTCGCAACGCCGTGATCTCGGCGTCGAGCAGCGCGAGCTTGGGACCGGCCACCACAAGCAGCGAGCAGCGGGCGGGAACGCCTCCCGATTTCAAGAGGGACAGTCGCTCGACGGCGTAGTTCATCGCCTCGAGGCTCGCGCGCGCTTTGGCCATGCCGTGCACTTCGTGCAGCACGTACTGGAGCCCGAGGCCGTGCGAGTGGCCGGCCGCGCCCTCCAGGTGATCGTGCGATTCGGTGCTGAACGGGTTCGCTTCGCTGTGCCCTTCGAGGAAGCACACCGCTTGCGTGACGCCCTGGGTGACTCTGAGGATGCCGTTGACGATATCCGCTTCGCTGTTGCCGTGGACCTGCACCGTGCGCCCTTCGCTCTGCAGCAGCGCAGTACCGGCGAACTGGACGCCGCGCAACCGGGCTTGCGCGGGGTTGAGCATGGGGTCGTGGAGCTCGATCGTAATGCGCGGGTTCTGCCGCGCGACCAGCTCGTAGAGCTCGACTGTCTCGCGCATCATCGGATCGTGGAAGAAGGCGATGTGCACGGGCTTGTCGATTCGCTGCAGCATCGTGACCGACTGCGGCGATAGCGAGTAGACCTTCGCCTCGGTGAGATCGAAACGCAGCGGGAAACGCGCGGCCAGATAGGCGAGCGTGATCAGCACGCCGATCGCGCCGACGGTCGTCAACACGATCTCCCCGCGGCGCCTGCGCAACAGGCCGCCAAGCTCGCTGCGCAGCGCAAATGCGCCCCATCCGGCGAGGATCAGGCCCAAAGTGGAGAGCCCGAGCGTCCAGCGCGTCGTCTCGAGAAGGATCAGGTGCACCGCGAGCGCAGCAGCCAGCAATGCGATGCCCGCGAGCAGGATCAGTCCCGAGCGAAAAGCGCGCTCCATCTCAGCGCCGCCAGTCCAGGTAGCTGGTGTTGAGCGTCAGCGCGATCGCGCAGACCGCCGCATAGAACGCGATCGACTCGGTGCGCACCAGGCCCTGCACGAAATTGGCGTAGTGCAGCGAGAACGAGAGGTGACGAAACAGGCTGCGCAGCTCGTAGGAGTGCTGGAATCCCTGCAGGTAACCCACGAACCAGAAGCCCAGCAACACGCAGATCGTCGCGAGCGCTGCGACGATCTGGTTCTGCGTCAACGCCGAGAAGAGCTGGCCCACCGCAAGGCAGGCCAGGCCGAGCAGCAGGAAGCCGAGGTAGCCGCTCAGGATCGAGGTCGTCTCCGGCTGACCGAACAGGTAGAGCGGCACCAGGTTGATCGTCGTGCCGATCGTCAGCGCCAGCAGGATCGCGACGGCGCCGAGGTACTTGCCGAGCACGATGTCCCGCGGCTTCAACGGCAGCGCCGACAGCAGCTCCATGGTGCGCGCGCTGTACTCCGCGGCGAACAGGCGCATCGTGACCATCGGCAGCACGATGATCAGCAGAATCCCCATGTTCAGGAACGTCTCGTTCATCGTCGCGTCCCCGGTCATGAAGATGTTGTACGTGAAGAAGTATCCGGTGCCGACGAAGAAAACGGCCAGCACGAAGTAGGCGATCGGCGAGCGGAAATAGGTGAGCAGCTCCTTTTGCAGCACCGCGAGCACGCCGTTCACGAATCTGCCCCCGGGACGCGGTCTGCCTTCACGTACTGCAGGAATACGTTCTCCAGCGTCGGCTGCTGCCGCTCGAGCCGGCAGAGTTCCCAGCGCGCGGCGACCGCGCGTGCGATCGCGGCCTCGATTCCGTCCCTCGCGCCGACCTGGCACGTGGCGCGAATCGAGCGGCCGCCTGCGTCGTCGATCTGCACAGCGCCGACTCCGTCGACCGAGAGGAGCGCCTCGCGCAACCCGGTCGCGGGCGCACCGACGAGCAACGCCACGCAATCGCTCTGCTCCGACGCGCGCCGCAGTCCGTCGGGCGAATCGATCGCGAGCAGTCTGCCGTGGTCGATGATCGCGACGCGGCCGCAGATCATCGTCACCTCGGGAAGGATGTGCGTGCTCAGGAGCACCGCGTGGTCCCTGCCGAACGAGCGGATGACTTCCCGCGTTTCCTGGATCTGGCCCGGATCGAGGCCTGCGGTAGGCTCGTCGAGCAGCAGCGCTTCGGGCTTTCCGATCAATGCCTGCGCGAGACCGAGGCGCTGGCGATAGCCCTTGGAAAGCTTGTAGACCTCCTTGCGAAAGACCGACTCCAGGCGGCAGGCCGATGTCGCGTAGTCCAGGTCGGCCGCGATCTCGGCGCGCGGGACGCCCTTGGCCCGGGCGACGAAGCGCAGGTAGGCGGAGACATCCAGCGCGTCGTAGACCGGCGGGTGTTCCGGCGCGTATCCGATCTTGCGCGCGGCTTGCGCGTTCTCGGTGGCCATGTCGTAGCCGGCTACCATTACGCGGCCCGTAGTCGCAGCGGTGACGCCCGCGATCATCCGCATGGTGGTCGTCTTGCCCGCGCCATTGGGACCGAGGAATCCGACGATCTCGCCTTTCGCGACGCCGAACGACAGATCCTCGACGATCGTTCGGGAGCCGTAGCGCTTGGAAACCGATTCGAGGGTGATCATTCGAATACCGCAAAAAAGAAGCCCCCTCGCAAGGGGGCTTCTTCACGACTTCTGTTGCTGCGAGCGCTTTACTTATACCACTTGTTGCCTTGCGCTCTCCACTGATCTTGGTCGTGGCTCATCTTCAGGTCGGCGTTTTCCAGGTCGCGGACCATTTTCAGCCGGTTGATCGAATTGTTGTAGTCCTTGACGCTGTAGTTCAGGCCCGCCGGATAGCCGTCCAGGTTCTCCTGCATCCAGATCGCATCGCCGGTGACGACGTACGTGTTGCCGGCAGCGGTCTTGACGACAATCGACTGGTGGCCGAGCGTGTGGCCAGGCGTGGTCAGGATCCGGATCGAGCCGTCGCCGAACAGGTCGTAGTCGCCCTCCAGCTCCAAATAATTGAAGTCCACTGCAGCGCCGTCGAAATCCTGCATCACGAATGCCGGCCCGCGCTGGAATTTCTCCGGCCACCAGGCCTGGTAGAGCTCCTTCTTCTGGATGACGTGGATGGCCTTCGGGAACATCTTCACGTTCCCCATGTGATCGAGGTGCGAGTGCGACGTGATCACGACCTTCACCTTGTCGGTGGAGTACCCGAGCTTCTTCAGCTGCATGTCGATCACGTCTTCGCGCTTCTGGTTCGGCAGCAGAAGGTCGCAGAAGCCGGCCGCCCAGTATTTCTTGCAGTTGCCATCGGAGATGGCCACGTTGTTGCCGGTATCGAACACGACCAGGCCCTTGGGGTGATCGATGATCCACATGCTGACCGGGATCTGCACGTCGCGCTGCTTTTCCTTGGGCAGCGTCGGGATGAGTCCCACGGCGGGGAACGGGCCGAACAGGCCGCTCGACGCCCAATACAGCTGCCTCACCTGCGCGACAG
>Ga0070704_100002584_pt1 | contig 10211 bp, 9 predicted proteins | sample KBSK5252metaG_FD_65467 | JGI IMG/M metagenome (GOLD analysis project Ga0070704, IMG submission 65467) | Corn, switchgrass and miscanthus rhizosphere microbial communities from Kellogg Biological Station, Michigan, USA - KBS K5-25-2 metaG | ecosystem: Host-associated > Plants > Roots >... | reverse complement strand
CGAACGCGCTCAAGAGCCCGTCCGCAGCTCGCCGGAAGCGCGCGCCGCATGCCGAGCAGAGCGCCGCCGCGCCGGATGACGATAGCGGCGACTCGCAGGCCGGGCACGCGTCGCTCGTTCCCATTGGGCTCGCGGCCATCACTTGAGGCGAGCGCACCAGACGCGGGTCGTATACGGCACATCGACCTTCGACCGGCCTTTCAGCGCCGCTTCGATGCCGCTCACGATGACGGGAAACGCGGCGCCCGCCTGACGCTGCAAGGTGGCGTGCGAGCGCCACGCGTCCATGAAATCGGCGAGCGGCATCGAGTGCACCGTGCGCCCTTCGAACGCGCGCGGCTCCTCGAACAACCCGGAGTCGCGAATGACGTCGGTCTGATCCTCGCGGCGCGAGCCGTATTGATAGCTCGGCAGGTGCTCGAGAATGACTTGCTCGCACAGCCGCTGGATGTCGTCGTCGAGGTCGCGGTGGTTCCACATGCACGCGAACCAGCCGCGCGGCCGCGCGATGCGCGCGACTTCCTTCAGCGTCGCCTTGCGGTCGGTCACGTTGAACGAGGAACCGAACGTCACGAGCTCCGCGCAGCGGGCGGGCAGGCCCGTGCGCTCTCCCGTCCCGACGCTCCAGGTGATCGATTGCCCAACCGTATTCCGCACGCCGCACTCGCGCATCGCCGCGTTCGGCTCGACGGCCAAGACGCGGTAGCCGCGCGCGAGCAGCGGCCGCGACAGCTTGCCCGTGCCGGCGCCGATGTCGGCGATCGGGTACTCGAGGTCCGGCCGCGTGATCGCGAGCAGCTGGTCGAGCGCTTCGTCGGAGTAGTCGCCGCGCTTGTCGTAATGCTTCGCGAGCTCCGTGTAGTCCCACCGATTCTCAGCCATCGAACGTCCGCCTCCTGACAACGTACAAGGGCCGCATCTTCACCTCGATGAGAATTCGCCCGATATAAAGCCCCAAGACTCCCAGCGTCAGCACGATAGCGCCCGTGCTGAACAGAACCGTGATCATCAAGCTCGGCCATCCCATCACGGACGTGCCGTACAGCAGCGCGTAGATCATGTAGAACAGCGCGGCGACGAACGCGAGCGACGACATCATCGCGCCGACCACGACGCATAGCGTGAGCGGCTTCGTCGAATACGCGAGGATGATTCCGCCCGAGTGGCGAATCAGCTTCATCCACGTGTACGACGTCTGACCGGCGAATCGCGGATCGTGCGTCACCTCGACGAACGCCGTCGGATAGCCGAGCCAGAACAGGAACCCCGGATAGAACCGCGCGGCCTCGCCCAGCCGGCAAACGTCGTCGACGACTTGCCGATGCGAGATGCTGAAATTCGAGATCGTGTGGTCGAGCTCGCGGAGATCGGCGAGATAGCCGAGAACCTTGTAGAACGCGCGCGATTGCAATCGCTTCACGAACGAGTCGCTGCGTGCGCTTCGGCGCGCCATGACGCAGAGGTGCCCTTCCCGCGTCGCCTTCTCGTATAACCGCGGGATCTCCTCGGGTCGATCCTGCAGATCGCAGTCCATGACGACGACCCAGTCGCCGCGCGCCGCTTGCATGCCCGCGGTCACCGCGTGGTGCTGACCGAAATTGCGCGCGAGCTGGATGCCTCGTACTCGCGGATCGCGCTTCGCGAGGCGCTCGATGGCGCCCCAACTGCCGTCGGGGCTCGCGTCGTCGACGAGCACGAGCTCGAAGTCCGCCGTGACGGCCTCGCAGGCCGCGACGACGCGCCGCCACAGCTCCTCGAGGCATTCCTCGGCCCGATAGACGGGGCTCACGACCGACAGATGCACGCGTTCGCCTGCGCAGGCCGCGGCGACAGCGGCGCGCTGCGAACGTTGCACGACGTGGGCTTCGGCGGTCATCTCTTGGATTCCGACGAGGTTCTCGAGCCGGCGCTGCGCGCCTCGACGTTACGATACAGCCACCACCAGCCGCTGCGAGTGACCAATTCCACGGAGCTGCGCCGTTCTTTGAACACGGCGTCCGCGACATCGACGTTGGCCTTGATCAAGAAGTAGTCGTAACGGTCGCCGCCGTTCGCGGCCCAATCGAACTCCGTGGCGTACCAGGCGACGGTCTCGCTGATTCTCGGCCCGGCATCGGGCCGGTACCGCACCATCTGCGAGTAGAACTCGGCGAAGTTGAAGTCCACGACTCCGCCCGCCGTCGCCTGATACCAGGCCGGGAAATGCAGGTAAACCGGCAACACGAACCGCGGGCTCGTGTTGTCGAAGACCATCGCGGCCGCCCGATGCTTGGGCTCCATGGCGGCCAGCACCGTGCGAAAGCTCTCCGTCTCGCGGGCGAAGGTCACGAATCGACTGCCGCTCGTCACGACCCAGAAAGCGACGACGATCATCGCGAGCCAGTCGAGCCTGCGTCGCTCGCGAGGGCTGTCCCAGGCCATGAGCCAGAGCGGCACGAGGAACACTCCGAGCCGCTGATAGAAATAGGCCGTGCTGAGCACGTAGTGCGGCGCGAGCAAGAAAGCCAGAAGACCGAGCGCGAATGGCAGCCAACGCTTCGGATCGCGGCTGAATCGCGCGCCCGCGAGCCGCGGCAGCAGCAGCACCGCGCCCGTGATCAACAGCACCGTCGGCCACGCCGACAGCACGTCCTCGCGGCCGGCCGGCTGCGCGAGGAGTTGCTCCACGCGGTATAGCATCGAGCCGAAGACGATCGAGTCGCTTTGCACGCCGGCTTCGGTGCTGTAGGTGCTCGCGAGCCAAGCGCCGATGATCGGAAGCGGGGCCGCGTACGGCAACGCGCGCGCGGCCATCGTTCGCCAATCGCGGAAGTGCGCGCCGGCGACGTAGCCGAGCGCCACGAGCGACGCGAACCCGAGCACGATGATGTGGCAGAAGAACAAGAGGATCGAGAACGCTGCGATCCACACGGCGCGGCGCGCGCTCGGTGCCGCGACGAAGCGCACGGTCTGAATCAGAAACAGCAAGGCCAGCGGCGCCGAGACGATGAAGGTCAAGAAGCCCCAGTAGAACGCGAACCCGAAGCTGCACGGGATCGCGAGCCACTTCCAGCCTTCGTCGGCGCCGGCGGCGCGCAAGAGGCGTCCGGTCAGCAGCGGAATCGCGACGATCGCCGTCGAGACCACGAGCTTCGTCGCGACCGTGATCGGCAGCACGGCCGTCAACGCGTACAGCAATAGATATCCGAGCAGATACGGCGTGAACCAGTTGACCTGGAACAGCTCGGCGAGATCCGAGTCGCCGCCGAGTAGTTGCCGCAGCGCGGCGACCTGCGCGGCATGCTGCGGCAAGTCCACGAGCGGCAGATACGGACCTGCCCAGAGTGGAACGATCGCGAGGGCCAGCGCAACGAGGAACAGTCGCTCGTTTCCGAGCGATAGAGTCCGCGTGAGCTCCGGCAGAAACCCCGAAGGACTGTGATCGAGCGCGTTGGACATGATTCGACGGTTCGGGAAACGTCCCGGATAGTCGCGAACAATGCAACGGCCAAGCAATCGACGGGGCCGCAGAAGCGAGGTGCGGCGGGGACCCGTGAGGCGATACGTGACGCCGGTCACGCGGACGGGCGCTGCCGGGGACTACGCTCGTCGAAACCGAGTCGAAACGGCGAGCCGCGCCTCGAGGCCGGCGTGGCGGCGAATCTCGGTCACAAAACCGGGTTCGGTCGATTGACAGGCCCTGCGTCGGACGGTGAAAGTACGCTGCTTATTGTCAAAGGTGGCTAGACACCTCGCTCGAATAACGCCATGGCGGTCACCGCAACTCAAGGTCCTTTGACCGGCCTCCCGCGCCGGTTGGTCCAAGACGGAGTCGTCTCGGAAGCCGACCTCATGGCCGCCCTGGCCGCAATCGACGGCAAGAGCGCGAACCTGGTGCCGCACCTCGTCGCGAATCGCTTGGGCGACGCGCGCCAAATCGCGATCGCCGCGGCGCATGAGTTCGGCGTGCCGCTGCTCGACCTCGACGCCGTCGATCTCGACCTCGACGTCGTCAAGCTCGTCGACGAAAAGCTGCTCCTGAAGCACCGCATCTTGCCGATCTTGCAGCGCGGCAAGCGCCTGTTCATCGCCGTCTGCGATCCCACCAACCTCCAAGCTCTGGACGAGATCAAGTTCCAGACGACGTTGCGCATCGAAGCCGTCGTCGTCGAGCAGGACAAGCTCGACTTGCGAGTGGCACGAGCCATCGAAGCCGTCGACACGACGATGTCGAACCTCGAGGACGATGCCGAAGGATTCGACCTCGAGAACCTCGAAGTCACCGCCGGCGACGAAGACCCGGGCGCCGACGTCAACACCTCCGACGTCGACGACGCGCCGATCGTGCGGTTCGTCAACAAGGTCATGGTCGACGCAATCAAGAAGGGCGCCTCGGACATCCACTTCGAGCCCTATGAAAAGCATTTTCGCATTCGCTTGCGTCAAGACGGCGTGCTGACCGAAATCGCTCGCCCGCCCGTCGCGCTCGCGATGAAAGTCTCCGCTCGTTTGAAGGTCATGGCTCGGCTCGACATCGCTGAGCGGCGCATCCCGCAAGACGGCCGCATCAAGATGAAGCTGTCGAAGAATCGCGCCATCGACTTCCGCGTCAACACGTGCCCGACGTTGTTCGGCGAGAAGGTCGTCTGCCGGTTGCTCGATCCTTCCAGCGCGCAGCTCGGCATCGACGCGCTCGGCTACGAGGAAAACCAGAAGCAGATTTATCTCAGCAACCTGGCGAAGCCGTACGGGATGATTCTCGTGACGGGGCCGACGGGCAGCGGCAAAACCGTGTCGCTCTACACTGGCCTCAACATCCTGAACACGATGGACCGCAACATCTCGACGGCCGAGGACCCCTGCGAAATCAACGTGCCGGGCATCAACCAGGTCAACGTCAACCCGAAGGTAGGGCTTACGTTCGCGGCCGCATTGCGCGCGTTCCTGCGGCAAGACCCCGACATCATCATGGTCGGCGAGGTTCGCGACCTCGAGACGGCCGAGATCGCGATCAAGGCCGCGCAAACCGGCCACTTGGTGCTGTCGACGCTGCACACGAACGATGCGCCGAAGACGCTGACGCGTCTCGTCGACATGGGCGTCAAACCGTACGCCATCGCGAGCTCCGTGAGCCTGATCATTGCGCAGCGCCTGGCCCGCAGGCTCTGCAGCAACTGCAAAGAGCCCGTCGACATTCCGGCGGAGGCGCTGCTCAAGGAAGGCTTCACGAAAGCCGACGTCGAGTCGGGCCTCACGATTTTCCATGCGAAAGGCTGCAGCTCGTGCACGGGCGGCTATAAAGGCCGCGTCGGTATCTATCAGGTCATGCCGTGCACGGAGACGATCGGCCGCATCATCATGGAAGGCGGCAACTCGATGCAGATCGCGGCGCAAGCGAAGAAAGAGGGCGTGGCCGACCTTCGGCAATCGGGCCTGAAGAAAGTCAAGGACGGCCTTACCAGTTTGGAAGAGATCAATCGCGTTACAGTTGACTAGGCGATTTACGCGGCCGACGGACCGGCTGCGGACACCCGTTTCCTTACGGAGATCCTGAAGAATGGCAACGGCAACAGCGACCCAGGCCCCGTTCACGTGGGAAGGCACGGACCGGACCGGCAAGAAGGTCAAAGGCAAGGTCGTCTCGACGAGCGAGGCGGCGGTCCGCTCCGAACTGCGCCGGCAGGGCGTCGTACCGACGCGCGTGCGCAAGCAGAGCATGCTGTTCCGCAAGCAGGGCAAGGTTACGGCCGGCGATATCGCCATATTCTCGCGCCAGCTGGCCACGATGATGACGGCCGGCATTCCACTCGTGCAGTCGTTCGACATCGTCGGCGCCGGTCACGAGAACCCTGCGATGCAGAAGCTGATTCTCGCGATCAAAGGCGACGTCGAAGGCGGCACGTCGCTGCACGAGGCGCTCGCCAAGCACCCTCTGCATTTCGACGATCTCTTCGTGAGCCTCGTTGCGGCCGGCGAGCAAGCCGGTGCGCTCGAAACGCTGCTCGACAAGATCGCGACCTACAAGGAAAAGACCGAGGCCATCAAGAAGAAGATCAAGAAGGCATTGTTCTATCCGACCGCCGTCGTTGTCGTGGCCGTCGTCGTCACCGCGATTCTATTGATCTACGTGATTCCCGAGTTCGAATCGCTATTCCAGGGGTTCGGCGCCGACCTTCCGGCGTTCACGCGCTTCGTCATCGACATCTCGAAGTTCGTGCAGAGCACGGGCTGGCTAATGCTCATCGCGCTCGTCGGAGGCATCTGGGGCTTGATCGAAGCCAAGAAGCGCAACCGCGGCGTCCAACATTTCTTCGACCGCGCGATGCTGAAGCTGCCGATCCTGGGCGGGATCCTGAACAAGTCCGCGATCGCGCGTTACGCGCGCACGTTGTCGACGACGTTTGCCGCCGGCGTGCCGCTGGTCGAGGCGCTCACCTCGGTCTCCGGCGCGTGCGGCAACATCGTCTACGAAAGCGCGGTGCTCAAGATGCGCGACGAGGTCGCCACGGGCCAGCGCCTGCAGCGCGCGATGGAGAACACGAACCTCTTTCCGAACATGGTCAATCAAATGATCGCCGTCGGCGAAGAATCCGGCTCTCTCGACTCGATGTCGGCGAAGGTCGCCGACTTTTACGAGGAAGAAGTCGACAACGCCGTCGACAGCATGTCGAGCCTGCTCGAGCCGCTGATCATGGCGATCCTCGGCGTCCTCGTCGGCGGCCTCGTCATCGCGATGTACCTCCCCATCTTCAAGATGGGCGCCGTCGTCTGAAGCGCGCCGCGCGGCGCCGACTCTAATGGAGATCTTCGAGGCCTGGCCCGCGGCGTTGCTCGTCGTCGCAGGGCTGGCCGGCCTCGCCGTCGGCAGCTTCCTCAACGTCGTCGCGTACCGCGTTCCGATCATGATGGAGCGTGCGTGGCGCGCGCACTGCGACGAGCTGAAGTCGCAGCCGTTCATGCTGCCGAAGCACATCGCCGAGGGTAACCGGTTCGATCTCTGGTGGCCGCCGTCAACGTGCCCCGGCTGTGGCAACGCGATCGCCGCGCAGCACAACGTTCCCGTGCTCGGCTTTCTCCGGCTCAAGGGGAAGTGCGCGAGCTGCGGCGCGAAAATCTCGCCGCGTTATCCGATCGTCGAGGCGCTTGCGGCCGTGCTCGGCCTCACGACGGCGTATGTCTTCGGACCGAGCTGGCAGACCGTCGCGGCGCTCGGCTTCACTTGGACGCTGCTCGCACTGACGCTGATCGACCTCGATCACAAGCTGCTGCCGGACTCCCTGACGCTGCCGCTGCTGTGGGCGGGCCTGCTCGTCAACGTCCCGGGGCTGTTCACGACACTCACCGCGAGCGTGCTCGGCGCGGCGGCGGGCTACCTCGCGCTCTGGAGCGTCTACCAGCTCTTCAAGCTGGTCACGGGCAAAGAGGGTATGGGCTACGGCGACTTCAAGCTGCTCGCCGCTCTCGGCGCGTGGCTCGGATGGCAGCTCCTCCCCGTCGTGATCCTGCTCTCCGCGGTCGTGGGCAGCGTCGTCGGAATCGCGCTGATCGCATTGGGTGGACGTTCGCGACAGGCCGCCATCCCGTTCGGACCCTATCTCGCCGCGGCGGGCTTCATCGCCCTGTTGTGGGGAGAGCGTATCGTGCAGCTCTACCAGGCGTGGTTCTTCCGCTGAGTCACTCTCGCCTGCAAAATCTCGGCGTGGCGAGGTCCTTTAGTTGAAGAGCGCTATCACATGGCGGACGACGCAAGGTTAGGTCCGCGTCTCGTAGTAGGGCTGACGGGCGGCATCGCGAGCGGCAAGTCACTCGTGGGCGCCATGTTCGTGAAGCTCGGCGCGGCGCTCGTCGACACGGACATCGTGGCACGGGAGGTCGTCGCCCCCGGCGAGCCCGGCCTGGCCGCCGTCACCGCGGAATTCGGGCCCGGCGTGCTGCTCAAGTCGGGCGAGCTCAACCGCGCGGCGCTCCGCTCGTTGGTCTTTGCGGACGACGAGAAACGCCGCCGGCTCGAGGCGATCCTGCATCCGCTGATCCGCGCTCGCACGCGCGCCAAGCTCGCTGACCTCGAGGCGCCCTATGCGCTCGTGGCCGTGCCGTTGCTCGTCGAGACGAATTTCGCCGAGCTCGTCGATCGGATCCTCGTCGTCGACGCGCCGGAGCCGGCGCAGCTCGAGCGATTGATGCGGCGCGATGCGATTCCGAAGCCGGAAGCGCTGGCGATGATCCGTGCGCAGGTCGACCGCGCGACACGTCTGAAAGCCGCGCACGACGTCATCGACAACGGCGGCACGACGGAGGCGACGCGCCGGCAAGTCGAGCTCGTGCATCGGCGCTATCTCGATTTGGCGGCACAGCGCGCAAGGGCATCTTGAGTTTGCCGTGCGTACGGCGCTCGCGCAGAATAGCGGCATGAACACTGCCGCAGAGCTTCCCTCGGCGTCGGCCGAGCATGCGCCGATGAAGTTCGAGCAGCCGCTCAGCGAGCGCATGCGCACGTTCCTGCGCGTGGAGTTCCTATACGAGCAGACGCTGTTCCATGTCGACGAGCCGACGGAGTTCAGCGCGCGCGCCGCGGTCTCGGCGCTGCTGGAGATCTTGACGATCTTGGGAAGGAGCGACGTCCGCACCGACGTCAGCAAAGAGCTCGAGCGGCATGCCGAGCTCCTCGGCCGTTACCGCAGCCAGCCCGGCGTCGATCCGACCCGGCTCTCGAAGCTGATCGACCACATCGGCGAGCTCAAACAGCAATTGTCGGAGGCCGGTCCACAAGTCATTAACCCATTGAAAGAATGCGAGTTTTTGACCACGATCCGGCACCGCAGCGCCATTCCGGGCGGCACCTGCACGTTCGACTTGCCCGACTATGCCTACTGGCTGCACTCGCCATCCGCGGAGCGACGAAAGCAGCTCGACGAGTGGACGAACCACATCAAGCCGATCTGCGACGCCGTCGCCGAGGTCTTGTGGCTCACACGCGAAGCCACGGAGGCGGCACCGCAAGTCGCGACGGGCGGCTTGTACCAGCATTCGTTCGATCGCAGCGACCAGGCGAGCCTCGTTCGCGTGCTGCTGCCCGCCGGCGGCGGCATGTACCCCGAGATCAGCGCCGGCCAGCATCGCTTCACGGTCCGCTTCGTGCGCTGGCGCGGCGTCGGCGCACGACCGGCGCAGGTCAATCAAGACGTGCGCTTCGAGCTCGCGATCTGCTGACACGGCGTCGCCAATCGCAGACAGTTTCCTCGTTCACGCCGTGATCTTGCGGCCCTTGCGGCGATTCGCATCGTTCACGACCGTCGGAATCGTCGGCTTCGTCGTCGACGCCGGCATCTTGTCGGCGCTCGTGCACGTATGGGACTGGCCGCACTACGGCGCGCGCGCGCTGTCGTTCGCCGCAGCGGTCACCGTGACCTGGTCTCTGAACCGCCGCTGGGTGTTCGCGAGGACGAACGACGCGAAGCGCGAGTACGGCGCTTACTTCGGCGTCCAAGCCATCGGTGCCGTCATCAACCTCGGCACGTATGCCGTCGTGATCCTCGTCTTTCCTTCGCTCGCGCGAGTGCCCGTGCTGCCGTTGACGGCCGGCGCCGCGCTGGGCTTCCTGTTCAACTATTCCGCGCTGGCTCGCTGGGTATACGCCGCGGCGCCTTCCGCGGCGGCGCGGTCGCCCGAATGAACGAACCCAAGTCGACGCCATACACGGGCATCGAAAACCTCGAGGTGATGCGAGAGGCGGCGAACTACAACCGCTACCTGCAGTCGCTCGTGGAGCGGCACGCCGCCGGCGCGAGTCGCGTCATCGATTTCGGCGCCGGCAGCGGAACGTTCGCGATCCCATGCGCCGCGGCGGGGTTCGATCTCACCGCCGTCGAGCCGGACGTCGAGCTGCGAGCACTGCTCGAGGCGGCCCGCATCGACACCGTCGCCGACGTCGCCGCGCTGCCGAACGAGGCGTTCCACTTCGCCTACACGCTGAACGTGCTCGAGCACATCGAGGACGACGTCGCGGCGCTGCGCGTGCTGCGTGCGAAGCTCGTGCCGCGCGGCCGGCTGTTCGTGTACGTGCCGGCGTTCCCCGTGCTCTACACGAGCATGGACTTGCGAGTGCGCCATGTCCGGCGCTACACGCGCGCGACGCTGCGCGGCAGCCTCGAGGCGGCGGGGTTCGAGATCCGCGAGCTGCGTTACGCCGACTCGCTCGGCTTCGCAGCCACGCTGCTGTTCAAAGCGCTCGA
>Ga0070704_100002583_pt1 | contig 10212 bp, 9 predicted proteins | sample KBSK5252metaG_FD_65467 | JGI IMG/M metagenome (GOLD analysis project Ga0070704, IMG submission 65467) | Corn, switchgrass and miscanthus rhizosphere microbial communities from Kellogg Biological Station, Michigan, USA - KBS K5-25-2 metaG | ecosystem: Host-associated > Plants > Roots >... | reverse complement strand
CCCTTCCAGGCGCAACGCCGGGAGGCCGAACAGGAAGCCGACCAGCAGGCAAACGGCCCCGGCCACAGGCAAAGTCGCCCAATAAGGCACCCCGAACTTGTCCATCAGGACCGCGGTGCAGTACGCGCCGATCGCGTAGAACGCGCCGTGACCGAGCGAGATCTGGCCGTTGTAGCCGGTCAGCATGTTCAGCCCGAGCAGCGCAATCGCGTACACCAGCACCAGCGTGAACTGAAACGTGCGGTAGTTGCTGACGACGAAAGGCAGCGCGACCGCCGCCACCAGGACCACGCCCAGGACGATGAGCTCGCGCCGGGTCATACCCGCGTCACGTGTACCTTGCCGAAGATCCCGGACGGCCGCACCGTGAGCACGCCGATGATCAGCACCAGCGCGACGGCGAGCTTGAGCTCATTGCCGATCACGAACGCACCGAGCACGTTCTCGAGCACACCGACCAGGAAGCCGCCGAAGACCGCGCCGCCCGGGCTGTCGATTCCGCCGACGAGCGCGGCGGCGAAGGCGTACAGCAGCACGCCACCCATCATGTTCGGATCGAGGTAGACGATTGGCGCAACCATCATCCCGGCGATGCCTCCGATGGCCGCGGCGAGCCCCCAGCCGAGTGCCAGCATCCAGCCGACGCGGATGCCGACCAGGCGGCTCGATTCCGGATTCTGCGCCGCGGCGCGCATCGCGAGCCCGAGTGGCGTGAAGCGGAAGAACAGGTACAGCAGCACGAGCACCACCATCGTCACGCCGATCGCGCCGACTTCGTGCGGCGACATGAATCTGCCAAAGCCGATTTCGCTCGGGAACGGGCTCGGGAAGGTCTTGATCGTGTAGGTGAACATCCAGCCGGTGACGCTGTTCAGGATGACGAGCAGCGCAATGAAGACCACCACCACGGCGAGCACGGGTGCATTCTCCACCGGGCGGATCACGACGCGCTCGATCAGGACGCCGAGCACGAAAGCCGAGACGACCGTAACGAAAAAGGCCTGCCAGTAGGGAAGCGGCGGTATGCCAAGCTGCGGGATGCCGATATTGATGAGCGCCCAGGCGATGTACGTCGCGAACATCGCCATCTCGCCCTGCGCAAAGTTCACGAGGTGGGTCGCCTGGTAGATCATCACCAGCGCGAGCGCGAGGCTCGCGTAGATCCCGCCGGTGGCGAGCCCCGCCAGCACCTGGTGGATGAATGCGTCCACGGTTCCTCCTAGTAGCCCAGGTACGAACGGCGCACGGCGTCGTTCTTCTTGATGTCGTCGGCGGTGCCGGAGAGAACGACGCGGCCGGTCTCGATCAGGTAGGCGTGGTCCGACAGGTCGAGCGCCATCGCCGCGTTCTGCTCGACCACCAGCATGCTTACATGCTCGCGCTCGTTGACCGTGCGCAGAATGGAGAACAGCTCCCGGACGATCAGCGGAGCGAGCCCGAACGACGGCTCATCGAGCAGCATCAGCTTGGGCCTGAGCATCAGCGCACGCGAAACCGCAAGCATCTGCTGCTCGCCGCCCGACAGCGTCCCCGCCTGTTGCGTGCGCCGTTCTTTCAGCCGCGGAAAATAGCCGTATATACGCTGCAGGTCCGCTTCGACCGCCGCCCGGTCCTTGCGCGTGTACGCGCCGAGCCGCAGATTCTCCTCGGTGGTCAGGTTGACGAACGTGCCGCGACCATCGGGAACATGCGCGATTCCGCGCCGCACGATGTCCTCGGTCGCGCGCCCGTCGAGCCGCTCGCCGCCAAAGCGAATCTCTCCTTCGGTCTTCACCATGCCGCACAGCGCGCGCAACGTCGTCGTCTTGCCCGCGCCGTTGGCCCCGAGCAGCGCAGTGATCGTACCTTCCTCCATCGCGAAGCTGATCCCATGCAGCACGCGCGTCTGTCCATAGGACGCATGCAGCGATTTTGCTTCGAGGAACGCCATCAGGCGGCACCGCCCAGGTAGGCCTGGATCAACTCCGGATGCTGCTGCACCTCGGCCGGCGTGCCTTCGGCGATCTTCTTGCCGAAATTGAGCGCAACGACGCGGTCGGAGATGCTCATCACGAGACTCATGTGATGCTCGACGAGCAGAACGGTGAGCTTCAACCGGTCGCGGATGCTGCGAATCAGCGCGCCGAGCGCGCCAACTTCCTCGTGATTGAGCCCGCTTGCCGGCTCATCGAGGAGCAGCAGCTTCGGCTCGCTCGCCAGCGCGCGCGCCAGCTCCACGCGCTTCTGCGTTCCAAACGGCAGGTCGGCGACGCGCTTTTCCGCGACCGGCTCGAGATCCATCAGCCGCATCAGCGCACGCACCCGCTCGCTCGTCTCCTCCTCTTCGCTGCGCACGATCGGCAGCCGCAGCGCATTGAGGAAAAAACCGCTGCGCGTGCGGCAGTGGCGGCCGACGCGCACGTTGTCGAACACGGTCATGGTGCGGAACAGGGCGAGATTCTGGAACGTGCGGCCGATGCCGAGCTCTGCGATCCGGTGGCGCGGCACGCCAAGCAGCGACTGGCTGTCGAACAGGATGTCGCCCGAATCGCAGTTGTAGAGCCGCGACAGGCAGTTGAAGAGCGTGGTCTTGCCCGCGCCGTTCGGTCCGATCAGGCCGACGATGCGGCCGGCTTCGACGTCGAACGAGACGTTGTCGAGCGCGACGATGCCGCCGAAGTGGACTCCGACGTTCTGCACACGCAGCATCGCCCCCGCATCCTGCGCCACGCTCGCTCCTCCTCCGCCAGGGCAGTCCTCCCTGCCCGCGCGGAGTGTACGATGTAATCGGACAAAGTCAAAAGGGTAATCCGATGATCCAGTCCACGATGCAGCGCGTGCCGCTTTCGCTCAACCACATGCTCGAGCGGGCCGGCAGGCTCTACCCGGAATCGCAGATCGTCAGCAGGCGTCCGGACAAGTCGATCGTGCGCCACCGCTTCGCGGAGTTCCATCGCCGCGCGCGATCGCTCGCTTCCGCGCTGCGCGCGGCGGGCCTGCGCAAGGGCGATCGCGTCGCGACGCTCTGCTGGAATCACCACGCACATCTCGAGTGCTATTTCGGCATCCCGGCGGCGGGCGGCGTGATGCACACGCTCAACCTGCGGCTCGCTGCGGACGAGATCGGCTGGATCGCCAATCACGCGCAGGATCGTTTCCTCATCGTCGACGACATCCTGCTGCCGCTGTACGAGCAGTTCCGCGCTGCCGCGCCGTTCGAGAAAGTGATCGTCGTGCCGTTCAGCGGAGCGGCGGTCGCGGCGCCGCTCGTCAACTACGAGTCGTTCCTCGCCGCGGCACCGCAGGCGTTCGATTATGCGCCGCACGAGGAGGACGATCCGGTATCGATGTGCTACACCTCGGGCACGACCGGGCGCCCGAAAGGCGTCGTCTATTCGCACCGCTCGACCGTGATCCATACGCTGATGGCGAACCAGCCGGATCACTGGGGGTTGTCCGCTGCGGACAGCGTGCTCCCCGCGACACCGATGTTCCACGCCAACTGCTGGGGCGTGCCATACGTCTGCGTGATGATGGGGATCCGCATGATCCTGCCGGGACCGCACCTGCATCCCGAGGACCTGCTCGACCTGATCGCCGCCGAAAAACCGACTTATGCGCTCGGCGTGCCGACGATCTGGCTGACGATGCTGAACCTGCTCGATACGCAGCCAGAACGCTTTCGCCTGCCTGCGCGCATGCGAATGCTGGTGGGCGGCGCGCCGGTGCCGGAGTCGCTGATCCGCGCCTACAAGCGCCACGGCGCGACGATCAGCCAGGGCTGGGGAATGACCGAGATGAGTCCGCTCGGCACGATCTCGTATATCAAGCCTGAGCTGCAGCACTTGTCCGATGAGGAACGCTTCGCGCGTTATGCGAGCGCCGGCGTGCCCGCGCCGCTGATCGACTATCGCCTGATCGGCGACGACGGCGCCGAGCGGCCGTGGGACGGCGCCAGCCGGGGTGAAATCCAGGTGCGCGGTCCGTTCATCACCGGCAGCTACCACGACGTGCCGCGCGACGCGGAGAAGTTCACCGCCGACGGCTGGCTGCGCACCGGCGATGTCGCCTCGATCGACCCGCATGGCTACCTGAAGATCTGCGACCGGACCAAGGACCTGATCAAGTCGGGCGGCGAGTGGATCAGCTCGGTCGACATGGAGAACCTGCTGATGGCGCATCCGGCGGTGCAGGAAGCCGCGGTGATCGCGATCCCCGATCCGAAGTGGAGCGAGCGGCCGCTCGCGTGCATCGTGCTCAAGGCTGCGCAGCGCGCGACCCCGGAGGAGCTGCGCGCGCACCTCGCAGGAACGTTCAGCAAGTGGCAGCTCCCCGAGCGCTACGAGTTCCTCGAGGCGATTCCGCGCACCTCGACCGGAAAATTCTGGAAAGTGAAGTTGCGCGAGCGCTTCGCCCGGTGAGGCTGGCGCTCGCATTCTTCGCCTCGGGCGCTGCGGGACTGCTGTTCGAGGTCTTGTGGTTCCGTGCACTGGGCCGCGCGCTGGGCAACACCGTATGGGCAGCGACCGTCGTGCTCACCGCGTTCATGCTCGGCATCGCGATCGGCGCGATGCTCGCTTCACGCTGGGCACCCCGTCATGCGGGGCGCGCATTCGCAGCCGCCGAGCTTACGGTCGGCATCACCGGTAGCCTGCTCGTCTGGCTGCTGCCTGCCTTCGAAGGGGCAATCGCGCAGGGACTCGCGCCGCTCGGTGAACACGGGCCTGCGCTCGCCGCGGCTCGACTGCTTGTCGCGTTCGCTTTTCTGCTCATCCCGACTATCGCGATGGGCATGACGCTCCCGCTGGGGATGCGCATGCTTGCCGACCGCGAAACGACGCGCGCGCTCGGCCTGCTCTATGCCGCCAATACGTTCGGTGCGTGTGTTGCCCCGCTCGTCGCCGAATACCTCCTGGTCCCGTCGCTCGGGCTCCGCGGAGCAGCGCTGGCCGCCGCCGGTCTTAACGTTCTTGCCGCTACTTTGGGGATGCTGCACGGCGCTCCCCAACTTGCACCCCGATCCACGGCTGCAGCGCGCGCGCCATGGCGACTCCTCGCCGCGGCCGCCGGCGCGGGCGCCCTCGCTCTCGCGCTCGAGGTGATCTGGTTCCGCTTGTTGTTGCTGCATGCGCCTGCTACCGACACGACTTTCGCCTTGATGCTGATGGTGCTTCTTGCGGCGGTGGCGCTCGGCAGCGCTGCGGCACCGCTCGTTGCGCGTTGCCCGCCCGCGTGGATCGTTGCAGCAACCGGCCTGGCGGTCGTGCTGGGCTACCGGATGGCGTCGCCGGCGGAAGCCGTCGGCACCCTGCTTCGATACGCCGTTCCACTCATGCTTCCCACTGCCTTTCTATCCGGCATCCTGTTTACTCTTCTTGGCGCAGCGTTGCGCTCCGATTCCGCCGATCCGCGGCCGGCGATCGGCCGGCTGACCAGCTGCAACACTCTCGGTGCGGCGCTCGGTGCCGCGCTCGCGGGGCTGCTGCTGCTGCCGCGCGCAGGCATGGAGATGAGCCTTTTTCTTCTTACGGCCGGATACGCACTCCTGACGCTGCTGTTCGTTCAGCGGGGCTCCGGCTGGAAGTCCTGGCTTCCGGTAGCCACCGCCGTGGCCGGCGTGGCGTTCTTTCCGTTCGGGCTCATGCAGTCGCATCTGTCGCATGCTTCGCAGGTCTATCGGGCCGCGGACGGATCCAAGCCCGTCCTGATCACCGAGGGACCGGTCACGACGCTTCAAGTGCTGCGTAGAGACCGGTTCGGGCAGCCCGTGGGCTGGCGCCTGCTGACCGATAACTACTCCATGTCGGCTATCAATCGCACATCGCTGCGTTACATGCAGCTCTTTGCCTGGTTGCCCCTCGCCCTGCATCCTGCACCCCGGCGTGCGCTGCTCATCAGCTATGGGGCGGGGAACACCGCACAGGCGTTGCTAGACGAGCCCGCACTCCAGCAGCTCACCGTGGTTGATCTATCTCCGGAAATCCTCGCGGCGAGCCCGCTCATGCACCGCGAACGCGATCCGCTGCGCGATGCGCGTGTGCGCCTCGTGGTCGAGGACGGCCGTCACTATCTGTTCTCGCGCAATGAACAGTTCGACATCATCACCGGCGAGCCGCCGCCGCCGGAGATCGCCGGAGTGGTCAATCTCTACACCAGCGAGTACTTCGCTGCGCTCGCCGGGCGCCTTGCGCCTGGAGGCCTCGCGACCTACTGGTTGCCGGTCGATCAACTCGAGCCGCGCGGAGCGCGCGCGGTAATCGCCGCGTGGTGCACCGTTTTTCCCGATTGCAGCCTTTGGGCGGGAAGTGCCTTTAACTGGATCCTGCTCGGCGGCCGCGGCTTCGCCAACCGCCCCGACCTCGGCCACTTCGCTCGCTTGTGGGAAAACCCGGCCAGCGCACCGAAGATCGCAGCGAGCGGTTTCGAGCATCCTGCGCAGCTCGGTGCCGCTTTCCTGGCGGACGCCGCCCAACTGCGCGAGTGGATCGCAGGCGTGCCGCTGCTGACAGATGACCACCCCAAGCGGATCGCCGCGAACCCTCTGCCATTTCAGAGCCTCGATGAGTACGCGCCATGGCTGTGGCCGGAAGGCGCAAGCAAGCGCTTCGCGGCTTCGACATGGATCGGAAGTCACTGGCCGCAGGCGCTGCGCGAGCAAAGTCTGGCGTTCTTCGATGTGCAGCCGATCCTGAACGGCGAGATCACCGCTGATCCTGTGAAACAGCTGCCGGCCGTCGATTGGTTGCTGCGCGCGACGCAGTTGCAGATCCCGGTGTACTGGCTGCTCGGCAGCGACGTCTCCGAGCAGCGAATCTTGGAAGCCCTGCCCCACCGTCGCGAGCATGCATATACGCGAGGCGTGCGCGCCTTGGGCGACCGGGACTATCCGAAGGCTGCGGCGTTCTTCCAGGAGGCGGGAAACGCGACGCTTGCGCGCTACGCAACCTGCCGCGCCGCCTCGGCGCAGTCGCCGTGCTGAGCCTACGCGACCTTGCGCAGCATGTGGCGGCGGTTACGCGTATGGGGCCGCACCTGCGCCGGCCATCTGCCTTTCTCGACCGCCGCGGCCCAGGCAGCGCTGGTCAGCACCTCCGCGCTTTCCAGCTCGTAGAGCGCGCTGTATTTCGGCTCGCCCTCGGCGACGATCACCTTCACCTCGCCGCCGATGCTCATCTTCAGCGGCGCGAGCGTCATCCGTGTCACGGCCAGCACGCCGGGGACCTTCAGCAGCTCCGGTATGTGCTCGGTGTCGTAGACCTCGTTGAACAGCGCCTCCTTTTCGGGATCGACGTCCATGCTGGCGGTAAACAGATAGCGGGTTCTCGGGTCCATGTTTCCTCCTACGCTTAGCGCTTCAAGGCCTCGGCTCTGAAATCTTCCCGGTGGGTGTCGTGCAGCGCGAGCACCGTCCCGTCCGCGAGCTTGAGGAAGGTGTGGATTCTGTAGTTGCACGCGGTTTCGAGCGACGGGATCGGCGGGCCGTTGAGCAGATCGTGGTACTTGTAGGCCGAAGGGTGAAAGCCGATCGTGTCGCCGGTCGCGTAGGCAAACTTGAACGACACGCCGTCCGCGCACGTCGCCTTGCTCCAGATCGTCGTCTTTCCTGCAGATGTGATCGTGAGCTTGTCCTGCTCGATGAGATAGGTATTTTCGGCGGAGCGCCAGGTGCCGAGCATCTCCGGCACGACCTTGCTGGCGTCGCGTGACTGATCGGCAGCCCGCACCCAGCGCGCGAGCCCGACGTCTCCGCCTTTCCACTGGTAGGAGTTCATCGTTTGCGGGATGCCGGTCGCGACGAAAAAACAGAGGAGCCCGACCCCTAGCAGGATCAGCGCCGGGAACTTCCCGGTCTCGTACCACTGCGATGCGAGCAGCGCGAGCCCGCCGAGCGTCAGGCCGAACGCGATCCACTGCGCGCCGAAGTAGAGCCCGTCGAAGCTGACGATGTTGAAGCCCGGACGCGAGCCGCTTGCAGCGACCCAGCGATTCGTCAGCGCGGCGAGCACCAGGGCCGCGAGCAGGACGTACAGGGCGGTCTTGTTGGCCACGCCGCGCGCACGCCGGCGTTCAGTCGCCGCCGCGCTTCTGCGCGCTTTCGTGCATCTGCTTCGTAGCCTGGTCGATCTTCTCGTTGGCGCGCTGCTGGGTCCGCTTGCCTTCCTCCAGCTCCTGCTTCTTGATCGCCGCGCCGGTGGCCGCGGTGCCGGCGGTCTCGACGCCGCACGCGGCAAGCAAGGCGCAAGCAGCGACTGCGATGGATCGTTTCATGGTTGTGCTCCGGTCGCCTGGCGACACCGCGATTCTATTCGTAGCGCACGTCGAGGATCTCATAGCGCCTCACTCCGCCCGGCGTATGCGCGTCCACCACGTCGCCGGCGTACTTGCCGATCAGCGAGCGCGCGATCGGCGAGCTGATCGAGATCTTGCCGGACTTGATGTCGGCTTCGTCCTCGCCCACGATCTGCCAGGTCACGTTGCTGCCGGCGGCCTTGTCCTCCAGGTCGACGGTGGCGCCGAACACGACGCGTCCGTCCGCATCGTGCAGCCTCGGGTCGATGATCTGCGCATTCGCAAGCTTCGTCTCGACCTCGGAGATGCGCCCTTCGATGAAGCTCTGGCGGTCGCGCGCCGCCTCGTACTCGGCGTTCTCCGAGAGGTCTCCATGCGAGCGCGCATCGGCGATCGCCTGGCTGATCTGCGGGCGCTCGACGCTCTTCAGGCGTTGCAGCTCGGCGCGCAGCAGCTCTACGCCGCGGACCGTGATCGGTGTCTTGGCCATGGCAAATGTTATCTCAATTGACTGTGGAGCTCTTGCAGCCGGTACGGCCGCAGCTCCGCCAGCGCGCGCATGCCGTTGCAGGCCGCGCGCGCGCCGGCGATCGTCGTGTAGTACGTGACTCGCCGTGCAAGCGCGGTGACGCGCAGCGAGCGCGAGTCGGACTTGGCGGTGCGCGAATCCTCCACGGTGTTGACGATGAAGCTGACGTCGCCGTTCTTGATCATGTCGACGACGTGCGGCCGGCCCTCCGCCACCTTGTTGACCGTGGTGGCATCGATGCCGTGCGCGGCGAGCACTTTTTGCGTGCCGCGCGTGGCGAGCACGCGGAACCCGAGCTCCGTCAGGTCGCGGGCCACGGAAACCGCGGCCAGCTTGTCGCCGTCGCGCACGCTGACGAACGCATGCCCGCCCTTCGGCAGCCGCACGCCGGCGGCGATCTGCGATTTGATGAATGCTTCGCCGAACGTCTTGCCGACGCCCATGACTTCGCCGGTCGATTTCATCTCCGGCCCGAGGATCGTGTCCACCCCGGGAAACTTGACGAACGGAAACACCGCTTCTTTCACCGAGAAGTACGGCGGCACGACTTCGCTCGTCACCCGCTGCGAGGCAAGCGATGCGCCCGCCATGCAGCGCGCAGCGACCTTGGCCCATTGCACGCCGGTCGCCTTCGAGACGAACGGCACGGTGCGCGAGGCGCGCGGATTCACTTCCAGCACATACACCGTGTCGCGCTGGATCGCGTACTGCACGTTCATCAGCCCGACCACCTCGAGCGCCTTGGCGAGCAGCACCGTCTGGCGGTGCAGCTCGCGCTCCAGGTGGCTCGCGAGCGAGTGCGGCGGCAGGCAGCAGGCGGAATCTCCCGAATGCACGCCCGCCTCCTCGATATGCTCCATGATGCCGGCGATCAGCACGTCGCGGCCGTCCGCTACCGCGTCGACGTCGATCTCGATCGCATCCGACAGATAGCGATCGAGCAGCACCGGCGAATCGTTCGAGACCTTGACCGCGCTTTCCATGTAGCGCTCGAGCTCGGAGCGCTCGTGCACGATCTCCATCGCCCTGCCCCCGAGCACGTAGCTCGGGCGTACGACCACCGGGTAGCCGATCTCCTCGGCCAGCGTCACCGCTTCCGCCGGCGAGCGCGCGGTGCGGTTGGGCGGCTGGCGCAGACCGATTTTCGCCAGCAGCTTCTGGAAGCGCTCGCGGTCCTCGGCGACGTCGATCATGTCGGCGCTGGTGCCGATGATCGGTACGCCGGCGGCGGCGAGATCGCGCGCGAGCTTGAGCGGCGTCTGCCCGCCGTACTGCACGATGACCCCGAACGGCTTTTCGAGCGCGACGATCTCGAGCACGTCCTCGAGCGTGAGCGGCTCGAAATACAGCCGATCGCTGGTGTCGTAGTCGGTCGAAACCGTCTCCGGGTTGCAGTTCACCATGATCGTCTCGAA
>Ga0070704_100002582_pt1 | contig 10213 bp, 7 predicted proteins | sample KBSK5252metaG_FD_65467 | JGI IMG/M metagenome (GOLD analysis project Ga0070704, IMG submission 65467) | Corn, switchgrass and miscanthus rhizosphere microbial communities from Kellogg Biological Station, Michigan, USA - KBS K5-25-2 metaG | ecosystem: Host-associated > Plants > Roots >... | reverse complement strand
CGGATAGCGGCAGTTAGAAATTGGAAGACGACTGCGGCCCAAAACCAAAATCTGAAATTCTTCAACATGAACGACCCCTTAGGACCGTTTGCGCAGTCCGAAAAATCCGATCGTCGAATAATAGCCGGGAAATACTTTCAAATGAACTTTGCCGAGAAATTCCTGCGGCGCGATCTCGACGATCTCGTCCAATATGATCCGAATCAGAAACGGATTCTCGGAGGAGTCGTAATCGAGCTTGAACGTTTCGATCGCCTTGTCTTTGAATCCCGGCCCGGTTGAAGTCTTGAAGTTATAAGCTTCGGTGTTGCCGTCCGCGTTCACACGAAAGCGATCATAGAAAGGCGTCATGATCTTCAGCAATTTCGCACCGGCCGGTGTAAAGATATTGAAGCCGAGATCGTTTACCCGTTCGAATGATTTTCCGAGCCACGGGACCGGACGGCTGCCGAGCAAGTAAGCCGAGCCCCGATAGAATCCATCCGGTGCATCCGTCGGCAAACTACCCGCGAGAAATTTATCTTGTTGGGTGCTTTGTCCGACAAGAAAAGACACGATTACCCAAAACGCAAGCCAGATAGCTGCGGCGATCGCCAAGCTGATCAGTATCCAAAGCGCAAACACTTTCGCGTCCTCACGGGAGCAAGAAATCAAATCAACAGTTCGTTCAAAACCAAATTGAGATTCGGGTGAGTGTCAAACTTTCTTCGCCTCGGCCTTATCCGGTTCGTGCGAGCGGTCGAACGCTTCGTCTTCGATCTCACCGCCGGGCGAAACCGGTATGTCGGCGGGGTTCTTATATTTCATTCCACGCTCTTCGCTGTCGAGCTCGGGCGGAATAAGAATACGGGATGCCGAATTTGGCGGAACATACCCAGGATAATCGACGCGGGAATGATAGATCGCGACGAGCGACCGGATCATCGACTCGCGGATCTGCGTCAGCTCGCGAAGCGTCAGATCGCATTCGTCGAGCTGATCGTCAGCGACGATTGCGTCGATGATCTTCGTGACGATGAAGCGAATATTTTCCGGCGTTGGCTCGGCAAGGCTCCGTGCGGCCGCTTCGCATGAATCGGCGATCATCATTATCGCGGCTTCACGGAATTGCGGCTTGGGTCCCGGATATCTGAAGTCGTTTTCCGAGATCTCTTCTGGACTCCGCGCTTCGGCCTGCGCTTTTTTCAGAAAGTAATGCAGCGTGCGCGTGCCATGATGCTGCGGAATGAAATCGACGATCCGTTGCGGCAATCCCATTTCCTTCGCGAGCTTTGTGCCGTAGGTCACATGGCTGATGATGATTTTGGCGCTCTGGGCAGGCTTGAGGCGATCATGCGGATTCTTTCCTGTCTGGTTCTCAACGAAATGTTCCGGCGCGGCGGTCTTTCCGATGTCGTGATACAGCGCTCCGATGCGAGACAACAGCGCGTTTCCGCCCACGACGCGGCACGCTTCCTCGGCAAGCTGCCCGACGGCATGCGAATGCTGGTTGGTTCCGGGTGCTCGCATTGCGAGCTGGCCGAGGACAGGAAGATCGGCATTTGAAAGCTCAAGCAGTTTCACGTCCGTGAGGATCCCAAATAGCGATTCGCACAGCGGAAGAAACATCGCGGTCAGAGCCGCGGTGATTATTCCGCTGGCGAGGCCGCATGCCATCGCGAGAAGAATGGTATTGAGAATGAACGGCTGTTGGGTGTAAGCGATAAGTGCGACGGCCAGAAACGCACCTGAGAAGCCAACGAACACTCCCGCGATCGTAACTGTCTGCCTGCTGCGATAGCGACCGATCCCATAGACGGCGACCGACGACGAGATGATTGCGTACACCGCGAACTCGAGACCGCGAGGCGCGAGAAAGCCGGCGAGGATTCCCGTAAAAATTCCCGTGAAAAGCGCCGTTCGCCTGTCGGCGAGTAATGTCATCAGCAGACTGCCCATCGCGAATGGAACCGCGAACGCCCACAGGCTTGGGTCGCTCATCGGCGCCTTTACATTCCGCGAGGCGGTAAAATCCGCGACCTGGAAAAACATCGCCATCAAAGCCGTCTGCACGATCACGATAAATCCAAACAAGGCGAACGTCTTTCGTTCGGAAAGCGCCAGTCGCGGAACCATGCCGCGATGCTCGATGAATTTCCAGGCACCCCAAAAAAGCGCCGAAATAAGGATCAACAATCCGATAAAGCGGTTGAGCTGCCGATTCTGTGATGCGTAGTTTCTGATCGCCGCGATCTGCGACAAGACAGGGCCGGTGATCTTATCACCCTCGCCGGCGACCTTCTGGCTGCGTTTTAACGAGATCGTTATCGGTTGGACACTATCTGCTACTTCCTTCTTCGCGTTTTCCGTTGCGGCTCCGTCGTAGATTATGCTCGGCTGGATCATCTGCGAGAGAGCGTCGGCGAATGTTTCTGCTTCCTTATCTGAAAAGCTCTGGATCCGTTTCAATCCGCGACCAAGTTCCTCACGAGCAGTCGAAAGCTTCGTCATCGTCGTCAGCGGGTTCTGCAAAGCACGCAACTCCGTCGGCCGCTGCCGGTTTACAATAGCAATCTCGCCCTGAATATACTGCTCGTCCTGATCGGCGTATATGTCGCCGCCCGCACTTTCGCGCAGCACCCGGGCAACGGCTTCCAGCTCGGTGGCGCTGAACTTGCGCATATTGAAGACACGAGCCAATTCCGAGCTTCCGCCTGCCGGCGCCGGCGAGTCATTGCGGTTCGACGAGTTTGATCTGTTTGACGAGTTTGTTTTGTTTGATGTGAGCGCGGCGCTCTTACGCTCGATACTTTCCCAGGCGTTGCGAAAAGATTGAACCGCCTCATCCGCGCGTTTAGGCTCGGACGAAAAGATCGGTCGAACACTCTCCTTCGCCGCGTCGCGTATTCGTGCGGTTTCCTCTTCATCGACGAAGTAGATGTCGGCCGGCGAAATTATGCTCTCACGCGCGATGTCGCCTTCTTTATACGAAGTTTCGCCGGATGTTCGCCAGATCGGGTTGTTAAGAAGAAGCGTCGTGACAATGCACAAGAATCCAAAGCCGATCCAAAATCGCTGTCCGGTCGAGAGCAGCGCGAGCGGGCGCGACACAAACGCCCAGATGGCTTTGCGCCAGCGCGTCGGCGGAGGTGTCAGGTCCTGTATACGTTTGCTCACTTAACTCTTCTCTTTTTCAGTGACTTCAGCGTGTTCCGTGGTTAGATTATGAGCCTTGGCTAAGGACATTAACATTAAAAGTCCCGATGCGCGCCGCCATCTGCTCTACGAACGGCTTGAGAGTTTCGCGTGCGTTAGCTGAAATTGCCACGCATGTCGCGTCCTTGTCAAGACCGATCTGGCGGCGAAGTGTCTCAACCTCGGCAGGTGGGATGAGATCGGCCTTGTTCAACACAATGATCTGCGGAATGCGATTAAAGCTGAGGTCGGTGAGGATCTTATCGACCGATTCAATTTGGTGGAGAGCGCGCGGATTCGAGGCGTCAACGACATGCACTAGCAGATCGCTATCCGATATCTCTTCGAGCGTTGCACGGAACGCGGCGACAAGAGCTTCGGGCAGATCCCGAATGAAACCGACGGTGTCGTTTATTATCACTTCCTGCTCATACGGCAGACGCAGTCGACGCGATGTAGGGTCCAGCGTCGCGAACATCTTTTTCTCGACATACACCTCGGACTGGGTGAGCGTGTTGAGGAGAGTCGATTTCCCTGCGTTCGTGTATCCAACGAGCGAGATAAGAGGCAGGTTCTTCTGCGAACGGTTCTTTCGTCGCTCCTGTCGCTGTCGGCCGAGATTGTCAACCTGCTTTTCGAGTTGACCGATACGATCGCGAACGCGGCGCCGATCAGTTTCGAGTTTTGTTTCACCAGGCCCACGTCCGCCGATACCGCCGGCAAGGCGCGAGAACGCTGAGTTCTGTCCGAGTACGAGACGGGGCAGAAGATACTTTAGTTGCGCGAGCTCGACCTGCAGCTTACCTTCGCGCGACTGCGCGCGTTGGGCAAAAATATCAAGGATCAACTGTGGACGATCGATCACCTTCAAGTCCGTCGCCTCGGACAGACTGCGTACCTGCGCCGGAGACAGCTCAGTGTCGAAGACGATCATGTCGGCTCCGAGACGCATCGAGCGGATAAGCAAGTCCTCGAGCTTTCCCTTTCCGAGAACGGTCTTGGGATCGATCTGCGGCCGACGCTGAATGATCTTATCGAGAACAAAGACATCGGCCGAGACGGCGAGTTCTTCGAGTTCGGTGATCGACTCTTCGGCTTCGTCCACGTATCCGGTGGTGACACCGACCAAGATGACACGGTCCCCTTTTGAATCTCGCGCACGCGCGGTCTGCCGTACGCGGGCCATTTCGCTTTCGAGCGACGTGATCAGCGAGCTGAAGTCAATGTCGAGCTGCGAAGGAATGTTTGGCTGCAGAAATTCATATGGCAGAGAATCTCCATTCTCGTGAAGCAATGCGGCGCTGGCCGGCAGCAGATGCGCGGAATGTACGAGGCCCGGCAACCCGGTCGCCTTCTCTACCTGAATGATCGACATCAGATCGAGCCTAAGCAGGGCAAGATCGGTGAGGTCGTCCTGCGTCAGATTCTCGTTTTGAAGGTGCGTATGCACGCAACGCAATCCCCGAAATCGTTCGGTTGCAACACGTGACCGGCCGAAGTCGGGCATCTCGATCTGCTTCGCATTGCCGACCATCACGTATTCGACCTGGCCTTTTCTGTTGATAAGAACGCCGATCTGCCGGCCGGTCTCCAATGAGATCTCCGACATCTGGCGGGCAAGTTCCTGAGAAATGATCTGTGCGGGTGGAACGCGCCGCGTTGCAAGACGTTCGATGCGGCGAAGCTGATTCTGTTTGAGGCCCTGTGTAAACCCCGTGACGCTATTAATAAAACGAAACCTCCACGGGGAAGTATATCAAATGTAAGTTGATCGTTGTTCGTTGATCGTTGATCGTTGTTCGTTGTTCGTTGTTCGTCGTGTCGTGCTGAACTATCGACGAACTACGAACTACGAACTACGAACCACGAACTACGAACAATGAACCACTAACGACGAACCACGAAGCACGATCAACCAACCACGAAAAAAAATCACTGACAACCGACACTGACAACTGACAACCGCGCAGATTTGATTTACAATTCTTTCCACATGTCCACGCGAACTCGCCGACAGAGAGAAGTTTTGGACTTCATCATTCGGTATATCGATGGTCACGGTTACGAGCCGTCCTATCAACTGATCGCGCGCGAGCTCGGCGTTTCTTCCAAAGCCGGGATCGCGAAACACATCAAAGCGCTCGAGGAGCAGGGACTACTGCAGCGCAGGCGCGAAAATGGAAGTTTCAAATTGGATATCGGCCGGAGCGAAGTGCTCACGCCGTCGTCATTCGAAATTCAATGGCTCGATGCTGCAACAAACGGCTTTGAACCCGAGGCATGGGAATCAGAACCGTTCGCGCTTCCCCTGTTCATGCTCGGTGAGCTGTCTCCGAAATCGGTTCGAGCCTACCGTGTGATAGACGATGCGATGTCCGGCAAGAATATCTGTGAGGGCGACGTGGCGATCATTGAAACCCGTTCCTACTTGCGGGACGGCGACTGTGCCGTGGTAACTATCAAGCGAAAGGATACGGTGCTGCGGCAGTACTATCGCGAAGGTTCTCGTATCGAGATGCGCCCCGCGAACGATAAGTACGATGTCCTTCGCGTAGCCGGCGAACAGGTCAAGATCCACGGTGTGTTTCGATGCTTGCTGCGACCGGCGCTATAGGAAAAACGCCAGCACGGGCCGAATTGCGATTCAGTCAGCGTCCTCCTAACTGCTGTCATCAGGCCTGAAACCTCATTTGCCTCGAAAAAACTTTTTCGTCATACTTTTTACAATTGTGACGAATGCACCGACACCTAACGCGAGTTACAGCCTGACGCTGCGCGTAAAGATCCATAACAAACCGGGAAAACTTGGCGAGATCACGACGGCCATCGGCCGTGCGAGCGGCGATATCGAGGGCATCGACATCGTGAGCGTCGGCAAGGATTTTCTTATCCGCGACATCACGGTAAATGCCGCGAGCGAAACTCACGACAAGGAAATCATCGCGTCGGTCAGTGATATAGATGGCGTCGAGGTCGTAAATGTTTCCGATCGCACATTTCTGATGCATCTCGGGGGTAAGATCGAAGTCGTTTCAAAGATACCCTTGAAAACCCGCTCCGATCTGTCGATGGCATACACGCCCGGCGTTGCTCGCGTATGTGAGGCGATCCGCAAGGACCCAGAAAAGAGATTTAATCTCACGATCAAAAAGAACACTGTCGCTGTCGTTTCAGACGGAACCGCTGTTCTAGGTTTGGGAGACATCGGTCCGGCTGCCGCTATGCCCGTGATGGAAGGCAAATGTCAACTCTTCAAAGAATTCGGCGGCGTCGACGCGTTCCCGATCTGTCTCAACACAAAAGATCCGCATGAAATCGTCCAGACGATCAAGAATATTTCTGTGGCTTTCGGGGGAATAAATCTGGAGGACATCTCCGCTCCACGATGTTTTGAGATCGAAGACAGATTAAAAGAGGAACTTGAGATCCCCGTATTTCATGATGATCAACACGGTACGGCCGTTGTCGTTCTCGCAGCGTTGATCAATGCCCTAAAGATCGTCGGTAAACGAATGGAAGACATCAAGGTCGTAGTCAACGGGGTCGGTGCGGCGGGCGTCGCTTGTTCGAAGATCGTCATGGCGGCCGGCGTTACGAATATCGTCGGCTGCGATCAGTCGGGCGCTCTTTACGAAGGCCGAACCGAACACATGAACTGGGTGAAAGACTGGTACGCGCGAAATACGAACCCGAACAAAGAAAAAGGCGACATTCACGACATCATAAAAGGAGCCGACGTTTTCATCGGTCTAAGCGCTCCGGGCGTCATCGATCAGGCAGATCTGAAAAACATGACACCCGATCCGATCGTTTTCGCGATGGCGAACCCGACACCCGAGATCATGCCCGAAGATGCAGCAGGGTTCGTCGCCGTAATGGCCACCGGACGCTCGGATTATCCGAACCAGATCAACAACGTGCTCTGCTTTCCTGGAATATTTCGAGGCTCGTTAAACTGTCGTGCCTCGCAGATCAATGAAGCCATGAAGCTCGCCGCGGCGAACGCAATCGCCGAGATAATCGGCCCGGACGAACTTCATCCTGACTACATAATTCCATCCGTTTTCGATCGCCGAGTTGGAGAAGCGGTAGCCGCGAAAGTCGAGGACGCAGCATATGCCTCGGGGGTCGCTCGGCGTGAACGGGCGACGAGCGAGACGGAGTTCTAGAAGTTCACAAAAATCTTGTCTTTTACTTCCCTAAGCGCATAGAATTTCAAAAAGACCAGTTTTTCTTTCGCAGCTACTTTGGAATCGAGTGATTCTGAGAAATTGCTCTTTCGGCGTCGGAAGATCCTGCCGCCATGCGCAAACAAAATACGAATTGAGGAGGACCTGTGATGAGATTAGTTGCTACTTCATGTATCGCATTCGCGATGCTGTGTGCTGCATATTCAGTGGAAGCCGCAATCTATCCCGTGACTAAGATCGCGGACACGAATGACGGTATGTGTGACATGGACTGTTCGCTTCGAGAAGCGATCGCCGCGGCGAATGGCACTGTCGATAACGATATAGTTGCGTTCGCGTTGCCATTGTTCTCCTCGCCGCAAACGATCACGCTTTCCGGAGGCGAACTGGTTGTTGCCAACAACGGCTCGCTGACCATCTTCGGACCCGGAGCTAATCGGCTGACGATCAGCGGTAATAATGCCAGCCGGATCCTGGTGTCCGGCGCGAATGTCGTCGTCAATATACACAATCTCCGTTTCACCGCGGGCAATGGAGTCGGTGCGACGAATACCGGACGTGGGGGCGCGATCTACAACGTCGGCGGGACAATGCTCCTGGCGAATTCCATATTGACGGGGAACAGCGCGGCGAATGGCGGCGCACTTAACAACGCCGCGTCGGCAAGCCCGGCTGTCCCAGCAAATCTCACGATCCTCAATTGCGTGATTTCTAATAATTCTTCGACCAGTTCCGGCGCGGCGATGCAGAATTTCTCGACGTCGACGCTGCACATAAGAAACACGACCGTTAATAACAACAATTCGACGGCAACCGGGATCGCCGGCGCGTTCCAGGCAAACGGAATGGTGACAATTTCGAATTCGACTTTCTCCGGAAACACTACGGCCGGGACCGGCGGTGCGATCTATTACAACGGCACCGGATTGACGATGACAAACGTGACGATCACCGGAAACTCATCCCCGCTTGGTGCCGGTGGATTTCATAAGTCAACGACGACGCTCAATGCAAACGTGCGAAATTCGATATTCTCGGGAAATACCGGGGCGGCCGGCACAACCGACGCCGCGGGTATCGTCAGCTCGCAGGGCAACAATATTATTCAGGCCGTCGGAACGAGCACCGGTTGGGTGATGTCAGATCAACAGAATGTAGACCCGTTGCTGAGTCCGCTTGGTTTCCACGGAGGATTCGGCATGACACACTTCCCACTTTCGGGTTCACCGGCAATCAACATGGGACAGGATTGCGTCACCGATCTAAGTTGCTCCGCCGCCAATCCTCCCGTTGCATTAAATTCGGATGAGCGCGGCGTGGCCAGGCCGTTCGGGGCATCGGTGGACGTCGGCGCGGTCGAGGCGTCGGGAGATTATTACGCAGTATTGCCGAGCGCGGTCGCGGGTGTGTCATACAGCTTCACGCTCGTACCGACGAACGGCAGCTTTACGTACATGCTAAACAGCGGAAGCTTTGGTGGCCTTACACTCTCCGGCGCTACGTCGACAACGCTGAGTGGTACTGCGCCTGCTACCGGGATTTTCAATGCTCTTGTCCACATTAACGGAACACCGGGACAAGCGTTTCACAATTACCGGATCAACGTCTTAGCTGATCCTAACGTGCTATCGATCAGCGGACGAGTTGTCTCGAATACCGGCGATCCGGTCAGCAAGGCGTACATTTCTCTCGCCGGATTGAACGGTGTGACCTACAACGCGATAACTAACGGGTTCGGTTACTTCCGGATCGATGGACTGCCAGCCGGTCTGAACGGAACGATAACAGTTGCAAATAAGAAGGGACTGACGTTCACACCGCAGCAGATCGCGGTAACTGACGTGATCGACGGATATGAGATCCGCGCGTTGCCGTAACACGCGCTCCTGGCTGTGACGATGCATTACTATGCTGCCCCAACATATTCAGTTGGGGCGGCATATTTATTGCTCGAAATCCTCGCACTGTACGATGACAAGGAATATCCAGATCGGCACCTGCGGTTTTCGAATGAATAAGTATGAGTATATCGACGTGCTGAAGTGCGTCGAGATTCAGCACACGTTCTACCAGCCGCCGCAGATCAAGACGCTCGAGAAATGGCGAGCCGAAATGCCGGCTGATTTTGAGTTCACTCTCAAGGCGTGGCAGTTGATCACGCATGAGGGTACAAGCCCGACGTATAAACGTTTGAAGAAGAAGATCACGGAAAAGGAATCCGAAGAAGCCGGCTTTTTCAAACCGACGGATACGGTCGCAGAGGGGCTTGCGATGACGCTTGCATGCGCCGAAGCGCTCAAGGCGCGTACGATCCTGTTTCAGTGTCCGGCGAAGTTTCGACAGACGGACGAAAACATCGCGAACCTTCGAAAGTTTTTTAAGAAAATAAAGCGCGGGTCGTTGAACTTCGCGTGGGAACCTCGCGGCCCGTGGGAAGACAAAGTAGTCAGCAAGATCTGTCACGACCTCGATCTCTGGCACTGCGTCGATCCGTTCGTCCGGCGTACCACTACGCCGGAGCATTGCTACTACCGACTGCACGGCATCGGAGGCTGGCGTTATAGATATGAGGACGGCGAGCTCGACGAACTTTTATCACTGCTACCAGAGGACAATCTGTCTTATGTCTTCTTTAACAACAACGTGATGACGGAAGATGCGATCCGGTTTCGGCGAGTAGTTGAGAGTGTGTGAAACGGAGAACGGAGAACGGAGAACTGAGAACGGAGAACTGAGAACTGAGAACTGAGAACTGAGAAATGAGAAATGAGAAGTGAGAAATGAGAAGTCCGGGTACGAGATCTCTCATCTCTAATGTATCAACTCGCAGTTCTCAGTTCTCAGTTCTC
>Ga0070704_100002581_pt1 | contig 10220 bp, 4 predicted proteins | sample KBSK5252metaG_FD_65467 | JGI IMG/M metagenome (GOLD analysis project Ga0070704, IMG submission 65467) | Corn, switchgrass and miscanthus rhizosphere microbial communities from Kellogg Biological Station, Michigan, USA - KBS K5-25-2 metaG | ecosystem: Host-associated > Plants > Roots >... | reverse complement strand
CTCCGCTTCCGCCGTCTTCAGATCGTTGGTAAAGAGCGCGACGTACCCGACCAGATACGGATAGTAGCGCTCCTGGCCCCGGGCCATCGCCGTATCACTGTCGAGAGTTTTCCGGGCCAGCGCCACCTGCTTCAGCGCCTCCCCTTTGTTCCCCCGCTGCGCGGCCAGCCGGGCCCGAGCGTGCGCGGTGCGGTACTCCCACAGGCTTTTTGGATGGGTGCGCGGCTCCGGTTCCTTGTTCCCGAGCTCGGCGCCCCGGAGATACAGCTTCTCCGCGGTGGCGAGGTCGCCGGAATCGATACAGACCCGTGCCGCCTCGTTGGCCATCTCTCCCTGCTGGAAGAAGGCGTTCTGCGGCTCCGCTTGTTCCCGAGTCACCCAGTACGCGATCACCATCTCCTCGTACTTCACCGTACCGGCGCAGTTGTGCTCGAAGCCATACGACATCGCCATCCGGCGCTGCATCGCCGCTTTGGCGTCGGGGGCAACGGCGGCGTCGATGAGCCGCTGCCAGATGACCCGCGCTTCGGCGCCTTTGCCGTCGCGGTCGAGCGTCTGCGCCTGGCGCTGCACGGTGTTGTCGGCCCCGCCGTCCTGCACCGGAACCGGACGTGCCCGGACGCCGGCGAGCTGCGCGACTGCGGCGAGCGTGGTCTGGGCCGCGTTGAGTCCCAGCCGGAAATCCTTGTCGGTGTACGTCGAGAACACATCGGTCGGTTGATGCCACTGCGGATCCCATCCGCTGCCGATATCGCGGAGCCGCTCGTTCTCCCGGAGCGAAATGGCGGGGACGAAGTCCTGAAACGGCCCCGAGTCGGTATTGCTCATCCGGTCGCCCACCGCGGCGGGATAGTCGGTGGCGTAGCGGTCGTTTGCCACCCGGAAGAACCAGGCGAGCTTCGCGGCGTCCGCGGCGAATTTGGAGGTGCCGGCAAATTCGATATTCACATCCGCTTCCCGGCGCTGTTCCGGATTCATCTTGCCGTCGGGACCGGGCATGCCGTGGTCGAACATCATCATGTCGTGCTGGATCATGCCGAGCCACTTCGGCTCGGGATATTTTCCCGAGCCCGCCGGATCTTCTCTTCCCTGCAGGAACAGTCGCTGCTCGACATACGCGCGTGCCCCGTTGAGCCCGGTTTCTTCGTTGTTCCAGAGGGCGAACCGGATCGAGCGGTCGGTTTCCACGTCGGGCGAGCTGAAGATCCGCGCCAGCTCCATCACCAGCGCCGTCCCCGACCCGTCGTCGTTGGCGGCGGCGCCGAAGCCGTGACCATCCATGTGGGCGCCGAGGATGTACATCTCCTCCGGATGAGTGCTGCCGACCTTGGTGCAATACACCTCTTCGCGCGGACCATCGGTTGCCGCTTCGGCATTGATGCGGCGGAGTGCGGTGTCGGGCTGGAGTGCGGCGTTGGTGTTGACGCCGGTGCGGGCCCGAAATCCCTTCTGCGGGTTGCGAGGCGCCGGAGCCGCGCGGGCCCGCGGCCGGGTGACGTACTCGTATTTGATCCGCTCGGTGTTGGTGCAGCCGTAGCTCTTGAGCTGCGCCTCGATCCAGTCCACCGCCGCGCGATTGCGCGCGGTGCCCTGGCGCCGGTCGCCGAACAGGGTGAGGCCCCGGACGGTCTCCTTGTAGCGCTGGAGATCCAGTCGGGACACCAGCGTCCGAATGGAATCCGGCAGCGGAGCAAGGGAGTCGGGGGTTTGAGCGCGGGCGGACGCGACAGGGCCTGCCACCATCAGGAGAGCGATCGAGAGAACGGGATATGGGCGCATGGGAGAAACTTGCCCGGCGGGCCCCCTGGAGGCTAGGGGCGACGGGGGATTTCGTGAACGGTGAACGGTGAGCAGTGAACGGGAACTGCCCGGTAGGTCACCCGGGCGAAGAGTGGGACTCGCCGTAGGCGATGTCGGGCCGCGAGGGGGTCGCGAGACAATCGGAGGCCGGTTGGCCCGCAAGCGCCGTGGGCGAGGCCCACTCTAGTCCCGGGGGAGTGACAGACCGTTCACCGTTGACCGTTGACCGTTGACCGCTCACTCCTCCCGCATGACCTCCGTCGGACTCACTCGCGTCGCCCGGAGTGCCGGCAGATAGCTCGCGGCAAATCCGACCGCGGCAAAGAGGAGCGGCACCGTCGCGAACGTCAGCGCATCGTGCACGCTTACCCCATAGACGAACCCCTCCAGCACCGACGCGAGGAGCCACGCCGCGGCTAACCCGACGATCACGCCTCCCGCCAGGAGCTGAGCCGCCTCGCGGAGCACCATCCGCTTCACCGCACCCGGCTCCGCGCCGATGGCCATCCGGATTCCGATCTCCCGCCTCCGCTGGGTCACGCCGTACGAGAGCACGCCATAGACTCCGATCGACCCCAGGGCAAGCGCGATCGCGGCAAAGAGACCGATCAGCATTGTGGTGCTCCGGGGCGACGCCGCCGACGCGAGCAGCAAATCCTCCATCGAGCGCACCTGGCTGACCGTCGCCGTCGGATCGACCGACTTCACCTCGCTCCGAAGCGTGGCTTCGAGGTTCGCTTCCTGCGCCGACGTATTGAGCACGACCAGCATCGACCCCACGCTCCACTGTTCCATCGGCATGTAGAAATCCTGGGTGGGCGTGTCCACCGACAGCCCCTCGTACCGGGCGTCGCCCACCACGCCGACGATGGTCGCCATCTTCGGCATCCAGACCGGCTTCATGTGCTTCCCGACCGCCGAGATCCCGGGCCAGAAGCGTTTGGCGAGCGCCTGGCTCACGATCACCACCGGATTGTCGGGGCCGCGATCGGTCTTGTCGAACGCGCGCCCTTCGAGCAGCGGAATCCCGAGGACCGAGAAATACTCCGGTGAAACGGTGTGGCTTCCCAGCAGCGGTGCGGGTTGCGTCGGGGTGATCGGATGGTCTTCGACCGACATCGGGAAGGTGAAGTACTCCCCGTCGAGCGGAAGAGTGCTGCCCAATCCCACCCCGCGCACGCCGGGGAGCGTCGCCAGTCGCTCCTCGAGCGCGGGGAAGAAGGCCCGGCAGGCCGCGCCACCCGGGGGACAGGTGCAGGGGCCCGCTTCGTCCTTGCACCAGGTCGGATTCGGGGTGACCCGCGCGGTGACTAGGCGCTCCACCACCACTCCCGGATCTACCGCGAGCAGGCGCTCGAGGCTTCGAATCAGCACGACGGCGCCGATGACCAGGACCACGGAGAATGCGACCTCGGTTCCCACCAGCGCGCCGAGAAGCCGGTGCCGGCCCTTCCCCGCGGAGCTGCCGCGGCTCCCCGCACCGAGCAATTCAGCCTTCCCGATGCGCGGCAGCCGGATCAGCGGCCCCAGCGACGCCAGCAGCCCCGCCAAAACGATCGCGACCGCGGTAAAGCCCAGCACACGCGGGTCGATCCGCACTTCATCGAGTCTCGGCGTGTCGGGAGGCAGCCAGTGGACCAGAAGCGGCGTCGCGATGACGGCGATTCCGATGCCCACCAATCCTCCGGCAGCCGACAACACCAGCTGCTCGACCACGAGCTGCCGAGCCACTCGCAGACGGGAGCCGCCCAGCGCCTGGCGCACCGCCACCTCACGCTCCCGCACCGCGAGGCGGGTGAGGTTGAGATTGGCCACGTTGACGCACGCCACCAGCAGCACCAGCCCCACCGCCGCAAGCAACAGCGTCAGGCGACTCTCGACCGATTGCCCGATCACCGCGTCGAGCGCCTCGACCCGATTCCGCTCGTGCCGGCCCCAGATGTCGGGAAGCTTGAACGGAAACGATTCGCGCACGGTGGGGATCAGTGCTCGGTGCTCGGCGGCGGCCTGGGCCACGGTCACCTCCGGCTTGAGGCGGCCGATCAGCGTGGCGTTCTGGGCGCCCCACACCGAGGGGATCAGCGTCGCATCGAGCCGGATCGGGATCCAGAGATCGGTGCCCACCGCGGGAAAGGCGAAGCTCCGGGGCACCACGCCGATCACTTCACGCGACGTCCCGTCGATCGCAATGGACTGTCCGATGAAGCTGCGATCGGCCCCGAAGCGCCGGCGCCAGAGTCCCTCGCTGATGACGACGACCGGCGCCGCACCGGGTGCGTCCTCGCCAGGGCGGAATGTCCGGCCCAGCATGGCGCGGATTCCCAGCACGGAAAAGAATTCCGCCGAGACGGGCCTGCCCTGGATTCGCTCGGCCTCGCCCTTCACGAACAGATTGACATGGCTGCCGTAGTCGTAGGCGGCGACGCCGGTATAGGAGGTCGGTACTGTGCGGTAGGTCCACATCGCCCCCAGCGGGTAGCCGACCGCCACCTGGACCAGGCGGTCGCTTTCCGGAAACGGCAGCGGTTTGAGCAGCACACCGTCCACGACGGAGAAGATGGCGGTGTTGGCGCCGATGCCGAGGGCCAGTGTGGCGATGGCAACGGCGGCATAACCCGGCGACTTCCAGAGGGTACGGAAGGCGTACCTTAGATCGCCGACCAGCTCATCGGCCCAGCGGACTCCGCGGGACTGCCGGGCGGCATCCTTCGCGCCGTCGAGCGCACCGAAGGAGGCGCGGGCTCGCCGCAGCGCCTCGTCGCGCGGCACGCCTCGGCTCACCAGGTCGTCGGCGGCAAGGTCGATGTGGCTCCGGAGCTCGGCGTCCATGTCTCGTTCGAAGTCACGGCGGCCGAGCAGGACGCGGAGGGAGTCGAGGATGCGGTGCATCATGCGGGGAGATCGGCGGGAGTGGCTTCGAGCACCGAGCCGATGGCCTGCACCAGCCGGGCCCACGATTCGCGGGTCTCCTTGAAACGACGGCGGCCCGCCGGCGTGAGCGTATAGAACTTGGCCCTGCGGTTGTTCTCGCTGGTGCCCCACTCGCTCGCCAGCAACCCCTGGTGCTCCAGGCGGTACACCGCGGGATAGAGCGAGCCCTGCTGGATTTCCAGCGCGGCGCCGGAAAAATGCTGGATGCGGAGGAGGATCCCGTACCCGTGCATCGGACCCACCGACACAGCTTTGAGAATCAGCATGTCGAGGGTGCCCTGCAGCAGCTCGGGAGTTGGGGACTGGGAGGTGGGGGTTGGGGACATCGGATGGTCTCCTAGAGGCTCTAGGAGACCAAGGTACCACGCTCTCCTAGAATGTCAAGGAGAGCTGGTCCGGCTCATTGGCGGTAACCGGGCCCCCGCAACGCGCGCCCGGGCGCGGCACCGGTGTGCACGCCGTCCTTGAGCACCTGTACCCCGTTGACGAAGACCTGCTCGACACCCTTGCTCAGCTGGTGCGGCTTGTCGGGTGTGGCGAGATCGATGATGGTGTTCTCGTCGAAGACCACGATATCGGCGAACATGCCTTCGCGCAGCAGGCCGCGATCACGCAGACCGAGGCGCGCCGCCACGGCGGAGGACATCCGTCGAATGGCGTCCTCGAGCGTGAGCAGCTTCAGCTCGCGAACGTAGCGCCCGAGAATGCGCGGATAGCTCCCGTACGCCCGGGGATGCACCACGGCCTTGGCGCTGTCCGGGTTTTCGCCGCCCGCGTCCGTCCCGATGACGACCCAGGGGCGCTGCAGCTGCATGCGGACGTTATCCTCGGACATGGTGAAGTTGATCTTCGACAGATCCCGGCCTTCGGTCACGATCAACTCGACGATCGTCTCCGCCCACGGCTTGCCGATGTCCTTCGCAATGTCACTGAGCAGCTTGCCCTCGTACTTGGCGAACTGCGGCTGCTTGAAATTGGCGATCATGTAGGCGGTCGGGCCTTCGATCTGGCAGAGCGGGGCTCCCTTGGGGTCGGTCATCTCCCGAATGATCCGCGCGCGAGTGTCCGCCTTTTTCAGATTTGCCTGGAGCTGGCCTTCTTCGGAGGCCCAGTCGGGGAAGCACTCGCCCAGGTTGTTCCCCGAGAACGGGTACGGGTACATCGTTGCGGCGACATCCAGGCCCGACTGCCGGGCCGAGTCGATTTTGGCGACCATCTCCGCCGCCTTGCTCCAGTTCCGCCGCAGTGACGCCTTGAGGTGGTAGATGTCGACTCGAACTCCGCCCTCGCGGCCGATCCGAAAGGCCTCGTCCATGGCCTCGAAGAGCGAGTCGTCTTCCGACCGCATGTGGGTGATGTACGAGGCGCGGTACGGCGCCATCGCCTTGGCGATCTCGATCAGCTCCGAGGTGCCCGAGTACGAGGCCGGCGGATAGATGAGTGCGCTCGAGATGCCGAATGCGCCGTCCAGCATCGCGTTGCGGACGATCGCCCGCATGGTGTCCAGCTGGGCCGCGTCGGGCGCTCCGGGCCGCTGGCCCATCACGTAGGCCCGTACCGTCGTAGCTCCCAGATAGCTTCCCGAGTTCACCGAATTCCCGTGCTTCTCCATGGCATCGAGCCAGGCCCCGAAGCCGCGCGCACCACGGTATTGCACCACGTGGGTGAGCATCGGTGCGTCATCAGGATCATTCGAGGAGAAGAGGGAGTCGATGTTCGGGTTGGACGGGGCCGGCGTGGTCGCTTCACCGAGAATCTCGCTGGTCACCCCCTGGGTCACCTTGCTCAGCACCCGGCCGTCGGCGAACAGCAGGGGATTCCACGAGTGGGATTGAATGTCGATGAACCCCGGTGCCACGACATGCCCGCGGGCGTCGATGCGCGCGGTGGCCTGCACGGAGTCCAACCCTCCCGACCTGGTGATCGTGGCGATGCGATCGCCGCGGATGCCCACGTCGCCATAGAACCAGGGGTTCCCGGTACCGTCGACAATCTTTCCGTTGGTGATGACGACGTCGTATCCGGGAGGCAGCCGCTCCCCCGGCGAGCACGCGCCGGCCAGTGCCGCGAAGCAGAGGAGCCGTACGACCCGGCTCACTTGCCCGCCACCAGCCGCTCGAACCGCGGGTTTCCTTTGAGCGGCGCGAAAGCGGGATCGATCTTGAGCCACCCCGGCGAGAGGAGGTAGGGGATTTTGAGCAGCGGCTCGATCTGATCCAGCGCCTTTTCGAGCTCCCCCACCATGATGTAGATCCGGGCCAGCTGATGCTGGTCGTAGGCGCCAGTCGACGCGTCCTTGCTCAGCGGCATCAACGCAATGCTCTTTTCCCCTGCGGCGATCGCTTCGGCCTTCTTCCCCATGTAGGCCAGCGCGAGTCCGTAGAGCACGTGCAGCTGCGGGTCGTCGGGGGCGCCCTTGAGCTGCTCTTCGAAGGCGACCCGGGCCGTGTCGGCGTACGCCCGCGCCTTGACCTTGTCACCCCGCATCCACCAGGTCTGCATCTTCACCGAGCCCCAGGCGGCGGGATCGTCGAAGAACGCCGATGCGGGCAGCCGGAGCAGCAGCTGCTGCTCGGCGTCGTTAAGCACCCAATAGAGGTCGTTGTAGGTGGCGAGGTAGGCCACCAGCGCCGGCTGGGCAATGGTCGTGGGCGCCGCCGCGAGCACGGTGCGGGCTCCGGCGAGGTCTCCCTGACCCAGGTAATTCATCATCTGGTTTTCGATGATATTCAGGTCGGCTGGCGCGAGCGCGAGGGCGTCGTTGCCGGCGGCGATGGCCTCCGGGTAGCGCCGCAGGGCGGACACGGTCCGCAGCAGCTCGCCCGCCACCCGGGCCGAACGGGGATCGAGCCGTCGGGCGAGTTGGAGATGTTGCAGCGCCTGATCCCACTGCCCGAGGGCTCGCTCGGTTGCGGCTGCGGTGGCAAGCAACACCGGATCGTTCGGAGTGGCCTGGAGTGCCTGAACCATCTGTTCATTGGCCAGGGCCGGGGATTTGACGACCATGAGGTAATGCCGGGCCATCGCCCAGTGGCCCGCGGCGCCCTTGGGCTCGAGGGCAATCGCGCGTTCCGCCGCCAGCCGGGAGCGCGATCCTACCTGGGGATCGGGGGTGCCGTTGAAGTAGAGCTGGCTCAGCGCGCTGGACAGCCCGGCCCAGGCCTGTGTGAAGGAGGAGTCGAGTGCCACCGCCTGCTCGTAGAATCCGGCAGCCTGCCGCCGGGTCGCGGGATCGTTGCCGGTCAGGGCCTGGCCTTTGAGATAAAGGTCGTACGCGGGAAGATTGTCGGTGGGACGCTCGGCCAGCTGCTGTTGTTCCTTGCCTCCGAGCGCCACACCGAGAGCGCCGGCAACCTGGGTCGCGATGCTTCCCTGCACTTGGAAGACGTCGGTGACATTGGCGTCGAAGCTCTGCTGCCACTTCGAGGCGCCGGTCCGTACGTCGATCAGCTCGGGGCTCACCTGCACCCGGCCTTTGCCGTCGCCGCTCTTGGCCCACACCACGGTGGCGCCGAGCAGATAGTCCACCCCCAGCTCCTTCCCGATCTGCTGGGGCGACTTGGTGCTCTGCCGGTACTGATCGGTGCTGCTGCGCGCGGTGACCTGGAACCCGCCTAACCCGGTGAGCTTGCCGCGCACCTGGTCGGCAATCCCGTCCACGAAGTAGGCGTCCTCGGCGGTGCCACGATTCTCGAACGGAAGCACCGCGAGCCGCACCGCGCCGCCGGTTCCGCCGCCACCGGGACCACTCAGCACCAGCCCCGTCACCACGATCGCCCAGGTGCCCAGCGCCATCACGCCGCCCAGGGTGGCGTTCTTCCAGGTGAAGAGGCTCGCCAGCCCCGACGTCATGGCGCCGGCGCGGCGGCGCGCTTCCATCTTCCCGGTGATGAACAGCACCACCGCGCCGATCGCCAGCAGCCCGATCGCGAGCCAGAGCACCCACACCGGCAGCCCCCACCGGTTCACCATGCCGTAGAAGATTCCGAGGGTGACGGCGGACGCAAACGCGAAGAGCCCCCAAACCAGTTGCGGAGACTGCCCCGGAATCGCCTCGGGTGCGACTCTGCTCCCGGTGGAAAAATCAGTCGCGCGGGTGAGCGCATCCGCGAGTGCGCCGGGACTCTGGAACCGGTCGGCGGGACTCTTGGCGAGTGCGCGCGCCACGATGCCGTCGAGAGTCGGCGGAAGCCCGACCCGAGACGCGGTGAGCGAGCGGGGATTCTCGGTGAGACTCCGGGTGATGATCGCCTGCGGAGTCGGGCCGGTGAACGGGGCCTCGCCCGCGAGCATCTCGTAGATCACACAGCCGAGCGCATACACGTCGGCCCGCCCATCGACGCCCTGCGATCCGGAGGCCTGCTCCGGACTCATGTACTGCGGGGTGCCGACGGCGAGTCCGGTCTGGGTGATGCTGGTCCCGCTCCCCATCGCGCGGGCGATGCCGAAGTCCGCCACCAGCGCGTGGCCCCGGCTCAGCATGATGTTGGCGGGCTTGATGTCGCGATGGATGATGTTGCGTTCGTGCGCGTAGGCGAGCGCCTCGGCGACTTCCTTCGCGATCCGGAGTGCGTCCTCCACCGGGAGCTGCGATTCCCGGGTCATCCGCTCCTGTAGCGACTCCCCCTCGACATACGGCATGACGTAGTAGAGGAGACCGTCGGCCTGTCCCGAGTCATAGACCGGAAGGATGTGCGGATGGCTGAGCGCGGCGGCGATCTCGACTTCTCGAAGGAACCGGTCCGCGCCCAGCGTCTCGGCGAGATCCGGCCGCATCACCTTCACGGCGACCTTGCGGCGGTGCTTCAGATCCTCGGCGAGGTACACCGTCGCCATGCCGCCGGCGCCGAGTGCGCGCTCCACCTTGTACACCGCAGCGAGCGCCCGGCGTACTCGTCCCAGCTCACCCATGTCGTGGGCCGCGGTCGTTCTCGGCGGCGTTCCCGGATCAGTCGGAGTCGGCGCGCCGCAATTGAGGCAGAAATGGGCCTGCTCGGGCAGCGGTGTCGCGCACGCCGGACACTCGCGTTCAGCAATCGGCATTAGAAAGCCAGGCTAGGGGGAAGACGCGATAAACATACGCGAACCTCTCCCAAGCACCCAGTACCTGGCACCCAGCACCCAGCCTACGGCGTCAGCGCCTTCGGCCGCTTTTCTCCGAGTTTCTTGAGCAACTCCTGGATCGCGCGCTCGAGTTGTGGATCTTTTCCCGCCAGTTCGTCCTCCGGCCGGTGCGGCACCAGGATATCCGGCTGCACCCCGTAGTTCTCCATGTTGGTTAGCTTCCCGTCGGCCAGGTAGACCCCGACACCCGGCGTCCGCACGGTGGAGCCGTCGATCAGGGAGTAGCTCCCCGTCCCGATCACCGCCCCCATCGTCGGCTCGCCGATCACCTGGCCCAGGCCGAGCTGCTTGAAACCGGCGGGGAACATTTCGGCATTGCTCGCCGAGCGCCAGTTCTGCAGCACCACCTTGGGGCCGAAGTATCC
>Ga0070704_100002579_pt1 | contig 10222 bp, 9 predicted proteins | sample KBSK5252metaG_FD_65467 | JGI IMG/M metagenome (GOLD analysis project Ga0070704, IMG submission 65467) | Corn, switchgrass and miscanthus rhizosphere microbial communities from Kellogg Biological Station, Michigan, USA - KBS K5-25-2 metaG | ecosystem: Host-associated > Plants > Roots >... | reverse complement strand
CGGCCCAGACGGTGACGGCGCCGTGGTACGCGGCGCTGGCCGGAAGCGTGGCGCTCGCGGCGTGCGCGGGCGACCCGGGAACCCTCACCGTCGCCGGCACCGTGGAGATCCGCGAGCTGCGCCTGGCCCCACTGGCGGCGGGGCGTCTCGTGCGCCTCCTCAAGGACGAAGGCGATACGGTCCGTCGCGGCGATACGGTCGCGGTACTCGAGCAGCCGGGGCTCGATGCCCTGATCGCGCAGCAGCGTGCGCGGGCCGAGGCCGCCACAGCGCGAACGGCTGAGGTCCAGGCCGCCGAGGCGGACAGCGCGCGCGCCGCGCGGGACGTGGCGCGCGCGCGGCCGCTGCGCGAGAGCGGGGTGCTCGCCCCGCAACAGTTCGAGGCATTGCAAAGCGTCGCGGCCGCCGCGGCGGCGCGGCTCCAGGCCGTCCGCGGCGCCGTGCGGGAGTCCCAAGCCGCGCGCGCGGGCCTCGCGGCGATCGAGGCGACCCGCGATCAGCTGACGCTCGTCGCTCCCGAAGACGGCATCATCTTGACCCGCTTTGCCGAGCGCGGGGAAGCGGTGACGGTGGGGATGCCGGTCGTTTCGATCGGACTCGTGTCGAGGCCGTGGATCCGCGCCTACGTGGGTGAGCGGTTTCTGGCCCGCGTCGCCGTGGGCCAGCCGGTCGCGGTCCGCACCGACGCGTACCCCGATTCCACCTTCAGCGGGCGTGTCGTCGAGATCTCGCCGCGCGCCGAGTTCACGCCGCGCGCCGCGCTGACGGAGCGCGAGCGCGCCGATCTGGTCTTCGCCATCAAGGTGCGGGTCGACGACCCGCGCGGCCGGCTCAAGGCCGGCCTCCCCGTCGATCTCGAGATCACGCTCCTGCCGTGACGCCGTTCGTGGTCGAGACCAGCGGCCTGACGCGGCGCTTCGGCTCGATCACCGCGGTTCGCGACCTCACGCTCCAAATCGCGGCCGGAGAGGTGTTCGGCCTGCTGGGCCCGAACGGTTCCGGGAAAACCACCACGATCCGGATGCTGTGCGGGTTGCTCGCCCCATCCGCGGGGACCGCCACCGTGGCGGGGATCGAGGTGACCGAATCGCCCGACCGCATCAAGGAGCGGATTGGGTACATGTCGCAGAGGTTCGGGCTGTACGAAGACCTGACGGTCGCCGAGAACATGGACTTCTATGGCGGGATCTACGGTCTGGTCGACGCAGGCCGCAGCGGCCGCATCGCCGAAGTCGTGGCGTTCCTCGGGCTCGAGCGCCGCCTGCCACAACTGGCGGGGACCCTCTCGGGCGGCTGGAAGCAACGTCTCGCGCTCGCGTGCGCGCTGATGCACGAGCCGGCGCTGCTGTTTCTCGACGAGCCGACCGCGGGCGTGGATCCCGCGGCGCGCCGCAGCTTCTGGCGCACGATCCACGCGCTCGCGGGCGCGGGGACGACGGTCATCGTGACCACGCACTATATGGACGAAGCGGCGCAGTGCGGGCGCGTGGCGATGATGAGCCAGGGGCACCTGATCGCGCTGGGAACGCCCGCTGAGGTCGCGGCCCAGGTCGGCGGTCACACCCTGGAGGACGCCTTCGTCATTCTCCAGGAGCGCGACGAGCTGGAGCAGCAACAGCCATGAAGCGCTTTTGGCCGATGTTCCGCAAAGAATTCATCCAGATGCGCCGCGACCGGCTCACCCTCGGGATCATGATCGGCATCCCGGTGATTCAGCTGTTGTTGTTCGGGTTCGCGATCCAAACCGACGTGCGCCACATCCCCACCGTCGTGCTCGACGAGTCCCGCACGCCGGCGAGCCGCGACATCATACAGGCCTTCGAGAACACGGGCAGCTTCCGGATCGTCGCGCACGTCGACGACCGACGCGCGCTCGACGCGGCGATCGCCCGAGGCGACGCGCAGGCCGGGATCGTCGTGCCGGAAGACTATCCGCGCGACCTGGCGCGCGGGACGACCGCCACGGTCCAGGTGATCGTCGATGCCTCGGATCCGCTCTCGTCCACGGCGGCCCTCGCCGCGGCTGCAGGCGTAGCGCAGGTGCGGAGCCTGGCGATCCTCTCCGCCGCGGCCGGCAGAACCCAGCTGCCGCTCGAGGCCCGCGTTCGGCCGCGCTACAACCCGGGCCTCAGAAGCCCGAACTACATCGTGCCGGGGCTCGTGGGCGTGATCCTGACGATCACGATGGTGCTGGTGACGGCGATGGCGATCGTGCGCGAGCGCGAGCGGGGCACGCTGGAGCAGTTGATCGTCACGCCCATCACCAAGACCGAGCTGATGCTCGGCAAGATCGCGCCGTACGTCGGGGTGGGGATGGCGCAGATGACGGCGGTGCTCGTGCTCGGTCGGTTCGTGTTCGACGTGCCGCTCACCGGCAACGTGCTCCTGCTCTACGGCGTCGCCCTCGTGTTCGTGATCGCGAGCCTGTCGCTCGGCCTGTTCGTCTCGACGCTGGTGCGCACGCAGCAGCAGGCGATGCAAGCCAGCTTCTTCTTCGTGCTCCCCAACATCCTCCTCTCCGGGTTCATGTTCCCCCGCCAGGCGATGCCACTCGTGTTCCAGTGGCTGGGCGCGCTGCTGCCGTTGACCCATTTCCTGAAGGTGCTGCGCGGGATCCTGCTGAAAGGCGTCGGCGTGACGGAGCTGTGGCAGGAGATGCTGCTGCTGGTCCTCTTCGCGGTGGGTTTGATTGCGCTCGCGGTGCGCCGCTTCCAGAAGACACTCGACTGACGCTACGCCGCCGGCCCCGCCACCGCGATGCGCTCGGGCGCCCCCTTGGCGCGCTGCAAGGCACTCTCCACGAGGGTAAACAGGTCTTCCGGCCGCAGCGCCTCGCCGTGCGGGTACGCCACGACACCCGCTGAGACCTCCGGCGCTTTGGCGGGCCCCAAGTCCGCGAACGTGTGACGCACGAACACCTGGCGCAGCCGTTGGACGAATTGGCGACCGCCGGCGGCGTCGGTCTCGGGGAGGACGCAGGCGAACTCGTCTCCGCCGTAGCGCGCCACGAAGTCGGGGGCGCGGATCTCCCGCTGGAGGATGGCACCGACCTCACCGAGCACGCGGTCGCCCGCGGGCTGCCCCAGCCGCTCGTTGATCTCGCGGAGGCGGTCGATGTCCACGAGCACGAGCGAGAAGCGGAGCGAATAACGCCGCGCCCGCTCGAACTCGTCGCGTAACCGACGGTCGAGGGCGTCGAGGGACGCGCACCCAGTCATCTCGTCGGTGGCGCCGGCACTGATCTGCCGGCGATAGATCGCCGAGCGCCGCTCCTCGTTCTCGAGCACGCGCGCGGCGGCCTGCGCAATTGTATTGGCGAAGGCGACATCTTCCGGGCGGAGCTGCGGATCGCCCTTCTCGGTGCGGAGGAAGAAGACGCCCGCGGCCCGCCCCTGCACGAACACCGGAAGCGCCACGGCGGACTGCACGTTCACCTCGATTCGCTGGTCCGACCAGCGCCGCCGGATGGACGCGAACAGCGGATGCTCGTGCACGTCGTTGATCACGACGGGCCGCTCGGTGCGAATCGCCTCCTGGATTTCCGGGTAACGCTCGAGGTCTACACGCAGGTCGCGGATCGCCGGGTTTTCGTAGACCGCCACCACGCGTCCCTTGTCGTCCCCCGGCGCCGTGAGCACGAACGAGCAGTGCGACAGCCCGAACGCCTGGCCGACCCGCCGCACGAGGGTCTGGAAGATCTCGTCGGCGCGGAGCGCCGCGGAGACTTCTTGGAAGATGTCGTACAAGAGGTCGCGGGCCCGCAGCGCCTCCTGCGCCTGCCGCATCTCCCCGCGGACGGCGAGGTGCGCGTCGAGCCGCAGGCGCAGCTCGGGCAGATGCACCGGAGCGAGCAGCACGTCGCGCGCCCCCGCGAGCAGGGCTTCGGTGGCGGCCTCGGCGCCACCCTCCTGCAGGAGCACGAAGACCGGAGCGCCGCCGTAGGCGGGCCGCGTGGCGAGCTCGCGTACCCGGTCTGCCAGACCAGCTACCCCCGGATCGGCCGTATAGAGGAGGAGATCGGGGAGAGGTTCTCCCCCGGATGCGGAGGCTTCCGTGACCTGGAACCCCCCACGCACGAGCAGCCGCTCCAACCCCTCGGGTCGGGCGGCCGCATTACCGATCAGCAGGATTTGATGACGCGTGGCGTCCGCCAAGCCCTCTCTCGCGCGCGATGTGCCGCGCCAAGGTATAGTTCAGCCGATGCCAGGGCAAGCACGCGGTCCCGCGCCCCAGACGCGACGTCCGCGCTGTCGCATGATCGCGAACCAGGTGGCGAACCGTGGCCTGCGCGACCGCCGCGTGCTCGCCGCGATGGCGTGGACGCCGCGCGAGTGGTTCTTGCCGCCCCACCTCGCCCGCAGTGCGTACGACGACGCGCCGTTGCCGATCGGCAGCGGCCAGACGATCTCGCAGCCGTACATCGTCGCCCTCATGACGGCGTCCCTCGCGCCGCGCCGGCGCGATCGCGTCCTGGAAATCGGAACGGGCTCGGGCTACCAGACGGCGATCCTCGCCCGTCTCGCGGCCACCGTCTACACGGTCGAGCGCCTTCCCGACCTGCTGGTCGAGGCGGAAGAGCGGTTCCGGCGTCTGCGGCTCACCAACATCCAAACCCGGCTGGGCGACGGCGCCGCGGGATGGCCCGAGGAAGCGCCCTTCGACGGCATGCTCGTGACCGCCGCGGCCCCACGGGTGCCCGAGCCGCTGCTGGCCCAGCTGGCGCCCAACGGCCGACTCGTCATCCCCATCGGTGACCTGGCGTCCCAAGACCTGGTCATATTGCAACGGTCGGCGAACGGCTTCGAAGAGCGCAGCGCGGGGGGCGTGCGCTTCGTACCGCTGATCTCGCGGCTGGCCTTCGCGGACGAGAGGTGGGCGTGACCTTGCTCGGCGCGCACGTCTCCACGGAAGGTGGGGTGGCGGAGGCCCCGGCACGCGGCGCCCAGATCGGCGCGGCCGCGATCCAGGTATTCACCAAGACGCCGAACCAATGGCGCGAACCGGCGCTCGACGCCGCTGTGATAGATCGGTTCCGGACGGAAGTGGCGCGACACGGCATTCTCATGGTGGTCGCACACGACAGCTACCTGATCAACCTCGCGTCGCCCGATGACGCGCTGCGCGCGAGGAGCATCCGGTCATTCATCGCCGAGTTGACGCGCTGCCGCGCGCTGGGGATTCCGTGGGTGGTGTCGCACCCAGGGAACTACATGGACGAGCGGACGGCGGGACTCGAGCGCAACGCGCGCGGGTACGCCGAGTGCCTGGCGGCGGTGCCCGGAGACGTGAGCGTGCTCATTGAAGGGACAGCGGGCGCCGGCACGGCACTCGGCGCGACGTTCGAGGAGTTGCGGGCGCTCCGAGACGCCATGCCCCAGGGGGCACGGGCCCGAGTGGGGTTCTGCCTCGACACGGCACACCTGCACGCAGCGGGGTATGACGTGGCCGGCGACGTGCCGGGAGTGTGGGACCTCTTCGACCGAGTGGTCGGCCTGGAACTGCTCAAGTGCTTGCACCTCAACGACTCCAAGGCCGCTCCGGGGTCGCACCTCGATCGCCATGAGTGGATCGCCGAGGGCACGATCGGGGCGGAGGCGTTCCGGCAGATCATGCGCGACCCGCGTCTCGCGAACGTGATTAAGATTATCGAGACGCCGAAGTTGGATGATCCCGTGAAGCACGACCGTCGGATGTTGCGCCGGCTACGCGCCTATGCGCGGGCCAGCGCTCGTCAGACGGGAACCGTATGAAAGGGATGATGCGTCGACTGCAGCGTGGGGCCCTCTTTGTCCTCCTGGCGATTCAAGTGCTGGGGGGCGGAGCCGTAACGCTGGCCCACGCGCGCGACGTCGTCACCGCGCCCGCCGCCTTCGAGTCCCACCACGACGCGCGTTGTCTGGTGTTGCACGACGCGCTGCGCTGCGCGTTGTGCCACTACGCTGGCGCTCAGGTCGTGGTCCAGCGCGCGGTGAGCACCCCACCCTCGCGTCCTGCGCGGGTGCTGGTGCCAGCGACGCGACGGATCGTCATCGTTTCGAGCGCCGTCCACCGCACCGCCCCAGCTCGAGCTCCGCCCGCTCTCCTGTCGTAGTCACGTAGGACTCGTGCTTCGCCCTTGGCGAAGCCTAGGCTCCGACGTACGGACAGGAGATGATCACGACATGAATCGCACATTATTCGCAGGCGTAGTCGCCGCTGCGTGCCTTGCGGCCCCCGCCACGGCCGCGGCGCAGACCCCACGGGATTCGCTGGCGGCCGAGGTGCGGGCCCTCAAGGCGCGCCTCGATTCGCTGCGCACCGAGTTGGCGCGTCTCGCACGCCGACAGGGCGCGCCGAGGGATACGGTGACGGCAGGAGACGATCTCGCCGCCCTGCGCGCGGCGGCGGCGGCGACGGTGGGCCGCGATACGATCCAAACGGCCGACACGGCTGGAGAGCGGAGGTTCGTGGGCCGAGAGCGCAACCAGGCCCAGTTGAATCCCGAGATCAGCGTGACCGGCGACGTCCGCGCGTACGCCACCACGACCGGCGTCCAGCGCGAGAACTTTGAGCCGCGCGAGTTCGAGATCGGGTTTCAGTCGGCGCTCGATCCCTACGCCCACACCAAGATCTTCGTGTCCTTGGAGGGGGGCGAAGCGAGCGTGGAGGAAGGGTACGCTTACTGGACGGGGCTGCCGGGTCGCCTGCGCTTGGACGTCGGCAAGTACCGGCAGCAGTTTGGCGAGTTGAACCGCTGGCACCTCCACGCCGTGCCCGAAAACGAATACCCGCTGGCGCTGCGGACCTACCTCGGTGAGGATGGTCTTGCGGGCACGGGCCTGTCGCTGTATCGGCCGTTCGGAGGCTTCGGCACTCACGAGGTTACGGTGCAAGTCACGCGCAGCTCGAGCGACGAGCTGTTCGGCGGGGGTGGCCGGCCGACCTACCTCGCGCACGTTCTCAATTTTTGGCAACTGAGCCGCTCCACCTACATGCAGATCGGCGGCAGCGTGCTGTACGGAACGAACCCCGACTCCGCGCTGCGAACCACAGTCGGCGGCGCGGACTTCCGCCTCACGTGGCGGCCCCCCGCGCAGGCGCTGTACCGGGAGTGGACGCTGCGGGGCGAACTGCTCGCCTTCAGGCACCAAGTCGCGGGGACGGGGCCGACGCGTTTGGGCGGGTACGTGAGCTCGACCTACAAGCTCGGCCAGCGCTGGATCGCCGGTGCGGCCTACGACTACGTCGAGTCGCCCGAGACCGGCGAGATCACCCGCCAGATCATCCCGTCACTCACCCTGTGGCAGAGTGAGTGGGTGTTCCTACGCGCGCAGTACCGATGGGAGAAAGTGGCCAGCACCACCGCCACACACCAGCTCGCCCTCCAGGCGGTCTGGGCCATCGGTCCTCACAAACACGAGACCTACTGACATGATATCCTTCGTCCCGCTGCTCCTAACTCTCGCTCTGAGAGATTCCCTCGCGGTTGGTGGCACGCCGCCGCCAGCGCCGATCAAGGTCGTGACGTCGCTCACGACCTACGCCGCCATCGCTCGCGAGATTGTGGGCGACCGCGGCCAGGTGAACGCGATCGCCGTTGGCGACGAGAACCCGCATTACGTACAACCGAAGCCAAGCTTCGTGCCGCTGCTCGCAAACGCGGATCTGTTCGTCACGACCGGGCTCGATCTCGAGTTGTGGGTCCCGGCCCTGCTCGACAAGGCCGGCAACTCCAAGGTCACGGAGGGTGGACCCGGCTACGTCGCCGCATACACCGGGGTCCCCTTGCTCGACGTGCCGCTGAGCTTTTCGCGCGCCGGGGGCGACATCCACGTGTTCGGTAATCCACACATCTGGACGGAGCCTCTCAACGGCATCCAGATCGCGCGCAACATCCTGACCGGCTTGAAGCGCGTCTCGCCGGAGAACGCAGAGTACTTCAGCGCCCGAGAAAAAAGCTTCGAGGACCGCGTGTACCGCGCGTTGTACGGTGACGAGCTGGTGAAGTTGCTGGGAGGCCAGACCCTGGCCGACCTCGACCGCCAAGGGAAGCTCTTCGATTTCTTGAATCAGCGGCAGTATCAGGGCGCGGCGCTCGCGACGCGTCTCGGTGGTTGGCTCAAGCAGGGCATGGTGTTCCGCGGCAAGGAAATGGCGTGCTACCACAAGGAATGGGACTACTTCTCCCGCGAGTTCGGCATCCCGTGCGTGGATTACATCGAGCCGAAGCCGGGCATTCCACCTGCGCCAAAGCACGTACGCGAGCTGATCGATCTCATGCAGCAGCGGCATGTGCGGGTACTGCTGTCGCCGGGATACTTCGACCACACCCAGATCAAGCAGGTGGCCGAGCGGACTGGCGCCAAGGCCGTGATCGTGCCGTCGAACGTGGGTGGGGCGCCGGGCGTGAACACGTTCTTCGATCTCATCAACACCTTGGTCGGTTCGCTCGCGCAGGCGTTCACCGAAGCTGCGAGCACCGGCCGCTAACCGAACCAACAGGGAGACCGCCCGCCGTGTTTCAGTTCATGCTGGCGCCGTTCGTGGCGTGCATGGTGCTCGTCGCCATTCACTCCTACCTCGGCCTGCACGTGATCGCCCGCGAAGTCATTTTCGTGGACCTCTCGCTCGCACAGATGGCAGGGCTCGGGAGCGTCGTCGCCTTGTTGTACGGCGTCGCGCCTGACTCGCGGACGGCATTCATTTCTTCCCTGGTGTTCACGTGCATCGGAGCGGCCCTCTTTGCGCTGACACGCACACGCGGCAAGGGGCGAGTCCCCCACGAAGCGATCATCGGCATCGTGTACGTCGCGGCGTCAGCGGCCGCCATTCTGGTGGCGGACAAGGCGCCACGCGGCGCCGAGGCCCTGCACGACGTGCTCGAAGGATCCATCATCTGGATCACGTGGCCGACCATCTTGAAGAAGGGCGCCGCGTACGCGGGGCTGGGCCTCCTGCACTACCTGCTCCGCAAGCAGTTCCTGAAAATCTCGTTCCATCCCGATGAGGCGGAGCGCGAAGGGTGGCGCATCCGCGCCTGGGACTTCCTGTTCTATGTATCGTTCGGGGTGGCCGTCACGATGTCGGTGCCAGTCGCGGGAGTCCTATTGGTGTTCACGATGCTCGTCGTCCCTGCGGTCGTAGCGTTCCTCTTCAGTCGCGACATCAAGAAGATGGTGTTCATCTCGTGGGGCACCGGCGCGCTCGCTTCACTCTTGGGCCTGTATATCTCCTACATCGGGAACTTCCCCACGGGGCCCCTGATCGTCTGCATGTACGGCCTGGTGCTCCTGGGCGCCGGCCTGCTACGCAAGCTCGGCGTCGGCGACAACGGGGCAGCGGCGGCGTGACGTCGGTTTGGCGGTTTGGCGGTTGGGCGGTTAGAGGAACCGGGCTGATCGGGTTGTTCCTAACCGCCTATCCGCCCAACCGCCTACCCGCCCAAGTTTCTTTTCACGTTGCCCTCGGCGCCCGCTACACGTCCACATTGGTGCACGACTCGCTCGTGACGGCGTTCGACTTGCGGCCCGCGCTCGCCCCCGCCCTGCTCGTGTCGGTGCGCGACGAGCTGCGGCCCGGATGGTCGGCGGATGCGACGCTGGATGCGTCGCCGAGTGGGTTGCGGCGCCATGAGGTCGGCGGATCGTTCGACGCGGGGTCGTTCACGACCTTCGCGTTTACGGTAGGTCTGCGTCGCCACTTCACGCCGAACGCGTCGGCCCGAGTTGGGGTCGGCGGCATGCGCTACCTCGCCAGCGAGACGGGGGTGTTCCGCGAGGGCACAGGGGGAATCTTCCCGCTGGGCAGCATCGCCGCGACATACGCGCTCCCCCTCCCCTTCGCCCAGAAACACCAGATCGAGATCGAAGCCCGCTACGACATCCACCGGTTCATCACGCCGGCGCTACGCACCGAGGGGTTTAGCAGCGCGCGCCCAGTGCACCGCGTGGCAGTACTCGTCCGGGCAGGCTGGGGCGGAGGGGGGGGCTCAACGCCGTGACGCGGCGTCTCGTTGCAACGCTGGTGGTGAGCCTGGCTCTCGGCGCCTGCAAGGACCCGGCGATCCCCGACCGCTCCGGCGCGTACGCCTTTGCCGATACGGCGATCATCGGCGTGGATACGTCGGTCACCTTGTTCCGCTGGCCCACGACCCGCATGCCCATCCGGTTCTGGCCCGACCCCCGCGGGAACATGCGATTCCTGGTCGAGCGCGCGGTCGCGGTCTGGCAGGATCAGTTCCTGT
>Ga0070704_100002575_pt1 | contig 10228 bp, 7 predicted proteins | sample KBSK5252metaG_FD_65467 | JGI IMG/M metagenome (GOLD analysis project Ga0070704, IMG submission 65467) | Corn, switchgrass and miscanthus rhizosphere microbial communities from Kellogg Biological Station, Michigan, USA - KBS K5-25-2 metaG | ecosystem: Host-associated > Plants > Roots >... | reverse complement strand
CCTGCTGAAGCAGATCTGGGACAAGGGCCTCATTTATCAGGGCTACAAGGTCGTCCCGTACGATCCGCGCATCGGCGCGACGTTGTCGTCGCACGAAGTCGCGCAGGGTTATCGCGAGGTCGAGGACCCGTCCGTCTACGTGCGCTTCAAGGTGCACGGCCAGCCAAATACGTACTTCCTCGTGTGGACGACGACGCCGTGGACGCTTCCCGCGAACCTGCTGCTGGCCGTGCATCCCGACGTCGAGTACGTCTGGGTCGATCGCGGTAAAGAGACGCTGGTTCTCGCGAAGCCGCTCGTCGCCGCGATCTTCAAAGACGAGGACGTGAAGATCGTGCGCACGGCGCGTGGGCTCGAGCTCGACGGCCTGCGTTACGAGCGGTTGTTCGACTATTTGCCCGTGACGGGCGAGGTGTGCCGAGTGCGGCCCGCCGAGTTCGTGACGACCGAGGACGGCACGGGCATCGTGCACGTCGCGCCGGCGTACGGCGAAGACGACTTGAAGCTCGGGCAGCAGCACGGTCTGCCCGTGCTGCATGCCGTCGGCGAGGACGGCTACTTCTTGGCTGCAGTGACGCCGGTCGCCGGCAAGTTCTTCAAGGAAGCCGACCCCACGATCATCGAGATCCTGCGCGAGCGCGGCCTGCTGTTCCGCGCCGCGAAGTACTTGCATAACTATCCGTTCGGCTGGCGCACCGGCGATCCGCTGATCTATTACGCGAAGAATGCCTGGTACATCCGCACGACGGAGTTCCGGCAGCGCATGGTCGAGCTCAACCACGGCATCAAGTGGGTGCCCGAGCACATCCGCGAAGGCCGCTTCGGCAACTGGCTCGAGAACAACATCGACTGGGCGCTGTCGCGCGAGCGCTTCTGGGGAACGCCGCTGCCGCTCTGGACCGACGGCGACGGCGGCTACGTCTGCATCGGCTCGGTGGCGGAGCTCGAGAAGCTCTCCGGAAGGAAGCTCGGCGAGCTCGATCTGCACCGCCCGGCCATCGACGGCGTGACGTTCGTCCACGAAGGCCGCGAGTACCGGCGTGTCGCCGAGGTCATCGATTGCTGGTTCGACTCCGGCGCGATGCCGTACGCGCAGTGGCATTATCCGTTCGAGAACACCAAGACTTTCGAGAAGAGCTTCCCGGCCGATTTCATCTGCGAGGCCATCGACCAGACGCGCGGCTGGTTCTACACGCTGCACGCGATCGCGACGATGGTGTCAGACCAAGCCGCATACAAGAACGTGATCTGCCTGAGCCACATCGTCGATCAAGACGGCAAGAAGATGTCGAAGTCGCTCGGCAACATCATCAATCCCTACGACGTCTTCAACGCCGTGGGCGCCGATGCGCTGCGGTGGCACTTCACGGCGCGCGTGGCGCCGGACGTGCAGAAGCGCGTCTCCGTGGAGATCATCGCGGACGTCGCGAGCAGCTTCATCAACACGTTCTGGAACACGTACGCGTTCTTCGTGATGTATGCCCGGCTCGACGGCTTCGACCGCGGCGCCGACGTCGCCTACGCGGACCGGCCGGAGATCGATCGCTGGGTGTTGTCGCTACTGAACCAAACCGTCGCGACGGCGACGGCGGCGCTCGACGAGTACGACGCGCTGCGTGCCGGCGCGGCGATCGAAGGCTTCGTCGATCAGCTCAGCAACTGGTACGTGCGCCGCAACCGCCGGCGCTTCTGGAAGGCCGCGAGCGGCTCGGACAAGCGGGCCGCGTACCTCACGCTCTACGAGTGCCTCGAGACCGTCAACCGCTTGCTCGCACCGTTCGTGCCGTTCATCAGCGAAGCCGTGCACCAGAATCTCGTCCGCAAGATAGCGCCCGGCGCTCCCGTCAGCGTGCACATGGCGAGCTGGCCCGACGTCGACTTAGGAAGCATCGACGAGCGGCTGCTCGCGGAGACGGCCGTGGTGCAGCGCGTCGTGGGGCTCGGCCGCGCCGCGCGCAACTCTTCGAAGCTCAAGGTGCGGCAGCCGCTAGCGCGGCTCTTGATCCGGGTGCCGGACGCGGCGGCCGAGGAAGCCGTGCGGCGTCACGAGGATCAGATCTTGGACGAGCTCAACGTCAAGCGCCTCGAGCTCATCGCGCGTGACGCGACGCTCGTGACGTACCGTATCAAGCCGAACCTACCGGTGATCGGCAAGCGCTATGGCAAGCTGATTCCGAAGATTCGCGCGTACCTGACGAGCGCCGACGGCGCGGCGATCGCGGCAGCTGTCGCGCGCGCCGAGAGCCAAACCTTCGTCGTAGACGGCGAGCGGCTCACGATCGAGCCGAATGACTTGCTCGTCGAGAGCTCGGCGGCGGAAGGGTTCGCGTGCGCCGAGGAGAGCGGCTTCCTCGTCGGCCTCGATACGAAGCTCGACGACGCGCTGCGTCGCGAAGGACTGGCGCGCGAGCTCGTGCGCGCCGTGCAGGACGCGCGCAAGCAGGCCGGCCTCGAGGTCGCGGATCGCATCGTGCTGTCGGTCGAAGGGGACGAGTCGGTCATGGCCGCCGTTGCGGAGCACCGCGAATACTTGATGAACGAAACGCTCGCGACCGCCTGGCGGAAACCCGGCAAGGACGAGTTCGTCGCCGCGCAGGAGCAAGGCGAAGCGCGGTGGGTGATTCGACTCGCCCGCGATCGGGAGCCGCGATGACGGTGCGCCGCTGGTTCAGTCTGAATGCCGGAGCCTCGAACTGGCTGTGGCTCGGCGTCGCGGTCATTGCGCTCGATCAGTGGACGAAGGCGCTGATCGTCGAGCGGCTCGAAGAGGAAGGCGACAAGCTAGTATTGTTGCCGATGCTCGACTTGATGCGCCTCCACAATGAGGGCGCGGCCTTCAGCTTCTTGAGCGACGCCGGCGGGTGGCAACGGTGGGCATTCGTCGGACTCGGCGTCGCCGTGAGCGCCGGCATTTTGGTGTGGCTGCGGCGTTTGCCGTCCAGAGGTCAGACGCTGCTGGCGGCCGGCCTATCTTTGATTCTGGGCGGCGCCCTCGGCAACGTCATCGACCGCGTGTTACTCGGTCACGTGATCGACTTCATTCGCGTGCACTGGGGCGAGCACGCCTTCCCGGCGTTCAATGTCGCGGACTCCGCGATCACGATTGGCGCAGTGCTGATCGTGCTCGACAATTTGCTCGAGCTCGACCGGCTGCGGGCCAAGAAAAAGGTCACCAGCACGTAGCGGCGGTGGTGCCCGTCGCGGTGCGCACTCCCTGCGCGTTGATCGAGAACGTCGCGCATTGCGCGTCGCCCGTCATGTCGAACGCGCCGCCGACTACCGGCGCGGCCGTAGCGAGATAGTCGGTGGCGCTGACGCCGTTCAAGGTGATCTGGTATGTGCCGCGCTCGCTGAGGCCGCCGGCGTTCAGCAGGTTTGCCGCGACGAGCTGCGCGACAGTGCCATACGTGCGGTTGTTCAGGTAGTACCGCTCCTGATTCGTTTGGAGCTGCATCAGCGCGGCCTTCGCCTCGGCGCGGTGCGCGCGCATGACGTACTGGCGGTAGCTCGGAATCGCAATCATGCCGAGAATACCGACGACCATGACCACGGCCATGAGCTCGAGCAGCGTCATGCCATGCTGGCGGCGTTTCGCGGTTGTCTGGTTCATAGGTTCCTAATCCGATTCAAGCCTGGTGGGGCGAGCCCTGCCCCCGCCGTCGCGGGAGCAGGGCGCCTCGGTCAGTCGACGCTTTCCTGCGACCAGAACGTGCGCACGGGCGTGTTCTGGAAGCCGGCCGGGAAGCAGATCAAGCCGACGCAGATGACGGGAACGTCGTCCTGCTCGTCGACGTCGAGGATACCGTCGTTGTCGTCGTCCGGATCCAGGTTGTTCGGGATGCCGTCCCTGTCGGGGTCTCCGTCGGCCTCCTGACTGTCGGGGATGCCGTCGCCGTCGGAATCCGCGGGGACATAGTCGGGGTCGGCTATATCGGGAATGCCGTCTCCGTCCGTGTCTTCCTCCGCGTCCGGGGTGCCGTCGTTGTCGGAATCGCTGTCGACGAATAGCGCTTGCGCCGTCGACAAGATGCCGCCCGCGTTTTGAATGAACATGTCGGTCATCGTGAGCGGCCCCGTCGCGGCCAAGCCGTCGAGGTTCGTCACGGGCGCACCGTTGAAGATGTTCAACTGATAGATGCGGTTCGTGCCGAGCTGCGGCGTGCAGGACTTCACGACGTCTTGGCCCGGCCGGAACGTCGAGAAGATGACCTGGTTGTTGAACGTGCGCGCCTCGGCGAGCACCTTCTCGCCTTTCCAGCCCGTGCCGACGTTCAGATCCAGGTACCACCCCTTCATGCCGGTCGACATCGTCGTATTGGCGGACGTGATCGGCTGCAAGTTGGCGTCCGTGATCGGCGTCAGCGCATTGAACGCGGCCTGGTTCATCGGGAGAGCACCGTCGCGCAGCGCGAAGAACCGATCGTGGTTCGTCATGTTGAGCGGGTGGCCGCGATGGCCCGAGCCGATGCCGATGTGGACGAAGTTTTCCGTGCGCGTGTTGACGGTCGCGACGTCCGGCGCGTAATAGAAGCGACGGAGCATATCCGCGGTGGGCGTCGCGGCGGGCGCCGCGCCGAGCTGCGCGATGACGCCGCCCGCGACGAGGCTCGACGCGGGATTGCCGTTCGTCAGGTCGAAGCGCCAGACCTGGCCGCCCATGTCGCCCGCGTAGAAGCGGTCGGCGAACCCGTTGCCGTCGAAGTCCACGACGCGGATGCGCGACGGGATCGAGTAGTCCATCGAGCGGCCCGTCGTCGCGAAGTTCTGCGAGGCGCCGGAGTTGCTGGCGCTCCAGAGCAGAGCCCCCGAGTACGCGTCGACGATGTAGAGCGCATTACCGAGACTGTCCTTGGAGTACGTCTCGTAGTCCTGGTCGCCCTCATAGCCGCCGCCGATGACAAGCACGTACTTGCCCGCGTTGTCGGGGTGGTACGTTGCATTCTGGATGTCGATGCGTGTCGGGACCGGTGTCGACCACGATTCTCCGAGCTTCGGCAACCCGCCGGACTTCGCGGTCCACATGAGCACGGGCTTGTAGGGCTCCGTGACGTCGAGCGCGTAGTAGAAGTCTCCGCCGCGGCCCATGCCGAAGTAGAGGAACACCTTCTCGCCGCTCTCGATGACGTTGTCGTTGTCCCCGATCGTCAGGACGCGGAGGTCGCCGTCTATGCCGTAGTGCTTGTTGGCGGTGTTGCCATTTGCGTACAGCAGCTCCTGGTCCTCGAGAAACTCGGGCGGAATGAACGCCCACTTCTCGGTACCGTCCGCGAGATCGAGCGCGTGCAGCATGCCGTCGTTCGTGGCGAAGAACAAAAGGCCGTCGCGTTGACCGGGACCATAGATAGTGGACACCGGTGTCGAATGCAGCGGGTCGCCTAGCTGATTGCGGTTATCGGTGATGCCGTTGACGCCGTTCCAATCGCGGAAGTCCTCGCCGCGGATGTAGCGGATGAGGTCGGTGCGCGACGGCTCCCCGGCGGCACCGGTGAGGCCGAGCATGCCCGCAGTGAGGGCGTTGTTGGTGTCCGTGACGAGGTTCGTGGTGTCGCTCAACTTGTCGTTGCCGAGGTAGGTGTAGATGTTGCGCGCAGCCGGATCCGGCAGCTCGTTCGCGGCGCCGCCGGCGGTCACGATGCGGCCGTCTTCCTGCGCCGACCAGTAGCTAAGCGCGGTCGGCGCGAACAATCCGTCGCTTCCGACTGCCCGTCGCGCCGGTACGTGCGCGTCCATGATCGCGGCGTCCTTGGGGCTCAGAGCGTACTTCTTGAGGTTGCCCTGCCAGTGCGGCCTGCCCGTGGGCTTGAAGACCGTGATGAACAGGTCGCTCAGGTTCTGTGTACGGTTGAACGCGTTGACGGCGACCGTCGGCGACGAGAACGTCTGGCTCGTATCGAGAATCGAGATCAGGATGTTCGTGAGCGCGGTCGCGAGCTCTGCCGTGTCGTTGGCCTGGTAATACTCGCCGCCTCCGCGCTTGGCTGCGTCTGCCAGCACCGGAATGTCTTCCGAGAAGCCGATCGTGTACATCTTGACGTGTTGACCTTCGTTCTTCGGACCGTTCGGCAGGTTCGACATGTCGCCGTCGGCCATGAACTCGGCGAGATCATCGAAGCAGATGCCGTTCGGCTCGTTCGGCGTTTCCTCGTCGCACGTTGCGCTGCCGGTCAAGCGCTCGAACGTGTTGGCCGGCGGAGGGTTAAGGTCGGTCAGGGTTTGGATGGCATTGGTTGCGTTGACGTCGTCCGTCGGTAAGCCGTCGCTCAGGAAGACGACGTAGTTCTGCTGGCAAGTATCGGTGATCGGCGAGAGGTAGTTGCCGGTGGTGCCGTCGCGCGACGTGGCGACGCTGGCCGTGCCATAGGCGCCCGTGCCATAGGTGATCGCGCCGCCCCGGTAGTATTGCTGAGCTTCGTACAGCGTCTCCGAAAGTGGCGTGTTCCCGCTGGCCGCCAGCGCCTTGATCGCGGTGTTGATTGAACTGCGGGCCGTCGCGACGTTCTCCATGGCGTATGCGACGCGGCCGCCCTGCGAGGAGTTGTAGTGCATCAAGCCGACGTTGACGCCGTTGACCGAATTGATCAGCGAGGTCGCGACTTCCTTGACGATCGCGATGCGGGTGCTGGTCGTCTTCGGGCTGACGGTCCAGTTCAGATAGTTGCCGCTGTACAGTGTGTAAGTTAAATCGGCCTGGTTGACGTCATAATTGAAGACGCCTGGATCGGTCGCGTTGGCGACCCAATTGCCGTTCACGTTCGCGGGGCCGTCGGCATGGTAGGGCTTGGTCTGATCGTCACCTTTGCCGAACTTGCCTTGGTCCGCTTGGCACTCGACGGAACGGCCCGGGAAGTTGAAATCGAGCTCCTCCCAGCGTTGACCCGTGTCGACCACGGTGTCCTTGCCTTTTACCTTCTTGATCTCCGTGTCGGGATCGTATTGGACGAGTTGGTCGATGTATTTGCCGCCGTCCGCGAACGCGAGGATGGCCGACTTGCAGTCCAACACGTTCAAGTTGAAAAACTTAGCGTCAGCTGGGCCTGTACCGCATCTCGGGTCGGGGCCGGTGCCCAACCGAAAGTAGACTTTGTCGAGCGCGCATTTCGGAACCAAAGAGCTGCCGGGATAAGTCTTCGCCGGGTCGAACGGCTCTTGAGTCACCACCGGCGTGCTCATACTGCCCGAGTCGTCGATGATGAACAGGATGTTGGGCCGAATGCCGGCGCCGGAGCTCGTGGCGACGAACAGCTCCGTGTCGTCGGCCAGCGCAGGGGAGCCTGCCGTGACCATCCAGATCGTGCCTACGAGCAGGGCGCCTAGCCGGGCGTGGGTGATGTTCATAACGATTCCTTCGTCCTGAAGTTGTGCGTCCTGGGTCAGTCAGTCCCTAAAGCGGTATCTGTAGCAGCGTCAGCCGCGTCGCGCGGCCGGTGCCGACTTCGACGAATAAGCCGACGAACGTCGTCTTGATTGCGTTTCGGTCGGCGTGCAGCTCGTCGGCGACCCGCTTGAACTCGGCGAACGGCACGAGCTGGCGGTTCACGTAGTACTCCGTCGCATTGGTCAGAACATGCGTGCTGTACGCGCATGCTTCGCAGCGCTTCATCGTCACGCCGCCGCTGGCGGTCGCGGGCAACGTGAGCTGATCGAGCATGAGCTCATATCCCTCTTCGGGCTGGTCGATTACGCGCTGGGCTTGCGCCGTGCCGAACATGGCAATGAGCGCGACGGTCGCGAAGATCTTGGTTGCAGCCATGGCTCTGTACTCCCTCGTTGCGAGCGCTAGAGCGCCCGGCCGACTACATAGAAGCTCTGAACGTGCTCGGACTGCGCGTTACGCGGCCCGCGCCCGACGGAACGGATGTCGAAATGAAATGCTTCGACTTCGTCGGAGCTGAACGCCGCGTCCGGCACGTCGGTGTTTCCGCGATAGTTCGTCACCGCGCGGCGGTCGTACTCGGTGCCCCCGATCCAGTCGAGCGTGCGTGCGGCGTCCGTCGTGTACTCGCGCGTTGCGAGCACCGCGTCGACGCCGTCCTCGGTCATTTGGAAGGCGTCCTGCTGGAACTGCGTGTTCGCCGCCATATTGATTTCCATCGTCGCCGTGTTCATGCCCGACACGCCGACGACGGTCAGCACGAGAAGCAGCACGAGGCCCACGATCAGCGTGGCGCCGCGTTGCGAGGCGGCGGTGGCAGGAAAGCTCGAGCGCAGATTCATTGTCGTTTTCCTCACAGGGGCGGCCGGGCATTCCGGACGAAAATGGTTTTCGAGACGAGCAGGCGGCGGATGCGGTCGTTGAATACGCCGGCGTTGCGGTCGGCGTACTGGTAATTGGTGGGGTCGGTGAGGCCGACCTCGATGCGATCGGCGCGCAGCCGCAGCCAAACGCGAACGGCGAGGATCTCCGCGTTTGGATTGAAGCCCGCGTTCGTCGGGTCGATCACTGGATCATCCGGATTCACGTAGCGGTCGATCGAGCCGCGATTCGGGTTCGGGGCAACCGGCGTGCCGGGTACGTCCGTGTCGATGCCGAACTGAATCTGCATGTCCTCGACGCCGACGAGCACTTCTTCCTCGGCGGCCGTACCGTCCGTCTGGAGAAACTTGCGCCGCAGGGACGGCAAACCTTGGACCGAGGACATGTCGGAAACGAAATAGCCGCTGACCAGGAGACGGTGGGTCTCACTGGTCGCGGCGTTGAAGCCGGCCGGCAGCGCAGTGCCGACGAAAATCTGTCCGAGCTGCGCCCGCGCGCTCTGTATGTAGGTCGTGCCGGCCGTCAAAGCTCCGGGCGCGATCGCGTCCTCGCTCGCGCGGCGGATGACGAGCGTGTCGGAGTTCGGCTGGGCCACGCCGACGTTCGGGCCGCAACCCCACGAATAGGTATTGTTCGTGCCGTCGATGGCCTCGTTGAGGTTCAAGAACCAGTTGTTGCCGCACCAGTGCTGGCCGACGCCGGCAGGGTCGGTCGGTGCGCCTCGCCCCTGGATGAGATAAGTGCGCGCCGTCAGGCCCCAGAAGTGGCCCATGCGAATGTCGGGTTCCATCGTGTCGAGCGCGAAGCGCGCGTTCTCTTGCAGGCGCGACAAGGACTCGTTGATGCGGAATGCCGTGCGGCTCTGCATGAAGACCGTGACGGCTCCGAGCATGAGGAATGCCCCGATCGCGAGTGCGACCATGAGCTCGATCAGAGTCATACCGTTTTGTTGGCGACGCTTCATGCGGGGTCCGTCCTCAAAGGTCCGGAACGCGGATCAAGAGCTGATACGTGATCGCGCCGAGCCCGACTTCCTGCCAGGTGATGCTGACCGTGTAGGTCGGCGGCAACGCAGGCGCGTAGCTGACGATGCCGTCGGCGCCCGGCAGCTGCAAATCGATCTGTGTGTTCCAAACCCACAGGTCGTGCTCCGCCATTTGCGCGGGCGTGCACGTCACGCCGCCGGGGCCGCAGTTCCTGTTCGTGCCGGCGCCGGCGGTCTGGTAGACGCTACCGGCGCGGCGGTTCAAACGAATTCGATCGGCCATGTCGCTCGCGAGGATGACGGCTTGCGTGCGGTACAAGGCCGTTCGGCTCGCGCCGAGCCCTTGGCCGTAGAGCACGGCAATTCCGATCATGCCGACGGACACGACGACGAGCGCGACGAGCGCCTCGACGAGGCCGAAGCCGGATTGCAGGTTTTTGATGGTGGTGTTCATGAGAAGGCGTCTTAGTTGCAGGCCGCGAGAGGGTTGAACGCGGGTACGAACGGATCGACCTCTAAGAACTCCGACAGCACCTGCGGACGTCCCGTCCGAGTGATGCGCACGACCCGCGCGCTGGCCAGAGCGCCGGCTGCGAGTCTGCGGCCGCGATCGTCACAAAACAGATAGATTCGGTTGGCGGGGTTGCACAGCGCACCGGCTTGCCGAGTAAAGCCCGTCGCCGCGTACGAGACATACCCGCAAGCGGTCGAGATGCGGACGCTGCTGCTGGCGCCCGGTGCGACGGTTTGCGAGAGCACGAGCTCGCCGGCGTCGATGACGCCGTTTCCGTCGGTCAGATCCGTCAGAACGCGCGCGCCGTCCGCATCGAAGTTGTTGTTCTCGTCGACGAAAACGACGAAGCCGCGCGTCAACGACCCGAACACCGAGCCGGGCGCGCACGTCGGAGGCGTGGCCAGAGGGTTGTCGCTCAAGCAGAGGGTTACGGGCACTTGGCGTTTCACGGCTTCCGTGCGCGCCATCAGCGCCG
>Ga0070704_100002574_pt1 | contig 10230 bp, 6 predicted proteins | sample KBSK5252metaG_FD_65467 | JGI IMG/M metagenome (GOLD analysis project Ga0070704, IMG submission 65467) | Corn, switchgrass and miscanthus rhizosphere microbial communities from Kellogg Biological Station, Michigan, USA - KBS K5-25-2 metaG | ecosystem: Host-associated > Plants > Roots >... | reverse complement strand
GTAGATGTTGTCGGACGCGGTCACATTGCGGCCGTTCACCGCCAGCAGATATTCACCGGCGACCACGTTGACGCCGGGCTGCGTGAGCGGCGCGGTCGCCTGCGGATTCCAGTTCTCGCCGTTGTAGACGCGCGCGAACCGGTAGCGGCCGTTTTCAACCGCGTAGTCGCAGCCGAGCAGTCCCGTCTGAACGCGCTTCACGTCCGGTGTTTCTCCGCCGCCGACGCCGAGGTGGCCGACGACGAGATTGCCGAGCATTTCGGCGAAGAGATAGTTGAGATCCGCGCGCGACCCGATGCCCTCGAGGAACGGCTCGTAGCGCTTTTCGGCCTTGTGAAGATCGAGGCCGTGGTAGCCCGGATCGTAGAAGAAGTCCCGCTCGATCCGCCAGGCCTCGCGAAACATCTGCTTCCACTCGTCGCGCGGCGAAATCTTCACCTCGATGTTCGCGGTGTTCAATGGACCGCCGCCCGCGCCCGCGGCGCCCGGGGGACCTTGTGCCTGCGCCGGTCCGCCCGCCCCGCCTGGGCCGCCAGGACCGCCGCCCGGCGATGACGGCGCGCCGCCGCCTGCCGGCGGCGGTGGCGGGACGTTCCTGATGAACCAGTTGTCGCCCTGGCGCGTCAGCATCTTCTCGCCGCTCAACGAGACCTCGAAGAACCGCACGCCGCCGGCGGCGACGTCCGTCCGGCGCGATTTCAAATCGTGCCGATGCACGGTCATCGTCGGCGGCTGACCGGGAGCAGGCAGCGGCATCTCGATCGCGTAGAGCACACCAGGCTTGCCCACCTGTAGTCCGACGTAGCGTCTCGGCGGCAGCGGCATGCTCAGAATCCGCTGGCTGATGTTGTCGAAATCGATCTTGACGTCGACTCCAGGCGGCGTTTTCGGCGCCGATGGACGAGCCTCCGGCTTCGGCGCATCGGGCTTCGGCGCCTCGGGCTTCGGCGTGTCCTCTGCCTTCTCTTCGTCGCTCTCCGGCGCGAACGGCGACGGCAGATCGCGTGAGAGCACGGCGAGGTAGATGCTCCGCGTGACCGGACGAACGGCGCTGCCGACGTCGGGCTGGAGCGACGGACCCGAATCGGTTGACGCCGTGAAGTACAGATACTTGCCTTCCTTGTCGAAGACCGGATATTTCGCGTCGCTCATGCCGTCGGTAATCTGAGTCGCCTTGCCGGTCGCCACCGAATACACATGAATCGCGCCGAGGTAGTTCGAGAGGCGCGTGGCGTACGCCAGCCACTTCGAATCGGGCGACCACACGGGCAGCCAGTCGTCGCCGAACGGATTCCAGTAGCGTTCCTTGTCGACCTTCACCGGCTTCTTGTGCTCGAGATCGACGTACCAGATGCGCATGTGGGAATCGATGAACGCGATCTTCTTCGAGTCCGGCGACCACTGCGGCGATCGATAGAATCCGGGTTCGGGCATCGCGATCGTCGTCACGTCGCCGATGCCGCTCTGCGGCGCGAGGTGCAGCGCGTATTCGCCGGACTCATCGGAGAAGTACGCGATCGTCTGCCCGTCGGGCGACCACGACGGCGACCGTTCCATCACCTTCGGCGTGTTCGTGATCGCGCGCGCGTCGCCTTTCTCGGCGGGCACGGTGATGATTTCGCCTCGCGCTTCGAACAGCGCGCGGGTCGCGTTCGGCGACAGATGAGCCCCGGTCAGCCGGCTGCTCACGTTGACCATCCGTGCGCGGACTTCCGGCAGATCACCCGCGATCTGGACGGGTACTGGCTTGAGCGCGCCCGATTTCAGATCGAACAACGCGAGTCCGCCAACCTGCTCGATGACGATGGCGTCGGTGCCCGCGCCGATCGACTTGAAGTCGAACGTGTCGTTCTTGACCTCTTCCCTCACCTGACGCGAGCGGGTGTCGTAGGAAAAGAGCGTCACCGGACCGCTGCGATCGCTCAGGAAGTACACCTTGTCGCCGATCCAGAGCGGGTTGTAGTCGTTTGAGTTCTCGCGCGGGACTCTCTCCACTTTCGAATCGGCGAGGGTGGCCAGCCAGATCGGCGTCGTGTCTCCACCGCGATACCGCTTCCACACGTTGAAGGCGCGCCGCATCGGCACGTACGCGAGGCGCGCACCGTCGGGCGAGTACGCCGCTTCCCAGCCCCACGGCAGCGGCAGCTTCTCGGGAAAGCTGCCGTTGATGTCCATGATGTAGAGCTGCAGCACCGGCGCGTAGCTGTCGCGGTTGGACGAGAAGAGGATCTTCTTGCCGTCGCGAGACCATCCGAGCGCCGAGTCGGGCGACGGATGCCAGGTGAGCCGCTTCGGCACGCCGCCGCCGGCGGGCACGGTGTAGACGTCCGTGTTCCCGTCGTATTCGCCCGTGAACGCGATCGTCGATCCGTCGGGCGAGAACACGGGATTGGTCTCGACGCCCGCGCCGCTCGTCAGCCGCTGCGCCGCGCCGCCGTCTCGCGGCACGGTCCAGAGATCGCCTGCATACACGAACGCGATGTGCGTCCGGCTCAGCGTCGGCTTCTGGAGGAGCAGCGGCGATCCGGAATCGGCCGAGACCCCCGCCATGCAGATCGAGCACGCAAGAACGATGACGATGGTGCGCATGTGATCGGCTCCCGAAGGACGGATTTCAGAGAATACATTAATGCGCCGCGGAGAGATCGAGTGGGATGCGAACGGTTTCCGCGTTGAGGTTGCCGAGCTGAAGGACCGTTTTCGTCGCGGTTCCGGGTACGAGGAACACCACTTTGGTGTCGACGCCCGCGTGATGAGTCAGGACGTGCATCGGAAACGTCGTGGGCGCCAGCGGCACATCGTCCGCCAGCAGCCGGAACTCGTCGCTGGCGACTGCGTAGCCGTACGGCGATCCGACGTTCGTCAACCGGACCGTGATCGTCAGCTCCAGCTTCTCGGGCTGAAGCGGCGCCACCGCGTCGGCAAAGTGTTCCAGCCGCATGCCGTCGACGCGGTAGACGAGACCCCCCACGCGCTTCTCGAACGCGGCGGCGATGTCGACGGGAGTGCGCCAGGCTGGCGCAGGCTTGTCGGCGACGGCCGTTCCCGCGGATCGCAGATCGATCGGAATCTTCGCGGTGGCCTGCCGGATCTCTCCGACGCCGAAGACCACGGACGCCGCCGTCGGCGGCACGCGGAACGTCACCCACCCTTCGAAGGCGCTCTGCATCGCGACCACTTCAATCGGCGACTCCTCGGGAGGAATCGCTTCGCCGTCGACGAGGAGTCGAAAGGACTCGGGAGCGATGTTGAAACCGTATGGCGCGGCGACGTTCGTCGTCCGCACGTACAGCCGCACGGTGTGAGGGCCGTCGTCTCCGCGACTCACCAGTCCGCCGAGCACGTTGAAGACCGCGGGGCCGGCTCGGGCTTCTCCGGCCGGAGGCAGTCTCGCCGGAGCTGTCGCCGCCCGGCTGCTGCCCGCCGCGCCGCTCCCGTGGCGAACGGCATTCACGGTCGCGCTCGCAGTCGTCGGGTCCGGCGTGCCGTCGGCGCCCGATGGCTCGCCGCTCGGGAACCACTTCAGATACACCGTCAGCGCGAGCAACGGGAGGAACAACGCCGCCGCCGGCGCGGCGCGCATCCATCGGCCGCGTGATGGACCGGCCGGCGAAGGCTGCGGCACCGTCGTCGACGCGGCGGCCGCCGTGCGTCCGGATCGATCGGGCACGCCGAGCGCGTCCTCGACGATGCGAATCAGCTGGTTCGTGTCGAATGACCAGCGGCTGTCGCTGACCTCGTGTGCCTGTCGGCGCGCGAGGGCGCGCAGCTCCTCGGGGAGCTCGCGCTCGGACGGCATCGCGGCGCCGCGCACGAGTACGGGAATGACGCGCGCGTTCCCCTTTAGTGCGTGGGCGATCTCCATGCGCAGGTGATCTTCGGGATCGTCGAGACGCCGGCGGCCGGAGGCGTCAACGGACGTCAACCACTGCTTGCCGATGATGACGAGAACTACCCGGCACGACGAGAGCGCGCTGTCGAGCGACCTGGTGAAGTCGTCGCCGGGCCGGATGTCGGTCACGTCCATGAAGACCGACTCGTCGCCGAAGCGTTCGCGGATGCAGTCGAAGAGCCGGCCGGCGTGGCCCGCGCTGTCCTCTCGGCGGTAGCTGATGAAAATGTCAGGCATCGCCGGAGGCGGCGATCAACTCCAACTTCTCTCAAACTGCGCGTGGGGCCCCACCCCCACGCGCCTGTCACGCCTCGCCTTCGGCTCGGCGCGGTGGTTCGCTATGACTTTCCGCTCAGTCAACTTCTCAGGTTCGCGTGGAGCGTTTCGAGCAAGTACTTCTTGTGGCGGTTCATGTCCTGCTCGACGGTGCCTTCGCCCGGTCGCGGCGCATCGAAGTCGAGCGTGACCCAGCCGTCGTACTGGCGCTCGCGAAGAATCTTGAAGAACGCGGGGAAGTCGACGCCGCCGGATCCCAGGCGCTTATAGAGGTTGACCCGGTTGTGTTCGTCTTCGCTCGGCGCCGGACCCTTCCAGCCGTTGCCGGTGCTGTACTTGGACTCGGCGTCCTTGAGGTGAATCGATGCGATGCGCGGGTAGTAGTCGCGCAGGCATCTCACCGGATCGATGCCGCCCAGCGTCGCGTGGCCGGTGTCGAGGACGAGATAGACCAGCTTGGGATCGGTCAGCTCCAGGATCATGTCGAGCTCGGGCTGCCGCTCGACCAGCGTCCACGCGTGCGGATGAAACGCGAACTTGATGCCGGCATCGGCCGTTCGCTTGCCGACCTCGTTCAGATTCTTCGCGAGAATCTTTCCGTTGGCGGCGCTCAGGTTCTCCGCGCCGACGCGCCGGCTCAGATTCACCTTCAGATGCTTGCAGCCGAAGTGTGCGATGTAGCGCGCGCGGGCGGCGTTGCTGTCGATCGTCTCCTGAATGCGCGCGGGATCGAGATACTGACCGCCGCTTCCGATCGTGCACAGCGCGAGGCCCGACGCGTCGAGCACCGCTTTGAATTCCTCGGGCGGCCGCTTGAGGTACTGCGGCATGTCGTCCTGAAAGGGCTCGATGCCGTGGTAGCCGTAGCGCGCGGCCATCTTGATGCCCGTTTCCGGATGCGGAGGCGTGGTTCGAAACTGATGGCCGCTCATCGCGTAGCGCATCCTGTCCCCGGACAGCGCATGCGCTCGAGCGGCGACGGCCGCGCCAAAACCGGTGTAGAGGAATTCGCGGCGAGTCAGCATTGTGCACCTCCTTCACGGAACGACGCGCGCCGACGGTAGGATGAAGCGGCATGATCTCACAGTCGGACCCCGGCGTGAGCGTCGATTCCGCGCGCGCCGGACACGAGGTGGAGGAGAACAGCCTTCGCTACGAAGGCTGGCGTGTGGCCGCGGCATCGGGGGCCGGGGTCTTCGTCTCGTCGTTGTTCATCTACACGTTCGCCGTCCTGCTCAAGCCGCTCACGGAAGAGTTCTCATGGTCGCGGGAATCCGTCTCCCGCGCGTACGGGATCGCGGCGATCACCGTCGCGGTGTGTGCGGCGCCTCTTGGCTATCTCCTGGATCGTCTGGGCGCCAGGCTCATCGTCGGTCCGTGCGTCGCGCTCTTCGGATGCGCGTTCGCCTCGCTCGCGGCGCTGAGTCCACGGCTGTGGCACCTGTACGCGCTGTTTGCCGTCATCGGCATGGCAGCGGTCGGGACGTCGCCGATGGCCTACGCCCGCGCCGTATCGAGTTGGTTCGAGCGGCGCCGCGGGATGGCGCTCGCGCTGACGATATCCGGCATGTCCGTCGGCGGCATGGTTCATCCGCCCGCGACGCACCTCCTGATTCAGCGGGTCGGCTGGCGCGGCGCGTGCCTGACGTTGGGCGGCCTGGTGCTCGCGGCCGGCCTGCCGATCGTGGCCGGGTTCGTCAGGGAACGCCGCGTCGCGCAATCGCCAGTCTCGGGCCCGGATCGGGGAGCCGTCGGCGCCTCCGTTGGCGACGGATTGAGGTCGCGGATCTTCTGGATTGTGATCGCCGTGCTGTTCTGCAGCTCGATCGCATACAGCGGTGCGATCGTTCACATGCCGGCGTTGCTGACCGATCGGGGATTGTCCGCGGATCGCGGCGCCATGGGGCTGTCCGTCATGGGCGGCGCCGGCGTCGCGGGCCGGCTCATCACCGGCTGGCTGATCGACCGTTTCTTCGCGGCACGGGTCTCGTTCGCGCTGCTGGCGATCGCGTCGCTCGGGACGTTCCTGCTGGCGGGCGCGCACTCGTTCGCAACCGGCACGCTGGCGGCCGCGCTGATTGGATTCGGCATGGGCGGCGAACTGGACGTCGTCCCCTACCTGTTGTCGCGCTACTTCGGGCTTCGATCGTTGTCCACGTTGTACAGCTTCAACTACCTCGCGATGGCCGTCGCCGCCTCGATCGGCCCGGTGCTGATGGGCAGGGCCTTTGATTCCACCGGCTCCTACGAGACCCTTCTCGTCACGCTCGCGTCCGGGATGCTGATCGTCTCCACACTCATGCTCGCGCTGCCCCGCTACGATGCGCTCGATGCGCCGGCCGTGCACTCATGACGCGCAGGCGAGGCGTCAGAGGATCACATCGCTGAAACGCTTCGCCAACGTGCGGTGCAAACAGATGGGTCAACAGTGTCACGCACCCGGCATGGCGGCTTCCGATTGGCGTTATGTTAACGATCTCGCCGGCCAGCAATTCGACGCGGTCATCTTCGCCGAAGATCGCAGCCGCGGCCATCTGGTGAAATTGGTCGACCGTAAACAATCGTCTCGGCGCCTGAACGGGCATTGACGTTGACGTCACGCGCTGGTTCCTTTGCCTCGGTTCGACCTATCGTCGGTAGGTGACCAACAGATCCACGAGAAGATCGCCGACCAGCGCGATGACCACGGCGGCGACCAGGATGGTCCGCCAGCGCCAGCGGAATGTCAGACGGAGCACGACGAACGCGAGGACGAGAAATATCGCAAACGGGCTCACGGGCGACGACGAGGGGCCGGTGATGGCGGTCGCGTTTTGGGCTGGCCGCGCGTATCGGGCACGAAGTGATCGCGGGCGGGCATCTTCACCTTCGGGAGCGACGCCGCGTCGATGACCGCGTCCGCCGGAATCAGATCGTTCAGGACGAGCAGATACGCGACGAGGCCGTAGACCTCGTCGTCTTTCAGCGAACCGGGCGCATCGGGCGGCATCGCGCGGCGGATGTAGTCGAACGCCGTCGTCGCATACGGCCAGTAGCTGCCGATGGTCTTCGGCGCTCGCGCATCACGCGCGAAGGGGAATGCGTCGCCGGGCAGCCGGCCGACGAGGACGTCGTTCGGTCCTTCCTTTCCCGTCTTGCCATGACAGCCCGCGCAGCGCGCGGCGTAAATCGGCGCGCCGTCCGCGGACGTGCCGCGTCCCGGCGGAAGCCCGGCGCCGTCCGGGCCGATGTCGATGTCCAGCGCGGCGATCTCCGCGGGCGCCGCCGGCCGGCCGATGCCGAACGTCGATGGTTGTTTCGGCGGCGTCTGCGCAGCGAGCCGTCTCGGACCGCGATCGCCGGCGAGCACGATCCCGAGGATCGTTCCGATCCCGATGAGCGTGTGAATCCGCTGGCGCGTCATGTCCACTGTTCCTGCCTGAAGACGACCGTGCCGTCCGATCGAATCAGCCAGCCGGTGATCGGATTGAGGTGGTAGCCGACGCTGCCCGCGCCCCGCATGGCGATCAACTCCGTGCGAGCCGGCTGCATGTATCCGGTCTCGTCGACCGCCCGGCTCATGATCACCGCTTCGCCGCCGGCCCAGTTCCACAGATGACGGAAGCGCGTGTGCGCTTTCGACAGCACCGGCTCCTGCAGCCGCGCGTGCGCCCAGGTCGCGCCGCCGTCCGTGCTCACGTCGACACGCTGAATCTTTCCGGATCCGCTCCATGCGATGCCGTTGATCTCGACCCAGCCGCGCGTGAGCGTCACCGGATACGCGGGATACGTGATGAGCGAGCGCGCGTCCATGAGGAAGCTGAACATGCGCGCGCTGCCGTCGGCCATCGGGTCGGTGTACTTCGACGTTTCCTCGCGCGTCATGAACGGACGATCCGACAGCTCGATGCGACGCAGCCATTTCACGCTGGCGTTGCCTTCCCAGCCGGGCAGGAACAGCCGCGCCGGATACCCCTGCTCGGGACGGATCGCTTCGCCGTTCTGCCCGTACGCAATCAGCGCGTCGTCGTAGGCCTTCGACACCGGAATGCTGCGCGTCAGCAGCGCGGCGTCCTGGCCTTCGGCGAGGAACCACTTCGCCTGCGGACGCACGCCGACTTCGCGGAAGAGCGTCGCGAGCGCGACGCCGGTCCACTCGCTCGTGCTCGTGAGACCGGCAACCTGCTGCGGCGTGATGTCCGCCGAGCCGGCGCGGCCGCCGAAATTTCCGGAGCACTCCAGGAAGTGCACGCGGCTGACGGCGGGGAAGCGCTTCAGGTCGGCGAGCGTGAACATCATCGGGCGCTCGACCATCCCGTGAATCAGCAGCGTGTAGGACTTCGGATCGATCTCGGGCACGCCGGCGTGATGCCGTTCGAAGTGCAGATCGGACGGCGTGATCGTGCCGTAGAGATCCTGATGCGGCGTACCGGACGACGAGGCGCCGGGGCGAACCTGCCGCTGCGGCTTCTCGGCCGGCGCCCGCTGTCCGAGCGCCCTGCTGGGTTTGCCTCGAACTTTGGTGGGATCGGACGTGGCAGGCGGAGCTTGCGTCACGGCCGTCTTGCCAAGGGCGACCGCGCCGGCGGCGCCGGCGAGGAGAGCGCGTCGCGAGACTTTCATGGATGCCTCACTGCTTCAGCGTCGACGGAGAGAATTCTACAGCGCCAGCACCTCGCGGCGCTTCGAGACTGTCTGGCGCGAGCCGCAAATCGAATTCGCCGTTTCAAGGCTGCCGCCCGCCCTGCTCGGCCAGAATCGCGCGGAACATCGCCTCGGCGATCTCCGCCTCGAGCTTGCAGCTGTCCGGATCGATGAAGGGGTTCGGCGCGCCGCTCCGGAGCCTGGCGTATTTCGTCTGCATGTCGTACTGAGCCCCGTGATCGCCGAGTTGCACGTCGCACGGCAACTTGCGCACGAGCGTGAACGAGCGGTTGAACTCGTCGACAGTCTGCGGCGTGAGCTTCTCGGGCGCACGCAGGCTGCTGCCGAACATCACGTCGTACGTTTTTCCAGCGTCCTCCGCCTTCATCGTCCACGTCGTTGCACCGCGGGTGTGGCCTGGCGTGAGGTGCGCGACGAGGCTGGTGCCGCCGAGCGTCACCTGATCGCCGTCGTGGAGAATTCTGTCGATCGGATGCGCTTTGCCGCCCGGCTTCATCGCCTGGAGCGCGGGGACGTCCTCGGCCATCGCCATCACCTGGGCGCCGGTCAGTTGCTTGACCAGCGCATCGCCTTCCTGATGATCGCCGTGGGCGTGGTTGCCGAGCACGATCTTGATGTCGGAGAACTTGAAGCCAAGCTGTTCGACCGACTTCTGAATCACCGGCACGTTCCGCTCGTACGTGCTGTTGATGAGGATGGCGCCCTGCGGCGTCGTGACGAGAAAGGACGTCAGCGTCCGCGTGCCGACGTAATAGATGTTGCCAATGATCCTGTGGGGAGGAAACGCGGTGCTCTGGTCCTCCGGCGTGCCCATGTTGCGCGCCAGAATCGATCGCGGCGTATAGGTCTGGCCCCGCACCGTGATTGACGGATGGTCCGGCGGCGGCTGGCTCTGTGCATCGACCGCGTGAGGGCTGGCGCCGACAATCACCACAGCGACGAGACACGTGGACAGATTCAACGTACACGTCCGTTTCATCGTGGCCTCCGCGATCTGTTGAATGACCTGGCAGTAGCAGAAACAGGGGACAAACCGAGCGGATTCTAGCGCGAATGCGCGGCCCTCATCCGACCCTGTCAGGCTCGCGGCGCCGAACGCGCGACGGTTCTGAGCCGATTCGACCATCGTTATCACTTCCCGGCCGCGCGAGTGTATCCTCGCTCTGTGAATCCGGAGAAGTTCGGCATGAACCTGCGCGCAATCACCGTCGCCGTCGTCGTTGCGCTGCTCCTGACCGCGTGCCGCCCAGCGTCCACAGACACGCAGGAGCGGAGTGCCGTTCAAGAAGTGCTCAACAGATATCTGGAATCAGTGAAGACGGCGGACCTGAACCTCGCCGCCGATGTGTGGTGGCAGAGCCCGGACATCGTGGCGGTGACGCCCTTCGGCCGGTTTCAGGGTTGGGAGCGCGTCAAGA
>Ga0070704_100002572_pt1 | contig 10232 bp, 10 predicted proteins | sample KBSK5252metaG_FD_65467 | JGI IMG/M metagenome (GOLD analysis project Ga0070704, IMG submission 65467) | Corn, switchgrass and miscanthus rhizosphere microbial communities from Kellogg Biological Station, Michigan, USA - KBS K5-25-2 metaG | ecosystem: Host-associated > Plants > Roots >... | reverse complement strand
GACTTGGCGCTCTTCAGGATCTGCGGCAGCACCTCGGCCGCGTTGCCGAGCAGGCCGACCGAAACCGGCGCTTTCGCGTTTTCGAGAATCTGGATGGCTTCCTCGAGGTTGCCGGCGCGCCGGTCCAGGTAGCCCGACTTGAGCCGCATTTCGATGCGGCTCGGGTCGCATTCGATCGCGAGCATGGACGCGCCCGCCATCGTCGCGGCGAGCGGCTGCGCGCCGCCCATGCCGCCGAGACCCGCGGTGAGGATCCATTTGCCGGACCAGTCGCCGCCGTAGTGCTTGCGGCCGGCCTCCGCGAAGGTCTCGTAGGTGCCCTGCACGATGCCCTGGCTGCCGATGTAGATCCACGAGCCCGCGGTCATCTGCCCGTACATCGCGAGGCCCTTGCGGTCGAGCTCGTTGAAGTGCTCCCAGCTCGCCCAGTTCGGCACGAGGTTGGAGTTCGCGATCAGGACGCGGGGCGCGTCGGCATGCGTCTTGAACACTCCCACCGGCTTGCCGGACTGGACGAGGAGCGACTCGTCCGACTCCAGCCGCCTGAGAGATTCGACGATGGCGTCGAAACACTCCCAGTTGCGTGCGGCCTTGCCGATGCCGCCGTACACCACCAGGTCCTGCGGCCGCTCCGCGACCTCGGGATCGAGGTTGTTCATCAGCATGCGCAGCGGCGCCTCGGTGAGCCAGCTTTTGGCGGAGAGTTGGCCGCCGCGCGGCGAGCGCACCGTTCGAGTCATGGGTGCTGGAATAATATGCGTAATGCATTACCTGAAGAAAGCCGGCAAGACGCCGGAGACCGACAGCGGGGAGGCGCGCAAGGTAGTCGCCGCAATGCTGGCCGAGATCGAGCGCCGCGGCGAGGCCGCGGTGCGGGAGTACGCGGAGAAGCTCGACGGCTGGCGCGGCGAGATCGTCGTGAGCGCCGACGAGATCGAACGTCGCACAAAAGCCATTCCGGCGGGCGTCAAGCGGGATATCGAGTTCGCCACCGGGCAGGTGAGGCGCTTCGCGCGCGCGCAGCGCGAGTCGGTGCGGGAATTCGAGGCCGAAATCGCGCCGGGACTGGTCGCCGGCCAGCGCCTGGTACCGGTGAACGTGGCAGGGTGCTACGTTCCCACCGGCCGTTACGCGCACATCGCCTCGGCCTATATGAGCATTGCGACCGCCAAGGCCGCCGGCGTTCCGACCGTGGTTGCGGCGTCGACCCCCTACAAGGGCGAGGGCATCCACCCGCAGGTCCTGTACGCGATGAAGGTCGCGGGCGCCGATGCGGTGCTGACGCTCGGCGGCGTGCAGGCGATCGCCGCGCTGGCGTACGGCTTTTTTACCGGCAAGCCGGCGGACATCCTCGTCGGCCCGGGGAACAAATTCGTCGCGGAAGCGAAGCGCGAGCTTTTCGGCAAGGTGGGCATCGACGTGCTTGCCGGGCCGACCGAGATCGGAATCATCGCCGACGATTCGGCGGATCCCGCGATCGTGGCGAGCGACCTCGTCGGCCAGGCGGAGCATGGCAGCGATTCTCCGGCGTGGCTCGTCAGCCTGTCCGAAGCGCTCGCGCAGGAGGTTCTGCGGCAAGTCCCGCCGCTCATCGAAAAGCTGCCGCCCACCGCGCGGACCGCAGCAGGCGCCGCGTGGCGCGATTACGGCGAAGTCGTGCTCTGCGCCAGCCGCGAAGAGGCCGCCCAGGCCTCGGACCGCTATGCGCCGGAGCATCTCGAGGTGCACGCGCGCGACCTGCCCTGGTGGCTGGCAAGGCTGACCTGCTACGGCAGCCTCTTCCTCGGGGAAGAGACCACGGTCGCGTTCGGCGACAAAGCCTCGGGGCCCAACCACATCCTGCCGACGAAGGGGGCGGCGCGCTATTCGGGCGGCCTCTCGGTCCACAAGTTCCTGAAGACGCTGACTTGGCAGCGCATGACGCGAGACGCGAATCGCGGCATTGCCCAGGTGACCGCGCGCATCTCGCGCCTCGAAGGCATGGAGGCGCATGCGCGCACCGCCGACGAGCGCATGGAAAAATATTTCCCGGGCGAACAGTTCGACCGCGGCGCCCCGGTGAGCTCCTGAGCAACATCGTCTTCGATCGCGTGCGCCGCGTGTTCCGGCGCGACGGCCGCGACGAGCTCGCGCTCGACGGCGTCTCCTTCGAGGTGCGCGAGCGCGAATTCGTCGCGCTGGTGGGTCCCTCGGGTTGCGGCAAGACCACCTGCCTGCGGCTCGCGGCCGGCCTCGACTTCCCGAGCTCGGGCGCGGTCAAGGTCGGCGGCGCTCCGGTCGTCGAGCCGGGCCCGCAGCGCGCGGTGGTATTCCAGCAGTTCGCGCTCTTTCCCTGGAAGACGGTGCACGAGAACATCGATGTCGGCCTGCGCAGCCAGGGCGTGGCGGCGGCCGAGCGCCGCTCGCGCATCGCTTCGCAGCTCGAGATCATGGGGCTGCAGGGATACGGGTCGGCGTATCCGCACGAGCTTTCGGGCGGCATGCAGCAGCGCGTGGCGATCGCGCGCTGCTACGTCCTCAATCCCGAGGTCCTGCTGATGGACGAGCCTTTCGGCGCGCTGGATGCGCAGACGCGCACGCTGATGCAGGAGGAACTGATCCGGCTCGCGCGCAGGAACCCCCGCACCGTCCTCTTCATTACCCATGCGGTGGAGGAGGCGGTGTACCTCGCCGACCGCGTGGTGGTCATGACGCGACGCCCGGGCCGCATCGCGGAGATCGTCGACATCGCGCCGGCGCGCCGGGCCGGCGGCTGGGACGCGCTCGCGCGAGTCGAGGAGGTGATGGAGCGTGCGTCGTTCATCGAATTGAAGTCGCGCATCTGGCGGTTGCTGCGCGAACAGCAGGTCAATCAAGAGAGGAGGGAGCACGCATGAGAACCATTTTCTGGGTTTGTGCCCTGATGGGGGCCACGGCGTTCGCACAAAAAGGTTTCGCACAGCAGGAAATCAAGGTGAGCTACCAGCCGGCGCTCTACTGGTCGCTGCCCTATTACATCGCGAGCGAGAAGGGCTGGTGGGGCGAGCTCGGCCTCAAGCCGGCCTACAGCACCTTCCCGGCCGGGGTACCGCAGATCGCCGCGTCGGCGGCCAAGTCCTGGGACGTCGGCGGCGTGGGCTCCGTGCCGGCGGTGCTCGGCGCCGCGCGCTACAACCTGCTGACGATCGGCATCACCAACGACGAGTCGCACGGCAATGCGCTGCTCGCAAGCGGCGCCAAGGCGGACGGCTTCGTGCGCAACCCCGCGTCGATCAAGGGCCAGACGATCGTCCTGACGGCGAACTCCACGGGCGACTATGCCGTGCAGTCGTGCCTGCAGAAATGGGGGCTGAAGAAGGCCGACGTCAGCATCAAGAGCATGGGCCAGGCCGAGATCATCTCCGCGATGTCCTCGGGCAACGCCGACCTCGGCGGCCTGTGGGCGCCGAACATCTATACGCTGGAGGAAAAGGCCGGCGCGAAGCTGATCTGCTCCGGACGCGACGCGGGCGCGATCGTGCCGGGGGCGATCATCGTGCGGCAGGAGTACGCCAAGGAGCAGCCGCAGAACGTTGCGCGCTACCTCGCGATCTACCTGCGGGCGCAGAAATGGTCCCTCGCCCACCGCAAGGAGGCGCTCGCCATGATGAAGAAATTCTACGAGCAGGGCGGGGTGACGATCTCGGAAGCCGCCATGAACAAGGAGTTCGACACGCGCCCGGTGTTCGACCTCGCGGCGCAGCTCAGGATCATGGACCGCTCGCGCGGCGCCTCGGACGTCGACAAGTGGCTCACCGGCATCGGCGAGTTCATGAAGGCCAACGGCACCTTCCCGGAGGCGCCGGCAACGAAGAGCTTCGTCACCGACGAGTACCTGCGCATGGTCGAGCGCGATCCCAAGCTGAAAGAATTTGCGAACCGCAGCAACTGAGCGCTGGATAGCGGCCGGCACCGTCGCGGCGGTGCTGGTCGCGTGGTTCCTCCTCACCACCGCGACGCAGCTCATCGCGCCTACGCGCTTCCCGGCGCCGCGCGAGGTCTGGGAGTCGCTGCGTCAGATCGCGCTCGCCGGCTACGCCGATGCGCGGCTCCATGCGCACGTCCTGCACAGCGTAGCGCTGGTGCTCATGGGGTTCGTCGTCGCCGTCGCCACCGGGGTACCGCTCGGCCTGGCCATGGGCTGGAGCAGGCGCGTCGAGGCGCTCATCAACCCGGCTTTTCTCCTGATACGGCCCATACCGCCCCTGGCGTGGATCCCGCTCGCCATCGTGTGGCTCGGGCTGGGCGACGCCGCGAAGGTGCTGGTGATCTGGTTCGCCGCCTTCGTGCCCTCGGTGATCAACAGCTATGCCGGCGTGCGCTCGCTCGAGCCGCACGTGATCGAGGCCGCCCGCGTGCTCGGCATCGGCCGCTGGATGCTGGTGCGGGAGGTGCTCGTGCCGGGGGCGGCGCCGCTCATCTTCAGCGGACTGCGCCTCTCGCTGCAGGCGTGCTGGACCACGCTGGTGGCGGCCGAGCTGATCGGGGCCGCGGCTGGGCTGGGGCGGGTGCTGTCGCAGGGAGCCCTGGACATCTATCCCGCCATGATCCTCGTCGGCATGGTCGCGGTCGCGCTCGCCGGCAGCGTCATGACCTGGGCCCTCGGGCTCCTCGAGCGGCGCGCCATGCCCTGGAGGCCGGCCTGAGCCTGCGCGCGCTTTCCATCGCCGGCCTGGTCGGCTTCTTCGCGATCTGGACCCTGATCGCGCTGAGCGGCCTGGTGAAGGCGCAATTCCTGCCGACGCCGCTTGCCGTGGTGCAGGAGTTCGCCCGCCTGACGAGAGAGCCGTTCGTCGGCTTCACGCTGCAGACACACCTGCTGTCGAGCCTCGGGCGCTTCGCCATGGGCTTCGGGCTCGCCGCCGCGGTCGGCATTCCGCTTGGCCTCGCCATGGGCTGGTTCCGCACCCTCGACGCGATCGTCAGCCCGCTCTTCGATGCGCTGCGCTTCGTGGCGCCGATCGCCTGGGTGCCGTTCGCGGCGCTGTGGTTCGGCACGGGAATCGGCGGCCCGGTCCTGATCATCTTCAGCGGCGCCTTTCCGCCGTGCGTGATCAACGCGTATCGCGGCGCGAAGTTCGTCGAGCCGCGCCTGATCGAGGCGGCGCGCATGCTCGGCGTCGGCAACCTGCGCATGGTGGGCGAGGTGCTGTTTCCGGCGGCGATTCCTTCCATCGTCGCCGGGCTGCGGATCAGCGCCGGCCTGGGCTGGCAGTCCCTCATCGGCGCCGAGCTGATCGTCGCCTCGAGCGGGATCGGCTACCTGATGGTGAAGGGCCAGAGCAACATCAGCACCGCCATCGTGATGAGCGGCATGATCGCCATCGGCCTGGTCGGCGCGAGCATCGACATTCTGCTGCGCGGCCTGCAGGCGAAGATCGAGCGCCACCGGGTGTAACATTTGGCGAGAACCCTGGGAGAAAAGATGAAACGCGCGCTTCTTTTGGTTTGGACGATCTTCGCCTTTCCGGCGGCTGCACAAGACAAAGTCAACATCGGCATCAGCGGATGGACCGGCTTCGCGCCGATCACGCTCGCCGCGCAGGCGGGCATCTTCAAGAAGAACGGCGTCGAGGCGACGATCAAGAAGATTCCGCAGCAGAGCCGCCACCTCGCGATCGCTGCGGGCGACATCCAGTGCGCCGCGACCACCGTCGAGACCTGGCTCGTCTGGAACGCGAACGGCGTGGTGACGAAGCAGATCTTCCAGCTCGACAAGAGCTACGGCGCCGACGGCATGGCGGTGCGGTCGAACGTGGCGAAGATCGCCGAGCTCAAGGGCAAGACCATCGGCTCGCAGGCGCCCGGCACTTCGCCCTATTTCGTGATGGCGTGGATGCTGAAGAAAAACGGTCTCACGCCGAAGGACGTGACGGTCGTGTCGATCGACCCGAGCCCGGCGGCGCAAGCCTTCCTCGCGGGCCAATACGACGCGGTCATGACCTACGAGCCCTATCTCTCGTCGATCCGCGCCAAGCCGGAGGCGGGCAAGATTATCGCCACCACCCTCGACTACCCGGTAGTCATGGACACCTTCGGCTGCACGCCGAAATACCTCGCCGAGAACGGCCGCGCGGCGCGCGCCATGACGCAGAGCTACTTCGAGGCGCTGGAGATGATCGCGCGCGACCCGCAGAAGGCGAACGACATCATGGGCGCCGACGTGAAGCAGAGCGGCGAGCAGTTCGCAGCCTCGTCCAAGTACCTGCGCTGGCAGGACAAGGCCGCGAACCAGAAATTCTTCGCCGGCGAGCTGCAGGCGTTCCTGAAGGAAGCCGGCCAGATCCTGCTCGAGATCGGCGTCATCAAGGCGGTGCCCGACATCTCGAGCACGATCGACACCTCCTACCTGAAATAGCTTGACCCCGCTGAAGCCGGTCGGGCCGGGCGCGCGCGTCGCGCTCGGCGTGGCTTTCTTCGCGCTGTTCTTTCTGGCCTGGGGCGTCGCGACGCTGGGAGGCTATGTCTCGCCCACGTTCCTCGCCGACCCCGGAACGATGGCGCGCGAGGGCTGGAACCTGCTCGCGCAGCACGGCTTCCTCAAGGACATCCTGGTCACGATCTGGCGCGTGTTCGGCGGCTTCGTGCTCGCCGCCGCCCTCGGCATCCCGCTCGGCATGGCGATGGGCGCCTACAAGCCGGTCGAGGCGTTCTTCGAGCCGTTCATCTCGTTCTCGCGCTACCTGCCGGCGTCGGCGTTCATCCCGCTCCTCATCCTGTGGGCAGGAACAGGCGAGACGCAGAAGCTCCTCGTGATCTTCGTCGGCTCGTTCTTCCAGATCGTGCTGATGGTGGCCGTCGCGGTCGGCAACACGCGGCGCGATCTCGTCGAGGCGGCGTACACGCTCGGCGCGAGCGACCGCGCGATCGTCACGCGCGTGCTCCTCCCGGCGGCGGCGCCCGAGATCGCCGAGATTTCGCGGCTCGTGCTCGGGTGGGCGTGGACCTACGTGATCGTCGCCGAGCTGATCGGCGCGTCTTCGGGCATCGGCCACATGATCATGGACAGCCAGGCGCTGCTGAACACCGGCCAGATCATCTTCGGCATCGTGGTGATCGGCGTCATCGGGCTCGTGTCCGATTTCCTGTTCAAGGCGTTCAATCGCCGCCTTTTCCCGTGGAGCCTCGCCTGAGCAAGCTCGTCATCCAGGGGGTTTCCAAGGCATTCTCTTCCACCAGAGCTTTGGAAGCGATCGACCTTGCCATCGAGGACAACGACTTCCTTTGCATCCTCGGCCCGTCGGGCTGCGGCAAGTCGACGCTCCTTCGCATCGTGGCCGGACTCGAGGTTCCGAGCACGGGAAAGGTCCTGCTGGACGGCCAGCCCGTCAGCCGCCCCGGACCCGACCGGGGGATGGTGTTCCAGTCGTACACGCTTTTCCCTTGGCTCACGGTGCGGCAAAACGTGCTTTTCGGAGCCCGCGCCCGCGAAAGCGTGGCGGACGAGCTGATCCTTCGCGTGGGCCTCAAGGGCTTCGAAAACCACTATCCGAAGCAGCTTTCCGGCGGGATGCAGCAGCGAACGGCGCTGGCGCGGGCGCTCGCGAACGACCCGAAGATCCTGCTGCTCGACGAGCCTTTCGGCGCGCTCGACAACCAGACCCGCGCCCTGATGCAGGAGCTACTGCTCGGGATCTGGGAAGCGGACCGCAAGACCGTGCTCTTCGTCACCCACGACATCGAAGAGGCGATCTTCATGGCGAACCGCGTCGCGGTGATGACCGCGCGGCCCGGACGCCTGAAGAGCATCCTTCCGATCGAGCTGCCGCATCCGCGGCACTACACTATGAAGACGACGGCCGAGTTCTCGCGCTACAAGGCCGCGCTGACCGAAGAGATCCGCGTCGAAGCCATGAAGGTTATCTAGGAGAAAAGGCGATGAAGCTGCCCGCGCTCGATCCAGGCACCGTGGAAGAAATTCGCGGCTCGCTCTATCCGGAACCCTTCAAGTCGCGGATGGGCGACCGGGCCAAGAAGCGCCTCGGCGAGGCCTGCGGCCTCACGAAGTTCGGCGTCAATCTCGTCACCCTGGGTCCCGGCGGGCAGTCGGCGCTGCGGCATTGGCACACGCTCGAGGACGAGTTTGTTTACGTGCTGGAAGGCGAGGTGGTGCTGATCACGAACGACGGGGAACAGGTGTTGAAAGCTGGCATGTGCGCCGGTTATCCGGCAGGAAAGCGCGACGGCCACCACTTCATCAACCGTTCGCAGCGGCCGGCGAAGTATCTCGAGATCGGCAACCGCGTCGACGGCGACAACGGCTTTTATCCGGACGACGACCTGATGTGGCTCGGGACCGAGGACGGCCACATCCCCGCGCACAAGGACGGAAGACGGTACTGACCATGCTCACTCTCTATGGTGCAAGAGGCTCGGGCGCGGCGGCGGTGGAGGCGGCGCTGCGCATCGCCGGACAGCCGTTCAAGTGGGTGGACGCGGCAACGTGGGAACCGGGGCCGGGGCTCGAGGCCCTGAAGCAGGTGAATCCTCTCGCGCAGATCCCGACGCTCGTGCTGGACGACGGCTCGGTGATGACCGAAAGCGCCGCGATCCTGATCTGGCTCGGCCTGCGCCATCCCGAGAGCGACCTGCTACCCCGGGATAACGCGCAGGCGATCCGCGGTCTCACGTTCATCGCCGCGAATTGCTACGCCGCGATCGGCGTCATCGACTACCCGGAGCGCTTCTGCGCGGACTTCGACAAGGCGACGGGCGAGCGCATCCGCGCCGGCACCAAGGCGCGGCTGCATCAGTACTGGGACATGTTCGCGGACCAGTTCGTGCTGTTCAAAGAGGACCGGCTCGGCGCGCTGGAGATCCTCGCCGCGGTGGTCTCGCGCTGGTCCGGCGCGCGCACGCACGTCAAGACGAGCCGGCCGCGGTTCCACGGGCTGCTCGAGAACGTGGAAGCCGATCCGCGGATCGCCCGGGTCTTCGAGCGGCACTGGCCGCCGAAATAGTCAGTTCTTGCGGCGCGCGGGGAGGGGCTTCGGCGCGAGCCGCGGGCGGCCTTCGAGCGCGGGACGTTGCGGCCGCGTTTTTTCTATCAATTCCATCACCGTCGAAAGCGCGGTCTCGAGCTGGCGATCTCGGCCGGCGGCGTAGTCCTGCGGCGCGTTGTCGACCTCGATCGTCGGGTCGGTGCCGTAGTTCTCCACCGCCCAGCCGACATCGCTGAACCAGAAGGAGAACTCGGGCTGGGTGGTCTCGGTGCCGTCCACCAGGCGGTGGCGCGGCCAGATGCCGATGACGCCGCCCCAGGTGCGCTTGCCGACGAGCGGGCCGATCTTCATGCTCTTGAAGCAGTGGGAGAAGATGTCGCCGTCGGAGCCGGCGTGCTCGTTGGTCAGCGCGACCAGCGGCCCGAAGGGCGAATCCTCGGGATAGGGCAGCGGCTTTTCCCAGCGCGCGAAGGCATAGCCGATGCGCTTGCGGGCGCACTTCTCGAGCAGGAGCTGCGAGACGTGGCCGCCGCGGTTATAGCGCACGTCCATGATCAGGCCGTCGCGCTCGCACTCGACGATGAAGTAGCGATGGAACTCCGCGAAGCCCGCGGACATCATGTCGGGCAGGTGCACGTAGCCGACGCGGCCCTTGGAGCGCTCGTGCACCCAGCGGCGATTGCGCTCGACCCAGTCGCGGTAGCGCGCCGGCACCTCGTCTTTCAGCAGGGTCACGAGAACCGTCCGCTTGTCCAGCGTGAGCTCGACTTTGGCGCCCGCCTGGTGCACGAGAAGCGAGCTCACCGGCCGCTCGCGCGTCACCGCTTGGCCATTCACGGCGAGGATGCGCTCGCCCACCTGCGCCTCGACGCCGACCGCGTTGAGCGGCGAGTCGCTCGCCGCCTCCCACGCGTCGCCGCGCGCGATGTACGTGATCTCGTTGTCGCGGAAGTCCGCGGCGAGCGCGCCGAGCGTCCACGGCGGCGGCTTGCGGTGGTCGCCGAGCATCTCGTAGGCATGAGAGGTGCCGAGCTCGCCCTGCATTTCCCAGATCAGGTCGGAGAGCTCGCCGCGCGTCGAGATGCGCGCGACCAGGGGCTCGTACTTCCGCACCACGGCCTGCCAGTCCACGCCCGACATATCGGCGACCCAGAACTGGTCGCGCTGCAGCCGTCCCACCTCGCGCAGCATCTGCCGCCACTCGAGCGTCGGGTCGACCGAGACGCGCACGCGCTCGAGGTCGACCCAGCCGCTCTGGCGCGAATGCTCGGG
>Ga0070704_100002569_pt1 | contig 10235 bp, 6 predicted proteins | sample KBSK5252metaG_FD_65467 | JGI IMG/M metagenome (GOLD analysis project Ga0070704, IMG submission 65467) | Corn, switchgrass and miscanthus rhizosphere microbial communities from Kellogg Biological Station, Michigan, USA - KBS K5-25-2 metaG | ecosystem: Host-associated > Plants > Roots >... | reverse complement strand
CGACTGCTGCAGGTCGAGCAGCGACCCGGAGAGGTCGTGCGCCGACGATCTCGACGAAGGGCTCACGCCGCGGTGCCGCGCGCCCGTGCCGGATTCATGCTGTTGATCGGTTGTCTTCGCTCGCACGGCTGTTCCTCCTTACGCGGTCTTGCGTCTCTTCAACACCAGCAGCACGGCAATCACGAGCACGATCAGCAGAATCAGCCAGAGCCAGAACTTCGATCCGCCGCCGGGCGCAGTCGTCGCGCCCTGATCGGTGACGAGGAGCTGGTACGTCACCGCGCCGAGATTGCTCGGCACGTTGTAAGGCTTGTCGACGCCGGCCACCCTGATCTGCTGGAACGTCGTGGCGGCGATGTGCACTTCGGGGAAGGGCGGCGGCGCGAGCGCGAACGCGATGGGAACCGGACGATCCGAAGGCGGTTGCGGCTGCGCAACCGGCGGCAGCGTCCACGCGACGACGTCGAAGCCGCTGCCGGTGTTGTCGCCGTTCCGGTCGACGAGATCGTTGATCGCGAGCCGGAGACCCTGACTCTTCTCGGGAATCGTGACGGTCGTGGCCGCGCCGATGAGGAACGCCGTCTCGAATCCATCGACCGATCCGATGAGCGCGCCGCCGACGCGCGATGCGGATCGCGCCTTGAGGAGGAACTGGCCCTCGGGAAAGATGTTCGACACGTCGATGCCACCGGGTCCGGCCGACGGCGCTCGTCCGTCGATGTCGACGGCGCCGGTCGCCGTGAGATGGAAGCGGTCCCCGGGCTTCGCGTCGAGAAGGACCGCGTCGGTCCGGCCCGCCGTCGGCGGCACGTGGATCCGCTGTCGGGGCACATCGCTCGTCGGTGTGTTCGCGGCGACGTTCGCGACGAGCGCCACGGTCGCTTCCTGCAATGGTCCGAGCGGCCGATCGGGCTGGACCACTTCGAACGTGAGCCCCTCCATCCGCGGACCGCGCTGCACGCTCGCGAGCCTGATCGTCTGCGCCGTGGTCTTGTCCGGATTGAAGGTGACGAATTCCAACCGCGTCAGCATCGCCTTCTTGACCTCGGTGACCTCGGCGTTTTTCTGCGCCAGGGCGTTGGTGCCGATGGCGTAGTCGTCCGGGTTCGTCGGTGGAAGGAGCAACGCCTGCACGCATGCGTGGAAGCTTTCGTTCGGCGTGTGCCACGTCGCCGGAATCGTCGGCACGCCGACCGCGGGCGCCGTGTGAGGAACGAGCCCGATGGTCTGCGTGCTGTTGAAGATGTCGCCGCCGCCGGTCCCGAACCTGTGGACTTTGATCTCCACGTTGACATTCTTGGAGTCGAACATGTTTTCGGGATGCACGAGCGCGATGATCGGGACATCGCTGTCGCCGAGGAACGTCGTGCCGCTGATGCCGAGAAACTGGATGTCCGGATTGCTGCAGCACGGCGGCGCCGTGAACTTCACCGTGCCGACGTCCTTGCCGAGATCGCCCCACGCGTTCGGATGATTGGCGTTGTCCGGCAGCGTCACGGTCCCCGGAGGGAACGTCAATGACGGCGGCCAGATGGCCTTGAACGCGGCCAGCTCGCCGGGGGCGCTGGGACATTCCACCGCCGTCTGGTTCAGATAGACGAACGCAAAACCGACCGCCGCGTTGGCCGGCGCGGCGACCTCCGTCGTCGGAATCTTGAGCTCGACGACGATCTCGGTCGGGCTTCGCGTGTACGCCGCCTGGACCGTGGCGGGAAACGTCGCTGACTGCGTCCACGAGGGCGAGACCCCGGTGAACTTCTTCGCGTTCGTGATCGGCGCGGTCGTGGCGCCAAACGGAAAGTCGTACGCCACGTCGTCGGCCTGCAGCGTTGCGCCCGCGGCGTGATTCGCATCGAAGAAGACCAGGAGCCGATCGAGGGCGCTCGGCGAGGTGTCCGGAATGCTGAACGCGAGATAGAAGTTCGACGCGTCCTTCGTCGCGAACACCATCAAGGGACTGCCAGTCCCGGTCGTGAATTCGTCGCACGTGTTTGGAAGGGTCACCGCGGAAGTCCCGGCGCCCCATGCGGCTTCCCCTTTGGTGCCGTCGATCGTGATCATCGGCGTCGCGTTCGCCGGCGCCGGAATCACGAACCCGTTGTGAGCGCTCACGGGAATGAACCCGGCGACGAACATCGCCGTGACGATCGCCGTGAAGCGGCGAAAACCAGCTGTCATGATTTCATCTCGTTCCTGCTCGAAAGCAATGTTGCGTGCACGTCATCGCGATCCACGCGTCTTTACTGCGACTGCGAGAACGCCACGGGCAGCGTGGTCCACCCCGCGTGTCCGGTCAGGGCGATGTCGGCCTTGCCATCACCGTTGAAATCTCCGATGAGATGCCTGACGTTGGACAGCGCCGCCCAGCCGGCGAAATCCGCAGCCGGTTGATTGGTGACGTCGAAGGTGCCGGTGCCGCTCGAGAAGGCGACGGGAATCGTCGTCCAGCCGGACACGCCGGTCAGGGCCACATCGGTTTTGCCGTCGTTGTCGAAGTCGCCGGTCAGCGGTTTCGCGCTGAACGCGCTCGCCCAGCTTGCGAAGTCCGCGATCGGCTGGTTGGTCACGTTGAACGTGCCGTTCCCGTTCGAGAACGCCACCGGGAGCGTGGTCCAGCGGCCTCCGGTCAGCGCGACGTCGGTTTTGCCGTCGCCGTTGAAGTCACCGGTGAGGACCTTGACGGTCGAGAACAGAAAGGGGCGGACGAAGTCGAGCGCCGGCGTCGCACCGCCGACGGCAACGGGCGCACGCGCAACGGTCGCGGTCGCGGCGGTCAGAACCGGCTGCGGCGGAGTCGCCGCCCACGCCGCGAAATCGCCGACCGGCCGGTTCGTCACGTTGAACGTGCCGTTGCCGTTCGAGAACGCCATCGGCAGCGTCGTCCAGCCGGACACGCCCGTCAGCGCGAGGTCGCTTCGGCCATCGCCGTTGAAGTCTCCGGCGAGGACCTTCACATTCGCGGCGGTCGCCCAGCCCGCGAACTCCGCAATCGTCGGCGCGACCGTGAGAACCGTTCCGATCGCCGGACCGACGTCGATTCTCGAGATCACGGCGGTGTTGAGGAACGTCGCGAGGATCGGTGGCGGAGTCACGGTGAACGTGCCGTCGCCGTTCGAAAAAGCAATCGTCACGTTGGTCCAGCCCGCCGCGCCCGTCAGCGCGATGTCGGTCTTGCCGTCCCCGTTGAAGTCGCCGGCGACGACTTTGGCGTTCGCCGTCGCAGCCAGAGCGGGGAAGTTTCCCCCGACGGCGTTATTGGTGACGATGTAGCTGCCGTCGCCGTTGGAGAAGGCGACGGGTACGGTGTTCCAACCGGAGACGCCGGTCAGTGCGATGTCGGTCTTGCTGTCGCCGTTGAAATCGCCGGCGACGATCTCGACGTTCGGGCTGGTCGCCCACACGGCGAAGTTCACGATGGCGCGGTTGGCGACGAAGAAGCTGCCGTTGCCGTTCGAGAATGCCGTGGGCAGACTCGACCAGTCCGCCGGGCCGGTGACGGCGACATCGGTTTTGCCGTCGGCGTTGAAGTCGCCCGCCAGCGGCGTCGCGTTCGGCGCCGCGGTCCAGCCGGCGAAATTGCTGATCGGCAGGTTGGTGACCGTGAACGTGCCTTTGTCGGCGACGCCGAGATCGATCCACTGGCTCGGCACTTTGACGCCGGCGAGGCTGTCGCCGCCGGGCGTGGCCAGCATCGCGGGGATCTTGAACGACGACTCGCTGACGTCGGCGTCGCCGTTGCAATCCTGCAGATCGTTGCTGTTGTAATAGAGCGCGAAGCCGACCGGTGCGCTCGTGAGCGGGAGCGTCAATTCGACGACGAGCCTCGCGTTGTTTCCGCTTCCTGTTCGCGACGACCTCGCCGTCGTGAACGGCGCTTGCGATCCCCAGCCCAATCCGTTGCCCGAGTACAGCTCCGCGATTGCCGGCGACTGGTTGCTTCCCGCCGCGAAATTGGCGAGGCGGATCGCGCGGTCCGCGAGGTCGGGCGCGCTGCCTCCGTTGTGATTCATGTCGAAGAACAGCAGCAGCGTGTCGGCCGGATCGGCCACGAGCTCCGGGACGTCCACCGCGAGATACAACGTGCTCGCGCTGCGCAGCGCGTAAAGATTCATCGAGGTGCAGCCGGCCGGCGCGCCGGTGCGTTCGGGACCCCATGCGGGTTCAATCGTCCCGTCGAGCGTGGGGAACGGTCCGGTGCTGAGCGGCGCCTTCAGCGGGGTGCCCGAATGCGCCAGCATGCCGGGCATGCCGCTGGACGCGAGCCAGATCAATCCGCATGACATCGCGAGCGCCACCGTGAACGACGCTCGACGTTGGTACTTCTTCATCACGCTTCCTCCACTTGCGCGGGTGGTCGGGTGGGTCGGGTAGGTCGGGTGGGTCGCGTAGGTCGGGTGGGTCGGGTAAGAACGGTCTTCACCCATCCGACCTACCAGACCTACCAGACCTACCAGACCTACCAGACCTGCCCGACCCACCAGACCCATCCCACCTAAATGAACTCGACGCGAATGGCTCCATCCTGCACGTTCGCATCAGCGTTGAAGAGGCTCACGGTGGCGACGCGCCTGGCCTTCTCCGACTGCAGGCGGAACGCGGCCTGACCTTGTTTGAGCTTGACGGCCGTGATGTCCTTGCCCTCGGCGCTCTGAAGCGTTCCCGCCGTCGTGCGGAGGTGCAGCTCGTCGTTGTCGGTCCGAGATTTCTGGGGCTCGCCGCGATCGTCGACTTTCTGCACGGTGATCGTCGTGAACGACGTGCCGTCCGCTTTGATCTCGGGGATGCCGTCGACGGGATGCACGTCGGGCGCGTCGGACTGAATGAGGAGATGGAAGACCTTGGGCGTCTCGATGCTCGCTTGCGCTTTTCCTTTCCCGCTCTCTCCGATCACGATGTGGTCGAACGGCCGTCCCAGGAAGGCGAGCGCCTGGTCCGGATCCTTCACCTGGACGGCGTCGTACTTCTCCGCCGTGCCTCCGTTGAGCAGGCCCTTGACGATCTCGCCGACGGCCGACTCCTTGTCGAAATCCGGGTCATTGATCGCGGTCAACCCGACGACCCGGCGATCCTTCTTCTGATAAACAATCCACATACGCGGTTCCTCCGAAACGGACGCTCGACCGTGTCCGGCCGTCTTCAGGCGCCCATGTAGTAAACGTGGCAGATGAGATTGAACCCCGATCCGCTCGGCGGAAATCCATTCGTGCTGTTTCTGGTCAACGTCGCCGTCAGACCGGTCGCCGTCGGCGCCACGGTCACGACGAGGTCCTCTGTGCGAGCCGGGGCGAGACTGCCGTCGATGAAGTTGGCGCTGCAGATGCCGGCGACGGGGACGCCTGAGCTCCGCATGAACCAGTCGGCGGCGGAATTCGCGGTGATGCCGATGCCGAGGCAGCGCTGAATTCCGGTTGCCGCATCGAAGAAGCCGAAGCCCCCGCCACCGTAGAACCGCGTGCCCAGGAGGCAGCTGATCTGGCAGACGGCCAGGACGATGCGCGGCTGGACTCCGAGATTGCTGATCGTACGCGTCGCCCCGGTCGCGTCGACGTGCGTGAAACTGAACGCGTTGAACGCCCGCACGCGCAAGTCGTAGCCCAGGAGCTGGGCGGCCGTCGTCGCGTGCGGGTTGTCGGTCCGTGCCGAATGGCTCTCGCCGATGGTGATCGTCTTGTTCGTGTTGTTCGGCGTCAACGTGACGGCGTTGGCCGCGATCAGGTCGACGTTGCCGCCCGGATTGTTGACGCCGTCGATGCTGGCGATCCCGCTCGGCGTGTTGATCTTCCCGGCAAGGGCAGGGGCGAGATTGGCTTCGGCGACGGCGCCCGCGGCGATCTTCGAGCTGACCGACTGGCGGGCGCCGCTGTCGAGCGCATCGTTGAGATTGCCGGGCACGTCGCCCGTGGTCGTCTTGACGAATCGCGCGAGGATGACGACCGAGCCGTCGGTCGGGGGTCCACTCGCGGCCGGCGGCACGCTCGTCGCCTGCACGAGCGGGGCCTCGGTGAATCGCGTATTGCCGGGCGCTCCGGTCGCGGTGCTCGGATCGGTCTGCGCCTCCTGATACGCAATCGTGACGAAGACCGTCCCGCCGGCGGGGAAGTTCGTCAGGTTGCTCAGGTCGACGGGCTGGTCCGCCTCGAGCACGAGCTCGCGGCCGACGGCGTCAATCGCGGTGCCGGCTTTCACCGTCACCTGACGGGCGCCGGTTTTGAGCACCTCGAGCCCCTCGGCGATGCCGGCGGTGTGCAGCACCCGCGAAAGGCGCCGCCGCATGTCGAGGTGATATCGCTGCTCGGCGGTGAAGTCCGCCTCGACGAGAAACTGTTGATCGTAATAGTGCAGTCGCTTGATCGCCATGTGTCCTTCCTATGCTCCTTACGGCACGAAGCCGAGCAGCGTGTCCACGCCGACCGTCGATCGCACACCGATCTGCAGCGTGTTGAAGACGATTTCGAGCTCGTAGGTCGTGTGCGCCGGCTTCTGGAGATCGATCAATGCCCGTGCGATCTGGGTCTGCCGCTGCAGCGTTTTCTGATCCGGGTTCGGCATCGTGACGGTGACCTTGAACCGGTGCGGCGGCATGCCGTCGATCCACGTGTCTTTGCCGATCGTCGAGTGGACGCCGATCTGGAATTCGGTCTCTTCGATGCCGGTGATGACCGGCGTCAGCCCCGTGTAAATCTTGAGCAGGTCGGCCAGGTTCTCCCTGGTGCCGCGCCGGCGGTAAAGCGGAACGATCTTCGCGAGGAAGTCGCGCTTCTGCGCGACGGTCCAGTCGGCGCGAAGGCCGAGCGCGACCCATCCCGCCAGCCACGGAATGAAGTCCTCGCGCGTCTGGCGCGCGTCGAACAGCGACGCGATGCCGGCGATGGTGTCTTCGAGCCCGGCATTGTCCCCATCGAGTCCGGTGAGGACCTGTTCGAACGCGAGCAGGAACCTGCCGAGGAACGGCTCCTCGCTGAAGATCGACGGCAGCGATTTCAGCAAGCTGCTCGATGTGGTGGAGTCGATCGCCATCGCAGTTCCCTAAACCGCCGTCACCGTGACGTCGCCCGCGCCGATGTGCGCGCGCACGAGCTCGTGCGGCTGCAGCGACACGCCAATGAGCTTGCCGTCGGCGCGGCGCACCACGCGATCCGCCGGCGTCGCCGCCAGCGACAGCGTGGTGACGTAGTCGACTTCCGGCAGACGATCGATCACCGCGTACAGCTCCGACGCGAACACATCGCGGCCGAACGGCCACCCGCGTCCGTCGCCGCCGCCGGTATGCGGATCGAGAAACGCCGCCACCGCGTTCGCGACGCTCGACTTGACCCCGGCTTCGAATTGATCCCGAAGGGGAACGACCGTCGTCTGCACGGTGACGTCGACGAAGAAAGGTCCGACGACGTGCGGGCGCGTCGTCACGAGTACCCGCGGCTCGAGGTACGCCTGGACGATGCTCTTCAGCGCCGGAAGCGCCGGCTCCGCGCCGTCGGCGGGCAGGATGATCACGCTGACGTAACCGGGTTTATCGCGCACGAGGTCCATCGCCAGATTTCGGCGCGGCACACAGCGTGCGCGCTCGACGCGCTGCTGGGGATCGGCTCTCAGCGCCAGCACCTCGAAGTCGCTGCACGCGACCGCACGATCGAGCTCGCGCAAGTGGAGGATGGTTGCGCGGATCTCCGCGGCGAGCTCCAGTTCCTTCCCCTCGAAATCGGCGGCGGCGCGTGTCTTCCCGTCGAGCAGATTGAGGAACGCGACGGTATTCGCCGTCGTCACGCGATCGAGCCGGTAGATCAGCATCTCGGTGAGATGCGCGAACAGCTCGACGAGCGTGATCCCGGGATCCGTCGGATTGTGGTTGGTCCACTCCGGCGCGTAGGTCGGGATCAGGCTGCGCGCCTCCGTGAAGAGGTCCGCGAAGCGGCGATCGTCGAGAACGGGAATCTGCAGCGGCACTACGCCTCCTCGAAGACCGCGGTGATGTCGGGCGTGCCCGAATAGACCAGGAAGCGACCGGTGAGCGTCACGCCGGGCAGATCCTCGACTTCGATGACGTCGAGCGACCGAACGTGATCCACACCGGGCACCGCCTCGATCAACGCGTAAAAATCGGACTCATGGGGTCGCCGGCCGAAGTCCCAGCCGGTGCCGTCCATTCCGCCGGTCAGCGGATGCAGGAAGCTCGCAACGCGCTGCTGGATGTCGGCCAGCACCGTCGTCGCGCCCTCGAGCGACGCGAGGCCGACTTCCGCCTTCACGTCCACGCGGATGTAGAGCGGACCGACGACGCTGACCCGCACGGTCGGGACGTTGGCGGCTTCCACGTAGTCCTCGACGCGCCGGATCAATTCCAGGCTCGGGAGCGGCTTCGCCTCGGTGGATCGCGGCACGACGATCACGCTGACGTCGCCGGGAATCGGCGGCTGCTCGCTCAGCGGATCGACGATCAGATTCGCGAGCGGCACGCACTTGGCGCGCGCGACTTCGGGCGAGGCGAGGCGCGCGAGATCCTCGTAGTCTTCGCTCGTCACCGCGCGGCCGCCGTGGCGCACTTCGCGCGGCACGCGATCGAGCACCGACTCCACCGGCTCGGCATCGGCGCCGCCCGCAGCGGGCTCGGTGTTGGTCACCTTGTCGATGTACGGCACCGTCGTCTTCAACTGCACGATCGACCCGGCGGGGCGGTTGCCGGCGCTGCCGCCGCCGGTCTGATAGAACGTCAGGCGCACGTTGCCGATGCCGATGGGCGGCACCAGGCCGTTCAAGCCGTCGCCGAACCGAATCTCGCCGCTGAGGCGATCGATCACGTAGTGGCGATCGCGAGGCCCGGAGGCGTAGAAGTCCGGCACCTCGTGCCAGCGCACGAGGATTTCCTTCGTGCGGCCGCGCGCGTCGAGCACGGTCGTGATGGCGTCGGCGCCTTCCTCGTTCTCGAGTGTGGTGCGCTCGGCGGCAGCCGGCAGCTCGGGCTCACGAACGTCGAGGCGCTGCCCCGGCAGAATCGGCGCGCGCGTCGAGCGGAACCGCAGGTTCTTCGACCCATCGCTCGAGCCGAGCACTTCGTTGCGCAGCGTGACGGTCTGTGCCGCGATGGTGGTGTTGAGCAGCAGGCGCACGAGACGCGGGTCGAGGTCGTACTGACCCTTCTCCCATCGCACGCGGATCCAGTAGCGGGGACCCACGTTGAAATCGGCGTGCGCTGAAAAATCGGGCGGCGCCAGGAACTCGACGGTGTCCGATCGCGAGAGGCTGTCGGTGCTCTCCTGCACGGTGAGCGGCGCAAACGCCACGCCGTTCCATGATTCCCAGACCAGCCGGACCGGTTCGCCCTCACCGGGCACCGCGCCCGCAAAGGTGACGAACGACGCCACGTCGAACCGGGTGACGTTCGTGGAGACCAACACGGCGAGCAGCCCGGCGTCGCTCGATCCGATCGGTGCGCCGGATGGGACCGTGACATTCACCGCGATGTCTCTGACTTCGCCGGCCGCCAGATCCAGCGTGGGCAGCGAGGGCGGCGGCGGTTGCCAGCTCGTGCCGACCGGCGCGACGACGACGCGTACCGGGCCGGACTCGGGGTTGGTGATCGTGAACTGGTGAGTGACGACCGTTCCAGGCATTCCCGCGCCCACGGTGCGCGTCGGCCAGATGGGGACCGTGCGCTGCGCGTAGCGGATGTCCGCGGAGCGCACGAAGAAACTGACCGGCCGGTTCGGAAAGGCCGTCAGCGCCGCCGGCAGCTCGAACCCGAGATACATCGTCGGCCGCTCGTCGGCCATCGGGACGAACGGCGCGAATGACACGCTCGCGTCGCCGGCGTCGTGCTTCGTCGAGACGTCGGCGAACGCAAAGTCGTTGTAGGTGAGCACCGTGTCGGGTCCGCCCGATTGCGAGAAATCGACGTCAAGCGTCGCGCTCGCGACGATCGGCGGCGCGAAGTTGGCCAGCACGAGGTCGAAGCCCTGCTTTGGGGGCTCGGTGCCCGGAATCGTGGTAGGGACGTAGTGCGCATCGGTTCCGTAGTTGCCGGCGATGATGCGCACGCGAAGCCAATGCCCTTCGACGCCGTTGACGGTCGTCGCGGCCACCACGGCCGGCGTGGTGAACTTGACGACAGCCGACTTCTTGGTGAACGCCTGCGTCCCGTCCTGGAGGACGGCGGTGGGTGAACTCGGGCTCGGCGTTGAGGTGCCGAGCACGACCCATTTCGTCCCGCTCCACATCTCCCACGACAGTTTCAGATCGGA
>Ga0070704_100002567_pt1 | contig 10236 bp, 7 predicted proteins | sample KBSK5252metaG_FD_65467 | JGI IMG/M metagenome (GOLD analysis project Ga0070704, IMG submission 65467) | Corn, switchgrass and miscanthus rhizosphere microbial communities from Kellogg Biological Station, Michigan, USA - KBS K5-25-2 metaG | ecosystem: Host-associated > Plants > Roots >... | reverse complement strand
TGCGCCCGCCGGGCCGTGACGGCGGCCGACTGCGCAACGGCGAGGTCGGCAGCGGCCTGGTCGGCGTCCTTCTGGGGCAGGATGCCTGCCTGGACGAGGCGCTGGGCGCGGGCGGCGGCGTGCTCGGCATTCGCCAGAGTCGCCGCGGCGCTCTGCGCGGCAGCATCGAACGGCGCGCGTTCGAACTCGATGAGCGAGTCACCCTTGGCCACACGCTGGCCCGCCAGCACGAAGATGCGTGCGACACGCGTCGGTCCGGGCGGAGCGAGCGCGGCGTAGCGGCCGGGGCGCGCGCCGACCGTCCCAATGGCATTGATCCCCTGCGGGAACGCCTCTCGAGTAGCCACTGCTGTTCCCACGCCTACCGCGGTCGTCTCTGCAGCGTCCTGCTTCGCCCCGCCCTTGCAGGCGGCGACGACCGCCACGGCAAGCGCCGCGCGCGCGAGCCGGATCATGGTTCGCCGGGGCCGGTGGTGAGCCAACGCAGTGTGCGCGCGGCCGCATCCGCCGCCGCGAGATCATCGATGTAGCCCGCCAGGATTTCGCGTGCGTTGCGCTGGGCCTCGAGCACGCTGGCGACCGCCACGGCCCCCTCGCCGTACGCCTGGAGCGACATCGCCGCGACGCGAGTAGCGCTGGTCACCAGAGCCGCCGAGCGGCGTACGCGCTCGCGGGCCGCCACTAACTCGCGGCGCGCCCGCGACACTGCGGCATCGGTCTCCCGGCGCGTCAGCTCCAGCTCGGCGCTCGCCCGGTCGCGCTCGGCGGCGGCGCGCGTGATCTCTCCGCCCCCCCAGTTGAATAGCGGCACGGGCAACGAGAAGCCGATCACCGGGAGCACCTGATCGGGCGTCGCACTGGCCGGATCGCCCTTGTCGAAACCGAACTCGATACTCGGCGCAAAGCGACTGCCGTGAGCGAACGACAACGCGCGCTCGGCGGATCGCAGCGAGGCTGCGGCGGCAGCGACGGGCAGCAGCTCACCGCGGCTGCTCGGTACCGTCGAATCATTTGGCGCCACGAGCGTGTCCTGCAGCGTGATCGCGGCCGTATCACCTGATAGCCCCATCTGCAGCTGCAGCGACAGAAGCACGTCGAGGGCGGCGAGCGAATCGTCGAGCGCCGCGTTCGCGAGCTTCCCCGCGTTCACGGCCGCCAGCCGGACATCGAGCTCGCTCACGTCACCGACGTCGCGCCGCAGCTCGGCGATGTTGAGGAGGCTGTCCGCGTCCTGTGCGGTGCGACGCGACAAGCGCGCGTGCAGCGCGGCGGCGAGGCTGCGGGTATAGGTGGTGTCGACGTCGAACCGGATCGCGGCACGCTCGAACGCAAAGCGATAGCGTGCGGCATCGCGTGCGGCCTCGGCGGCGCCGATCCGCGGCGACCGCAGCCAGGGCATATCGAGCGGCAGATCGGCGAGCGCATGGTAATTCGGTGTGTCTTTCGTGTAACTGCCCGAGAACGTCGGATTGGGAAAGGCGCGAGCGGCGCGCGCGCCGCCGAGCGCCGCGGTCGTGTCGGCACGGCCCAGAGCAATCCGGGTGCCGCGCGCCAATGCGGCCGCGACTGCGTCCGCTCGGGTCACGGGCTGTTGAGCGGATACACCCGGTACAAGAATGAACAGAAGCAGCAAGGCTCGCCGCATGGCGAGGAAACCTACAAATCGAACCTTACGGCAACCTTACACAGCAGGAGGGAAGTCGATCTGCACGCGCGTCCCCGCCGCATTCGACGCGACGGTCATGCGGGCGCCGTGCAAATCCGCGATCCAGCGCGCTATCGGAAGGCCAAGTCCCGCTCCCTCGGACTGGCTGCGGGCGTTGTCGCCCCGGTAGAACCGCTCGAAAATCCGGGGCAGCTGCTCGGCCGAAATCCCCACGCCGTTATCGGACACGACCACGGAGCGCTTGCCGTCGCGACCTGTAACGTCGAGCCGGACGTTCCCGCCGGCAGGTGTGTACTTGATGGCATTGTCGAGCACGATGAGCACCAGCCGCTCCACCAGATCGGCGTCTCCCAGAATGCGCGACTCTTCAAACGACCCGACGACGAGAGACACACCTTTGCGCTCGGCGAGCGCCCGAGCGGCCCCGACCGCCTGCGACGCGAGATCATCCAGATACAGCGATGCGCGGACCACTTTTCGCTCCCCGGCGTCCGCGCGCGCCAGGGTCAGTAGGTCGCCGACGATCCCTCCCAACCGCTCAGCTTCGCGCTCGATCGCCTGAAAGGCGGCCGCATCTTTCTCCGGATCGCGTGGCTGCCCCAACGCCACTTCGGTCCTGGTGCGGAGAATCGTGACCGGTGTGCGGAGCTCATGCGCCGCATCAGCCATGAAGCGCCGCATCTGCTCCATGGATCGCTCCACCGGGATCGTGGACTGCCGCGCGAGCAGGAATCCGCCTGCGACGACGAGAACGAGGGCGACGAGCGTGGCGGCGCCGAACGTCCCGATCAACCAGGCGTATTGATCGGCAATTCCCGGCCGCTCGGCGACGGCGACTGCCACGTATGTCGTGCCGGATGGTGCGACGAACCTTTCCGCGTGGAGCCGCTGCTCGTGATGGCCCGAAACCGCGCGCGCCGTATCGACTCCACCACGGTGTGCGGCCGCTGTCGCTGCCGCCGTCACCCAGGCATCCGCCCGCGGCGGAGTGATGGGGCGCCCCTGCCCGTCCAAGAGATAGAGGTCGCGATCGGGGATGTGCAGCTCTTCGACCGCGTCGGCGGTCTGCCCGGCGGCTCGCTCGGCCTCCCAATCACCCGTCGCACGAATGATGGCGGTGGTTGCCGCACCCAGGGAGACGTCGAGGCGTCGCGACACTTGTACGCCGATCGCGAGGAAGATGCCCGTGCCCAGCAGGACCAGGATGACGACGAACGTAGCGGCATACCACAGCGTCAGGCGCACCCGCAGCCGGGCGAGCGTCATGTCGCCGATCCGATGCGGTAGCCCGCGCCGCGAATGGTGTGGATGAGCTTGGGCTCATAGCCGTCATCGATCTTGCTGCGCAGCCGGCGCACCAACACCTCCAGCACGTTCGCGAACGGATCGTGGTTGTTGTCCCAAATGTGCGCGGTGATGGCGCTCCGATCGATCACCTGTCCGGGATGGCGTAACAGCAGCTCGAGCAGGGCGAATTCCTTGGCGGTCAGACTGATGCTGCGACCCGCGCGACGCGCCTGTCGCGATGCGAGATCGACCTCGAGATCCGCGACGCGCACGATCGCGGGCGTGACGGCGAGCGCGCGGCGACGCGCCAGCGCCTGCAGCCGCGCGACCAGTTCGCGGAACGCAAATGGTTTGGTGAGATAGTCGTCTGCGCCGACGGCCAGGCCACGCACGCGATCGTCGACCGCGTCGAGGGCGGTCAGCATGAGAACGGGCACGTTGACGCCGCTGCGTCGTAGCTCCGCGCACAGCTCGAACCCGGTCCCGCCCGGCAGCCGCACGTCGAGGATCACGACGTCGTAATCGCCCGCGAGCGCGTGCTCCCGTCCGTCGGCGAAGCTGGCAGCGAGAGTGGGGTCGATGCGGTGCTCGCGTAACCCGTCACGGAGCAGGCCGGCAAGCTCCGGATCGTCTTCTACGACGAGCACCCGCACGAGGCCCCTCTGGTTGAAACGTCGAAACATTCGTCATGGACCGATGACGGCGCCAGAGGGCTACTGACCCGAGACGATCTCCTTGTAGCTGTCCGGGTTCCACTTCGGGCGCGCCGCCCCGTTGGCGACGTCGAGCCCGAGATAGAAGATGAGCCGCGCGATGCGTGACTCCTTCTCCGCGTCGATCTTGTCGGGGGAGTCGCCGGGGCGGTGATAATCGGCGTGCGTGCCGTTGAAAAAGAACAGGATCGGCACGCCTTTGCGCGCGAAGTTGTAGTGATCCGACCGGAAGTAGAAGTTCTCATTCGGCCAGATGTCGTCGATCGCGCGCATGTTGAGCTCGGGATGCGCTGCCGCGATACGGTTCAACGTCGTGCCGAGATCCGAATGCTCCTTCCCGATCGCGACGATCGTGTCTTTCCAGTTCCGCCCCACCATGTCGATGTTGAGGTCGGCGACGATCTGCTGCACGGGCACGGGCGTGTGCTCGGCGAAGTACGCGCTGCCCCACAGTCCTTTCTCTTCGCCGCTCACATTGAGGAAGATGAGCGACCGCTTGGGACGCGGATTGAGCCGCGCGAAGGCTTCCGCCAGCTCGACGACGGCGACCGTCCCTGAGCCGTCGTCATCGGCGCCGTTGCAGATCGAGTCCGCGCCGTCCGCGCGACAGCCACCGCTGCCCCGCGGTCCCGCGACGCCGACGTGATCCATGTGCGCGCTGAATACCACGTACTCATTCTTGAGCGTAGGATCGCTGCCTTCGAGCATGGCGACCACGTTTGGCGCCGAGCTCCGCTCGACGGGCCGAATGCGGGCGTGCACGTGCAGCTGCGCGGCGCCGAGCGGCTGTACGGCAAACGCGCTGACGGACTGCGCGGCCGCGAAATCCGCTCCGAGCGTGGTCAGGAGCGGTTGCAGCGTTCCGAGCCGCACGGCGATGAGCAGCGGTGATCGGGCCGGCCGACCGGGATCCCGTAACCCCGGCCGCGTGGTGCGACCGACGATTTGCGTCCAGAGCGAATCTGGTGTCGGGCTTGCGAGCACGATGCCGGCTGGCTTCCAGGCCTGCACACGCTGCCGCTCACCGCGATTCCGCGGGGCGGTTGCGAGGATGATCATCTTCCCGGCGAGTGCGGCTGTATCGGCCGGGAGCACACCGGCCAGAGGTCCTGAGACCAGTACGAGCGCACCCGCGTAATCGCCATTCTCAAATTGGTTGTCGCCGAAAACGAAGTCCTTTCCATACGCGAGCACTGCGTCGGTGCCGCCGTGTACCATGACGGCCGAGCTGTCCGCCACGATTTGCACGCGATCGAGCGAATAGCGTTGCTCGAAGCGCCCGCTGTCTCCGGCGGGCTTCAGCCCGAAGCGGCGATATTCGCCCGCGATGTACGCAGCGACCTTGTCGAGCTCGGGACTGGGCGTGTCCCGGCCACGCATCGAATCGTCCGCGATAATGCCGACGCGTCGGCGGATGTCGTCCGGGGTGATGGACTGAGCGGCGGCGCGCTGACTCGGGGACGGTCCGGCCGACTGGCATGCGACGACGCCGGGAACAAGGAGAGAAGAGAGCACGAACAGAGACAAGCGATGCAGGAGACGCACGAGTGTTGCCCCACATGAAGAGAAAGGGACCGAAAACTAACGCGCCCGATCGCTTGCGACTACGATCGGGCGCGTCCGGTTTCAGTTTGAAGTTCAGGGCTTGCGGCGCCGCACTTCGGGTTCATTACGAGCCGGTGGCGGCGGCGGTGGCGGTGGTGGCGATGACCGCCGAGGTTCGGCGCGAGGTTCGTTCCGCGGCTGCTCCTGCCGCGGCTCAGCGCGCCGAGGTTCCTCACGCCGCGGTTCAGCCCGGGGTTCTACCCGGCGTGGCTCGTCGCGACGTGGCTCTTCACGGCGCGGCTCTTCACGGCGCGGCTCTTCACGGCGCGGCTCCTCGCGGCGCGGCTCCACCCGGCGTGGCTCGTCACGACGCGGCTCCGCACGCGGCTCGATCTGGCGGGGCTGAATCTGTGGCTCCTGGCGCTCGACCTTGCGCCGATCGCCCTCGCGCACAGTCGGTTGCACGCGCGGTTGTTCCAAGCTGCGTGCGTCGTCCGGCCGATCGCGACGTGTCGGGCGATCGCGCCCACCCTCGAGCTGGTCACGACGGTCGCCGCCGGCGTCGTTGCCCGGGACATCACGGCCAACGCCACCACCACCCGCATTTCGGTCGCGTACGGTAGGCGGAGGAACCAGGCCACGCCCGCCCAGATCCCGACCGGTGACACCGCGCCGCGTGTTGTCGTTGACGGGGCGCTGCTCCCCCCGTTCCCGCGTCACGAACCCATCCCGATCCGGCCGACTGTTGCCCCAGTCCTTGAAGATGAAGCGAGGCTGTGGGCGATAGGGGCGAACGAACACGACGTTCGTGCCGCCGTAGTACCGGTACGGGTAGTACCAGGGATCATCGTACACGTACATCCGAAACTTCACGCAGGACGTGTAGTACGGGTCCCAGTACGAGTAGCTGACGTAAGAATGGCAATCGTAGCACAGGAATCGGGGATAGTCGTAATGCCGCTCGACGTTGTAGGAGACGACGTCGTAGTCCCAGTCCTGGTAACCTTCGGGCACGATCTTCTCAGCGAGGTCGGTCATCGCGACGTACGGATCGCCACGGACGCGGCCATCCGCGATCACGCGGTAGTCCCAATGATCCCCGCTCTCGACCCCGTCGTAGACGAACGGATCGGCCGAAGCAACCGCGAACAGATAGCCGACGCCGGGATAGTCGTCGATCGTAAAGGCTTCATTCCTCAGCTGCTGGCCGTCGACTTCGAACTCCCGGCCACCGCGCGCGAAGTTGTCTTCGAATGGTTCACGGGGGAACAGAACCCTGACACGACCGTCGGTATCGACGCGGAAGATTGTGACGAAGGCGTCCTGATCGAGCCGGAAGTACAGCCGGACGCGGTCGCCGCGGGTATAGACGGCGGCATCGCCTTTGTCCGTAGACAACTCGATCCGGGGTCGATAAACGCTGGAGTACGGGCGCGAAGGCGCCGGTACGAGGGCGAGACCGAGTAGCGCGATGTGTGTGAACATGGTGCCTCCCGGCCCCCCTAGGGCAGACACTGTGCCAGGGCAAGAATTGACCTAAATTATATCGTCATAATGACTTGCCAATCCCACAACCTGTTTGAGCTGTCCACCAGCAAGGACACATGGCTCCGCGTCTAGATCTCCTCGACCCGGCAGAAGTCGCGCACCTCGGCGGCATCGAAATCGTTGCCGAAGGCGTGGTCGAAGGTTTTCTCGCTGGCGTGCACCGTTCGCCGTTTCGGGGGTTCTCGGTGGAGTTCACCGAACATCGAGCCTACCAGCCCGGCGATGAGCTGCGGTATCTCGACTGGCGGATCCTCGGCAGATCAGATCGACTGTTCGTCAAGCAGTTCGAGGAAGAAACGAACCTCCGGTCGATGATTCTCGTCGACGCCAGTCGCTCGATGGCGTGGCGCGGAAGTGTGGACCGGCTCACCAAGCGGGCGTACGCGGATCGGCTGGCCGCGGCGCTCGCGCTCATCCTCTTGCGACAGCGCGACGCCACCGGCCTCGTGACATTCGACGAGCAGGTACGCCAGCTGATCCCGCCGCGCGTGAAGGCGGGGCAGTGGACGCGCATCGTGAAGGGATTGCTCGATACCCCGGACGGCCTTGGGACCGCGGCGCACGCTGCGCTCCAGCGACTGACGGCCCTCCTCGCCAGGCGGGGAATGGTCGTCCTGCTGTCGGACCTGTTATTCGATCGTGAACTCGCGCTCGCCGCGCTGCGCTACCTGCGCCACCGCGGGCATCAGGTGATTGTCTTTCATCTCATGGATCCCGCGGAGGTCGAGCTTGCCGGGCCTCCGGAAGTGCGGTTTCGTGATCCCGAATCTTCCCTGAGCGTGGTGGTGCGGCCCCGTGAGCTCGCGCGCGCGTACGCGGAGACCGTACGCCGCGAGATCGCCGCCTGGCGGACGGCGTGCCGGCGACACGGCATTGCCTATCATCACGTGCAGACCGACCTGCCATTCGGCATGGCGTTGCGGCTGTTGACGTGACGTTCATCAATCCGCTCGCATTACTCGGGCTCGTCGCGGCGGGTATTCCAGCGCTCCTGCATTTGCTCCAGCGTCGTGTGCCGCCGGAGCTCGAATTCCCGGCTGTGCGCTACTTGAGCGCCGCGGAACGGGAGAGCGCTCGACGACTCAAGCTGCGTCATCTCCTCCTGCTGATTCTGCGGACTGCCCTCATTGTGGTCATTGTCGTCGCCGCTGCGCGACCGCTGGTTCGTGTCAGGGGTGCGGGGGGAGGATCGCACGAGCCCACCGCCGTCGTGGTGGTCCTGGACAATTCGCCTTCATCGGGGGCCGTGGTCGATGGGCGAGCGACGGTCGATCGGTTGCGCGTCGCAGCGCGAGGCACGATCAGCCAGACGACCTCAGCGGATCGCGTGTGGCTGATGTTGTCGGATGGCGTCCTCCGCGGCGGGACGCGGGAGGCGCTCCTCGCCAGTGTGGACAGTGTCACCAGTGGCTGGCAGCGGCTCGATCTGGTGCAAGCGGTGGAACGCGCCGCTCGTCTCGCCAATGGCCAGCCGCTGCCGGGACGCGAGGTGCATGTCTTGAGCGACTTGCAGCGGACCGCACTGTCAGAAGGTCGGGCCGCCGTGCCGGCTGGTGTGCGCGTATTATCGCTCGAGCCAGGCAGGGCAGTGGCGAACCGCGGGATCGCGGATGTGCGCGTGACTGAAGGCGCCGCCCTCATCGATCTGGTGGGAACGACCGCGGACGTGGGACAGGGGGCCGCGCAGCCGGTGCCCGTCACGATCAGAATCGGCGCGGGGCGTGATCGCGGAGAGATCGCGGCACGTGGGCTGGCGACTCCCGGCTCCGCTGTCACGGTCGCGTTACCGGCACAGACGTTTGCGCCCGGCTGGTGGGTCGGAGAAGCGCTGCTCGAGGCGGACGAACTGCGCGCGGACGATCGCCGGCCGTTTGCCTGGCGTGTCGCCCCGCCGGCGCGGGTGACAGCCACCCCGGGTGCCGGAGAATTTGTTGCGGCCGCGCTGGGCGTGTTGCGCGAAGTCAATCGGGTGTCGAACGGATCCGACGTGGTATTCACGAGCGGGGACGCGCTTTCCGGCGAGCGAATCATCATCCAGCCTCCTGCCGATGCTGCGTTGGTGGGGCAGGCCAATCGAGCGCTCGCGTCTCGGGGTGTGTCGTGGCGCTGGGGTTCGAGCGCGACTCCAGGTCCCCTCGCCGCATCAGGTCTCCCCGTGATCAACGGGGTGCAGGTGGCGCGCCGGTACCGGCTCGAGGCAGGAGGGAGCGAGGAGCAAGAAGGAGAAAACGTTCTCGCGACGGTCAATGGCGAGGCGTGGCTCGTGCGCTCGGGTAACGCCATCCTGCTCGGCAGCAGACTCGACACGACTTGGACCGCGCTACCGGCGACGCCCGCATTCGTTCCATTCGTCGATGCGCTGGCGAATCGCATTGTCCGGGGCGAAGCCGAGGTCGCTGCGGCTGAGGGCGCGCCGCACGTGGAGTTTCGGCGCCGCGGTGCCGACACGGTGGGAGCCACCGTATTCGGGCCTGATCCGCGGGAGTCCGATCTCTCGCCGGCTACCGCCGCCATTGCGACCGCCGCGTTTGGTGGTCGCGATCGGGCGGAGGTGCTCAGCGACAAAGCGTTTGCCTCGGAGCGTTTTTCCGGGACGCGGCGCACTGATGGTAGTGGCTTCCTGCTGGTGCTCGCACTCTTGATTGGGGCGGCCGAGCTGGGAGTCGCGACGCGAACGCGCTAATGCCGCTCGATTTTCTCCTCGACCGCTTTGATGAGCTTCCTGCGACGCGGGCGTTGGCGACGCAGCTGCCACCGGCCGGTCATCGCGCTGGCGTCGGCGGGTTGCCGGGATCGAGTCCGGCCGTCTTGGTCGCGGCGCTCGTGCGCCGGCTCCCACAGCGGCTGTTTGCGGTCGTCGCGCCGACGCCCGCGGACGGCGAGCGGTGGCTCGCCGACCTCCAAACATTGCTCGGCTCCGACGCGCCGGCGCTCTATCCGCAGCGCGAATCGTTGGGTGCCGAAGAGCCACATTACGAGTTAGCCGGCGAGCGCGTCGAAACGCTGGAAGCGCTGCTGCGCGGCGCGGTGCGAGTGGTCGTGACGACCGCTCGCGCCACCGCCGAGCGCACCGCGGTTCCCGCGGCGCTGGCCCAGTCGCGGCTCGTCATCGAGGTCTCCAAAGAGCAGCGAGGTCTCACCGAAACCTCCCAGCGCCTCGATGCCATGGGGTACACCCGTGTGCCCACGGTGACCGAGGTGGCGCAGTACGGTGTCCGCGGCGGAATTCTCGACGTCTACGGATTCGGGATGGCGGCGCCGGCGCGAGTGGAGTGGTGGGGCGATGAAGTGGTCTCGATCCGCAGTTTTGATCTCGACACACAGCGCTCGGGTGACGCGCTGAACAGCGTGACGATCCTGCCGGTGAAAGGCGAGAGCTGGCATAGCGGAAACGGAGGGGCGCAGCATGCTGCACCCCTGCATTCGAATCTCTTAGACCTGCTCCCCACCGATACGATCGTCGTCGTCGATCAGGAA
>Ga0070704_100002566_pt1 | contig 10237 bp, 6 predicted proteins | sample KBSK5252metaG_FD_65467 | JGI IMG/M metagenome (GOLD analysis project Ga0070704, IMG submission 65467) | Corn, switchgrass and miscanthus rhizosphere microbial communities from Kellogg Biological Station, Michigan, USA - KBS K5-25-2 metaG | ecosystem: Host-associated > Plants > Roots >... | reverse complement strand
GCATTGGCGTCCATCATTTCGGTGAGCAGCTGTTGATCGAGGCTGCCCCAGTTGACGCCGATGCGGACCGCCTTCCCTGCGGTGATCGCGACCTGGATGATCGTGCGGAAGTTATCGTCACGCCGTTTCGTCCCGACGTTGCCCGGATTGATGCGGTACTTCGCGAGCGCGCGGGCGCACGCGGGATACTTCGTCAGCAGCAGATGACCGTTGTAATGGAAATCGCCGATGACGGGCACGTCCACCTCGGCGACAATCGCGGGCACCGCCTGCGCCGCCTCATCGGTGTTCACCGTCACGCGCACGAGCTCGCTGCCGGCCGCGTGCAGCGCGCGCACCTGCGCGGCCGTCGCGGCGGCATCCGCGGTGTCGGTGTTGGTCATCGATTGGACGATGATCGGGTGGGCGCTGCCCACCGCCACCCCGCCCACGCTGACCGTCACGGTGGGACGTCGAGTACTCACGGGGACGAAATATAGCGCGGCGAGAAGCCGCGCCTGCTAGAGGATGTTGCCTCTGACCACAATCCGCACGTTGAGACCGTTCAGACGAAAGCGGCCCGCCATGGTGTTGGCGATGTTCTTGTTGATGCGGGCGCGAATGCCCACCCATACCGTGTCTTTCTGGAAAACGGTATCGGCGAGGGAAACGGTGGTGGGCGGCAACAGCCTGACCGAGTCACCAGCCACCATCGCACCACTGTTTGCACTCAGGTAAGGCGTCCCGGTGAAGAGAGCCGCCTGCGTCCTTGCGAAGAAGACGTCGAATTGAACGCTCCCGCTGCCAGCAGTGTCGATGATCGAGGCAGTCGCCGAAGCACTGACCGAATCCGCCGCCGATTCTCCGAACCCCGGCGGAAGGAAGAACCGTCGCGCGACGCTCGAATCCGCTTGTCCGATCCCGACGGGAACGCTGAACCGCTTGACCGAGTCGCTGGCGGACAAAAAGCTCAACACATCGACGTTGAAGATCGCGTTCCCTTCCCCGCAGGCAGCGACAAAGATCAGGAGAGCGGTAGCAAGAGCCTTCATGAGTCGCCCCTTAATAGATCGAAATCGACGTGGCCATCGTTATGGCCCGCTGCGTCGACAGTGAATTGCTGTGTGTCCAGAATCCGACGTCCAACCCGAGCGCGCCGAGCCGCACGCCGCCGCCCACACCGAATTGCATCTTCTTGCGCTGGTCGCGCGACACACCGCCGCGCACCGCAAACGGCCCAGTCCGCTGTTCGGCGCCGATGTGAATCACGGTGCCCCGCCCCGAATTGATGACGTCGCCACCGACGGTCGTTCCGGTGCCCATATGGATGGCAGCATTCGCCAAGTAGGTGACGGGCAGCTTCGTCTTCGTGGTGGTATCGGGCGCGATCACGGTCCGCGAGACCGAGTTCGTGCTGGTGGTGTAGAGGTAGCGTTGAATCTTCGTGTGTGACCACGTGAGTTCGGCGCCGATGTCGTCGACGCCTACGCCGACTTCGAACGGTCCCGAGATCCACACCATGCCGATGTCGCCGCCGATACCGTGTCCATTGGCTTTAGTGGAATTGAACACGTTGCCATCGAGCAGCGGCGTCGGGGTCGCGCCCAGGACGGGGTTACCGGTGACGAAACCGGCCGGTCCGACGGCTCGGCCGTACGTGGCACCGAGGTAGTAATGAAGCGCGCCGCCCACGTACAGGCCGTCGTCGGTGGAATCGCCGCCGATGCCCTTAACGATCCGGCCCGCGTAGCTCACCGTGGGCGCGAGTCCTGCCTGCGCCACGCCGTCGACGTTCACGAAGTACGACGTATTGGGACGCGCCGTAGAGTCACTGACGAGGAAGTTTCGGAGCGTGCTGTCAAGGTTGAACCGCACGTCGTATTCGAGAAACCCCATCACACCGACATTGAATCCCCCGAATCCCGCTCCCGCGTCGAACAAGCGGCTCGTCGAGCCCAACCCAAAGTCTTGCTCGGGGATCAGCACCTTGGTGGCGCCGAGATCGATGATGAGCTGATTGCGGCCGATCGTGAATTGGACGTCGTTGGTCGGCCTCGGCGCCTTTTTCACTTCCAGGAAGATCGGCGGATTGAAGACGATGTCCAACAAGGCAATGGGATTGAACGCGGCCGAGTCCGGATTGAACATCGGGTCATCACCCAGATGGTTGATCGGGTGATCCTTGAAGAAATCGATCAGTCCAAGTGGGATGGGGATCGAGAACTTGGGTGCCCCGGTGCCTGCGGCCAGGCCCTTGTTCTTGACCGCGCGATACGCGGGGTTGTAGCGACGGGCGTTCCCGTCACGACTGAGGGAGACCCCTCCCATACCGACGCGGCGCGCATCGAACGAGAACTGCGCGCGGGCCTGCTCGGGCAGCAGGGGAGCGAGTACGAGCACGGCAACCGCAAGAGCGACGACTCCGGTTCGCACAGAGCACCTCGGTCAAAGTGAAAAGCCGCCACAACTTTGCACATTGTGCCCGTTTTTTCCATTGTTTGGTGTGAGCAAGGTCACCCGACAGACGCTTCAGGATGCCGTTTGGAGCGTCAGAGTGACCCGTGTCCCTTTGCCGGGATCGCTTTCGAGTGTAATTACGCCGCCCCAGCTCTCGACGAGCCGTCTCGCAATGGCGAGTCCGAGCCCGGCGCCGCTCGACGTCGTCGAAAATGTCGGCTCGAACACCCGGGGCAACGCCTCCGCCGGAATCCCGCGGCCGTCGTCGGCGACGACCAGCTGCCGCCCGCTGGCCGCGACGTGCACCGTCACGCGCTTCGCCTCCGCATTGCGCGCGTTCTCCAGCAGGTTCACAAGCACTTCCTTCACTTCATCCTTGCGCGCGAGCGCTGGGGGCGGCGTCCCATTGCCGGTGCGCACCTCGAACCGCGGCGCCGCGCCCAAATCGTAGAGGCGGACGACCTCGCGGGCCGTCGCGGCGAGATCGACGGGCTCGAGCGGCAGCTGCTCGGCACCGGAAGGATGTGGCGTGCCGAACCGCGAGAACGCGCGCGCGATCCCGTCGAGGCGATCGATCTCCGCCAGAATCCGCTCGGACGTTTCCTTCAGTGTCTCATCGAAGGTCGTCGACTGACCCTTGCCGCGAACGCGCTGCAGATGTTGCACGCCGAGGCGGATCGGCGTCAGTGGATTCTTGATCTCGTGCGCCACCTGACGCGCCATCTCGCCCCACGCGAGCACGCGCGCGGCCCGCGTCAGATCCGTCGCATCGTCCAGCGCGATGACGCACCCGTCGGGCGCCTCACCGAGTAACGCGAGCTGCACGCGAATCTGTCGGCCACCGACGTCGAACTCGAGCTCCTTGATGACGTCGCGCTTGCCGCCGATGAACTCCGCGACCGCCCGCCACACGGGCGCCCACCCGGCGGATGTCGCCTGCGGCAGGACGTTGCCGGGGGTCAGCGTCTCCGTCCCGCCGAGCACGAGCTCCGACGCGCGCGGATTCGCCATCGTCACCCGGAGCCCGTCGTCGACCGCGATCACACCGGTCGCGACGTTCGCGAGCACGCGCGCGGTCCGGAGCCGTGCTTCTTCGACCGCTCCCTGGCTTCTGCGCACGTCGGTGACCATGCGATCGAACGCGCTGAGCACCGGCTCGAACTCGCGCGGTGTGCCCGGCGGAAATGCCGGCGGCTCGCTCCCTCGTCCGACCGCGATCGCGGCTTCGCGCAAGGCGGCGACCGGTTTTGCCAGCCGCCGCGCGGCCAAGCCCGCCAGGTAGATCGCCGCCACCAGCCCGATGAGCGTGCCCAGCACGAGCGCGAGCGCCAGATCCTCTTGTTGCTGGCGCACGCGCTCGTCGTCGAGCAGCTGTGGCACGGCAAGCACCGCCTGCTCGCCCGCCTGCCCCGGTGCGACGACGAGATAGCCGACCCGTGTCCGCCGTCCGGCGGTACGCGCGTCCGTCGTCGCCTCGAGCTCGTCTTCGAGCGTCGCGCGAAATACCGGTGGCGCGAGAAATGGATCGACGAGTCCGAGCTCCGCCAGGGCCGGTGAGCTCGTGGCCACCAGAACCCCGCGCCGATACAACCACAGCTCGGCATCGAGCCGGCGCCCCAGCTCCGCGAGCGAGCGCGCGATGTCGTCGGGCGGATCCTGGGCGACCGTCTGCGCGCCGCTGTACGCATCCCGCAGGGTCTGGCGAATGAGCAGATCCCCCGAGCGCCGTGCCTCGTCAGCGAGCCGGGCAAAGCTCCACGCGGCAAATCCCAACATGGGCAGCACGAAGAACGCCACGAGCACCGACGTGAGCTGCGCGCGATAGCTGGTGCGCAGCGTCGTCAGCAAAGCCGGCAGGCGGACGCGCAACCCCTCCGCGACGACGGCGCCGAACAACCAGACCGCAACGAGCAGCGCGACATCGAGTCCGACGACGAGAATGCCACGGACCAGGAGCCCAGACGGTCCGCCGAGCGGCACGCGCAGGTGCACATGGCGAACGCCCCCCAGCACATCCACCTGCCGCTCGCCGCGCGCCGTCCACCCTTCCCGGCGCCACAGCACGGCGTCACCGGGTACTGAAGCATGCGTCGGCAGCGAAAGCGAGATCGTGTAGGGCGGTTCGGTGCCGGGATCGCCGCGGAGAAACCGAGCGACGCGATTCGGCGCGAGCCAACGCGTGCGCGGGCCGACCGCCACGGTCAAGACGGTTCCGTTTCGCAGCGGCGCGACCAGGACATAATGGACGCCGGGGATCGCTTCGATCGGCTCGATGCAGGGACCATCGGCGTGTCCGGCCGCCAGCGCGGAGAGCCGCCTGAGCGACACGTCCAGCTGCGCCAGCTGCAGCTCGGCAAGGAGTGGCGCTCCGCGATCCGATCCGGGAGCCCCCCCCCACAGCTCGAGCATCGCAGGATAGTCTTCCCCGACGAGCGGCGAGCCGCTCCACAGCGCGTACAGATCGCCGGCGCTGCGCGGTAGCGGCCGCGAGGGATCGGTGGCCTGCTGGCCCAGCCGTTCCAGCATCGCGACGGCGACCGGATCACCTTCGTGCCCGAGGCGTTGCGCGTCGCGCGTCGCGAGCGCCAGACGGCCCTCGACGGCGGCGCCCCACGTGAGCAACGCGGCGGCCGTCCCACCCACGATCGCAATGCCAACCAGCGCCCAGCGGCGTGGCGCCGGGACAATCGCGCCGACGAGCGACGGCAGCCAGAGAAACGTGTACCACTCGGGCCAGGCGCCATTGGGGTTCCAGAGCCACAGCCCGCCGATCGCCGCCAACGCGCACCACGCGCCCGCGAGCGGCAACGCCCACGACACCCGCTCGGGCTCGCGCGGGCCGCGCACGAGCGCAGCCGCGAGCAGAATCAGCGCCAGCGCGGCGACCGCGAGCGCGGCCTGCCACGACAGCCACAGTCCGAGGCTGACGCCGCTCGCGGGCGGTGCGATGCCGCGGCCGACATAGCGCACGGCGTACGGTGCGGCGACAATCAGCAGGCCCGCGGCAACGGTGCCCCACCACGTGCGCCGCACACCCCGACGCCACAGCGCGCCGGCGGCGACGAGCAACAGCACCCCGGCAACGAGCAGCGTTCCGGCCGAAGTGCCGATTCCGAGCAGCCGGCGATAGAACGTAGCCGGCGAGAACAGCGCCGCCGGGCCGACCGGCGCGTGGAACAGCGTCCAGGCGGCGACGAGCAACACGCCCCAGCGCCAGCCACTGGAGGGCGCTGCGACAAGGAGTACCGCGAGCAGGACGATGAGTCCGAGCCGCGCAAACCAGGCGGTGGTCGCGACTGCGGCAAGCTTGGCGTCGCCCTGCGAGGGCGGGACCATTTGTACCGAGAACAGCGTGTCACCCGGTGCGCACGCCTGTTTGGGAGGAGTGCGCGGGTTACAGATTTCGAACACACTGGAGTCGCGCGGTCCCTGGCCGGGCGGAAACAGCCGCAGCGAGACACCGTTCGCGCGCCCGAATTCCGCGGCGAGGCTGCGCCCGCCGTCCGCGATCGCCGGCGTCGCGTTCAACAGCACGTTGCCGACCGATGTCGCGTTCTCTGTCTGGCGCCGTGCCTCGAGCACGGCGTAGAATGGAGTCATGACCGCCTGCAACTCGGTCGTATCACGCGCAGTGGGAACGACGCGATGCCGACCCGCCCAGGCAATCGTCGTCGAATCAGCACGCTCGTCGAGTACCGCCGCGCCGCGCTCGAAGGGCCCGGAGGCGATCGCGGTACCGAGCCGATCGAACACCGCCTCGCGCGGCAACGACGCAGCCGTCGCACCGCGCTCGGCGATTCTGCGCGCTTCTGCAATCGCCTGGCCGAGCGAGGTCTGGAGCGATCGCGAGGCGGAGGTGACGAGGCGTTCGCGCAGCGCGGGCCAGCAGCACTCGATCCGCCCCACGCGCAGCGCACCGGCCGCGAGGACGACGCCGAGGAGCAGGCTCGTCAGCGCGGCGACGAGACTCAGCTTCGGTCGCGGGGCTGGCGGTCTGATCGCCAGCGCGACGGCCGCGAGTCCCGCCACGCCAGCGAGCACGGCCCACACCGCCGCGTCGCCGCGCAGCCATTCGGCTGTCGCGAGACCGGTCAAGCATCCGGCGATTACGACGTGAGCTTGCCGCTGCACCTGAGCGTTCTCACCCCCGACGCAGTACGCGCGGCACTCGCGCGCGACTCACGCCTGTTGGTGCCCGTGGGGACCTGTGAACAGCACGGACCGCACCTCCCCCTGGGCTGTGATACATTAATCGTTGAGCGGCTTGCCGATGACCTTTCGGCCGGTTTCGCGATCCTCCGGGCGCCGACCATCCCGTACGGCGTCAACACCGCCACGAAGCGACCCTACCCCGGCAACGCCACGGTCCGCCGCAAGACGTTGCACCGGTGGATGAACGACCTGCTGGGCTCGTGGGAGCAATGCGGTGTGGACGCTTTCATTATTCTTACCGCGCACGGCCATGACCCCCATCAGGAGGCGCTGTCGACGCTCCGTACCCGGCGGGCGCGGATCTTCACGGTGGACGTTTTCGCGCTCGACTTCACCGATTACCTCGAGGATCCGGGCGGGCCAACCCACGGTGGCGAGCTCGACACGTCGCTGATGTTGCACCTCGCCCCCGAGCTCGTGCGCATGGACCTGGCGCAGGACTACCCACTCACCGAGCGGCAGGTGGCCCGCTATCGGCGTCGTGCCGCGGGCGCCGTCCCCGCGCTCTCGCCGGGGTCCGTGGGGAGACCGACGCTGGCATCGGCCGAAAAGGGCGCGCGCCTGTATAAGATGATTCGTGACCGTGTTGCGACGCGAGTTTTGGGAGCTTCGGTAGCGGCGTGATCGCCTGCCTCTGCGCCGTTGCGCTGCTCCAGGGAGCGGCTGGGGCCCCCGTGGACGAGGGGGTGTTCGTCGTGCGCGTCGATACGCTCGAGGTCGCGCGTGAGTCGTTCCGGCTGAGTCGCGGGCGGTTGTCCCGCGGCGAAGCCGGCTGGACGCTGGCGACCTCGATTCGCTACGATCGGAGCCGGCCCGTCGTCGTACTCGCGCCGATTCTCGAAGTGAACGCCGACACGATGCCGGCGACGTTGCAATACGACGTCGCCGACCCCCAGCGGCCGTCGCGCATTCTTGGCGAGCTGGGCCGCGGGCGATTTACCGTCCGCCTGGTCGCACGCGATGCCGAACGGGCGCGCGAGTTCGCGACCGGTCAGCGAGCGGTCGTGCTCGACGATTCGGTCTTTGCCCTCTACGTCTTCGCCGGCTGGCGCGCCGTGGGTGCGCAACCGGCCGAGCTGACCGCCCTCTTCCCCCGTTCCCTCCGGCGTGAAGTCGTGCAAATCCACGACCTCGGCCAGGCATCGACCACCCTCAATCGCGACCCCGCACGGCTGCGCCATATCACCGTGACAGGCGAACGCGGTGTCATCCACCTCTGGCTCGATGACAATGGTCGCCTCATGAAGCTCGAAGCCCCCGACCGGCATCTTATCGTGGAGCGACAGGCCAGCTAGGTTCAGTCGCAGGCCGAAACCGCTTCAGGGACTTGCGCGTAGGGGGGTGCGCTTCGAACCCTCGACATATCTTTTCAAGGACGACCATGAAACAGTTGGTGCTCGTGGCTGGCCTCTTTGTGTGCCTCGCCACCGCTGCAGCAGCGCAACAGCCCACAGCTCCTTCCAAAGCCCCTGCACCGGCGCAGTTGACGGCCGCGCTGTCGCTCGCCGACGCGATCGCGGTCGCGCGCGAGAAGAATCCCGCGTTCCAGCAGGCCCAGAACAAGCGGGCGCCGGCGGCGTGGGGCGTCCGTGGCGCCTATTCGAGCCTGCTCATACCGTCCGTGACGGCTTCCGGCGGGATGTCGTACACGGGTCCGGGATCGCAGACGTTCCTGGCCCAGAGCTTCTCACAGTCGGTGTCGACAGTGTCGTCATTCTACGACGTGGGGCTGTCGTGGCAGGTCTCCGGCTCCACGCTTTCGCAGCCGGGCCTCGCGAAGGCGCAGCAGCGGGCGACCGACGCCGACATCGCGGGCGCCGAGAACGCCCTGGTTACCGGCATCAAGCAGCAATACCTGACCGTCCTGCAGGCCAGGGCGCAGGCGGAGCTCGCCCAGAAGACTCTCGAGCGCAATGAAGAGTTCCTGAAGCTGGCCCAGGCCCGCTACGGCGTCGGCCAGGCCACGCTGATCGACGTGCGCCAGGCGCAAGTCGCGCGCGGCCAGGCGGCGGTCGGGCTGCTGCGGGCGCAGACGCTCGTGAACGTCGAGAAGCTTCGCCTGTTCGAGCAGATGGGCGTGATACCGCCCCTCGACGTGGCGGCGGTACAGCTCACCGACTCGTTCAGTGTGGAGTCGCCGCAGTGGCAGATGAGCGATTTGTTGACCATGGCGGAGCAGCAAAATCCGGCACTCAAAGCGTTGCGCGCCCGTGAAGGCGCCGCCGCATGGGGCGTCCGCGCCGCGACCTCGAGCTATGGACCGATCGTGTCGCTGTCGGCGGGCTGGTCGGGGTTTACGCAGCAATTCACCGACGTCGATCCGCTGATTTTCAGCCAGCAGGCCGCGTTCGGGAATCAGTACTCGGAATGCCAGGACAACAACACCATCCGGAGCAACGCCGGCCTGCCCGCGAACGATTGCAGTGGCTTCATCTGGGGCGCGTCGAACGAACAGGCACTCCGGGACAGGAATTCCGTGTTCCCATTCCAATTCACGCGCCAGCCGTTCCAGGCGCGCCTGACCGTCACGCTGCCGATCTTCAACAATTTCGCGCGCGAGCTCAGTGTCTCGAACGCACGGTCACAGCACAGCGATCTCGAAGAGTCGGTGCGTGCGCGCGGCCTCGCGGTGCAGACGGAAGTGAGCTCGGCGTTCCTGACGCTGCAGACGGCGTTTCGCACCGTCGGGTTGCAGGACACGAATCGCAGCGCCGCGCGCGAGCAGCTCCAGCTCGCGACCGAGCGCTATCGCGTCGGGTCCGGGACCTTCTTCGAATTGCTGGACGCGCAGGTCGCGGCGCTGCGAGCCGAGAGCGACGCCGTGAACGCGACCTACGACTACCACAAGGCCTTGGCGGCGTTGGAAGCAGCCGTCGGCCGCAGCTTGCGTTAACTGAGAGGATCGAGCCGCCATGTCCAAGCGGAACAAGATGCTGTTGGGAGGAGGAGGCGTTGTCTTCCTCATCGTGCTCGTGATGGTGAGTGCGAGCGCGAAGCGCGACAAGGGCACCGAAGTGCGCTTCGAGACCGTCGGCCGGCGCGACCTGGTCGCGGCGGTTACCGCGAGCGGGAAGATTCAGCCCAAGCGCAAGGTCGACATCAGCGCCGACATCACGGGCCGCATCACGCGGATCGGGGTGCGCGAAGGTGACCTGGTCCAGAAAGGCCAATTCCTGCTCCAGATCGACCCCACGATCTATCAGGCGAACCTCCAGCGGGCGCAGGCAGCGATGTCGCAGGCGGAGGCCGGCGCGGTGCAGGCGCGGGCTACACGCGACCAGTCGACGCGCGCGCTCCAGCGTACCAAGGAGCTGCGCGAGCAGAACCCGAATCTCATCTCGCAGGAACAGCTCGAGCAGGCCCAAACGGCCTCCGACATCTCCGAAGCGAACCTGACGGCGGCGCAGCACCTAACCGAACAGGCACGCGCCGGTCTCCAGGAAGCGCGCGATCAGCTGGCCAAGACGCATCTCGTTGCACCCATGGCCGGCCGGGTCACGCGCCTGGCGGTGGAGGAAGGCGAAGTCGCCGTCCCGGGCACATTCTCGCGCGAGACCGGACTACTCCTGACGATCTCGGACCTCTCGGT
>Ga0070704_100002565_pt1 | contig 10238 bp, 4 predicted proteins | sample KBSK5252metaG_FD_65467 | JGI IMG/M metagenome (GOLD analysis project Ga0070704, IMG submission 65467) | Corn, switchgrass and miscanthus rhizosphere microbial communities from Kellogg Biological Station, Michigan, USA - KBS K5-25-2 metaG | ecosystem: Host-associated > Plants > Roots >... | reverse complement strand
GGCACGACGCGGTCGCGGAAGAAGCTCGTCCAGCCGTCGAACAGCACCACGACCGGCAATTCGTCGCGAACCAGATGTTCCTGGTGCCATTGCGGCACCCTGGCTTCGGCGGAGAGCTTGAACCAGTAGAAGCCGGAGCCCGGCAGCGTCAGCAGGTACGGCAGCTCGCCGATCGGCGGGAACGGCGTCTGCCCGAACAGTTCGACCGGCACGCGCCCCTTGAAGCGGCGCAGGTCGAGCTCGACGGGTTGCGCCGTGCGCCCCAGGTTCGCGACGCAGAGGATCGACTCGTCGGCCGTTTCCCGCAGGTAGGCGAGCACCTTGCGATTGCCCGGCCGCAGGAACGTCAGCCTGCCGCGCCCGAACGCGTTGCTCGTCTTGCGCGTCGCGAGCACGCGGCGCATCCAGTTGAGCAGCGAATTCGGCTCGCGCAGCTGCGCCTCGACGTTGACCGCCTCGTAGCCGTAGATCGGGTCCATGATCGGCGGCAGATAGAGCCGCTGCGGGTCGGCGCGCGAGAACCCGGCGTTGCGGTCCGGGCTCCACTGCATCGGCGTACGTACGCCGTCGCGATCGCCGAGATAGAAATTATCGCCCATGCCGATCTCGTCGCCGTAGTAGATGATCGGCGAGCCGGGCATGGAGAACAGCAGGCTGTTCATCAGCTTGATCCGGTCGACGTCGTTGTCCATCAGCGGCGCGAGCCGCCGGCGGATGCCGAGATTGATCCGCGCGCGCGGGTCTGCCGCGTACATCTTGTACATGTAGTCGCGCTCAGTGTCGGTGACCATCTCGAGCGTCAGCTCGTCATGGTTCCTGAGGAAGATCGCCCACTGGCAGGCCGCGGGAATCTCCGGCGTCTGCTGCATGATCTCGACCACCGGGTGGCGGTCCTCCTGCGCCATCGCCATGTACATGCGCGGCATCAGCGGGAAGTGGTACGCCATGTGGCATTCGTCGCCTTCGCCGAAATACTCGCGCACGTCCTCGGGCCACATGTTGGCTTCCGCGAGCAGCAGGCGGTTGCGGTAGTTCGCGTCGACGAGCGCGCGGATCCGCTTGATGACCGCATGCGTCTCCGGCAGGTTCTCGTTCGAAGTGCCCTCGCGCTCGATCAGGTACGGGATCGCGTCGAGCCTGAACCCATCGACGCCCATGTCGAGCCAGAAGCGCATGATGCGAAAGACCGCCTTCAGCACGTGCGGATTGTCGAAGTTCAGATCGGGCTGATGGCTGAAGAAGCGGTGCCAGAAAAACGCTTTCGCCTCGGCATCCCAGCTCCAGTTCGATTTCTCGGTGTCGGTGAAGATGATGCGCGTGCCTGCATACCGATCGTCGCGGTCGCTCCAGACGTACCACGCGCGCTTTTTCGACCCGGCAGGCGCGCGGCGCGCCGCCTGAAACCAGGGGTGCTGGTTGGACGTGTGGTTCAGCACCAGCTCGGTGATGACCCGCAGTCCGCGGCGGTGCGCCTCCTGCACGAATGCGCGGAAGTCCTCCCGCGTGCCGTAGTGCGGGTGCACGTTGTGATAGTCGGCGATGTCGTAGCCGTCGTCGCGCAGCGGCGACGGATAGAACGGCAGCAGCCAGATCGTGTCGACGCCGAGCTCCTGGACGTAGTCGAGCTTCTGCGCGAGGCCGCCGAAATCGCCGATGCCGTCCTGGTTGGAGTCGAAGAACGCCTTGATGTGCAGCTGGTAGATGACTGCGTCCCGGTACCAGAGCGCGTCGCCCGCCGGGGCCTGCATCTGCGCTTCGCGGGGTGCGTCGGAGGGCTTCATCGGCGCTCTCGCTACAGGAAGTAGTCGAAGTCCTGCTCGCGGTGCACGCGGGTGAGCACGCGGAACACGTGCGCCGGGACCCTCTGCGGATCGAGGCGCACGAAATTGCGCGCACCCTGCCACAGGTAGCGGGCCCCGGTGAGCAGGTCGTGGACCTGGTACTGCGCGTCGGCCGCGACGCCGAGCGCGGCGAGGTGCAGCTCGACGAAACCTTCCTGCACGTGGTGCGGATCGAGATTCACCACAGTCAGGATCGCGTTGCCGCTCGCAGCATCGACCTTCGCGTAGCACAGCAGCTGGGCGTTGTCGGTGCCGAAAAAACGCAGGCTCGAGTCGGATCGCAGTGCCGGGTTCTCCCGCCGGATGCGGTTCACCACCGTGATGAAGCCCGCCAGGCTGTCGGCGCGCTCGAGGTCCCAGTGGCGCAGCTCGTACTTCTCCGAATCGAGATACTCCTCGCTTCCCGGGTCGCGCGGCCGGTGCTCCATCAGCTCGTAGGCGGGCCCGTAGATGCCGTAACTCGCGGCGAGCGTCGCGGCGAGCACGAGGCGCGCCATGAACGCGGCGCGTCCGCCGTATTGCAGCGCCTCGGTGAGGATGTCGGGCGTGTTGGGCCAGACATTGGGACGGAAATACTCGCGGCCCGGGCCATGCGCAAGCTCGAGGAAATATTCGGTCAGCTCGGGCTTCGTGTTGCGCCACGCGAAATATGTGTACGACTGCGTGAAGCCGATCTTCGCCAGGCGGTGCATCACCTTCGGCCGGGTAAATGCTTCGGCAAGGAAAATCACGTCGGGATGCGCGCGCTGCACTTCGGCGATCGCCCACTCCCAGAACGGGAAGGCCTTGGTATGCGGGTTGTCGACGCGGAAGATGCGCACGCCCTCACCGATCCAGAAATCGATCACGCTTTTCAGCTCGGCCCACAGCGCCTTCCACTCGGCGGTGTCGAAGTTGAACGGGTAGATATCCTGGTACTTCTTCGGCGGGTTCTCGGCGTACTGCACGGTGCCGTCGGGCCGCCAGCGAAACCACTGCGGATGCGCCTTGACGTAGGGATGGTCGGGCGCGCACTGGAACGCGAGGTCGAGCGCGACCTCGAGCCCCAGTCCCTCCGCTTTGGCGACGAGCCGCCGGAAGTCTTCGAGCGAGCCAAGCGCGGGGTGCACCGCCTTGTGACCGCCTTCCTGCGCGCCGATCGCCCACGGCGAGCCGACGTCGTCGGGCCTGGCCGCGAGCGCGTTATTGCGGCCTTTCCTTTTTTCGCGGCCGACCGGGTGGATCGGAGGAAGGTAGACGACGTCGAATCCGAGCTGCGCCACGTACGCAAGGCGCGCTTCGCAATCGCGCAGCGTGCCGTGGCGTCCGGCCTCGGGCGCAGTCGAGCGCGGGAAAAGCTCGTACCAGGCAGAGAAGCGTGCGCGCTCGCGATCCGCGACGAGCGGCATCTCGAGAGGCCAGGTCGTCGCCAGGCTGCGGTCGGGAAAGCGGGCCGCAACGCTCGCAAGCTCCGCATCGAGCGCGATCGCGCGCAGCGCTTCCGGGTCGGTTCCCGCGGCTGCGCCGGTGAGGCGGCCTGCCCATTCGCGCAGAGGCTTGCGGTCGGCAGCGTCGGCGCGCGCAGCGGTCTTTTCGATCAGGTCCGCCCCGATGCGCGCCGCGATCCGCAGATCCTCGAGGTCTTCGCGCCGCGCGAACTCGGTGCGCCAGGAAAGCCAGGGATCTACCCACGCCGAGACTGTATAGCGATAGCGGCCGATCGCCTCGATCCCGAACGCGCCGCGCCAGCGGTCGTTGCCGAGCGCTTCCATCTCGACCTCGCGCCAGTCGTCCTCGAGCTCGGGTCGCCAGCGCAGCACGACGCGCAGCACGTCATGACCGTCGGTGAAGCAGTCGGCCTCGACCGTGAAGCGGTCGCCGATGACACGTTTTACCGCGAAGCGCCCGGCGTCTACCGACGGGCGCACTGCGTCGATGACCGCGCGAGCGCGACCCTCGCGTGGCAACTCAGCCATCCGCCTCGCTCCTGAAATACACGGCCGAGAGCGGCGGCAGACTGACGGTGATCGAATGCGGCCTGCCGTGCGCGCCGACCGGTGCGGCGTCGACTCCGCCGAGGCTGCCCCAGCCCGAGCCGCCGTAGTCTTTCGCGTCGCTGTTCAGGATCTCGCTCCAGCGTCCACCGCGCGGCACGCCGAGCACGTAGTTCTGCCGCGGCAGCGGCGTGAAATTACAGGCGACGAGCAGCAGCGCTGCGCGCCGCGACCGCGGCTTGCGCAGGAACGCGAACGCGCTGTGCTCGGCGTCGTCGGCCTCGATCCACTCGAAGCCTTCGTGCGAGAAATCGATCTCGTGCAGCGCCGGCTCCGCGCGGTAGACGCGGTTCAGCTCGCTTACCCAGCGCAGCACGCCGCCGTGCTCGGGCTTCGCCGACACCCACCATTCGAGCTCGCCCTCGTGCGCCCACTCGCGGCGCTGGCCGAACTCCCCGCCCATGAAGAGCAGCTTCTTGCCGGGATGCGCCCACATGTACCCGTAGAGCGCGCGCAGGTTGGCCGACTGCTGCCAGGTGTCGCCCGGCATCCTGCCCATCAGCGAGCCCTTGCCGTGCACGACTTCGTCGTGCGAGAGCGGCAGCACGAAGTTCTCGTTGAATGCGTAGAGCAGCGAGAACGTCAGCCGCCCGTGGTGGTACTTGCGATGCCGCGGATCTTCCTTCAGGTACGCGAGCGTGTCGTGCATCCAGCCCATGTTCCACTTCATGCCGAAGCCGAGGCCGCCGAGGTACGTCGGCCGCGAAACCATCGGCCACGCGGTCGATTCCTCGGCGATCGTCAGGATGTCGGGATGATCGCGGTACGCTGCGGTATTGAATTCGCGCAGGAACTGCATCGCGTCGAGATTTTCCTTGCCGCCGTAGCGGTTCGGAACCCACTCGCCTTCCTTGCGTGCGTAATCGAGATAGAGCATCGAGGCGACCGCGTCCACGCGCAGGCCGTCGATATGATACCGGTCGAGCCAGAACAGTCCGCTCGAGGCGAGAAAGCCGCGCACCTCGTTGCGCCCGTAGTTGAAAATGCTCGAGCCCCATTCCGGGTGATATCCCTGGCGCGGGTCGGCGTGTTCGTACAGGTGCGAGCCGTCGAATTGAGCCAGTCCGTGCGGATCATCGGGAAAGTGCGAAGGCACCCAGTCGAGCAGCACGCCGATTCCGCGCTGGTGCAGGTGATCGACGAAATACATGAAATCCTGCGGGCTGCCGTAGCGCGCGGAAGGCGCGAAGTAGCCGGTCGTCTGGTAGCCCCACGACCCGTAGAACGGATGCTCGGTGATCGGCAGCAGCTCGACGTGCGTGAAGCCGGTCGCGGCGGCGTGATCGGCGAGCGCGTGGGCGAACTCGCGATAGCCGAGGAAAGCGCCGTCCTTGCGGCGCCACGAGCCCGCGTGCACTTCGTAGACCGAGATCGGCGCGTCGAGCGCGTTGCGGCGCGCGCGACCGGCCATCCATTCGGCGTCGCCCCAGCGGTACTCGAGCGTCCACGCGCGCGATCCGGTCGCAGGCGGAAGCTCGGTGCAGAACGCGAAGGGATCGGCCTTGTCCAGCGTGCGCCCGCCGAGATTCGAGACGACGCGGTACTTGTACGTTTGGCCCCGCTCCACGCCCGCAACGCGCCCCTCCCAGATCCCGCTACCGTCCCAGCGCGCTTGCAGGCGGTCGTCCGCGCGCCAACCGTTCCATTCGCCGATCACGCTGACCTCGCGCGCGTTCGGCGCCCAAACCGCGAAGTGTCCGCCTTCGCCCGCGGCGTCGAGCTGACAGCCGAGCTTCTCGTAAAGCCGAGAGTGGGTGCCCTCCCGAAAGAGGTAGATGTCGTGGTCGGTTAGCACAGCGCGCGACCCGGGCGCTCCGCTGTCGCACCGGTCCTATCAATTCGACCGCGGGAGATCCAAAAGTTCGCTGTCCGTGGGGGTTTCTGTCGGGGCGACACGACTTGGCAACGATGTCAGGATTGGCGTCGAAGACCGACTCTAGACCTGTAGGCGCGTCCCTTCCAGCGTCTTCCGACGTAAGATTGCAAGCATGACCGGCGAAGCCGAAGTCTTACTGCAGCGCCGCCTGGCGGCGATCCTCAGCGCGGATGCCGCGGGCTACAGCCGCCTGATGGGCGAGGACGAGCTCGCCACGGTGCGCACGCTCTCGGAGTACCGCGTTGCGATCGGCGCGGCGGTTTCCGCGCACCGTGGCCGCGTGGTCGATACGCCGGGTGACAATATCCTGGCCGAATTCCCCAGCGCGCTCGACGCCGTCGAGGCGGCGCTGGCGATGCAGAAGGATCTTTGCGCGCGCAACGCCGCGCTGCCGGAAGAGCGGCGCATGGCGTTCCGCGTCGGCGTCAATCTCGGCGATATCGTCAGCGAGGGAGGCCGCATCTACGGCGACGGTGTGAACGTCGCCGCGCGCGTCGAGTCGCTCGCGCCGCCCGGGGGCATCTGCGTCTCGGGCAAGGTGTATCAGGAGGTCCACCGCAAGCTTGAACTCGAATTCGAGGACCTGGGCGAGCACGAGCTGAAGAACATTGCGGGCCGCGTGCACGTCTGGCGCGTTCGCGCTCCCGGCGCGGCGCCGGAGGCGCGCAAGGCAGCCGGCGCAGTGTCGCAGGCGAAGCCGTCGATCCTGGTGCTGCCGTTCGTCAACATGAGCGGCGCAGCCGAGCAGGAATACTTCGTCGACGGCCTCACCGAGGACATCCTGACCGAACTGTCGCGCTTCAGGGACCTTTTCGTCATTTCGCGCAACACCGCGTTCAAGTTCAAGGGACAGCCGGTGAACGTGCGCCAGACCGCGCAAGAGGTCGGCGTGCAGTTCGTGGTCGAGGGCAGCGTGCGCCGCGCCGGCAATCGGGTGCGCATCACGGTTCAGTTGATCGAGGGCGAGACCGACCGCCACATCTGGGCAGAGCGCTACGACCGCGATCTGGAGGACATCTTCGCGCTGCAGGACGAAATCACGATGGCGATCGTGGCGGTCCTGCCGGGACGCGTCGAGGCTGCGGCGCGTGACCGCGCCGAGCGCAAGCCGCCCGAGAACCTGGCCGCCTACGAGTGCGTGCTGGAGGCGAAGACGCTGCATCACCGCTCCAGGCGCGAGGACAACGCGCGTGCCTACGAGCGCATCACGCGCGCCATCGAGCTCGATCCGAACTATGCGCACGCGCATGCCTGGAAGGCGTGCATCCTCGGCCAGCAGTGGGTCTACGGCTGGTGCCCGGATCCGCAGGAAAACCAGCGCGCGATCGCGGCCGAGCTCGAAGTCGCGCTGGCGCTCGACGAGAACGACAGCGACGTGCAGCGCGTGCTCGCTTCCCTGAGCATCCTGCGCAACGACCACGACCGGGCGGTGTTCCACCAGAACCGGGCGCTCAAGCTGAACCCGAACGACGACCTGATCGTCGTGCAGCAGGGCGAGGTCCTCACCTGGATCGGGCAGCCGGAAGAGGGCGTGCCGTGGATCCAGAAGGCAATGAAGCTCAATCCGTTCCACCCGCCGCGCTTCTGGAGTCATCTCGGCCGCGCCTGGTTCGTCGCCCGGCGCTATGCGGACGCAATCGAAGCCTTCAAGCAAATCACGGCCCCGGATCAGTTCCATCATGCGTTTCTCGCCGCCTGCTACGCCCAGCTCGGCGATTCGCAGCTCGCGTCGCACCACGCAAAGTCTGTCCTCGCGCTCAATCCCGACTTCACCTGGCGCGGCACACTGATGCCGACCCTGCACTACAAGCACAGCCGGGACGTCGAGCATCACCAGGAAAGCGTCCTGAAGGCAGGGCTGCCCGCCTGACTATAATCCGCGCGTCGATATCCGCCGCGGGGGAATGACGAATGCGTAGCGTCCTGGTGCGCCTGCTTGCGCGCGAGCGCGGGCTGTTTGCCGGTGCGCTGATCGTCGCGATCGCTGCGATTTTCCTCGGCGTGCCGGTCGATTTCGTGCTCTTTGCGCTGACGCTCGCCGGAGTGGCGCTGTTTCACCATCACACCCTGTACGTCGCGCTCACCGGGCTTGCAGTCATCACGCTCTACAAGCTCGGCTTCACCGGATTCAGGACCGGGCCGGGACTCGGCGGCCTCGCGCGCCACATGGCGCATGAGTGGGTGATCCTCGCCAATCTGCTTGGGCTGCTGCTCGGCTTCGCGCTGCTCTCCAGGCACTTCGAGGATTCGAACATTCCGGCGGTGCTGCCGAAGTTCCTGCCCGACGACTGGAAGGGCGGGTTCCTGCTGCTGGTGATGGTGTTCGTCCTCTCCTCGTTTCTCGACAACATCGCTGCCGCGCTGATCGGCGGCACGATGGCCGCGGTGGTCTTCCAGCGCAAGGTGCATATCGGATTTCTCGCAGCGATCGTCGCAGCCTCGAACGCCGGCGGCTCCGGCAGCGTGGTCGGGGATACGACGACGACGATGATGTGGATCGACGGCGTGAGCCCGCTCGCGGTGCTCGATGCCTACGTTGCCGCATCGGTCGCGCTCGTCGTCTGCGGAATCCCCGCGGCCATGCAGCAGCATCGCTACTCGCCGATCGCCAAGGACGCGCCGCCGGGGATCACCGTCGATTGGACGCGGGTCGGCATCGTGGCCTTCATCCTGGTTGCGGCCATCGTCGCCAACGTGGTCTGCAACGTGTTCTACCCGGCGCTGCTCGATCAGTTCCCGGTGATCGGGGGCGCGGTCTGGGTCGCGATCTTCGTTGCCGTCCCGCTGCGCAAGCCCGAATGGTCCCTGCTGCCCGAGGCGTTCAAGGGCTCGATCTTCCTGCTGTCGCTGGTCACGATCGCCTCGATGATGCCGGTGGAGAAGCTTCCGCCGGCGTCCTGGCCGAGTGCCTTCGGTCTGGGCTTCGTTTCGGCGGTGTTCGACAACATCCCGCTCACCGCGCTGGCGCTCAAGCAGGGCGGCTACGACTGGGGAATGCTCGCCTACGCGGTGGGCTTCGGCGGCTCGATGATCTGGTTCGGGTCCTCCGCGGGCGTTGCGCTCGCGAACATGTACCCCGAGGCGAAATCGGTCGGGCGTTGGCTGACCCAGGGCTGGCACGTGACGGTTGCCTACGTCATCGGCTTCTTCGTGCTGCTTGCGGTGCTCGGGTGGCATCCCACCGACAAGCGAGGCAAGGTGCTTGCCGCGCCCGCCGCTTCCGCCAGCGTGGCGGACGTCACCTGACGGACCCTGACGGCGGACCGTTCCGCCGTGCGACCCGGTTTCTTGACCGAGGTCAAGCACCCGCTTCCAGAGGAACGATTACATTGATCGGCGACGTGCGGCCGTCTAGAATTCTCTCGCTTACGGCGCGCCGAAGAAGGGCCCCAAGGCCTCACGCGAGTTCATCATCCACGAAGGAGGAAATTCAATGAGCAAACCAGACAAGCCGCAACCCGCGCGTCGCAAATTCCTCACCGGCGCGACCGCCGCAGCGGCGGGGACGGCAGCGCTTGGCTTCCCGATGATAGCCAAGTCCCAGTCGCCGATCGTGATCAAGATGCAGGGCGCCTGGGGCGCCAAGGACATTTTCAACGAGATGGCCGAGGAATACGTCAAGCGCGTCAACGAAATGGCGGGCGGCCGGCTGCGCATCGACTATCTGGTCGCTGGCGCGGTGGTGAAGCCCTTCGAGGTGATGGACGCGACCAGCAAGGGCGTGCTGGATGCGAGCCACGGCGTGCCGGTGTACTGGTACGGCAAGTCGAAGGTTGCATCGCTCTTCGGCTCGGGCCCGATCAACGGCTGCGACGCGCCGCAGACGCTGGCATGGATCTATCGCGGCGGCGGTCTTGCCCTCTACAACGAGTTGCTGCAGAAGATCAACCTCGATGTGGTGGGCTTCTTCGTCATGCCGATGCCCACGCAGCCGCTCGGCTGGTTCAAGAAGCCGATCAAGGATGCCAAGGAATTGAAGGGCCTCAAGTACCGCACCGTCGGCCTGGCCGCCGACCTGTTCCAGCAGATGGGCTCGAAGGTCACCCAGCTGCCGGGCGGCGAGATCATCCCGGCTCTGGAAAAGGGCGTGATCGACGCGTTCGAGTTCAACAACCCGACCTCGGACATGCGCTTTGGCGCGCAGGACGTGATCAAGAACTACATGATGGGAAGCTACCACCAGGCGATGGAGTTCTTCGAGATCGCCTTCAACAAGAAAAAGTGGGCCACCATCCCGAAGGACCTGCAGGCGATCTGTCAGTACGCTGCCGAAGCCGCCAGTTCGTCAAACTGGTGGACCGCGATGGACAACTACTCGCGCGACCTGATCGAGCTGCGGGACAAGCACAAGGTCAACGTGCTGCGCACTCCGAAGTCGATCATGGCCGAGCAGCTCAACGCCTGGGACGTTCTCACCAAGAAGCTCTCGGACGAGGATCCGTTCTTCGCCAAGGTGGTCGAGTCGCAGCGCGCGTGGGCCAAGCGCGT
>Ga0070704_100002563_pt1 | contig 10243 bp, 7 predicted proteins | sample KBSK5252metaG_FD_65467 | JGI IMG/M metagenome (GOLD analysis project Ga0070704, IMG submission 65467) | Corn, switchgrass and miscanthus rhizosphere microbial communities from Kellogg Biological Station, Michigan, USA - KBS K5-25-2 metaG | ecosystem: Host-associated > Plants > Roots >... | reverse complement strand
CTGGACCTGTTTCGCGACCCCACCGCGAAGGAAGGCCAGAAGGTGCAGTTCCGCGCGTTGGTCGAGCTGCTCAAGCTCGATGCGGTGACAGTCACCGTTGATGGAGGGCGGCTGGCGGTCAACGGCATACCGCTCGAGGGCGCGGCGTACGCGGTACTCGCCCAACGACTGGAGTTCCACTCGGTGGGCGAGATACGGATCCCGGCGGCCCCGCCCGCCGCGGAGATGTTCGAGCTGCTGAAGGCCCTCGCCGATCAACCTGGGGAAGGCGACGTCTCCACCCGTCTTCGGTCGACAGGCGCGCAGCAGATCAGCGTGGGGATTCAGGCCTCGGTGTCGCACGACGTTGCGGCCGCCCCTGCCGCCGCCGCTCCCCCGCCGCCGCCCCCTCCGCCGGCCGACGTCCCCGCCATCCTAGAGGACGAAAGCCCGGCCGCGTTCGCCCCCGCCACCGCGGCGTCCCGTTCCTCCACGGACATCCTGGCGGAGCTGCAACGCAAGCCGACAGGCCCCCAAGTCCCCGACTTGCTCGCCGTCCTCAGCCGCCAGCTGGAGACCGCGATGAAGGCGAACCGGCTCGAGCAGGCGCTGGCGATCGTGGCGGGCATCGTGCGGGCCGAGCAGTCGATCGGCGACGAAGCACGCCGGCGCCAGTATTCCATCGCGCTCAAGCGGATCTACACGAAGCCGTTGCTCGAGGGGATCGCACATCTGGTACCGATGCCGTCGCAGCGCGACGCGGCGCTGCTCGCGCTGCAGCGGGCGGGGGAGGGTGGCGTCGAGGTGCTGCTCGACCTCCTCGTCGCCGCGCCCACCATCGACGAGCGGCGCGGCATCTTCCAGGCCCTGACCGGCATGAAGGAAGGCACCGACCAGCTGGTCCACATGCTCGGTCATCACCAATGGTTCGTGGTGCGCAACGTGGCGGAGCTGGTGGGGGAGCTGGGGCTCGAGGAGGCGGTGCCGGCGCTCGCGCGCCAGCTCGACCACGAGGATGAGCGCGTGCGCAAGGCCGTGGCGCTCGCGCTGGCGAAAACCGGCTCCCGCTCGGCCGCCGAGCCGCTCAGGCGGGCGCTCAAGGACAAGTCTGCCGAGGTACGAATTCAGGCGGCCGTCGGCGTCGGAGGCCGCAAGGCGAGCGCGCTCGCCATGCCGCTCGTGGTCGCGATGGGGGAAGAAGAGGACGAAGCCGTCGAGCAGGAGCTGATGTTGGCGCTGGGGCGCATCGGCAGCCCCGACGCGGTGCAGGCGTTGATCAAGTTCGCCCAGCCGGGCGGCAAGCTGTTCGGTCGCAAGCCGACGGCGTTGCGGGTCACCGCCGTCGAAGCGCTCCGCCTGGCGGCGACGCCGGCGGCCATCGGCACGCTCGAAGGCCTGGGGGCGGACAGCGACAAACAGGTCCGTGCCGCCGCCCAGGCGGCGTTGCGGGATTTGAAACAGAAGTAAGGATGTATTAGCGTGGGGGCCATGGACGACGCCCCGCGTCCTTCCAGCTCCCGGCTCCATCCCGTAAAGGTGTACGGCGGCGGCGGCGCATCTCCCCCCGCGGCAAGCAAACGAGCGAGCCCGGTGCTCGCCGGCATCCTCTTCGGCATTCCCGCCGCGGTCGTGTGGGCCCTGATCGTCTACTTCACCGGCTATGAAATAGGTTGGGTCGCCTGGGGGGTCGGCGCCCTCATCGGTCTCGCCGTGGCGAAGTCCGCGCACGAGCCGAACGCGTCGCTCGGCCCGACCGCAGCAGCGCTCGCGGTCGCGTCCCTAATCCTGGCGAAAGTGCTCATGGCGGAGTTCGCGGCCCCAGCGGTTCTGAAACAGGAAATCCTCAAGAACCGCGAGGCCACCGCCGCGATGTTCCTCGTCGACATGCGCATCCACAAGTCGTTCTCTCCCGAGGTCCAGGCGGCACTGGACCAGCGCGAGAGTCGCCCAGACGCTCTTTCTGACGCGCAGCAGTACCAACTGATACAGCAGCTGCAGTCCGAGGCGCTGGCGCGGGCCGCTGCGGCCACGCGAGCGGAGCGGGACCGAGTGGTGCGCCTGGGTGCGGCAGGCATCCTCGACGCGATGGGGTTCTTCGGTGTCCTGAAGAAGTCGTTCAGTCTCTGGGATGCGCTGTGGTTCGGTCTCGCGATCTCGAGCGCGTTCAAGGTCGCGCAATCGGGGAGCGCGTAGCTCGACCCCATAGATGAAGCGGCGCGAGTTCACAGCGGCCTCGACGTCTGCATTGGCAGGGAGTCTCCTGCCGGGGCCGACGCAAATACGGGGTGCGCCCCCGCGCCCCTCCCCGTCCCAGCTCGGGTGGCAGCGCGACGAGCTAGCCCTGTTCCTCCACTTCGGCGTCAATACGTTCACCGACCGCGAGTGGGGCGACGGACGCGAGGACCCCGCCATCTTCAACCCAGCGGGCCTGGATGCGCGCCAGTGGGCTCACGTTGCGCGCATGGCCGGCGCGCGCGCGCTCATCCTGACCGCCAAACACCACGACGGGTTCTGTCTCTGGCCCAGCCGCCTGACGGCGCACTCGGTCGCGCGTAGCCCGTGGCGCGGGGGGGCCGGTGACGTGGTACGCGAGTTCACGGATGCCTGCAAGCGGGAAGGCCTGCGCGCCGGCCTCTACCTCTCTCCGTGGGATCGCAACGCGCCGTTCTATGGCGACTCGCCACGGTACAACGACTTCTACTGCGACCAGCTCACCGAGCTGCTCACGCGCTACGGGCCGATCGCCGAAGTGTGGTTCGACGGCGCGAACGGGGAAGGGCCGAACGGCCGCCGGCAGACCTACGATTGGCCGCGCGTTTTCCGCCTCGTGCGACGGCTACAGCCTCACGCCGTCATGTTCTCCGACGCGGGTCCCGACGTACGCTGGTGCGGCAATGAGGCCGGCGTCGCGGGTGACCCCAACTGGTCGACGGTCGACCCGGCCGCCGTTCCGTACCCCGGAGCGCCGGGAGACGCGGTGATCGCCGCCCTGCAGCACGGTGATCCGCGCGGTTCGCTGTGGCGGCCGGCGGAAGCCGACGTGTCGATCCGGCCGGGCTGGTTTCATCATCCGGCCGAGGACGAGCGCGTAAAGACCGTCGATCAGCTGACGGATATCTGGTTCACGTCGGTGGGACGGAACTCGAAACTGCTGCTCAATGTGCCGCCGACGCGCGAGGGCCTCCTGTACGCGACCGACGTCGCTCGGCTCAGCGCGCTGCGTGCGCGGCTGACCGCCTTATTCGCCGAAGACTTCGCGTTGGGTCGTCGCATGTTGTGGCGGGCCACCGGTCCGCGGACGGGCGTCGCGGAGATCGATTTGGGGCGGACCGTGCGCGCCGGCATCGTTCGGCTCGAGGAGGACATCGTCCAAGGCCAACGCGTCGCGCGCTATGCCGTCCACGGGGTCGTGGACGGAGCGTGGCGCGAGCTGGCCCGGGGCACGACGGTCGGCCACCGCAAGCTCGATTGGTTCGAGGCGGTGCCCGTACGGCGCGTGCGCGTGACGGTGGAAGAAGCTGTGGCTCCCCTGCCGAGCCGCCTGCGGATCGGCGTGTACAGCGGGGGTCCTACCGCGGCACGAAGTCCTGCGTAGGCTCGAGCCGCCGCGCGAACGCCGCGAGCAGGCGCGCCGCGCGCTCCAGATCTTCCAAGGCCACCATCTCGTTGGGGCTGTGCATGTAGCGGTTCGGCACGCTCACGAGCCCGGTCGGGACTCCGCGTAACACGTTGTAAATCGCATCGGCGTCAGTACCCGTGTCGTGTGGAGCCGCCTGGATCGTGTAGGAGATCTTTTCTTTCTCCGCGCATTCGAGCAGTTGATCGAACACCACCGGGCTCACCGACGAGCCGCGCGACAACACCACGCCGCCACCGAGCCGGTGGTCGCCCGTCTGCTTCTTCTCCGCCCCGGGATAGTCGGTTGCGTGTGTCACGTCTACCACCAGGGCCACTTGCGGATCGAGGCCCGCGGCGCTGGTCCGGGCTCCGCCGCCCTGCCAAGCGATCTCCTCACGCGTCGTGGCCACGGCGAACACCGCCGCATGCTTGGGCCGGTCGCCGGCCAAACGGCGCACCGCCTCCGCCACAACGTACGCGCCGATCCGGTTGTCGATGCTGCGCGACACGATGCGCCCGTTCGGGTATTCCTCCACGCCCGTGTCGAGCACGCCGGCGTCACCGACGCGCACGCGCTCTCCCGCTTCGGCCTTGCTCGCCGCCCCGATGTCGATCCACAGGTCCGCCACCTTGGATACCTTGTCAAGCTCCTCCTTCTTCAGGTGATGCACCGCCTTCTTGCCAATGACGCCGCGCACCGGGCCCGAGCGGCCCAGCAGCAGGACTCGCTGGCCGACGAGCACCTGCGAGTCCCAGCCGCCGATGCCTCCGAAATAGAGGAAGCCGTCGTCGTCGATGTGCGTGACCTGTAGGCCGATCTCGTCGATGTGACCGGCCAGCATCAGCCGCGGCTTGCCCTTGGGGTTCAGGGCCGCGATCGAGTTGCCATGCACGTCGGTCCAGACTTCATCGGCAAAGCCTTCGGTCTCCGCCCGCCACACGCGCGCCGGGGCCTGCTCGAAGCCCGAGGGTCCGGCAGTATCGAGGAGTTTTTTCAGGAATCCCAACGTCTGAGCCGTCATGTCGTGCCCGCCTTCCGGGAACGGGGGAGGTTCAAGCGGCGCCGTACGCTGTCGGCGGCGACGCTGTCTATGAACTGCGCCTGATACCCGGCGCGCACGGGGATCGCAGAGACTCTCACCGTCCCGCCGGGTGCGACATCGAAGCGGAGAATGGCCGACAGGCCCGTCCACGTCCGGCCCGCCGCGAAGATGAAGTTGCCGAGCGACTGCGCGATCGGCTTCCCGTTGCGCCACACCACCGCCTGCAACACGTGCGGGTGGTGTCCCAACACGATGTCGGCCCCCGCGTCCACCAACCCTTCGTAGAAGCGTTGCAGGGAGGGCTGGGGCTCCTCGGCGAACTCGGTGCCGGCGTGGACGCTCACGACAATGAGGTCGGCGCGACCCTCGGCCTTCATGCGTTGCAGCGCGGGGTAGATCCAGCGCGGGTCACCCCACGCGACGTAGTCCGCGCCCTCGTGAGCGTAGAAATCGTTCGGCGCGGCGTTCCAGGCGCGGGTCATCGCGAAGAACGCGACACGCCACCCGTGACTGCGCACGATCACCGGCTGCTCGGCCATGGGCCTGCCGAGCGCCGAGCCGACGAATAAGACACCCGCACGTGTCAGCTGTCGCATCGTTTCTTCCATCGCGGCGCGCCCGCCGTCCCAGCCGTGGTTGTTTGCAGTGCTCAGGATGTCGAACCCGGCGCGGGCCAGGGCTTGCGCCGCCACGAGGGGGGCCGTGAACACAAACCCGCTCGTATCGCGGTGGCGCGTCTGCAGCGAAATCGCACTCTCGAGGTTGCCGAAGAGGATATGGGCTGCCCGCAGGGTGTCCGCGACGGCCGCGAAGGGAAACAGCGTGTCGCCCTGCTGCAGGCGATCGTGCGCGTCGCGGCGGCCGAGGTTAATGTCGCCCACCGCGTAGAGCCGCAGCGTGTCGCGCGGGCCCTGCAACAGGGCCGTGCACGACGCCAAGACGGCAAGAATGGTCACAGGCATCAACCGCCGATCAACTCTGCCAAGATTTTGGCTCCTTCCACGAGCCGCGGCCCAGGTCGTGAAGTGTATGCATTCCCGTCCAGAAACACGACTCGCGCATGTGCGAGCAAGGCGCGGGCATCTGGATCGGTCACGGCGGCCACCTCGCGCCGCGCCCGCGCGACATCGAATCCGCATAGCGCGACGACCACTACGTCAGGGGCGAGGGTACGAAGTGCGCTCCAGGTGCGTGTCACCGAGCGGTCAGCGGGGCGCGCTCCAACGTCAACACCGCCCGCCGCGGCGACCAGCTCCGGAACCCAGTGGCCGGCGATGTAGGGTGGGTCGACCCATTCCACGACGAGAACCGTAGGGCGTGGGGCGTGGGGCGTGGCGACGTGCCGCAATCGATATCGCAAACCCGCCACTAGCTCCTCCGCCTCCCCCGCCAGGCCGAGTGCCTCGCCGACCCTCGCAATATCGCTCCACACTCCGTCCAGATCGTGGGCGTGGAGTGTAACCACGCGCGGGGGATCGGGGATGTGAGAAATGACCGCGGCCAACTGGCTCTCGCCCACAGCGCAGACATCGCACACCGATTGGCCGAGGATCACGTCGGGGGCGAGGCGCGCCAACATGTCCCGGTCGATCGTAACCGGCGCCACGCCCTCCCGCTTCGCGGCCGCCATACGACCGTCGATCTCTGCCGAGGAGAGTGATGCGTCGAGACTCGAGCGCGTGACGCGCGGCAGCTTCCGCACTTCGAGTGGCCAGTCGCATTCGTGGGACACGCCAACCAGCCAATCGCCCGCGCCCAATGCAGCCACGATCTCCGTGGCGGCGGGGAGCAGCGATACGACCCGCATCGCTTAGCTCTTTTGCGAGCCGACCCGATACAGCGTCACGCCGAGGAGAGCGAACAGGGCGAACGCCAGCAGGTTCGATTCCGTGATGGAACCCAGCGCATGGAACAACGGAACCTTCTCAGCCAGGGCGTCGGCGGAGCCGAGCACCCCCGCGATCGCGGCGAGGACGATGCCGCAGATGGCTCCGCCCGCGATCAGGCCGCTCGAGAAGAGGACTCCCGGCCCCGATTCGACTTCGGCGATCGATTGCTGTGCCGCTTTGGCGCGCCGCTCGATCAGCCAGCGTACCACGCCGCCCACGAACATCGCCGACGACGTGGAGATCGGCAGGTACACGCCCACCGCGACCGGCAGCGCCTGCACGCCCATCAGCTCGATCGCGATCGTAATGAAGACGCCCAGCAGAACGAGCGCCCACGGCAGTTTGTGCGTCAGGATGCCGTCGGTGACGAGCGCCATGATCGTCGCCTTGGGCGAATCGAGCCGGGGGATAACGCGGCCCTGGAACTCGTGGACGCGGCCGCCGATCCCTGGGTCGAGCACGTAGCGCAGCTCGTGGGTCCCCGGATCCATCAGGTACTTGCCCGCCGCGACGCCCTCAGTGATCACGTAGACGCGGACCACTTGGTACGTGTTCTGGTCGACCGAGTCGCTGCCCGCCAGGCGGAAGCCCGACATCGTCTCGGGCAGCACTTCGACGGCCGGACGGCCGCCGGCCGTCGGCGCCGCGGCCTGCGCGCTGAAGGCCGGGTGGGTCTCCGGGACGGGGTAGGTGTACGCGCGATTGAGCAGGGTGAGGGTCCACCCGATGACCATCGCCGAGCCGATGGTACCGACCAGGATGGCGATCTGTTGGCGCCGCGGCGTCGCGCCGACGAGGAACCCGGTTTTCAAGTCTTGCGAGGTATTGCCCGCGTTCGCGGTGGCGACGGCCACGACGGCGGCGATCGCGATCGCCTGCACCCGGTGATCGACCCCGGTCCACCCGATGGCGACGAAGATCAGGCAGGTCCCGAGCAGCGCGGCGATGGTCATGCCGGAGATGGGATTCGCCGAGGACCCGATCTGCCCGCAGACGCGGGAGGAAACGGTCGCGAAGAAGAACCCGAAGATCACGATGAGAATGGCGCCGAGCAGGTTGACCCCCACCTGCGGCAGCAACGTGAGGACGATGGCGAGGACGATCGAGCCGCCGATCGTGACCGAAATCGGCAGGTCGTCCTCGGTGCGGAGCTTGGTGACGGCCTGGCCCAGGCGCGACGCCCGCAGGTCTTTCCAGCTGGCGGCGAAGGAGGTGACGATCGTCGGGAGCGCGCGGGCAAGTGCGATGATACCCGCCGACGCGACGGCGCCCGCTCCGATATAGAAGATGAAGCTCGAGCGAATCTCCCCCGGGCTCATATCGCGAATCAGCTTCACGGCGGGGAATCCGAACGGCTCGGTAAGGCCCGACCCCACCAGCTTGATCGCGGGAGCGAGCACCAGGTAGGCGAAACAGCCGCCCGCGAAGAGGTATCCCGCGATGCGCGGCCCGATGATGTACCCGACGCCGAGCAGCTCGGGCGAGATCTCGGTGGACACCGCGGCGCCGGGGTAGAACCCGAGCGCCTTGCCCGGCACGTCACGCCACAGCTTGAGCCCACCCATCAGGAACTTGTAGACGAATCCGATCCCGAACGCCTGGAAGACCCGCTTGGCCTGGAGCCCGCGTTCCTCCCCCGCGATCAGCACCTCGGCGCAGGCGGTGCCCTCCGGGTAGATGAGCGTGCCGTGTTCCTTGACGATCAAGGCGCGCCGCAGCGGGATCATCATCAGGATCCCCATCAGGCCGCCCGCGGCCGCGAGGATCGCCACGCGGCTGATGTCCAGGTCGTAACCCATCAGCAGGATCGCGGGGACCGTGAACACGACCCCCGCCGCCACGGAGTCGCTCGCCGATCCCGTGGTCTGCACGATGTTGTTCTCCAGGATCGACGTCCGACCGAGCGCGCGGAAGATCGTGATCGAGAGCACCGCGATCGGAATCGAGGAGCTGACCGTCAACCCGATCTTGAGCGCCAGGTAGACGCTCGACGCGCTGAAGATCAGCCCGAGCAGGACGCCCAGGATGAGCGCCCGCGGCGTCAGCTCGGGGAGGGTCTGCGAGGCGGGGACGTACGGCTGGTGAGTCGTCATAGGCGGCAGAATCTGCCTCTCGAACCGCGCCCGTGTCCAGGCTGCTACGCGCGAAACCTCGACGGCGTGGCCGGGTATAGGCGTGCCCGATGCCCGAGACCATCGACTCGCATCTTCCCGCGCTGCGCCAGGCCCTCGCCGGGCGTTACGACGTGCACGCACCCATCGCGCGAGGGGGGATGGGACTCGTGTACCTCGCGCGCGAGGTCCGCCTCGACCGGCTCGTCGCCATCAAGCTGCTCCCCCCCGAGCTGACCGCGGACGCGGCGTGCCGTGAGCGCTTCCTACGAGAGGCCCGCACCGCGGCTGCCCTGGCCCACCCCAACATCGTCCCGATCTACGCGGTGCACGAAGTCGGCGATTTCGTCTTCTTCACCATGGCCTACGTCGCGGGCGAAACGCTGGCGCGGCGTGTCGCAACGCGCGGCCCGCTCGAGGCGGAGGAAGGCGCCCGGCTCCTCGCAGAAGTGGGTGAAGCGCTCGCCTACGCGCATGCGCGCGGCGTCGTGCACCGCGACGTGAAGCCCGACAACATCCTGCTCGAGACGGCGACGGGCCGCGCCCTGCTCGCAGACTTCGGCATCGCGCACGTCAGCCCTACGGGCCGGGCCTCGGCCCCCCGCGGGCCCGTGCTTGGCACGGCCGCGTTCATGAGCCCGGAGCAGGCGCGCGGCGAGACGGTGGACGCGCGCAGTGACGTCTACTCGCTCGGCGTCGTCGCGTTCTACGCCCTGTCGGGGCAGCTGCCGTTCCAGGCGGCGACCGACGGCGCCACCCTCGTCCTCCACATCACCGAGCCGGCGCCTGCGCTCCGGACGGTCGCGCCTGCCGTCCCACCGCGCCTCGCGTTCGTCGTCGATCGCTGCCTCGCCAAGGACCCGTGGGCGCGCTTCCCGGACGTCGCCGGGCTGGTGCGCGGGGTCGCCGACGCGGTCGAGCCGCCGCGGTCGCCGCTCGCGGTGCGGGCCTTCCTGATACGCGGTGCCAATCGAGGCCTCTTGGGTCTCGTGCTCCTCCCCCTCGCCACCCTCGTGTGGCTCTACACGGGCGATCTCGCGTTACGCGCCGCAGCAACCGCGACATGCGTCGCGGCCCTGTTGCTTCCGGTTTTTACGGCAGTCGTGCGCGTGCGCCGGCTCATCACGTCGGGGTTTCGGCACGACAGTCTCGTCGCGGCGCTCGCAGCCGAGCGCGGCCGGCGGCGCGAAGAGCTGGCGTTCGTCTATGGTGCGGCGCCGAGCGGGTTTGAGCAGAGCATGGCACGGCTGGCGCGCGTGGCGGTTCTCGTGGCGGGCACGAGCGTGTGGCTGCCGACCGCGCCGCAGGAGCTGTTCGTCGGGGCGTGTATCGTGGCGCTGCTGGCGGCGGTGGTGGCGCGTGCGCGCACGGAGCTGCGCACCGACCCACGCGGCGAACGCCGCCTGCGCTTCTGGCGCGGACCCTTTGGTCGGCTGCTCTTCCGCAGTGCCGAGGTGGGCCTGCGGCGCGAGCCCCCGATCGTCACGATCCTTGGGGGTGGGGGGGCCGGCCGCCTCGAGACGCCGGCCTGAGCCGGGCGTTAGTATAGGGTGCGATGACGCACCCACCTTCCGACCGCCTCTTCATCGACTTCCAGTCGGCG
>Ga0070704_100002561_pt1 | contig 10244 bp, 8 predicted proteins | sample KBSK5252metaG_FD_65467 | JGI IMG/M metagenome (GOLD analysis project Ga0070704, IMG submission 65467) | Corn, switchgrass and miscanthus rhizosphere microbial communities from Kellogg Biological Station, Michigan, USA - KBS K5-25-2 metaG | ecosystem: Host-associated > Plants > Roots >... | reverse complement strand
TGCGCTCGCTCAAGGTGGCGATCGACAACTCCGAGCGGGAGGCAACTGAGACCGGCCGCACCGCGGACGCGTCGCCGACGGCCGCCACCGCGCCGCCTCCGCCGGCGCGGGTTCCGCCCTCTGCGAGCCGACCGCCTGAGCTTTAAAGGGACGTTCTAGCGCGTTTGGAAGTCCGCGAGCAGGCTGTCGCGGAAGTAGCCGGCCGGTATCGTCCCCGCCGACAGGAAGCGCTCGTGGAAGTCGCGCAGGGAGAAGCGATCCCCCTGCAGGGCGCGTATCCGATCGCGCAGGTCCAGGATGTCGCGTTTCCCCAGGTGGTAGGTGATGGCCTGGGTCGGCCATTTCGAGTACCGGTAGATGGCCCGCCGCGCGCCGTTGCAGGCGGCGATGCGGACCGGGTCGGTCGAGCCGGCGGCGCAGGCGTCGGGCAGGAACTCGACGTTCTCCAGGTAGTACGCCACCGCGTCGTCGAAGCTCATGCGGCCGGTATGGATGCCGGTGTCGATGCGGACCCGGGCATCCCGCAGCACCTGCCATTTCAGCTGATACAGCCGCTCCTCCGGCGTGTAGAAGCCGCCTGGCGCTCCCGGCTGGGGCTCCGCCATGAGCTGCTCGGCATAGAGGGCCCAGCCCTCGGCGGACATGCTGTCCTCCCACATCGAGGAGGAGTCCTCGACCGCCCCGGGGGTGAGCCAGCGGATCGCGGTGATCGTGGCCGCCTTCTGCCGCATGAACTGGTACTGCCAGTCGTGCCCCGGGAACCCCTCGTGGGCGCACAGGTCGGCGACCGCGTGGATGTTGTTCTCTTTCAGGACGCCCAGCGCGCCGTGCGACGCGGTCAGGTAGAACCGGCCGATCCCCTGGGGCTTGAAGGCCGGGGCCGGGTAGTAGGCCGCCTCGAGCGTGCTCTCGAGCATCGCGGGGGTCTCCACGATCTCGAGCCGGTAGTCCTGGGGAAGCGCGAACATCCCGTGCTTCCGGGCATACTCCACCAGCTCCAGCGCCTTGCGCCGGTAGGCGGCGAACATCTCCTCGTCGCTCTTCGGGTACTCCCGGGCCAGGTCGTCCATGACCCGCCGGACCGACCCCACCGAGGCCCGGGGGCTGCTCCAGTCGAGACGCAGGCTCCGGCGGCGCGCCACCTCCCGCGCCACGTCCAGCAGCAGGCTCCGGCTCTCCTCGACCTTCTTCCCGCCGTAGTCGAACAGCCGGGCGGCGGTCTCCTGCGGATCGAGGCGCAGGTTGTTGCGCAGACGCCACTCGTACTCCGCCTCGCCGGCGGCGTAGCGGTCCCCGTCCTTGTACGGTCTGTACGCTTCCTCGAGAAATGTCCCCAGATCGCGGAAGGCCCCGGCGGCCGCCTTCCCCGCTTCGTTCAGATCCTTGAGCACCTGCTCGCGATGCGCCTGTCCCCGCAGGTGACCATCCGCGAGCGCGGGCAGGCTCTCGCCGAACCAGGCGGCATGGCCGCCCGCCGCGTCCAGGCCGTCGTATTGCACGACACGGTAGTCCGGAAGGACGCCCGTTTCGATCCCCTCGCGCAGGCTCTCCTGGACACCGCGCAGGTACGCCGGCACGGCGCGCACGCGCCGGATGACCCGCTGCCATTCCTGGGCGGTCCCGAGACCGCCCCCCGGGAGGGCGGTCATCTGCTGGATCTGCCAGTCGACGCCCCTGAACGGCGCCACGGTGTAGGTGTCGATGCTCTTCAGGTCGTGGCGCGCCTCCTCCAGCATGTGCTGCAGGAACCGCACCTGGGCGCGCACCACCTCCCGGTCGATCGCGTCGGCAACCGACAGCGACGAGGAGTCGACCCGATCGAGATCGGCGAGGACCGCCTGGTAGAACGCCTTCCGATCCGCCCGCCCCGCCCGGGAGACGTCCGGCAGCTCGGCGTTGATCTCGGCGAGCTCCGGGCTGTAGGCGTCGGCTCCGAGATAGGTGGCCGTGACCGGATCCCGCTTCAGGTAGCCGACGAAGTACTTCTCGCGGACCGCGGGCCAGGGCAAGCGGGCGTCCTTTCCGGAGCAGGCAAGTGGCAGAAGGCACGACGCGGCCAGGAGAGCCAGGAGCGCAAGACACCTGTCGCGAATCCCGAAAGTCCCTGTCGCCACAGCCTTCTCCCGGCGGGGGCGCATGATAGCATGAGGGACGATCATGACTTCATGCCTCTCGGGCAAGGTGCGGGCCGTTTCGCTGCCGGCGGCGGCCCTGACGCTGGCGCTCGCCGCCGGCCCCGGGGCGCTCGCCGGACGCCCGGAGGCGCTCGCCGCCCCGCCCGTTCCGTCGGCCGGGGCGCCGCACCCCTCGGGTCCGATCGTCCGCGCGGCCGGCATGACGCTGGAGGTGCGCCGGGGCCGCATCGTGGTGACCGAAGTCGCCGAGGGATCCCCGGCGGATCGGGCCGGCGTCCTCCCCCTGGACGTGCTCCTGGTGGTGAACGGTCGGAGTCTCGTCGATCTCGATCCCGTCTCCCCCAGCCAGGTCCTGGGGCTCCTGCAGGACGAGCGGACACCCAGGACCCGCATCGTGGTGGGGCGGGGCGCCGGGACACTGGCGGTCGACTTTCCGGAGGATCAGGGAGAGACCAGGCCGGCGACGGTGGCGCCCGGAGAGCTGCGTCCGGGCATGCAGGCCCCGCTCTTCACGGCGACCGATCTCAAGGGGAAACCGGTCTCGCTGGAGGGCCTCAGGAAGCTGCCGGTGCTTCTCGATTTCTGGGCGAGCACCTGCGTTCCCTGCACGAAGAACGTCATCCCGCTCCGGCGCATCGCCGAGGAGTACTCGGGACGCCTGACCATCGTGGGGGTGAGCCTGGACGAGGCCCGGCCCGCCTATGAGGCCTTCGCCTACAACCAGCACCTGCCCGGGGTGCAGATCTTCGACGGCGGCGGATGGCACGGGCCGATCGCGCGACTGTACGGCGTGGCGGCCACCGGAATCCCGCGCTACATCCTGCTGGACGCGGCCGGCCGCATCGTCGCGATCAAGCCCCTGGAGGAGATCGAGGACGACATCGCCCGCCTGGTTCAGCCCTCTCCGTAGACGCGCGGGAAAACCTGGCGCAGCCAGAGCGGCGTGATCATGGTGGTGACCAGGACCATCAGGATCATGACGGAAAAGACGTCCTGGCCGATGATGCCGTTCGCCAGGCCGTACCCCGCGACGATCAGCCCGACCTCGCCCCGCGAGATCATCCCGACGCCGACCCGGAGCGACTCGCGGTAGCTGAATCCCGTCATCCAGGCGAGGGCGCCGCAGCCGATCACCTTGCCGAGGACTGCGACGACGAGAATGAAGGCGGTCATGCCGGCCAGCTGAGCGACCTGCCTGACATCGGCGCGCAGCCCGATGTTGATGAAGAAGACCGGCACGAAGAAGGAGTACGCCAAGGGTTGCATGCCGCGGCCGATCCTGTCCTTGAAGGTGGTCTGGGCGAACAGCACCCCCGCCATGTAGGAGCCGGTGATGGCCGCGACCCCTCCGACGTACTCCGCGGCCCAGGCGTACAGGAACGCCACGGCGACCACGAAGGCCATGACCGGCTCGCTCACCCCCAGCCGGGCGACTGCCGCCGTGATCCGCTCGAGGTAGCGGCGTCCCACCGCCCATGCGAGGACGAAGAACAGCGTCATCTTCAGGCAGACCCAGGCGATCGTCCCTCCGAGGCCGGCCGAGGCCGTCCCCCTCCCGGTGAACGCCACGACGAGCGACAGGACGATGATCCCCATGACGTCGTCGATGACCGCCGCGCCCAGGATGGCGCTCCCCTCCTTGGATCGCAGGCTCTTGAGCTCGATCAGCGTCTGCGCCGAGATGCTGACGCTCGTCGCCGTGAGCACCGCCCCCATGAAGAGCCCCTCGCCCCAGCCGTAGCCGAACAGGCGCGCCGCCGCCGCGCCGCCGGCGAGCGGCAGAACCACGCCGCCGCAGGCGGCCCAGAAGGCGACCTTCCCGACGCGCCGCATCTGCTTGAGGTCGGTCTCCATCCCGGCGACGAACATGAGCAGGACGACGCCGATCTCCGCCAGCACCTGCACCACCGAGGACAGGTCGGCCGGGCGGCTCCCGGCCTCGGCGGTCGCGCGGAACACCCGCCAGCCCAGGACGTTCAGCAGGCTGGGGCCGAGGAGGAGCCCTGCCAGGATTTCGCCGAACACGGCCGGCTGGCCGAAGCGCGTGCTGAGGTGGCCGGCCCCCTTCGAGATCAGGGTGACCAGGGTCAGGAAGAGCAGGACCTGCAGGATGGCCGTCATCGAATCGCCCCACCCGGCTCGGGATCGCCGCCGATCGAGGGGGATCGGCGGGGCCGGGATTGTATCCGTCGACTCATGCTAGGCTCAAGGCGAATGGCCCGCGCTCCCCTCATCGCGTTGATCCTCGTGGTTTCCTGGAGCGCCTTCGCCGCCTCCCCCGACGATCCCCTGCCGATCAGGGGCCAGCTGCCGTTCAAGCTGCTGTTCCTCGAGCCGGCGCCGGCGGCGGCCGACATCGAGCCGTATCTCGAGGCGCGGTTTTCGCTGCATGCCACCTACGAGAACACCCTGGTGGCGAGCGACGCCCTGGTGAACGAGTTCGACCGGATCGGCATGGCCACCTACAACGGCCAGGTGACTCTTCCGATCCTGGAGTCGATCGCGTCCGGACAGCCGTCCGGGACGGCCTACATCCTGGACGGGGAGTCGCTGCGGACGGTCCTCGACGCCCGCGTCGGCGTCGCCCGGCGTCTCGAGCTGGGGATCGAAGTACCGTTCCTGTCTCACGGGCGGGGCTTTCTGGACGGGCCGATCGACTCGTTCCACGATCGTTTCCACCTGCCGGATGGCGGCAGGCCCGGCTTCGCCCACGACGAGTTCCGCGCCGGGTACGTGGGGGATGGACAGACGGTCTATCTCGACGAGCCGCCGGGCGGCTTCCGCGTGGGGGACATCGCGGTGTCGGCCACCGGGGTTCTGCTCCGGCCGCGTGCCCGGATCCCGGCGGTTACCGCCGCGCTCTCGGTCAAGCTGCCGACCGGCGACTACCGGGACCTGACCGGCAGCGGCTCGACGGACTACGGCCTGGCTGTGCGACTGACCCGAAAGTGGAGGCGCTTCACCCTTCACCTGGGCTCGGCCTTCAACCGTGTCGGCGACTGGCGGCTGGCGCCCGGATTGCCGCTCCACACGACCCGGGACCTCTATGGCTCCATCGCCTTCGCGGCCAGGCCCCGGATGCACCTGATCGGCCAGGCCATCCGGACGAGCGGCCCGTTCCCTTTCCGCCCCGGGAACGATCTGGGAAAAGTGGCGATGGAGATGAGCGTCGGCTTCAGGTACCGGCTTCCCGGCGGCCTCGACCTGGAATGGGCCGTGATCGAAAACCTCGAGCCTTACTACAACACCCCGGACATCGGATCCTTCCTGGGGATACGGTACCGCGCCGCCCCGAAAGGGGCACGCCCGGGGCCGACTCCCGGCGCTTTCCAGGCCAAACCCCTGAAAAATCGATAGTTGGCTGGAAATTCCGCGGGATCTCGCGGCGTCGAACGGCTATTCCGATCGCTTATATAATTCATTGCCTCGACCCCGACGTCGCCGTATAATTCCCGTGCAATCACAGACAGGTCGCGGGTTTCCGGGGAATACACCCGATGGGTGTCCCGGAAAAATAATCCGACTCGGGGGAGTCTAACGTGGAACCACTGGACAAGGCAGTCATCGGTGAACGGATCAAGTCCCTGCGCAAGAGCCGGGGGCTGCGGCAGTGGCAGATGGCCGAGCTTCTGGGGGCCACGCAGCCTGCGGTGCACAAGTATGAGAACGGCATCCTCCCCGAAGTGAAGCGCCTCCTCGAGCTGGCCCGTATCGGCCACACCTCGATCGAGTGGATCCTGACCGGCCGGCACTGGGAGAACGGCTCCGTCGAGATGGAACGCCTCAAACCGGAGGTCTACGAGCTCTCCTACCAGTTCCAGTCGTTCCGTCCGGAAGAGCGGAAGATCCTGGCGGACGCCCTCGAGGTGATCAACGGGGCGGTGGCCGCGGTGCGCGAGGCGACCAAGAAGGAGCCGCGCGAGCTGGGCGAGATCGAGATCGGCCGGGCCCTGAAATCGTTCGAGAAGCACGGACGGGAAGCGCTGGTTGCGGCCCTGTCGGTCTACGACGCCGTGGTCACGACCCTCGCCGACAGCAAAGTCAGGGACCTGCACCGTTTCGGGCAGGCCGGCAGCCTCGAAGTGCCGGTCGACCGGTCCATGCGCATGCCGTCCCTCCAGAAAAACGCCGGCTGACCGGGCGTCCCGGCAGTTCCGAACATCGTCACCCGACAGCGCGGCCCCTGCCGCGTCCGTCCGCCACTCTTGATTGACAGGCTCTTCCCGCCGGTCTAACCTCGCGCCATGGACCTGTTCGGATCGGATCCCGAGGCGGCTTCACACGGGTCCGCCTCAGCGGGTGCGCCTTCCGACGCCGCTCCGCTGGCCGAGCGCATGCGCCCGGAGAGTCTCGACGACCTGGTCGGCCAGGAGGAGCGGACAGGTCCGGGCAGCCCCCTGCGCGAGGCCATCGAGAGGGACCAGGTCCACTCGATGATCCTCTGGGGCCCGCCCGGCTCCGGCAAGACCACCCTGGCGCGCATCGTCGCCCGCCTCACCCGGTCGCAGTTCCTGCAGTTCAGCGCCGTCCTCTCCGGGATCAAGGAGATCAAGGAGGTGATGCGCACCGCCGAGCAATACCGGCGGGCGACGGGCAGGCGGACCATCCTGTTCGTGGACGAGATCCACCGCTTCAACCGCGCCCAGCAGGATGCCTTCCTCCCTTACGTCGAGTCCGGCACGATCGTCCTGATCGGCGCCACCACCGAAAACCCCTCCTTCGAGGTGAACGCGGCGCTTCTCTCACGCTGCGCGGTCTACACCCTGAGGGGTCTCGACGAGGCGGAGATCGCCGGCCTCCTCAGGCGCGCCATGCAGTCGCCGCGGGGCATCGCCTCCCGCCGGGTCGCAGCCGGCGACGACGCGCTCCTGTACCTGGCGTCCCTGTCGGGCGGCGATGCGCGCCGCGCCCTCAATATCCTCGAGCTCCTCGCCATGACGGTGCCCGAAGCCGCGGACGGCACGCGGCCGATCGATCGCGACGCGATCGCGCGCGCCGCCCAGCGCGCCCCGCTCCTGTACGACAAGGCCGGGGAGGAGCACTTCAACCTGATCTCGGCGCTGCACAAGTCGCTGCGCAACAGCGACGCGCACGCGGCGGTCTACTGGCTCCTGCGCATGCTGGAATCGGGGGAGGACCCTCTGTACGTCGCGCGCCGCATGGTGCGCTTCGCGTCGGAGGACATCGGCAACGCCGACCCGCAGGCGCTGTCGGTGTCGCTGGCCGCCCGGGACGCGTTCGATTTCCTCGGGATGCCCGAGGGCGCCCTCGCCCTGGCCCAGGCGGCGGTGTACCTGGCGCTGGCGCCGAAGAGCAACGCGGTGTACGCCGCGTGCAACCGCGTGCAGGACGATTTGAAGGCGGGGCTGACCGACCCGGTCCCTCTCGCCATCCGGAACGCGCCCACCGGCCTCATGAAGGACCTGGGCTACGGCAAGGACTACAAGTACGCCCACGATTTCGAGGAGGGAACCGCCGACCTGCAGTGCCTGCCGGACCGCCTGCGCGGGCGGCGATATTACGAGCCGAAGCCGGCCGGCTACGAGAAGCACCTCGGGGAGCGGATGAAGGAAATCGAGGATGCGAAGCGGCGACTGCGGGAGCGCCGGGACGTCAGGCGATCGCCTTGATCGATCCGGACTGCTTGATCAGCAGCCAGGTCACGTCCTTGTCGTCCGTGGAGGCGTCGCACATCGGCAGGACCTTGCCCGCCTCGAACTGCTTCACGACCTCGCGCCCCGCGAAGTGGCAGTTCTCGCAGCGGTAGGTGCCCGACACCCGGCAGATTTCACCGGTCTTCCACGTGCGCGACGAATTCACTCTGTCCTCCAGGATCGTGCGGGACGAATGGAGGGGTGACGGCGTCACCCCTCGCTGAAAGGCGCTGTCAGGGAGGCTACTTCCTCCCCTTCTTTCCACCCTTCTTCTTGGCGGCCTTCTTTTTCTTCGGAATGCGACTCACCCCCTTCCGTGTGTCGAGCGCGGTCTGGCCGGCACTCACCGGCGCGAAGAATGAATTGCACCGAATGAAAAGTTTCGTCGTTTCTATAGCATCGAAGCCGTCGGGTGTCAATGGCGGGAATCGCGCGGACGGATAGCTAGGACCTTCCGATGACGCTCTTCGGAGGGCTGACGCCCGGCGGGCGGCCGGATCGCAGGGTGATCACATCGATGGCGGGCCGGCAGAAGAATCGCAACGGCAGCCAGGACCAGCCGAGGCCGCGGCTCACGTGCAGGCGCACCCCGGGGTCGACGTCGAACCAGCCGTCGATGTGCTCGGTCGTTCCGTGGGGCACCCAGAGGGCGCCGAGCACGGGCAGCCTCACCTGGCCGCCGTGCGTGTGGCCCGCGAGCACCAGGTCGATGTCCCAGTTCCCGAGGCTGGTGACGATGTCCGGACTGTGCGCCAGGAGGATGCAGGCATCCCGTCGCGTCACGCCCGTCATCGCGAGCTTGAGACTGTCATGCCCCGTGACTGAATCGTCCAGGCCGGCGATGACGATTCGTCCGCCGGGGTACTGCACCCGCTGGCTGCTGTTGCTCAGGAGCGTGAACCCGGATCGGCGGACCACCTCGGGGCCCCAGGTCCTGGGGAGGTCGTCCCAGTAGTCGTGATTGCCCCACACGAGGAATTTTCCGCGGCGCGCGCGCAGGGCGACGAGGAACGACTCCAGATCGCCTGGCCGGACCCCCGAGCGGACCAGGTCACCGGAGATGACGATCAGGTCGGGTTGCGCCGCGTTCACCATCTCGATGGCCCGACGCTCCCGCCGGCCGATCGACCCGATGTGAATGTCGCTCAGGTGGACGAGCGTCAGGTCGGGGACGCCGGGACGGAGCATCGGCATGTATTCGACCGATCGCACCACCTCGATCCAGTCCGGTTCGATCAGGCTGGCGTACAGTCCGGCCGCCAGGACCAGCACTCCCGACACGAGAACCACGCGGCCCGCTCTCCCTCGAGGCACAAGACGCATGGCCTCGAATATAGGGGCGGCCGCCCGCTCGAGCCACCCGGAAGCCGGGCTCCACACGACCTTGACCCGGATGGTGGTTCAGGCTAGTATTCCCCGTCACCCCATGGGGTTTCTCCTGCCCCTCCATTAGGAACGGCCTTAGCCCTTGACTGATAAGAAGCATCACGATCACGGCCGGCCTGCCCATGGCCGGCCCGAATCATCGCACCGCCATGACCCGGATTCGGCGCAGCCTCCTGCCAATCCGGGCGGGGCGACCGGTCCGCATCCGGTGGGCCCGGCGACTCACGCGCCGCGTCCGGATTCCCATGCCCAGACCCATCGCCCGCACGGGCATGGGCAGGACGGTCAGGGGGGCGGCGGCCAGAACCGGCAACGTCGGCATCACAGGAACTGGCGGCACCGGCGCGCCCAGCAACGACGCGGGGGCCAGCATCCCGATTCCGCTTCGGGCCAGGCGGCGGGGCAGGCCCAGGGGAATTTCCGCACCGGCGAGGCGGTCCCGGCCGCTCCTCACGGCCATCCCCAGCACGGACATTCCGAGGCAGCGCGCGCGGCCGAGCCGGCCGTGGAGGCGGGCGGCGTCCTGGAGGTCACGGGCGAAGGGGGCGGGTACCTGCGCCAGCCGCGCCGCAACTACCGGCCGTCGCCGGAGGACACCTTCGTCCCGCGCGAGATGCTTCTGCGCCTCGCCCCGGCCAACCAGCGTCTCAACGGCGGCGGCATCGAAGGGTGCGAAATCGAAGGCATGGCCGCCCTGTCCGCGCGGGGCGCCCGGCCGCGCGAGGCGCGGCATGGAGGACATCCCCGCCACGGTGGCCACGGGGCGCACGGCGGCGGGCGTCCGGCCCCCGGCGGCGGCCCCAGCCCCTCGGGCCTCAGCCTGGTGGAGATCCGCTCGATCAACGGGCTCAAGCCCGACGAATTCGCCCGCCGCAGCCCGTTCTCCGAGCTGACCTCGATCGATCCGTTCGAGCGCATCCGGCTGGAGACCGAGCCGGGCGAGCTGTCGATGAGGGTCATCGACCTGCTCACGCCGATCGGCAAGGGGCAGCGCTGCCTGATCGTGGCGCCGCCGCGCGCCGGCAAGACCACCCTGCTGCAGAAGATCGCCGCCTCCATCTCGAAGAAC
>Ga0070704_100002556_pt1 | contig 10254 bp, 7 predicted proteins | sample KBSK5252metaG_FD_65467 | JGI IMG/M metagenome (GOLD analysis project Ga0070704, IMG submission 65467) | Corn, switchgrass and miscanthus rhizosphere microbial communities from Kellogg Biological Station, Michigan, USA - KBS K5-25-2 metaG | ecosystem: Host-associated > Plants > Roots >... | reverse complement strand
CAGACCCTCGTCGAGGTGCTCAGTCGCCACCGGGGCAATGTGAGCCAGGCCGCGCGCGAGCTCAAGGTAAGCCGCCCGACCCTGCACGGTCTCCTCGACAAGCACGAGATCAACGCCAAGGACTTTCGCTGACCCCGGACCACCCCCTAGGGCAAACCCGGCAGTGGCAAGGGTCCCCCGGATCGCTCGATGGCGCCGACTGCGGGGGGCGTGCCGCGTGCCGCTCCGAAGAAGTCGTCGGCCGGAGCCCAGGACTCGACACCGGTGATCCCGGCGCGGTCCAGCGGTCCACCGGGCGCGGGGCCGTAGTCGTGACGCTCGGGCGCGGTGAAGCAGAACGTGGCGAGGCAGGTCACATTGCCGGCCAGACGCAGGGCCGCCATCGGTCCCGGCAAGGCGGGGGTGCCCGCGGCCGCATAGACCGCGTTGTTGACCACCAGAGCCTCCCGGACGCCGCGATCCGCCGCGACGATCCCGCCGCCCGGGTTGCCGTATACCGTGTTGTGAGCCACGACCACGCTGCGCACGAGCCCCCGCTGACCGTAGTCCTCGAGCGCGATCCCTCCCCGCGCGTTGCCGACCGTCACATTGTTGCGGACCAGAGCGGGGCCGCCGCCGATGACGATGCCGGCGGACTGGCGCGAGCCCATGATGACGTTGCGCTCCACCAGGCTGGAGCGGCCGGGGGTCTGCGCGCCGTACACCATGATGCCCGGGCCCTTGGTGTCAATGATGGTGTTGGCGCGGATCACCGCCGCCGAGTTCAGCTTGACCTGGATCCCGTAGCCGATGGCGGGATCCGGAGCGGACACGTGCCGGATGACATTCCCCTCGATGATGAGGCCCGTGACCGCGCAGCTATGGCCGTCGTGGCAGCCGAAGTAGAGGCCTGTGGCCAGGGAACCCAGGATCTCGTTGCGCCGAACGCTCACGCCGTGGACACTGGTGTGATTCGCCACCACCGCGATGCCTCCGAGGCCCTGAAATCGGCAGTCCTCCACCGTGACATCGCCGCGCGAATGGATACGGAAGCCGTCGACGTCCGTCTGGCTAGGTCCGATATCGAGTCCCCGGAACACGAGATGCTCCGCGCGGATCGTGAACACGTTCGATGCGTTGCCGGCGTAGACGATGCGCGGGCGCTCGTCAGGATGCTTGGCACGAATCACGGAGGGATCGCCCGGCAACCCGCCCTGCCGCACGGTACAGGGGCCCGCGTAGTCCCCGGGCCGCAGCACCAGCTCATCTCCTGGAGGCAAGGCATTGATCTCGCCGCAAAGATCGGCCTCGGGACCGATCTCGCGGACCTGGTCGCGGGCGTCCGTTACCGGGGAATTGCCAAACATCAGGAAGCCGAGCAGAGCGAGTTTCAGCGAGATCTTGCGCATACCGCCAATTCTAGGGCCAAGGCATCGCAAAAGCCCCAGGGGCTGTGGGGAGGGGTGTCGGCTTCTCTATCAACTTGGCGCTGGGCTTTTTCAATCCACCCCACAACATACTGATATATAAGCCAATTACCTACTGGCATGCCTCCTGCTTATAGCAGCCCTCAGAGACACGCGTTTGAGGCGGTTGTAAGGGTTAACAGTCACCCTAACGAGAGTGGAGGAGAGGATATGAGAAGCAAAGTGGTAAGGCCCCTGCTGGTAGCGGCCGGGGTGTTTGCGATGGTCGCGGGGGCAATCCTCCCGGCTGCCGCTCTGGACTTTACCTACCAGCAGTCCACCGGATTCCTGCTCGGGTCCCAGACCAGCACGGCTGCGGACGGGACCAGCGGAATCGAGTTCAACGGCGCCACGGTGGCTCAACCCATCGCGAATGCCTACATGGACATTGGCTGGGGTGCGCGGTTCCCCGGCGGCGCCAACCCGGCCGGGAGCGGCGTGGTCGCGACGAGCCCCTTCGATGGTCCCAACGAGGGCGACCGGAGCGCCATGCGCCTTGTCGGTTTGACTGGCACCATCACCGTCGGTGGCCCGGCCGTTCAGATCTCGTCGATCTACCACAAGAACACCACGATCATCGACACGGCGCCCCGGCTGACCAGCGTGACCATCCGCAGCTTGCTTGAGCTGACGGACTCGATCCCGCCCTTCGCGGATCCGGATGACATCCCGATCGCGTTCACCGAGACCCAGAACGTGGAGCCTTGCGGCCCCATCAATCCGGCCGGGACGGTCTGCGACGACCGGTTCGCGATCCTGGGTGCTGGCGACATCACGGAGTCTCTGTTCTTCACGCACAACGGCGACAACTTCCGGATCGACTTCACGATCGTTCGCCCCGACTTCAATACCATCGATGGCGAGCCGAACCAGGCATTCCTGGGGGCCGACGGCTTCTTCTACAGCGGTGAGGGTGGAATCGGCGAGCTCCAGGTCTGGATGTCCATCGTCCAGCTCGTGCCGGCTCCCTCGAGCCTTCTGCTCCTCGGGCTCGGTCTGGTCGGAAGCGCCATCGCCGCCCGTCGGCGGATCGGCGCCTAGCTAGGTCGCAGCAACCCGCTCCGCAGATCCTGCGCGGCGGAAGGAAAGGGCGGCCCCCGCGGGCCGCCCTTTTCGCTTTCTCCCCTCGACTCACGGCGCCAGGAAGTCCAGAATAGAGGATGGACGAAATCGATGCTTCTTCGATCGTTAGTTCGGACTGTCCGGCGCTTCCTCGGTCCCCTGTACTGGCGCGCTGTCCGGCCCTGCTTTGAGTGGCTGTCTGCGCGCGCCGCCGCTCTGTACCGCCTGCGCCGCGGCGAGGTCGTCTGGGTGGGGGTCACCGGAAGCGCCGCGAAGAGCACCACCAAGGACTTGATCAGCGCCGTCCTCTCGACACGGCTCAAGGGCAGCGTGACTGGATGGACGGGAAACTACCCGCACGACGTCGCCAGGAACATCCTGGGCATCTCCCGGAACGACGGCTTCCGGGTGGTCGAGGTCGGCGCCAATAGCGGACCCGGCTCACTCGATGCGCCCCTGGCCCTCTTGCGTCCTCGTATCGGCGTGGTCACCACCATCGGCACCGACCACTACCGCGCCTTCGGCTCGATCGATGCCATCGCCGCCGAGAAGGCCAAGATGGTGCGCGTGCTGCCCGCCGACGGCATCGCGGTGCTCAATGCCGATGATCCCCGCGTGCTGGCAATGCGGGAGAACCTTGCCTGTCGGGTGCTCACCTTTGGTTTCGACCCCGGGGCCGACGTGCGGGCGGAATCGGTGACGGCTGCCTGGCCCGACCGGCTGGCCTTCACCCTCGTTCATGCCGGACGGTCGGTGGCGGTGCAGACCCAGCTCTGCGGCGCCCACTGGGTGTCCGCCGCGCTCGCGGCAGTCACGGTCGGAATAGCCGTGGGCATCTCGGTCGAAGACGCGGCCCGCGCCATCGGCCAGGTTCCCCCGTTCCAGGGCCGCATGTACCCGATTACATTGCCGGACGGCGTCATCGTGATCCGCGACGACTGGAAGGCGTCGCTCTCCTCAATCCCTCCGGTGATCGAGTTCCTGCGCCACGCGCGGGCGCCGCGGAAGATCCTCGTGATGGGAACCATCTCGGACCACTTCGGAGAGGACAAGATCAACGCGACCACTGCACGGGAAGCTCGGGAGGTCGCCGATCTTGTCTGCTTCGTGGGCGCGCGGGCCTTCGGCGCATTGCGCGCCAAGACCCACCCCAACGATGACAGCATCCGCGGTTTCGGCACCGTGAAGGCCGCCACGGACTTCCTGAGAGCCGCCCTTCGCCCGGGCGATCTCGTCCTCCTGAAGGGCTCGAACACCGCCGATCACCTCTACCGCGTCATTCTTGCCCGGACACGGTCCGTAGCCTGCTGGCAGGAAGCATGCGGCCGGATGGCCTTCTGCGATCAATGCGCTCTCGTCGAGGTGGCCTCCGAGCCGGCATCCGGTGAGGTTCCGTTGATAGCCGCGGACGTTTCGACGGCGACCCCTGCCCCGCCGGTGGCAGCGAGTGTCCGGGAGCCGGCCACCCACATATTCGTCGGTCTCGGCAACCCGGGTGAGGAATACCAGAGCACGCCCCACAATGTCGGCCATGCGGCGCTCGATCGACTCGCGACCACGCTCGGCGCGCGGTGGGAGCCCGATGGTGACGCCGATGTCGCGCGGGCCGAGTGGCAGGGAACGTCCGTCTGTCTGCTCAAGCCCAAGGCCTGGATGAATCACTCGGGCCCTGCGCTGCGGGAGCTAGCTGAGCGGCTCGGGTTCGAGCCACCGCAGTGCGTGCTCGTCTATGACGACCTTGACCTCCCCCTGGGCACCGTTCGAGTCCGGATGCGCGGCAGCGACGGCGGACATCGGGGTGTTCGTTCGATCCTGGAAGCCTTCCAGACCGATCAGTTCCGCCGGGTCAAGGTGGGCGTCGCGCGGCCGGGCGCCAAGCGTCCCGCTCGCGACGAGGTGCTCACCCCCTTCACCCCCGACGAGTGGGCCATCGTCCATTCCGCCTGCGCCGAGGTCATCGAGCGCGCGGGCGAGCTGGTCAAGAACAGGCCCGGGCCCCCGTCGGCGGGGTCTCCCATTCGAGCTCCCAGATGATGACGGCGGTCCTGGACGCTCTGACACGGGGCTTTTCGAGCGCCCTGCATCGGGTCGACTCGCGCCTTCCCGTGCTGACCCACTGGCCGGGAGCCCGCACCATCGTGGATCGGGGGCACGCGCGCTTCATCCATCCTCTTCAAGTTCGCCTCTTCCTTCACCGCACCCGGAGGCACCGGCGGCGGCTGGATCAGGTGAGCTTCATCGGGGTCACGGGGAGCGCCGGCAAGACCACGACCAAAGATCTCATCGCCGCGATGGCATCCAGTGGGTTTCGGGGAATGAAGAGCGAAGGGTCGGGCAATGATTCCTACGACGTGGCGCGGGCGATTCGTCGCGTCTCGGCGGATTACCGGTTTGCCGTCGTGGAGGTGGGCGCGACCGGACCAGGCTCGCTCGACGAGTCACTGGCCCTGCTTCGACCTCGAATCGGGGTGGTCACCAGCGTGGGGACCGATCACTACAGCGCCTTCGGCTCGCTCGAGGGGATAGCGGCGGAGAAAGCCAAGATGGTCCGGGCGCTGCCCGCCGACGGCATTGCGGTCCTCAATGCCGACGACCCGCGGGTGCTGGCCATGCGCGAAGGGTTTGCCGGCCGTATCATCACCTTCGGCCTGCACCCCGAGGCGGATGTGCGCGCGGAGTCCGTATCCGCCGCGTGGCCCGACCGGCTGTCGTTCACAATGATTCATGCCGGGCGGGGCGTTCCCGTGCAGACCCAGCTCTGTGGCGCCCACTGGGTGTCCGCCGCCCTGGCCGCGGTCGCCGTCGGTGTGGCGCTGGGCGTGTCCCTGGAAGAATCCGCCCAGGCGCTGGGCACCATCGCTTCCTTCCAGGGACGCATGAGCCCCCTCGCCCTTCCCAATGGCGTGACCGTGATCCGAGACGACTGGAAGGCCTCGATCCATACGATTCCTCCCGCCCTGGACTTTCTCAAGCAGGCGCGCGCCCCCCGGAAGATCGCGATCCTTGGAACGATCGCCGACACCATGGGCGACGCCGGAGCCATCTATGTCAAGATGGCGCGGCTGGCCCTCGAGGCCGGTGACTTCGTGATCTTCATCGGTCCGCGGGCGTTTGCCGCGCTACGAGCCAAAAAAGGCGCCGGGGACGGGCGCCTCCGTGCCTTTGGCAGCGTCAAGGCGGCGACGGAGTTTCTGGACGGATTCCTCCGGCCGGGCGATCTCGTCCTTCTCAAGGGCTCGAACACTGCCGACCACCTGTACCGGATCGTTCTGTCCCGGGTGCGTCCGGTGGCCTGCTGGCGGGAGGACTGCAAGAAGAACGGCTTCTGTGACACCTGCTCCCTCCTCCAGATTCCCTCTGATCCGCCGGTCAGCTCCGCCGTCCGAGCGCAGGAGTTGACGGACGAGGAGACCAGTGGGCAGGTGACTCCTCCCGCCCGGATCATCCTGGGGCTCGGCAATCCCGGCGAGCAGTATGCGGGAACGCCGCACAATGTGGGACAGGCTGCCGTCGAGCGTCTGGCGCAGTCGCTGGACGCCGTCTGGCAAGCCGATGGGGTCGTCCTTCGGGCGGACGCCACATTCCACGGTGAGCCGATACTCCTCGTCAAGCTGGGCTCCCCTATCAATCATTCCGGGCCGGCGCTGGAGGTGCTTACGCAGCGCCTTGGCGTGACTCCCGATCGGTGTATCCTCATTCACGACGATCTGGATCTTCCCCTCGGCGCCGTTCGTGTCCGGATGCGCGGTAGCGACGGCGGCCACCGCGGGGTGCGCTCGATCCTCGAGACATTTCAGACTGACATGATCCCGCGAGTGAAAATCGGCGTGAAGCGCCCCGGTGGAAAGCGTCCCGCTGCCGAGGCGGTCCTCACGCCCTTCCGAGAGGAGGAGCGTCCAGTGATCGAGGTCGCCATGGAGGAGGCATTGAAACGGCTCGATGGAATGGTGGGATCGCTGGCACCGACTCGGGTCGGTAGCCCCGACACGAGCTAGTCATGGCGAGGCGTCTCGTTTTATTGCTCACGTTATTGCTCACGTTATTGCTCACGCTCGGCCTGACCCTCGTCTCCGTCACCTCGGCCGAGGCCGAGGCTCCCCTGGACACCTGGTACCAGGTCCCCGCGCTCAAGCCCTCCGATCCCCAGACCAGGCGCGGGGGCAAGCATATCCGGGCTGCCTGGGATGACAAACGCGCCCGCTTCGTGATCGCGGGAGGAGACCGGGACGGCTCGGACATCGGCCAGCCCAGCGTCAAGGCGCTGGACCCGACCACCGGGCTCACCACTGTGCTGTCGCCCATGTGTCCGCAGGACACCGAGTACATGCCGCACTTCCCCGACAACGTGGGCTGGACGTATGACTCCAAGCGGGACGAGCTCCTGATGTTCCGCGGTTTCTATGGCACGTCGTACAAGGTCGCCGCGAAGGTGTGCAAGCGCACCGACGACAAGGTGCTGGCCACCGACGTGGTCTTCAATCCCCAGACGAATCAGTGGCTCCCCCATCCGTGGCCCATCTCGCCGGTTGGCTACGGCAATGATGGGTCGGGCCCAAGCCAGGCGATCTATTCTCCCCTCACGGACAGCGTGTATCTCTACAAGAACTCGGGCTCCTGGGGCTTGCTCCTGCTCATTCTCCATCGGGCGACGAACGCGTGGCAGATCTTGAAGGTGGGTGAGCGATCCAGCGGGGCGCAGAGATCGGCGGTCAAGAACGCCGGCTGCTATCGCAGTCAGCCGGCAATTCTCGACGGATGGCTCTACTGTGTCTCGTCGCGAGGGAAGAACAGCGCGCTGGTACGCCTCTCGCTCAAGGATCCCACGTCTGGTGAGGCGTTTCCCATGCCGGAAGGGTTCGAAGGAACCTCCGACGACGTCGAGAACTGGCTGGTGGCCCATCCCGGCGCCAAGGTGCTGCTCTATCCGTACTTCAAGGGCCTCACGTCTCCTGTGCTCGCCCTGCATATCTGGGATGCTAGCAAGAAGGCGTGGGAGACCCGGGAGATGCCGGCCCCGCCGGACGTCCACGAGCCCGTGAGCGGCGGCACCGTGACCTTCAATCCTCTCACCGAGGAGCTGGTGATTTGCTGCCGAGCCCTCAAGGGCTTCGACGGCTACGTGACGTGGCGCTATCGATATGGCAAGCGGGGTTAGGTCGCGCCGATATAGGCGTGCTTCCGCTCGTACGTGGTCGGGTACGGGAAGTCTTCCGCCGAGTGGAGCTGAACCTCGTGGGGACCTCCATCCGGCACCGCGGCCTGCAGCGCCGCGCCGATGCGGTCCCTGAGCTCCCCGGTTCCGGCCACTCCCTGACGTAGCTGGACCTCGAGCCGCAGGCCTCTCCTTCCCTTGCTCATCCGGAAGAATCCGGTACTCGCTGCGGCTGCAGCCGGATCCTCGAAGAGCGCCTCCTTCACGGCCTCGACCCCCACCATCCTTTCCCCCACCTCGATACCTGTCCTCCGCCCAAAAACGGCCACACAGGGCAGCCTGAGGCCGGGAAGGCCCACATCCGGGGCCCGCTCGGCAAGGGCAGCTTCCAGCCGGCGAAAGGGGACTATCCTCGCGAGGTCCCCGGTCCGGTAGCGGAACTGCGGCATCGGCAGGTCCGGACTCGAGAGGGACACGGCCAGATCGCCCACCGGCCATCCCGGCACCGGGATCTCCTCGATGAAGCTCCGCATCGGGTAGTAGACGAAGAAATGCGGGGTGTGGAGGAAGTCTCCCCCGAGCAGCGCCCGGCGGAACGCCGGGTCCCGATACGCCCGCCGGATGATCCGGATGGTCTCCGGGATCTCGTGGAACAGATTGAGCCCGAGCTCGCCCGCCCCCATGGTGGAGGCCACGAAGGTCTCGGTGGGATGGTCGGGATTGGCGATCCCGAGAAGCCCCGAAATATAGGTGCGCCAGCTCTCGACGAAGCCCTCGCCCCCCGCGACCAGAGTCGTCCGGTGCGCCTTCCAATCCACGCCCTGCTCGGCGCCGTCCTCGAGCAGCTTCTTGGCGAACAGCGGCTGGCTGATCACGATGAGCTGCTCGAAATACGGAGCGCAGGCCCGTACGAGCGCGAGCGCGATGTCGGCGTTGACCCCGGTATTGGCCACCGCCATGCTCGTCGGCACCTGGAGTCCCATGGGATAGGTATTGATGACGAGCGCGCGATGCTTGGAGAATCCCAGCGTGTACTCGAGCGCCAGGTCCGCGCCCTTGGCCGCGAGCTGGAAGCCCTCCGCGGTGTCGCCGCTGAAGGCGAAGGCGCCCGAGAGGCCCGAGCTCGGGACGAAGGACTTGATCCCGTCCAGGCTCCCGCCCCGGAAGAGCTGGTGCAGCGGATAGGGGCGAAAGATACTCGCCTTGTCGGTGAGCGGCACCTGGGCCCGGAACGCGTCGATATCGGTGATGCTCGCCGGATCGACGCCACGGCTGGCGAGAAGCGCGCCGTAGGCCGGCACCTCGGCGGCGGCGCTCTGGAACGCGGCGAGCGTGGCCCCCTCGCCCATCTGCTCCAGCATCTCCGGCTCCGCCGAGCGGAGGAAGTCGAGGATCTCCGGGATCTCGGGCAGGCTCACTCGGTCAGTTCTGGGGCGCGGGCACGAAGAACTGGAACACGTCCGGGCGGCTTCCCATCAGGAACTGCTCGAGCTGCCGGATGCTGGCATAGTAGGGAATGACCTCTCCGTAGTAGCTCATGGGCTCGCCGACCTGCACCAACCCCAGTCCGAACTTGGAGAGCATTCGTTGGAGACCGCTCTCCATGGCGGCCACCCAGTATTCGAGGCCCATGTTCACGCTCTCGAGATACATCTCCTTGAAGAGCCCGAACAGAATGAGCGGGTACTGGCTACGACGGTAGGTGGCCTCAGCCTGGGCCTGCGCATCCTTTTCCGGGTCACCCAGCTCTTGACCATAGAGGCCGTCGTTGGCGCGGCGCCGGTAGCTCTTTGCCAGGATGAGGCGCGAGATCTCCGCCGTCTTCTCCCGGGGGAGCGCGTGGAACTCCGGCAGGAGCGGCCCCGCGTGCTGCTCCAGAGGGAACTTCAGGGCCGAGTCCCGAACCAGCCTGAGGGTCGCCACCATCTCCTTCCGCTCATTGGTCGCCGCGAAATGCACGGAGTAGGGGTCGTATTCGTCTGTCTCGCGCTCGTTGGGATACCTGGCCGGGTCGAGGTACTTGCACTCGAGGCAGTACACCGCGTAGCGGAGCGACTGGACCGAATCCCAGAGCCCATTGCTGGGCGCGAGGCGCTTGAAATCGAAATATCGCTTTGGGAGAACCACTTGAGGCTCTTGATCGGCATCGACCCCTCCGGCGATGGGAATCGTGGAGTGCTCACGCGGGTGGTGCAGGGGGCATTCCGATCCGGGGCTCATCCTCTTTCCTCCGCTCGGTATGTTAGGGGTCGACGACACCATAGGCAAGGTCGATCTCAGGTGTCATCTACCCGTCACGACGATCCGCTCCCCTTCGCGCATCCCCTCGAGCACCTCGACGTTCTCGTCGTCGCGCGCCGCGAGCTTGATCACTCGCACCTGCTCGCCGTTGGGACCCGACACGCGCACGGTGGCTTCCCGCGCGCCGGGCGGCACCAGACGCTTGGGCATGACCAGCACTTTGTCCTTGTGGGATACGAGGATGCGCACGTCCACCGTCATGCCCAGCTTCAACTCCTCCCCGCCTTCGGTGATCTCGATCTTGATTTCCAGCACTTTCATATCCTGGATCTTGGCGGGATCCTCAGGTTTCAC
>Ga0070704_100002555_pt1 | contig 10255 bp, 14 predicted proteins | sample KBSK5252metaG_FD_65467 | JGI IMG/M metagenome (GOLD analysis project Ga0070704, IMG submission 65467) | Corn, switchgrass and miscanthus rhizosphere microbial communities from Kellogg Biological Station, Michigan, USA - KBS K5-25-2 metaG | ecosystem: Host-associated > Plants > Roots >... | reverse complement strand
GCCTCGGCCTCGATGGCGAGGATGCGGTCCACGAGCCCGCAGTCGCAGGGTTCATCCTTGCGCTTAGGGGACACGACCCAGCAATGAGGATCATGGAAGTAGGGTTCGGCAACGAGCGCCCGTCCCGCCGCCGTCCGGGGCGCTGCCTCGGGGGTCATGCGGGCACCGTCCCGAGCACAAGAGCAAGAGCCACCGTCGCCAATAAGTAGCCGTCTCGGCTCAAATCCCTGTCCTTCATTAGCCAGCCAGCCCAAGCCAGCACGACGGAGCTCAAGGCAAGGACAGCCGCCACGACATGTAGGTTCATGACGCCAGCTCCAGCAGGAAGTCAGCGTGGCAAGGCTGCTTGAGCGGACACCAGCAGACGAGGTCGCGGCCCCTGAGGGGAGCGCTCCACTCAGGAGGCTGCTGGCGCGCGTATTGCCGGTACCAGCGCAGAACATCGTCCAGCGTCCAAGGCTTGCCGTCAGGCTGTGACCCAATCCGAACGGAACCGGGCTCCCATGGATTGCCCCACTTCGAGGGACGGCCGACATAGATCGCCTCTGTAGGCATCCGCCAGCCCTTAGTCCGTTGCCGCTGAATCCGCTTGCTCACTTCTGCCACCCCCGGCTCGGCCCCGACTCGTTCAGGGGGGACAGCACGAACGCCTCGTTGCGCTCATGCCGCCAGTAGCGATGGGCGTGCGGCTCTACCAGGTCAACGGTGAGCGGGACGATCTGATTCGCGCCGTCGTCGCGCAGCAGCGTCACCCCGGCGTGGTAGCGATCAGCGAGGCCGGGAGCGGCCCAGCGCAGGCGGAGGTCCACGATGGCGTCGGCCTGCTCGCGGGTGAAGTGGCCCCAGTCGGGGTCGCGCTGGGAAAGGAAGTGGGGGTAGTAACTCATGGATGCGCCTTCGCGTCGAGAATGGCGTAGACGTGATCGAGGACAGTCGAGGCGTGAAGGTCGCCAACCGCAGTCCCCGACAGATAACGGTCGTCCTGCATCGCATCGCGTATTCGCTCCACCGTCTCCCGCCGCTCGGCACGGCGGATGGCATTCTCGTAGTCGGCGGCGTCAGCTTCGGCCGCATAAACAGCGTCTACAAGCGCCTCAGCGAACTCCCTAGGCGTTTGCGCTTTCATCGCCTTCTCACGGACGACATTCAATCTCGTGCTCATAGGTTCACTTCCGCGTCGCAGGCCAGGCACAGGCCATCCAGCAGGAGGTCGATGTCGCGGTGGCACGGCGGCAAGTCATGGGATCACCGTCTCGACGTAGGAGTGGAAGCTGAACAGGATCGGCAGGGCCACGAAGACGATGATCCAGGTCACGAGTGCGGCCGAGGCGATCATCGCCGCGAGGCCAAGGTAGATACCGTCGATCTTCATGCGATGCCTCCTAGGGCGCGGGTCATCTCGACCGCGTTGCGGGCACCGAGCTTGAGGTAGATGGCCTGCTTGTGGGACTTGACGGTGCTGGTAGCGATGTTCAGCGTCCGAGCGATCTCAGGCACGCTAAGCCCTCCGGCGACCAGGGCAGCCACCTTGCGCTGCTGCGGTGAGAGGTCGGTGCTCATGCGAGGAGCCTAGACCCATCGGGCTAGTCTGTCAAGCCCCTACTGCAACAGCTCCAGCACCACGTTCTCGAAGGTTGCCGTCGTCCCGGCATTCCCCGAGATGTAGGTGAACTCCACCAGTTTGGTTGCGGTGGTATCAACCGTAACTGTGGCCGAGATGGCGGAGATCGCGCCGGCCACGGTAAAGGCTCCCACCGTGCCACCCATGACCTCGACGTTACCGATCGCCGTCCCCGATCCCCCGTTGGTCCGCACCGTCACTAGTATCTCGACTGTGAAAGGTTGGGCAGTAACGAGGGTGCCGTTGACGAGAGTCAGGGTGGCCGGGATGTTGCCGGTGAGGGTTGTGGTCCCAATCCGGCAGCGGAAGATCGAGGAGCCTGGAGTCGCCCCGGAAGTCAGTCGCCCGAACGCCTTGATCCGAAAGGTCGTCCCCGCTTCCATGAAGCCCGCTGGCATCGAGAAGTTGGTCACGACTGTTTCGGTGTTAGCGATGGCAACCGCTGAGGTCCGAGAGGCCAAGGCACCCCGGACTAGATCGACCCACGCCCCATTCTGGTAGACCCGGTAGCGCTTGGTCGTGTCGTTGTAGTAAAGCTGGCCGTCCTCTGAATCTCCCCCAGCCGGTTCGGAGGATTCGAGTGGGACAACGATCCCGAAGTCGCTGTAGAGCCATATCTTGCCGGCCTCCAAGTATTGACTGGCCGAGCCGCCGAACAACCTGACTGACGTATCGCCCGACAGCACCGCCTGGTCGGTGTCGAGTTCGAGCGAGGAGGTTTCGTCGTTGGAGCGGATGATCGACGAGCCAGTAATGAACCGCCAGATCGGGGCACCGACCAGCTCGAACGGGCTGGAACCTCCGGTCGCCTCCGCTGCCACTTCCTCGATGGCTGCTTGGACATCTGTCGATGAGATGGAGCCGGCCGGGACGAATGAGATGGCCGAGGCGTCATGCGCATCAGTCGTATCGGCGATATGGGCCGAGGCATCGCCGGGTGGGCGGACTGTCTCGGTCATGTGACTAGCACTCCCGCGATCGTGATGTTCAGCACGTTGGTCGTCCCCGAGTGGCCCTTGATGACCTCGCCCTGGAGCACGGGGAGGAAGCCGCTCCAGTCATAAGTCGAGTTGGGGCTGATCGAGTAGTCACCGAGCAGGCGCGTCCCAGCCGCATCAGTCCCGATCGAGAGCTTCACGGTGGCCGCCGTCCCCGACGTATTGGCAATGTGGATCAGGCGAGCGATGAAGGTCGACGCGGCGGGGACGGTGTAGAGCGTGGCCGTGGTGTTGGTCAGTAGTATCGGCCCGACCGGCCGGGTCGCGGTATCAGTCATCTAGTCACTCCCAAATTTGGTAGCGGTCACGAAGGAATCTCCTAGGCGCGGATCATCGGAGCGCACGAAGTAGGGCGAGCTGCCAGGGACCTCGAGGCAGAAGTCGGGGTCGGACACGATCGCCATACTCTCGATCGCAACGATGCTGGCCGATCCGTCAAACTCCCCGCCTGATCCCTGTTGGAAAACCTTGAACCCCGGCTGCGGCATGACATCGAGGTAGGAGCCGGACGACCAGACCATGTAGGGCGGCTCACCGTCGCCGTCCTCCCAGACCTTGCCCTGTGCAAAGTCCGGCCCCAGCCGAAAGCGGGTCCAGTAGTCCACGCTGGTGCTCCACGTCCAAGCCGACAGGTCGATGCTGCCCGGAGTGCCGGACATCGGCGCGAAGACCCCGAATGCTCCACTGACCCCGCCGGTATCGAGGATGAAGTCCATCATCCCGGCGATGGTCGTGCCGTCGTTACCGAGGAACTGAAGGACGCTGTTGAGACCGATCTGGTCAATGCGCCACTTAATCAGCACCTCGAAGTACGCCTCGGACAGCAGCGGCAGGTCCAACGGAAGATCCACGCGTGGAGTGACCCAGGCTGAATCGGCTGGATCAGCGGTGGGCTCGTACAGCGTCTGCTCCAAGAGCCCCGCGTTGCCGTTGACGCTGACCCCAGACGCATCCGGGGGAGCACCGGCCGGGACATAGCTGAGTTCCCACGCATCCCCACAGTCAGATATACCCCAGCCGTCGATCTCAGTCCTGCCGAAGTTCTCGACGCAGCCGAAGGTGGTGCCGCAGGCCGGCGCAGCCTTGGGCGTAGTGGAGGCGGGCTGCGTCTGCCCTCGGCTGACGCCACCCGTACCAGCCGGTCGGTTGAGCTGGAGGATGGCGTGCAGCTTGCCATTCGACCGAGGCTCCCAGACCAGACCCACGATCCGCCGGTCAACGTAGCTACCCAAGGTCGAGACAGTGCCCGCTGCGATCGGGGCCACCTTGGTCTGGATGCTCATCCCCGCCGTGATGAGATAGTGCTGCTCTGGAAGAACCTCGATCGAGACGCTATCGGTCTCCTGGAACGGGGAACGGTAGGCGACAATCGCTGCTACTCGTGCCTCGGCCTGGGTGGCGTTCTGCGAGGCTCCGTCCTGATAGGGCTCGTTCCAATATTCGTTGGCATTGCCCAGCGTGGCGTTGACCGAGATGAACACCGCATCGTCCGGCCCGTAGCGGCTGATCAGCCCCGAGATGTTGGCGTTGCCGTCCACCCGCTGACCTTTGCCTTGATCCCAGATCGGCTCGAACACCGGCGCCGTCAGGTCGTCGGGGTCCCAGTCGGCCAACTGGTCGCTGATCTTGACCGTGCTGGCGTAGGTCGCGTGATCCGACTCCTTGACATACAGCCCGCACAGATGCGAGACGCCAGCGACGTGATGGGGGACCACCCCAAACTGCTTGCCCTCAGTCGTCAGGGCGTCATTGACCACATCCAGCGGCTCGGTGCCCTTGGGGTAGGTCTTGGCCGGCATCTGAACCGTCTCGGTGTCCGGTGCGAGGTGAGACGAGCTGATGACGATGGTGGTACTCGGGCGGTAGGTGATGACCCCGCCGTAGTTCGGTCGAGTGGAGCTGGTGCCGTTGAGGGTGTAAAGCGCCAGCGCATACAGCCTGGTGGTTCCTGATTCCGCCGGTCGTACCCAGTCCTCGGTGAAGGCGAGCCCACTGAGATCGCGGTTGGCGTCGTCGATGGTCAGGGACCACTCGACCGCATCCTCCGTTTCGCTGCCCGGTGCCCGTCCAATCGAGAACCCGCTGAGCCGACCTTGGGCCAGCATCAACTCGTCGCCGGTGGCATCCTCGGTCATGGTGATCTGGGTATGCGGCGGAAAGTACAGACTGGCGTCGTCGTTGGCGGTAGGGTCGGGGACCAGCATGGTGCCCTGCGAGGCCGAGCCCAGGAGCCCCATCCCGATCTGGACGATGGGCGTACCGGGGGGACCGTCGAGGAACGGCACCCGAGCAGTGATGTCGTCCTGCGTCGCCGCTGCCGCGCCACCGTGGCGGGCGTAGATTTTGAGGGCCATTAGCCGAATGCGCTCTCGGTGAACCCACCAACCGTGGTCGAGCCAGCGATACGGAAGCTGGTCAAGGTTCGAGCCACGTTGGAGACGCTAATGTTGGCAGTGGCGGCGACGTTGACCTTGACATTGGGAGGCGGGATGCGACTAAAGGCATTCCCGAGATTGAACGGCAGCCGCTCCAGTGATTGGCGGATGAACTCAAGCGGAGGCCGAGACTTGTCGGTGCTCCCCAGGAGCTCATGCATCCCGTCGATGACTGCTTGGGTGCGCTGAGCGCTGTTGATATCCCCTTCTTGCAGATAGGTGCGCTGGACCTCCTCGGCCGCGATGATGTGACGCTCGATCTCGCCCAAGGTCTTGCCCTGCTTGGGGAACTCGGCCCGCTGAAATAACGCCAGCGCCTCCTCACCGAATGGGTCAGTCCCTAGCAGCGGCCCGTGCTCGATCGTCGTCCCGATCCCGGCCTTGCCGAACTCCGAGGTCTTGGCGAGAGCCGCGATCAGATCGGCGTCATCCAGCGGGAGCGGCTTGGGAGGAGCACCGCCACCAGGCGCACCGGGGAGCTTCAATCCTCGGTGAAGGTCGATCAGAGCGGCGGTGTTGTCCTTGAGAGCATCGGAGTTATCGCGCTGTCCGTGATCTTCTGGGCGCCCGAATCCACGACCAGGCGAGATGACATCGCCCGGATGCGCGAATGGATCACGCGGTACGTTCTGGGATGCCACGAAGGCCACACCGATGGCAGCGATCGTCCCGAGCGTCAGCGCCACCAGCAGGGCTCCGCCGCCTGCGGCCAGTGGGATTCCACCTAATGGACCTCCCCCGCCGCCACCCGGCAGACCAAAGCCCGGATTCGTCACGAATACCGGGAGCGCCCCGCTGGCAGGGATGATGGCCTGTGGGATGAGCTTGTTAGCCGCCGTCTTGCCGAAGAAGTCGCCGATGAAGCCGGTGAACAACCCAGCCACCGAGCCCGCGATCTTGCCAGCAACCGCAGTCGCCGCTGCTCCGGCAATCGCAATCGGGTCGAAGCCCAGCAGGAACTTGATCGCGAAGTTGCCCGATACGCCCTTGACTAGCAGGCCCTTGAGCGGAGCGGGCAGGTTGTTCCAGCCGTCGATCACCTTCTTCACGACCGGGACCACCTGATCCTGGATGACCCCGAAGGCTTGCTTGCCGAAGGCGATCAGATCCTTGAAGAAGCCCACGATGCGCTGACTCCCCGTGCGACCGAACTCGTCCGTGGCCTTGAGGAAGTTCGTCGCGCCCGTCGTAAGATCGGTGAGCAGTGGGACCACGGCCAGTCCGAGTTGGAGCTTCAACCCACCCAAGGCCGTGCCCCAATCGCGCGTGGCCGACTTGAGCTTCGAGAGTGCCGAGAGGTTGTCCTTAGTCAGGGTCAGCCCGAGCTTCTGAGCCTCGTCCTCTGCATCACTGATGGCCTCGCGGCCAGCCCCGAGAATCGGGACGAGGGTCTGCCAGCTCTTGCCGTAGATGGCGGCCAGGGCTGCCGCTTTCTGGGCGGCCGGGATGGACTTGTTGTTGAAGAAATCAGCCGTGTCGAGCAGGAGAGTGTTGAAGTCCTTGAGCTTGCCGTTCGCGTCGACCAGCGAGAAGCCGTACTTGTCGGTGAACTTCTGGGCCAGCGCGGACGTGTTCCCCAGCTTGAAGATGTTCTTCTCAGCCAATCCTGCGAGATTCAGGGCGTCGTCCGTCTCGATGCCGAAGTGATGGAAGGCCGCCGCCAGCCGCGAAGTCGCGTCGGTATCAAGGCCCGTGACCTTGGCTAAGCGGCCCACCTCCTTTGCGAAGTCGCCCGCCTGTTCGATGCCGCCCTTGATCAGCCCGAAGACACTGAACAGTCCCGCCCCGAGGCCGAGCATCCCCAAGGGACCAGTGACCAGTTGCCCGATGCGACCCTTGAGGGTTGAGAAGGCGTTGCCCACGCCACTCGCCGCCGACCCGATCAGGCCGAAGCCCTTCTGGACGAAGTTCGACTTCTGCTCGAGCCCGCCCAGGCTCTTGCCGACATTGGCGGCCGGCCCCGAGAATTTGTCTTGGAGCTCAAGGGTCGAGAGGAGCCGGGCCGTGTCAGCGAAGCTCATCGCCGCTTCTTCTTGAGGCGTGCCACTGCGGCATCCTCAGCCAACTGCGTCTGCCGCGAGGCAGAGCCCACGCTTTGCTCGGCGAGATGCTGTAGGCGCCAGCGCATGATCAGGTAGTCGCCGCGATGGAGCCCGTCTGGGTACCGCTCGTCGAGGATCGCTTGGACCGCGGCTTCGGCTTCGACCCAATCCCATTCTGCGGAGATGTCGACTCGTTCGTCGGCGTAGCCGGCAAGGAGCTCAAGGCCCTTTGCAGTAAAGGGTCCAGCACCGCCGGGCGGTAGAGATCGTCGGCCTTATCAGCCGCCGCGTCGATCCGCCCGTAGTCACTGAACAGGAACTCACGCCGCGTCTCAGGCGTGATCGGACGCTCGTTGCCGTCGGCATCGACCAGGTTCCAGGCCGCGATCCCCTCGTCCAGGTAGACCTCGGCCAAGTTGATCTCCAAGTCGACCCGCTCGATCTTCATCAGCTCAGCGGTGTCACCCTTGCCATCCAGGATCTCCTGTACCTCGTTGGGAGCCAGACTGAACCGATTGGCGAGCTGATGAACGGTCGCCTCGCCATTCCGAAAGGCGGTCTGCATCTCGCTCACTTGGGCGGAGCGGTTCAGGTCCAGCAGACGCCGCTTGACGCGGAATCCGCCGCGTAAATCGAGGCGGGGACGCAGGTACACCACATCCCCCTCGGGATGTGGAGAATCAGGGCATTCACAGGCACCGATATTGACCGGCACCAGGTTGGTCGTATCCATGACTACAGGTCCGCGTTGGCGAGGGTGTTCACCAGCTCAGAGTAGAACGGATAGGCCAGGGTGTCGGGCTCGAAGAAGGCGTGCCCGGTGAGCTGCACGGTGGAGTTGCCGCCGATGTTGCCCTCGGTCCGGGTGTAGTAGCGCAGCGGCATGCTGAACAGCCACGAATAGGGGACCGCGATATCAGCCATGACCAGCGACTCGAAGGCCACCGTCAGGAACCGTGGGACGGACTGATCGGCCGACCAAGCATCCGATTCTGACCCGACTCCTACCGTGTCCTCGGTCTTGGCGTAGATCAGGTCAATCTCGATCCCCACCCGGCCGCGGCCCCAGTTCTGAGGCGAGAAGGACTGGCTGCCGTTGACATAGAACTTCTTGTCCGGCTCCTGGGTGCCACGCAGGGTGAACTTGTGAACCGAGTCGGAAAGCTGAGTGCTGCCGATATCGCTCGGGTCGGAGTCCATGAACACCGAGGCATCCTTGAGATAGATCTGCACCGGATCGGTGTCTGGCACGTCGGTGATCGAGGGGATCGAGATGCCTGGGGCGTTGTCGGTCGAGCCGGCATAGTAGAAGTTGCCGAACATCCACTGCTGCTGGGAAGTGAGAACTCCTGCCCCTGTCTCGGGTGAGTCGATGGTGAAGCTGGTCAGAATCCCATCGGTGTTCTGGAACCAGTCATTCGGCTTGCCGCCGGTCCCATCGGCGTCGTCCCCGAACTCGTAGCTGTAGACATCAAAGTCGTCCGACCCGTCCGCCGCGGGCTGCCAGATGCGGGTCACATCCGGGGTGCCTGAACCCGTCACTCCGCCGCCGAAGAAGCCGGAGAGGATCTGGGTGAGATCGTTGTAGTTGAGCGGGTTGAGCGACAGGTTGGCCCCGTACTCTCCCACGCCCCGGAAGGGCGCGGCCACGGGATACACCGATCCGAAGTCCCCTTCGGGGTCGGTCCACTGCTCATCCTCATCCGGGGTGCCTGAGAAGGGATAGGCCCGCACCGCGGGGACGGGGGTGCCAAACACTGACTGGCGGCCCAACAGGTGCCGCCGATTGCGGGTGTAGCCGAGAACTGGCAAGGGAATCTCCTTCGTCGAACTATGGGAATACGCCTACCGACCGGCGCTGGTCATGGAGATCTTCGATTACCTAGGCGCTGACATAGCCCTCCAGTGCGATGCGCGTGGCGTAGTACGAAGCCTGCTCGGCTGGTGGTATCCAGTCGGGGATGAAGTTGGGGATGTCCTGGAAGGCAACTCCGCCGATGATGGCATGTGGGTCGGCCTGATGTCTGTGGTCGGTGACGTAATCCGCGAAGCCGTCACAGAAGGCGTCCCGTTGCGCGACCGCCTCGGCCGAGTCGAACAGGCCCCACACCGCCACGATCTCAACCGTCACGGTGCGCTGCCGCTGGGTCGGCCCGGTGAACACGGTGGCCTCCCGCATCAGGTCGGGGAAGGCCGAGGGCACAAAGAGCGTCCTAGGCCGTCCTGGGTACACCTGGAGCTTGAGGCTCGCCCCTGCGGCATAGGCGGTCAGCAGATCGACCGCTGCCGCCCGCATCAGGGTCTGGAATGGGATGGTCGTGAAGGTGAAGGGCATTACGCGGCCTTGTTCCAGAGGTCGATGATCTGGGCGGGGTGGACCTTCTCGAGCCCCTGCCGGGCGGAGTCAGCCTTGAAGAAGCGGCCCTGCTGGCGCGGCTTGTGGACCTTCTTGCGGAAGAATGTCTGTCCGCCCTTGTTGAACTTGAGCACCCCACTCCGCGCCGTGATGTCATGGGCTCGGACTCCCGAGTCTAGGAAGTTGACGACCTGGCTGCCGATGATCGTGCCAGTCTTACCAGCCCGCACCGACCCTTGCGTATCACCGGACTTCACCGGAATCCGGGCACGCAGGATCGGCACCGTCTCAGCCGCCCATTGGCGCTGAATCTGCTCCGGTGCCGTCAGGATGGCGGCGAGCCGCTTGCGCAGATCGTCAGCTCCCAGCAGAGTCATCCGCTGCTTCGTCCTCGGCTTCCTCGGCCAGTTCCTCAACCGGTTCCTCGACCACAGGCTCCTCGATCGGTTCCTCCACGGCCTTCTCCTTTTTGGCCTTCTTGCCCTTCTTCACGACCGGCTCGTGCTTCGCCATCTCGCGCTTGCGAATGGCCCAGAACGTGTCACTCATGCGATGGCGAACCTCCGGTGATGCCCCTTGAGGCACTTCTGGTAGATGGGGTCACTGGTGAGCAGGGCTGGCGGCACTTCCGCGTTCATCCGCAGCAGCACCGCCAGCCGCATCGCCGCACGATTCAACGGCTCGTCCGGCACGTCAGTCAGCTCGTCCCAGAGTCCGACGTCGATCTTGACTTGCGCGATCGCCGTGGCGAGGTCAGCGGTGAACCGCGATGAGTCTGTGTCGCCGTCCCATTCGGAGCCGGT
>Ga0070704_100002554_pt1 | contig 10255 bp, 4 predicted proteins | sample KBSK5252metaG_FD_65467 | JGI IMG/M metagenome (GOLD analysis project Ga0070704, IMG submission 65467) | Corn, switchgrass and miscanthus rhizosphere microbial communities from Kellogg Biological Station, Michigan, USA - KBS K5-25-2 metaG | ecosystem: Host-associated > Plants > Roots >... | reverse complement strand
ATCGTCGACATGGCCGCGGAGCAGGGCGGCAACTGCGAGCTGACCGAACCGGGCAAGGTGGCGGTGCGGCACGGGGTCACGATCATCGGCTACACCGACCTCCCGAGCCGCCTCGCCCGCCAATCGAGCACGCTGTACGCGACCAACCTGTTCCGGCTTACCGAGGAACTGTGCAAGGCGAAGGACGGCGTCATCAACGTCAACATGGAAGACGAGGTGATCCGCGGCACGACGGTGATCAAGGAAGGCAATGTGACGTGGCCGCCGCCGGCGCCCAAGCTCTCTGCCGCGCCGCCCGGACCGAAGCCGTCCACCGCGGTGGCGGCGGTGCCGGCCAAGGCGCACGGGCATGGCGCGAGCGGCAGCGTGATGTCGGTCAAGAGCACCGTGGTGCTGTTCGGTATCTGCGCTCTGGCGTTCCTGTTCGTCGGTACGTACGCGCCTGCCGCGTTCCTCAACCACTTTACGGTGTTCGTGCTCGCGTGCTTTATCGGCTACATGGTGGTGTGGAACGTGACGCCCGCGCTGCATACGCCGCTGATGAGCGTGACCAACGCGATCAGCAGCATCATCGCGATCGGCGCGCTGGTGCAGGTCGCTCCGCCGGTCGGTGCCGGAGGCGATCGACCTGAGGTGTGGATCCTCGCGCTTGCGGTCGCGGGCATCGCGCTGGTGACCGTCAACATGTTCGGCGGATTCGCCGTCACGCAGCGCATGCTGCAGATGTTCAGGAAATAAGGGAGCGATCATGCCTGCCACGCTTTCGATGGCCGCCTATCTCGGCGCCACGATCCTCTTCATCCTCAGCCTCGGCGGCCTGTCGCACCCGGAAACCTCGCGTCGCGGCAACCTCTACGGCGTCCTCGGCATGGCGATCGCGGTGTTTGCCACCGTGTTCGGGCCGCACGTCACGGCGAACGGACTGCCATGGATCCTCGGCGCGATGGTGGTCGGCGCGAGCATCGGCCTCTACGCCGCGCGCGTCGTCAGGATGACCCAGATGCCGGAGCTGGTCGCGCTGATGCACAGTCTCGTCGGCCTCGTCGCGATGCTGGTCGGGTTCGCGAATTACATCGACCCCGCCGCGACCGGCCACTTCCAGGGCGCTGAGAAAGCGATCCACCAGGTGGAGATCTACATCGGCATCCTGATCGGCGCAGTGACGTTCTCGGGCTCGGTGATCGCGTTCGGCAAGCTGTCGGCGAAGATCACCGGCAAGCCCGTGCTGATGCCCGGGCGCCACTGGATGAACCTCGCGGGGCTGCTGGTGGTCCTGTGGTTCGGCGGCAAGTTCATGGTCGCGCCATCGATCCCCGACGGCATGACGCCGCTCATCGTGATGACCGTGATCGCGCTCGCGTTCGGCGTTCACATGGTGATGGCGATCGGTGGCGCGGACATGCCGGTAGTCGTGTCGATGCTGAACAGCTACTCGGGGTGGGCGGCGGCGGCGACCGGCTTCATGCTGTCGAACGACCTGCTGATCGTCACCGGCGCGCTGGTCGGCTCGAGCGGCGCGATCCTCTCCTACATCATGTGCCGCGCGATGAACCGCAACTTCATCAGCGTCATCGCGGGCGGCTTTGGCACGGACGGCGGGGCGCCCGCGAAGACCGCGGACGGAGCGCAGCCGGCCGGAGAAGTCGTGCCGGTAACCGCGACCGAGACGGCAGACTTGCTGCGCGATTCGAAGAACGTGATCATCGTTCCCGGGTACGGCATGGCCGTGGCGCAGGCCCAGCACACGGTCTACGAGATCACCAGGCATCTGCGCGACAAGGGCGTCAACGTGCGCTTCGGCATCCATCCGGTGGCCGGGCGCATGCCCGGACACATGAATGTGCTGCTTGCCGAAGCCAAGGTGCCCTACGACATCGTGATGGAAATGGATGAGTTGAACGGGGACTTCCCGCAGACCGACGTCGCGATGGTGATCGGTGCGAACGACATCGTGAATCCGGCCGCGCAGGACGATCCGACCAGTCCGATCGCCGGAATGCCGGTGCTCGAGGTGTGGAAGGCGAAGACCTCGATCGTGATGAAGCGCAGCATGGCTTCCGGGTATGCCGGCGTTGACAATCCGCTGTTCTACAAGGATAACAACCGGATGCTGTTCGGCGACGCCAAGAAAATGCTGGACGAGGTGTTCGTCGCGCTCAAGGCCGCCTGACTCGATGACTTCGCGAGAGCGCATCCTCGCAGAGATCCGCAAACGGCAGAGCCGCGGCGGCCCGCTCTCGGTTACCGAGCGCCAGGCGATCGAGACCTATCTGCGCCGCCATCCGCGCGGACCGTTGCGCGAGCCTGCGTCCGATCCGGTCGCCGCGTTCCGCGAGCGCGCCGAAGCCGCAGCGAGCACCACCGATCGCGTTGCATCGCTTGTCGAGGCGCCAGCCGCGATCGCCCGATACCTGGACGCAAGCGGGCTTCCCCGCTCGGGGTGCGTGTGGCCGGCCCTCGGGAGCGTCGACTGGCGCGGCGCCGGTCTCTCGCTGGAAGCGCGAGCGGCGCACGCCGAGGATGCGATCGGCGTGACCGGCGTATTCAGCGCCATCGCCGAAACCGGCACGCTGATGCTCTGCTCCGGCCCTGACACGCCGGCCAGCGTGAGCCTGCTCCCGGAGACGCACATTGCGATCGTGCCCGTGCAGCGTATCGTCTCGGTCATGGAAGACGCTTGGGACCTCGCGCGCGCCGAACTCGGCCAGCTGCCGCGCGCCGTGAACTTCATCTCCGGCCCTTCGCGCACCGCGGACATCGAGCAGACGATCGTCCTCGGGGCGCACGGGCCCTATCGCGTGCATCTCCTGCTTGTCGGCTGACCGCACCGCCATCGGCGTCCTGACCTCGGGCGGCGACGCGCCCGGAATGAACGCGGCGATCCGCGCCGTGGTGCGCGGCGGGTTGCATCACGGCAGGAAAATCATCGGCGTGCTGAACGGCTACGACGGCCTGATCGACGGCGCGTACCGCGACCTCGGCGCGCGCGACGTTGGCCACATCCTGACGCAAGGCGGCACGATGCTGTACACGCGCCGCAGCGAACGCTTTCTGGAAGCTCAGTATCGGGCCCAGGCCGCGCAGCGCGCCGCGGCGGCCGGCATCGGCGCGCTCGTCGTCATTGGGGGCGAGGGCTCGATCAAGGGTGCGCATGCCTTGTCTACCCATGGAATTCCCGTCATCGCAATCCCGGCGAGCATCGACAACGACGTCTACGGCACCGACCTGTCGATCGGCACCGACACCGCGTTGAACACGATCGTGGGCGCGATCGATCGCTTGCGCGACACCGCGTCGTCGCACAACCGTGCGTTCCTGGTGGAGACGATGGGCCGCGAATGCGGCTACCTCGCGCTCGTCGCCGGCGTCGTCTGCGGCGCAGAGCTGGTGCTCGTGCCGGAGCGCAAGTGCGGTGCGACCGAGGTGCTGGCCGCGATCAAGAACGCGCACGACCGCGGCAAGGGCAATGCGATCATCATCGTCGCCGAAGGCGCGGAATGCGGCATCGGCGAGCTGATGAAGGCGATCGAGGCGACCGACGTCGGCTTTACGGCGCGCGCTTCGCGCCTCGGGCATATCCAGCGTGGCGGCTCGCCGAGCGCGCTCGACCGGTTGCTCGCGTCCCGCATGGGCGTGAAGGCGGTGGAAGCGATTGTCGGCGGCGAAGCGAACGCGATGGTCGGGTTCGAGGGCAGTGCGCTGCGCATGGTTCCGCTGGCGCAGGTGATCGGCCGCAAGCGCGCGCCGGGCGACGAGTTGTTCTCGATGGTCCGCACGCTCGCGCTATAGCGAGTGGGCGAGCAGCGCCGCGCCGGGGAAATCGGCGAATGCGCGCGCTACCGGGATTCCGCCGCGCCCGACCTCGATCCTTTCCCCGGTCAGCACGTTGATCAGCACGTGGCCTTCGGAGAGCGTTCCGCTCTGCACGCCCGTGTCACCCCACACCTGTTCCCCGATGGGCAGCCGGCCTGGCTCGCGCATCAGCTTCGCAAACAACCTTCCCGCAATGACAACCAGCATGTCGCGGCCGTAGCGTCGTGCGTATGCAATCGCGTGCGCTCTCTGCTCCCCGCTCACGCGCAATGGCTGGTACGTGCCGTCGCGAAACAGCTCCGGCATGCGGCGCCTTGCCTGGAGCAGTCGCCACGTCGTAAACAGCTTCGCGCGCCCGTCGTGCGGTTGCTCCGCGAGCGCGCGCACAGCAGTCGCGAGGTCCGGTCCTGCCGCGATCGCCGCAAGCTCCGCGAGCGCGCGTTCGCGCAGCCCGTAGTCGACGGGGCGGCGATTGTCGGGGTCGACCAGGCTGAAATCGAGCAGCTCGTTGCCCTGGTACAGGTCGGGCACCCCGGGCGACGTGAACTTCAGCAGCGCCATCGACAGGCTGTTCAGCGCGCCGAACCACGCGATCGCCTGCGCCTGCACGCGCAGGTCCTCGAGAAACGGGTTCGGGCGCGAGGTGCTCAGCAGCGCGCGCACGAATTCGCGCAGTGCCGTTTCATACTCCGTGCCCTGGTTGATCCAGCTGGTGTGCGCTTTCGCCTCGCGCGCCGCCTTCAGCGCGTAGCGCTCGATCCGGTCGCGGTACGCATCGAGCGTGTCGCCACTCGATGAGCCCACGGGGAACGTGCCGAGCAGCGTCTGGTACAGCAGGTATTCGTCGTTCGCCGAAGGTGCGGGCTTGCCGTGCACGAGCTTGCGCAGCGAGCGGTTCAACGTGCGCCAGCGGCGCAGCAACAGGCGCCACGCGCCGGGCATCTCCGATAGCACGTTGATTCGCTGCCGCACGTCCTCGGAGCGCTTGTTGTCGTGCGTCGAGGTCGCCAGCATCGTATGCGGCCAGCGCTGTGCGCGGTCGGCGCTCGCGCCATGGAAGGCCGCGACCGTCAGCCCGAACGCGTCCGGATCGCTGCCGACCTCGTTCAGCGAGACGAGGCGGTTGTAGGTGTAGAGCGCAGTGTCTTCGACGCCTTTCGCAGTGACCGGCGCGCTGAACTGCTGAAACTTCATCGCGAAGTCGAGCACCAGCGCCTTGGTCCCGGCGGATGCGCCGGCCGGCGCGCGGCCGAGCAGCGCATCGCGCACGAAGCCGAAGATCGAGGCGTCCGCCAGGTGGCTGCGGCTCACCGCCTTGGCGATCGCCCAGTCGACGTAGCGCCGGTCCTGAGGCGACGGCTTGCGCGCGACGTAGGTACGGTAGACGGGCAGGCACGCCGTGGCCTCGGCGAGTGCGTTGCGCAGCGCGTTGAACGTGTAGTCGCGCGTCCTGCGGTCGCCGCGGGCGATGCGCAGCAACTGCGTGGCGAGCACGGTCAGCTCCGATGCGAGCGCGCTGCGCATGATCGCCCATTTGCCGCGAAACGCCGCTTCCTCGAAGTCGCCGGTCTCGCCGGTAAAGCGGCGCCAGATGCGGTCGATGCGGCCCTGCGCGGCGCCGTCGACGAAGACGCCGTTTGCGACCGTGGCGAAGCGATACCCGGTCGTGCCGTGCACCGCCCAGCGCTCGGACAGGTGCTCGTGGCGGGCAGTGATTTTCTCGGCTACGACGTACAGCGCGCGCGCCGGCCGGGCGCCCGGCGCGCTGAGCGGAAGCGTGCCCCCCGAACGTTGCGCGTATCCCTGCTGCAGGCGCTCGAAATAGCGCTCGGGGTCGAACAGTCCGTCGGGGTGGTCGATGCGCAAGCCGTCGACGAGACCGGCGGCGGCGAGGTCGAGGATGAAGCCATGCGTCGCCTCGAACACAGGCTCGGCCTCGACTCGCAGCGCTGCCAGCTCGTTGACGTCGAAAAAGCGCCGGTAATTGATCTCGTCGGTGGCGACGCGCCAGTAGGCGAGGCGCCAGGCCTGTGCCTCGAGCAGCTCGTGCAGCGCGTTGCGGGAGGGTTCCTCGGAGTTGAAACGAGCGAGCGCCGCGTCGATCGCGCGTGCAGCAGTCGACGAGCCTGCAACGAGCGCCGCGAGGCTGCTTTTCAGCCGGTCCTTCTCGATCGCGCGCGCTGCGGCATCGCCGTCGCGCGACGGCAGGCGGCCGAATTCCGCGGCAACGCCGGCGAGCTCATCGATGCCGGACAGGATCGCCGGACACGTGCGCGGATCGACCGGGAAACGGTGCTCGAAGTAGCGCACCGCGAACGCGCCGGCCGCCGCGTCGAACGCGAGCACGAGCTCGCCGCGCGCGAGAACCTCCCCATAGTGGTCGCCGAGCACTGCCAGCAGCACCTTGCCGCGCAAATCGGGGTTGATCGGCGCCCAGTCGATATCGAAATAGCCGGCGAATGGCGACGCGGGCCCGTTCTCGAGCACGTCGAGCCACCAGGCGTTGTCCGGGCCGGTCACGCTCATGTGATTGGGCACGATGTCGAGCACGATGCCGATGCCGTGCGTGCGTAGCGCGGCCGCCATGCGCTCGAACCCTGCGCGGCCACCGAGCTCCGGGTTGATCTCGCGGTGCGAGACGACGTCGTAGCCATGCTCGCTCCCCGGGCGCGCGCGCAGCACGGGCGAGCAATACGCGTGGCTCACGCCGAGGCTGCCGAGATACGGCGCGATCCGGGCAGCATCGTCGAACGTAAAGCCCAGGTGCAGCTGCAGCCGGTAGGTCGCAAGCGGGATGCGTGGATTCGCGCCGCGCCGCCGCAGCGCCGTCTTCGCCGGGTGCGGACGCTCGCGCGCGAGCGCGTTCGCGAGCGCACCGAGCCGCGCATCGTGCTCCATTCTCTCGAGCGATTCAGGCAGCTTGCGCCGCCAGTTCGGGTGCTCGACCGTCGTGCCGGGAAGGTTTGCCTGCTCCGCTACGCCGAGCGCATCTTCGAGCTGGACCGCAAGCAGCAGCGCCGGCGAGCGCGCGAGGTAGAGGTGCGCCGCAAGCGCAAGCGCGTCGATGTTCGACGCCGCGTCGATCCCGAGCGCGCGCGCGAGGCGCGCACGATCGGCGTTGCGCTCGTCAAACTGCGCCGCGCGCTGCGCGTCGCCGGGAAAGAGCGAGAGCTTCTCGCGCAATCTCAGGTCCGTCCCGCTCGACCAGCCCGCGAGCGTCGGCAGGTCGTGCGTGCTGACCGTTGCAAGCGCGGCCTGCGGGTACGCCGCCGGGGGGGCGAATTCGCCGGTCTTTTCGCGCTGGAAATAGAGCACTCGATAGGAAAGCACGCCGGCGCGCTCGAGCACCGGCCGCAACCCGTCGGGTAGCGTGCCGAGGTCTTCGCCGATCACCATGCAGCGATTGCGCTCGCTCTCAAGCGCGAGCGTGGCGAGCATCCGGTCGAGGTCGTAGCTCACATATGCGCCTTCGCGCGCGGTCGCGCCGCGTGGAACGCAATACAGGCGCGCAAGCCCCATCACGTGATCGATCCGCACCACGCCGGCGGAGCGCATCGTCTCGCGCAGCGTGCGCGCGAAGAGCTCGTGGCGATTGGCGCGCAACGGCGGCGGCAGGCCCCAGTCCTGCCCGTTGAGGTTGTAGGCATCGGGCGGCGCGCCGATGCTCGCGCCGAGCGCGTAGCGATCCTGGTTGGCCCAGGCTTCGGCGCCGCCGCGATCGACCGACACCGCGAGATCGAGGTACAGGCCGAGCGCGAGGCCGAGCGACTCGCAGCGCGCCGCGGCGCGCTCGAGCTGCTGCGCCGCGTGCCACTGCAGGTATTCGAAGTACTCGACGCGTTCGACCCTCTCGGCACAGAAGCCTGCCACCGCGGCCGACGCCGGATCGCGATATTCCGTGGGCCACGCCGGCCAGCCCCACGCCGCGGGGTCGGCGGCGTAGAAGTGCTCCTGCAACGCTTCATACAGCGCGTGCTTGCGCAGCTGCTCAGCGCCGCGCGCCTGGAACTCGCGGAAATCGCGCGCGCGCTGCGTACGTCGCTGCAGAGAGTTCTCGCGGAAATGCGCATACAGCCGCTCGAGAACCTCGAACTTGGCGCTGGCGACGCCTGCGTAATCGACGAGCGGGGTGTTGCGCAGTGCGCCAAGGCGGTCGCGAAACGCAGCCGACCGCGCGAGCGACCGTGCCGCGTCACACGCGCCGAATTCCTCGATCGCCTCGACATCGATGTACAGCACGTTCAGCGCGAGCCGCGAGGAGGGGCTGTACGGGCTTGCGCGCTCAGGGTCGTGTGGAAAGAGTGCGTGCAGCGGATTGAGCCCGACGAAGCCCGCGCCGCGCGCCGCCCAGTGCTCGATGAGCCGAACCAAGTCGCCGAAGTCGCCGATTCCCCAGTTGCGCTCGGAGCGCAGCGCGTAGAGTTGCACCGCGGGCCCCCAGAGGCGCGCGCCGTTCTTCAGCGCGTCCGGCAGGAAGCAGCGGCCGGGAGAAGCCGCCGCGCCCGGGTCGCTTGCCGCCGGACCGAGCTCGACGAGCAGCGCGCGCAAGGTCGACTCGGGCACTTCGCGCTGCACGCCCCAGACGTCGCGATACGAGGTCGCGATCCCGGCCAGCGCGCACTCGCGCTCGAGCGCGGCACGATCCTCAGTCATTGCGGGGCAGCAGCAGCACGCGGACTCTGCCCGGATCCAGCCACAGCGTCTCGCCTTCGGGCGAGGACGGGAGCATCGTCGTTGCGGCGCCGAAATGCGCGAGCAGCCGCAGCAGTGCGCCGTCGCCCATCGTCCACGTGACGCACAGCACGCCGTCGAGGATCTCCGGATGCCCGCTGCGCGTGCCGGCAAGGCGCGGCACGATGTGCCTGCGCCTCAAGCCGATCAGCTCGCGTACCAGTGCGAGCCGCTCGGCATGCGGAGTGCGCTCACGCTCTTCCCAGCGCAGCTTCGACGCTTCGAACGTCGCAGGTGCGCCCGGGTCGGGAATGCGCTCGCGCGCAGCCGGATCGCCAAATGCCGCGAAGCGCGCGAACTCGGCACGCCGGCCTTCGCGCACCGCCGCTGCGAGCTCGGCGCCGAAATCGCAGAAGAACAGGAACGGCGTCGACGCGGCGTACTCCTCGCCCATGAACAGCATCGGGATCTGCGGTGCAAGCAAAAGGCACGCAAGTGCAGCGCGCTCGCGCGCGGGCTCGGCAAGCGCGTGCAGCCGCTCGCCGAACGCGCGGTTGCCGACCTGGTCGTGCGTCTGCAGAAACGAGACAAATGCCGTCGGCGGCAGGTGGCTGCTCGCTTCACCTCGCGGCGTACCGCCGCGAAAGGCCGACGGCTGGCCCTGGAACACGAACCCTTCGGCGAGCGCACGTCCGAGCTGCGCGAGCGGCGCGTCCTTGTAGTCCGCGTAGTAGCCGTCGGTCTCGCCGGTCGTGACCACGTGCAGCGAATGGTGCACGTCGTCGTTCCATTGCGCGGTCGCGATCCGCGCATCGCCCGACCGGGAGCGCTCGAGCAGGCGCGATTCGTTGCGATCGTTCTCCAACACGAGGTGCACGCGGCGCTCGCGCCCGGGGCCGTCCCGCATCGCTTGCGCGATCTCGGAGACGATGTCCGGCACGGAGCGGTCGCGGATCGCATGCACCGCGTCGAGCCGCAGCCCGTCGAGGTGGTATTCGTTCAGCCAGTAGAGCGCGTTGTGGAGGTAGAAGTCGCGCACGACGCGCGCATCGCTGCCGTCAAAGTGGATTGCCGCACCCCACGGGGTCTCATATCCGGAGTCGAAGAACTGCGGACTGTACGCGTGCAGGTAGTTGCCTTCCGGGCCGAAGTGGTTGTAGACGACATCGAGCAGCACCATCAGGCCGAGCGCGTGCGCCTCGTCGACGAGCGCCTTCAGCTCGTCGGGGCGGCCGTACGACGAGTCCGGCGCGTACAGCAGCACGCCGTCATAGCCCCAGTTGCGCTTGCCCGGAAAATCAGCGACCGGCATCAGCTCCAGCGCAGTGATGCCGAGCGCTGCGAGCTCCGCAAGCCGCGTGCGCGCCGCGGCGAACGTGCCTTGCGGCGTGAGCGTGCCGATGTGCAATTCATAGATCACCGCCTGCTCCCATGGCAGTCCGCGCCAGCCCGCGTCACGCCACGCGTAGGCCGACGGGTCGATCACCTCGCTGGCTGCATGCACGTCGTCGGGGTTGAAGCGCGACGCCGGGTCCGGGACGGCGACACCGCTCTCGAGCACGAGCCGGTAGCGTGCGCCGGCGCCGATTCCGGGCTGGACGAGCTCGTGCCAGCCGTCTCCGGCTGCGCGCAGCGCGAACGTTCCGCGCGTGCCCGGCGCCTCGATGCTGACTTCGACGCGCCGGGCGGCCGGCGCCCACATCCGGAAGCGGGTCGCGCCGTCCGCGCGCACCTCTGCGCCGAACGGCATCGCGTGCACGCGTTTCATCTG
>Ga0070704_100002546_pt1 | contig 10267 bp, 10 predicted proteins | sample KBSK5252metaG_FD_65467 | JGI IMG/M metagenome (GOLD analysis project Ga0070704, IMG submission 65467) | Corn, switchgrass and miscanthus rhizosphere microbial communities from Kellogg Biological Station, Michigan, USA - KBS K5-25-2 metaG | ecosystem: Host-associated > Plants > Roots >... | reverse complement strand
GGGCGAACAGCTGCACCTTCGTGTTCGGCAGCCGCTGGGCCAGCGACACGGTGGTCGGGGCGCCGGGCGGGAGCGGAATGGGGTCGGCCGGCGCCTGCCCGGCTGCGGTGCCGGTGCGGCCGCCCGGCAGGAATGCGTACGGGATGGTCGGAATCATCCACTGCAGCAGCCCGAGCACCGCCACCGTGGCCAGGGCGGTAATGCCGATCGGCCGCCACGGGATCGATCGCGGTCTGGACCGATCCGCGGGTGCCGGCATGGTCTCGGGCGGCGGCGCCGCAAGCTGCTCGTCGGCCTCCCGGAACTGGCGGAGGCAGTTCACCACCGAAGTGATCGCGGCGCGCGGGGGATAATCGGGATCGGCGACGATCTCGTCGACCAGGTCGAGGAAATGGTCCCGAACATCGGGCTGGGACCACACCGGCAAGATGACGTCCTGGAAGGCCTCGGTGACCGCCATCGCCAGGCTGAACGCCGCGCCGGCGAGGTAACCGCGGTAGGCGACGGTGCCAAGCGGCGGCCCCGGGTCGGGCATCCGCCCCGGAAAGACGGCGCCGGCGTCCTGGATCAGCATCACCGCGGCACACCCACCCAGCTGATAGCCGAACTTGTCCACCGGGTGGGTCCGGGCCTTGGCCTGCAGGTAGGCGGCATCCATCGCCTCGGCCAGGGCCTGCCCGTTCACCATGGCGTCGTACTGGCCCGGCGCCGCCGCGCCGCGCAACGCGTTGGTCGCCACCAGCAGCAGCAGGCTGCGCTGCAGCGCGTCATACGTGTCGCCCCCGGCGTCATGCCCACTCGTGGACCCCACGGCGCCATCGTAAGGGCCAAACGTGGGACCCCCGACCTGAGCGCCGGCACGCCATCGGCCGGGCGAGCCGGGCCGCCCGCCCGCGGTGTAATGATGTAGTTACGTCTTACGATAAGACGACGGAGAGTGGTACCCGCAGGACCGATAGGCAGGAGCGCGAGCGACGATGAGCACGGGCGGAGTCCGACGCCGGCGCACAGCCGCCGGGCTGCTGCTCGGCATCGCCGTGGCCGGCCTGGCCTGCTCGCCGGTGGCGTCGGCCTCGCCCGGCCAAATCGTCGACATGGCCGAGCAGTGCCGCGAGCAGTACCCCCGCGATGCCCAGTTCCTGCCCGCGGAGGCCTATCTGGTGGCACCCCGCGACGCCTTCTCCTGGCGGTGCAAGCGCGTGTCCATCTCGCCAAAAGGTGGAATCGTCGGCGATCTGGCGGTTGACCCCAACGCCTACTGCAGCCGCATCAACGCCGGACCTGCCGTCATCAGCATCACCCACCCACCCAACTGGGAATGCACCGGCTAAGCCCCGCGCATCGTTCGGCGCGAGTACACGCTCGGGGCCTCCGGCATCGTTCCTCGGGGAACTTGAGGCCCACCCCGTTGGCCATGCGGAGTGAAACTGCCGGTCGACAAGATGATCATCACTGACAGCTCGGTCCACCACGCCGACCGGCATTACTAGCCCGGGGCTGACGCGGACAATAGTTAGGTCTGTGTGAACGAAGGCGTGACTGCCGATCACCTATGCGACCCGGCGACGCGGTGCGGGGTTGCTTCCGCGCCCAATGACCCGAAGTTCACCCGCCGTTTGTGCCCGATTCGCCCCCGCGGTGCGGCCGTTCGGGCGGGCATGGGCCACGATCCAATGGTGCCCATGAAGCCTCTGACGCCCGCAGGAGAGATCCCAGACACCGGCGTTCCGCCGGAAATCGCCGTCGGCATGACCATCGCCGAACAGTACGAGTGGCATCAGGCCTATCTGCGCCGCCACCGGGTGTCACGGCGCACCTTCCTGCGAGGCTCGGCAGCGGCGGCGGCGGTCGCCGCACTGGGCGTCTCACCGTTCGGTCACCGCGCGTACGCCGAGGACGCCCCGTTGGCCGTGGCCAACCGCCGTGTCGGGTACGGCGCCGACGCCGCCAGCCAATTGCGCTTCGCCGCGCAGTTATCACGAAATCCCGGCCGCACCAAGGTTTTTCTCGACCATGGCCCCACCCCTGCGCTGGGGGCGAGCGCCGAGGCCGAAGTCCGAAATCTGGTCACCCAGGTCCCGGCCAGCGGCGGCGGTGTGCTGGCGGCCGAGCAGTTCTACGTCCACGTTCCCCTCGACGACCTGCCCGCCAGGATGCCGCACTTCTACCGCTGGCGCACCGACGACGGCTTCACCGGCGACATCCTGCCCGCCACGACCGCGATGGCCAACGCGCGAAATACGTTGAGCCCGTTCCGGTTCACCATGATGGGCGACCAGGGCACCGACGAGACCCCGTTGCTGCCGCCCGGCGTTGCCCCCGGCATCTACGACGACCGCTATTACAAGGCCGACAACGATCCTGCGCCCGCGCACACCGCCAACGTGCTCAACCAAATCATCGCGTCGCGGCCCGACTTCCACGTGCTGGCCGGCGACATCGCCTACGCCGACCCGTCCGGACTGGGCAAGCCGGCAACCTTCATGGCGTCGGCTTCCGATCCCCCGGCCGGCTTCGACAAGTTCAACCCCTTCGTGTGGGACGTGTACCTCGGCTCCATCGAAGCCAGCGCCTCGACGACACCGTGGATGTTCGCCACCGGCAACCACGACATGGAGGCCGCCTACCCGACACACGGCTACGGCGGCCATCTGGCCCGGCTGGACTTTCCCCGCAACGGGCCCACCGCCTGCCCGTCCGTGTACTCCTTCGTCTACGGCAATGTCGCCGTGCTGTCCCTGGACGCCAACGACGTCAGCTACGAGATCAAGACAAACACCGGCTACTCGGGCGGTGCGCAGAACACCTGGGTGGCAAGGACACTGGCGGCACACCGCGCCAACCCCGACATCGACTTCATCGTGTGTTTCTTCCACCACTGCGCCTACTCCACCACCGCGGCGCACGCCAGCGACGGCGGCGTGCGGGCGGCCTGGTGCGACTTGTTCGACAGCCACCAGGTCGACCTAGTGCTCCAAGGGCATAACCACGTGTTCGAACGCACGGATCCCATCCGAGCCAACAGGCCGACCACGGCCGCCGCCGACAACGCGGTCGTCTACCCCGAGACCGACGGCACCGTGTACTACACCGTGGGCTGCGCAGGACGGCCGCGCTACACCTTCCAGCCCGGCGAGGGCGAAAGCTACCGCGGCAACGAACTCGCCGATACCTTCGTGCCCAACAGCTACGTCTGGACCGCACGGGGCGACAAGCACGAGGAGGCGGTCGGCTGGTCGCGGGTGCGGTTCGCCAACTACGCCTTCATTCGTGTCGATGTCCGCCCCGGGACCTTGATGAGCGAAATGGATGTGGTGGCCGTCGATGAATACGGTCGGGAATTCGACAAACTCACCTATCGCCGCCCGGTGCGCGCCTGAGGCTCAAAGCGGGATCCTCCGACGGCTACAGCGCCACCACGCGATTGGCCGTCGCAGCAGCGTGCTCTGAGCAGAACCGACCCACAGCGCCCGCGAATGCGAGCGGTGCACCGTCGCTGGCAGTCATCCCGGTCCCCGATCACACAGTCGGAAGCCCGATGCGCGGACGGCGATTCAGTTTGGCACACTGTGCGAATGGCACAGATAACGCTGCGTGGAAACCCTATTCATACGACCGGGGAGTTGCCCGCAGTCGGATCACCTGCTCCTCCGTTCACCCTGACGGGCACTGATCTTGCGGCCGTGACCAGTGCGGAGTTTGGCGGAAACCCCGTATTGCTCAACATCTTTCCGTCTGTGGACACACCCGTATGCGCGACGAGCATCCGCACGTTCAATGAGCGTGCCGCGGCAAGCGGTCTGTCCGTGCTATGCGTGTCGAAGGATCTGCCATTCGCACAGAAGCGCTTCTGTGGCGCCGAGGGCATCGACAATGTCATGACGGCGTCCGCGTTTCGTGACAGCTTCGGCGAGGACTACGGCGTCCTTATCGCAGACGGTCCGATGGCCGGGCTCCTCGCGAGGGCCATCGTGGTGATCGGCGCAGACGGCAACGTTACGTATACGGAATTGGTGCCGGAAATCGCCGTCGAGCCCGACTATGACGCGGGACTATCGGCGCTGAGCACCTCGGGCTAGCTCATATGGCTGACAAGCGGCGATGTCGGAGCCGGCCGGTGGCCCAGGCGTCATAACCCTCGGACGGCAGATTGGCGATGACGGCGTCAGCGCCGCTCGCGCCGGCCAGTGGCGCAGCCGCGACAGCCGCCGTGGCGCCCCCAACCAGCAACACCGCCGCCACGCCCACTGCCTTAAGTGACGTGACTCGATGATGCGCCTCGGCAAGTGAATACCGAAGCGAGGACCCGCGCCGACACCTCGGTAGAGCGTGGCCGTTTCCTCCTCAGCCGGGCTGGGTACGCCACCGGTAGCCGGCAATCGCAGGCTCTGCGAGCAGCGTCAACGCCAAATACTCAGTCCCACAACAGATGTGCAATCCAAGTTCGAAGCGCAGAAAGGAGTGCGTCGCTGTGCGCAAATGGGCTATCTCAACCGTCTCGTCAGCCGTCCTCATGACCGCGACCGCGATGACGGACTGCAGTGTCCTGTCGTCACCGCACCGCCCGGAGGGCACGCAACCGCACACCACCGGCGCAGCAACATCGAAGACCTCGGCGGCTAGCGACTACTCCGGCTTGCTGATCAAGCCCAATGCCATCGGCGGACTCGACGAGACCGATACCGCGCAGCCGCCGACGTTGAACCCGCACGGTGTGCCCGGTGCGTCGGTCGTGTTCGTTAACAAGGCCAACACCCGCGCTGTCGGCAACACCATCTTCGTCCTCCCCGATCCGGACGCTGCGACAGCGGCGTTGAACGGAGCCAAGAAGGCGCTCGGAACGGTCATCGAAGGCGCAGTCGCGCAGCCGGCGCCGGTAGGCGCCAACGGCACCACGGCTGGTGGCCCCTCCCCGGACGGGTCCAAAGCGGTGACTGTAGGTGATGTTCACCGAAGGCGGGACTTTCGTCACGCTCAAGTTCGACGCTGCGATGACCGATGCGGTCGCGCCGCCACTGGCGAGCCAGGTCGCCCAGCGACAAGACGCGCTGATCAAGACAGCCCGCATCTGAACCTGTTCGGCCCGCGGTTAACCAGCGCCGACGCGGGGTATCAGCAGCGCAGAGGCGGTGTCGCCGCCGATGGCGTCATGGTGCGCTGGCTGGATCGCGTCGGACAAGCAGTGCAAACTGGGCGGTCCCTCGAAACGTCCGGCCCGACCCCGTGCGGTCCCGGTTGCGAAGCCTGGTGCTGCTGCTGGCACTCGGCAGCGCAGCCATCGCGGCCACCGTTTTGTCCGGCGTTGCGAATACCGCCGACTCGTTCGGGTTCATCAGCACCGCAGCCGTCATGACGGCGTCGGTCGCGATCAACACCGTTTTCGCGCTCGTACTGGGGATGCTGGCGTTTTTGTACCTGATCGCTGCGAGCCTGGTGCTGTGCGTGGAGATCAACGTCGTGCGCGTCGATAGGCTGCACCCGCGAGCGCTCCTGAGCCCGTTCACCGACAACGTCGAGCTCACCGACGGCGACCGAAAAACCTACACCGGGCGGGCAAAGGCCGAGCGCGCCAAGGGTTTTCAGCGTGTCGAGGTGTCATTTGATCAGCGTGAAAGCCAGCAGCGGCGCGCCGCGGACACACCCCGACCGACAACAGCCCACGGGTAAATTGCGTCCGACAAACCTGGCAGACTCGCGATCCGACGCCCTGGTGGACGCCACGCGACAGCCAGCGTGCGTAGTGTCCTGTGGCAAGCCAATGTGAACGTGGTGAGCGTCATCTTCGAGCGAGCTCAACGCCGCAGTTGACGCGACCACATCGTCGCGTGCCCGGCGGACAACTCTGACAAGCCGACGTGAAGAAAAAATCCGAAAAGACACTCGGAATATCCGAAAAACGAAGCGCTGCAATCATTCCATTTACTGAGACTTTCCTGAGACTGGGCTCGCCGCAGCGCATCGGTAGTACCCTCAATATTGGTTGAGCTTACAGCCGGTTACGGCACACCACTGGAATGCCGTTGTTCCGGCCTTCAGACTGCAGGGCCATTCGAGATCCTTCATGGGTGCATCGAGAAGGAGTTCACCATGTCTGATGCCCGCACCGTCTGGTTGAATCGCCCAGATTCTGCATCGTCCGTCGAAACACAACGATGCGGCCGCGCCGCTTGCGAAGTCCGCCAACTTACCGCCGCATGCCTGTGCGTGACCGTCGTCGGCGAGGTCGACGCGACCAATCGCCAGGCTTTCGGTCGTTTCGTAGAGCGCCACACCCGCGTCTCAAAACAACTCGTGCTGGATCTGAGCAAGGTCGACTTTTTCGGCAGCCAGGGCTTCACTGCTCTGTATTACGTCGGCGTGCAGTGTGCGCGACGAGACGTCGACTGGATGATTGTCGGCAACCGAATTGTGCGGCGAATTGTCCGCATCTGCGATACCGACGACGAGCTGCCAGTTGTCGACAACCTGGATGCTGCGCAACGCAGGCTCGATCACCTGATCAAGGACCGCAGACCAACAGCACCAAAATCGGCCGCGAGCACGGCGGGCCGCCGCGGACGCCCTAGCGGGGTATCGTCGCCGAAGGTTTCCACCTCGGGCGCTGGCTTTGTCGTCGACGCAATGAGCAGTGTCCCCCTATCCGTCCCGGCGCCGCGCCGTTGACCCCAATGCCATTGTCTCCCAACAACTGAGCTAAACCGGCCGACCGATTGGCATGAGCAGCCTCAGAGGCGGCGCACGCCCGAGACGGTCTCGTCGAGCAATGACGCCTCAGACCGGAGACCGAGGCGGGTAAACCGTGATGAGTAGGTCCTCGAATGCGAAAAGATGACGTGATGGGTGACGGTCGAACAAGGGTGTTGATCATCGGGGGCGGATTCGGAGGGTTGTTCTGCGCGCGCAGGCTCGGGCGTGTCGATGTCGAGGTCACGCTGCTTGATCGCGCTGCGTGCCACGTGTTCCAGCCGCTGCTCTACCAGTGCGCCACCGGGACGCTGAGCATTGGGCAGATCAGCCATTCACTGCGCGAGGAGCTCGCGCGGCACCGCAACGTCACCACCCTGCTCGGCGAAGCGGTCGACCTTGACGCCGATGCGCGCCAGGTCACCGCCCGCCGCCCCGACGAGTCCACGTTCACGCTTGACTACGACATGCTGATAGTCGCCGTCGGAATGCGGCAGTCGTATTTCGGTCACGAGGAATTCGCGCAGTGGGCGCCGGGGATGAAGACTCTCGACGACGCACTGAGTGTGCGCCGCAGGCTGTTCGGCGCATTCGAGATGGCCGAAACTCTGCCCCCAGGACCTGAGCGCGACGCATGGCTGACCTTCGCGATAGCCGGTGGCGGACCCACCGGTGTCGAGCTCGCCGGGCAGATCCGGGAAATGGCTACTCGAGCCCTGGCCAATGAGTTCCACAGCATCGAGCCCCAAGACGCGCGTGTACTGCTCTTCGACGGGGGAAGCTGCGTTCTGGGCAGCTTCGCGCCAGCCCTCACCGACAAAGCCACCAAGATCCTGCAGAATCTGGGCGTCGAACTGCACATGGGTGTGCACGTCACCGACGTGCGACACGACGGTGTGACCGTCACACCGAAGGCGGGCGGCCCGCCCGAGGAGTTCGCGGCCAGAACCGTCCTGTGGACGGCGGGCGTGGAGGCTGTGCCATTCGCGCGGCGTATCGCAAAGGTGCTCGAGGCCGAGTCCGACCATGCCGGACGCATCGCAGTGGCAGCCGACCTGTCCATGCCCGGGCACCCGGAGATCTTCGTCATCGGTGACCTCGTCGGCCGTGACAACCTGCCGGGCGTGGCTGAGAACGCTATGCAGGGTGGAATCCATGTTGCCGCCTGCGTTCGTCACGATCTCGCCGGTAAGGCTCGTCCCCACTACCGTTACCGCGATGTCGGCTCTGCGGCCTACATCAGCCGTGGACACGCCCTGCTGCAAGCCGGCCCGGTCAAGCTCTCCGGGTTCATCGGCTGGCTGGGCTGGGGACTTATCCACATCGCATTTCTCACTGGCGTAGAGAACCGCATCAGCACCGTCGCCACATGGCTGGCCACGATCGCGCGCGCCCGCCGCATCGACCGGACGTTCATCCTTGGTAGCACGACTTCACCCGAGCACCCCTACACCTGGTTGAAGTTCATGCACCCCAACATGATTGACCCGACGCATCATTCCGGCGAGGCGACGACTTAGGCACTTATGGTGTTCAAGGGCCGCCGCGCCAATGCTCGATGCGATGATGATCAGGGGTGAAACCATGCTTCACACCCCATAACACCGCCTGGGTCCGACTGCCGACTCCGATCTTGCGATAGATCGTACGGATGTAGGACTTCACAGTGTTGGGGCTGAGATATGTCAGCTTCGCGACCTCGGCATTGCTCTTGCCCTGGGTAATGAGCGCCAGGATCTCCGACTCACGATCGCTGAGCCCTTCGCCGCGGCCGGGCCAGTCGAGCCCGACGGCGCTGCGCGCCCGCGGCGGGACATCGCTGATCACCGTCTCCCCGGCATGCACCGCCTCCAGCGCGGCGACCAACTCTCGTGCCGGCAGCGTCTTCGATAAGTAGCCGTGTGCCCCGTGCTGCTGCGCGCTGGCGATGAGGTCTGGGTGAAAGTTCCAGGTATAGACCACCACGCGGCGTGCGCGCGGATTAGCCACCAGATGGGCAATCTCTTCGTGGTCGGATTCTGGTTGGGCGAACGAGTCGTACAGGACAATGTCGACTGCGTCATCGACGGGCATCGTGGAGTCGAGTTCGGCGACGATCACCCGGTCGCGGTACCGGTCGAACATGTTGGCCACACCCATTACGACCACGTCGTAGTCGTCGACGAGCGCCACTGTGATCGGACGGCTCGAGGGCGAGGGCATGCCGGGGAGATTACCTCCCTAAGGGTGTATTTCAACCCCCCTTAAGGGTGGTCGACTGAAGCAGCGTCGAGCAACGGCCCGACCGATCCGATCTCCAACTACAGAAAGGCTCACGATGATCGTTCTCGGAATTATCCTGCTCATCGCGGGATTACTGCTCAAGATTTCGATTCTGTGGACCATCGGAATCATCCTGCTCGTCATTGGCGCGATTCTGGCGATCCTGGGATCAACGGGACGCGCTGTCGGCGGCCGTCGGCACTACTTCTAACCGTCAACCACTGTCCTGCCTAGGCTCCTCGCGCGCACAAATTGACGTTTGCAGACCGCGCATTAGGTATTCCCCCGCACGCACGAAAGGACTATGAAATGCCTCTTTGGGGATGGATTTTGATCGCGGCAGGGGTCGTGGTCGTCATCGGGTTGATCGTCGCCGCAGTCGCGGCGACCCGTCGCAAAAGAACAGCGCGACTGCAAGAGCGGTTTGGTCCCGAGTACGAGCACACCGTACTCGAGGCCGGCGAGCACAAGACGGCGGAAAAGGAGCTGGCCGCCCGTCAGCGAAGGCGAGACAAGCTCGACATTGTGCCGTTGACGCCCGAGGCGTTAGCGAAGTACGCCAACCGCTGGCAGATGGTGCAGACCGCATTCGTCGACAATCCGTCGAGCGCAGTGGGCGACGCGGACCGGCTCGTGACCGAGGCCATGCGCGAGCGGGGCTACCCAGTCGACGATTTCGACCAGCAGGCGGCCGACATCTCGGTGGACCACCCGACGGTTGTTGAGAACTACCGAGCCGCTCACAGCATTCATCTGTCGCAGCAGAACGGCGATGTCGGCACCGAGGCGCAGCGTCAGGCGTTCGTTCATTACCGCGCGCTCTTCGAGAAGTTGCTCGAGACACAGAAGGACAAAGACACGTCACAGGAGGCAAGCGCATGACAACCCACGACCAAAATATCGAGGCCACCCCTTCGCCGGAGAAGGTCGGGCCCGCTACAGCGAGGACCGAACATCGGACCGAGCACGCAGCGTCGTCCGCGGTAGCCGCGGAGCCCTCGACCGCGCAGACCGAATCGACCTTCTCGGCGGGTGAACCTTCGGCCGTGGCGACCGACGCGGTGACAAACCAAACCCCACCACCGGCCGCGCATTCCGAACCCTCAACTCCTCCGTCCGAATCGGCGATCGCGGATACCGACGCGCCGGCTGGGATGACGGAAACTAGGACGGCACAGACCGAATCAACAACTGAGAGATCGCTGTTCGCCGACGATGAGCTCGCCGGTCTTCGTGCGCGCTGGGACAACGTGCAGGCGGGATTCGTCGACGATCCCAAAGAATGCGTCCACAAAGCGGACGGCCTGGTGTCGGATGTGGT
>Ga0070704_100002544_pt1 | contig 10267 bp, 7 predicted proteins | sample KBSK5252metaG_FD_65467 | JGI IMG/M metagenome (GOLD analysis project Ga0070704, IMG submission 65467) | Corn, switchgrass and miscanthus rhizosphere microbial communities from Kellogg Biological Station, Michigan, USA - KBS K5-25-2 metaG | ecosystem: Host-associated > Plants > Roots >... | reverse complement strand
GCAACGTGCTCGGCGCGCCGGGTGCCATGAGCGGGTGGGACTACGAAAACGGCAGACTCGGAGATGGCGCGGCGATCTGGAAATTCGGTTGGGACGATTGGTCCCCGTACCCCGTCGATCCCGTCGTCACGCAAACCGCGATCCGCGACGGCAACTTCGACTACGTGACTAATCAGGTTCACTGGCACGGCCTCGGCGGGTCGGGTGCGTCGAACGGCTTGGTTCCGCCAGCCAACAGCCTGCTGCCGAGCTCCATGTACTTGTCGGGCAAGCCGGCCTTCTTCGGCACGATGGTCTGGCCCTGGGTCGAGCCGTTGGGCACAACGAGGCTCTACACGCTTCCGGCCAAAGCGCGGTACGAAGCCGGCACGCCGTTCGCGCCGCCGCCGGGCGGAGTGGCGCCGAATGCGCCGACGGCCCTGACGGCATTGCCATAGAGGCATCGTCGGGCGCAGCGCTCGCGTCGTAGCAGTGGGGCGAATCGGGAAGTGGGTACGCCGGCGGTCACGTTCGAGAACCAGTGACTGTCCGAGGCGTTTCTTTTCAGGACGAAGACTAGAGTCAGGGGCGACGACATGAAATTGGGCAAGCTGGTTCTGTCATTTCTCGGCGTTTCGTTGCTGTGCTCGACGCACGCGTCGGCGCAGATCGATCAGTCGACTCTTCCCGACATCTATCGGACTCCTTGGGATCCGGGCATTCCCGGAGGCATCCCGGCCGACAACGACCCGGTGCGCCCCGCGACGATATGGCTGCCGGCCGGCAATCCTTACAACGGCTACTCCGTGAACCCCGCGTTGACGGGCACCGCGAACGCGGCGGCCTTCTCGTCGGCGTTTCAGGCGGCCATCAACTCGGCAGGCGCCGCGGCGACGCCGACGAGCCGCAAGATCGTGTTCCTGAAGGCGGGTACCTACTACGTCAACCCGCAAGTCAATTCCGGTGGCCAGGTCGGCATCGTCGTCAAGGTCGACAACGTGACGATCCGCGGCGAAGGCGCCCAGACGACGCGCATCGCGGCCAACGGAACGATCAACGACTACGGCACCCTCATCCTGTTCGGGCATCGCACCGGATCGGGTGACAGCAGCTTCGTCGTTCAAAACGTGATGGCCGACGCCTTGAAGGGATCGCGCACGATCCAGGTCGCGAGCGCGAGCTCGTATGTCGTCGGCGACGTGATCACGATCGACATCTTGGACGGCGCGCCTCAGGTCAGCGGCAACGCCACGATCAACGGCGGCTACATCTTCTTTTTCGACGGCGTCTACTTCAAACGCCAGCCGGGCTACTCGTGGAACGGCCCGAGCACGGGCGCGCCTTCGATCAACGTTTCCGATTTCGGCGGCGCGAATTCGGCCGCCCAGGCGGCGGTGCCGCTTTGGCGCTCGACGATGCAACAGACCGAAATCGTCGCCATCAACGGCAACACGCTGACGATCAAGGATCCGCTCTACATCGACTTCCCGCTCTCGAGAAGCCCGCAGGTCTGGCGGACGATTCCTCTGAACACGGCGTCCGTGCCCGTCGGCAACCGCTGGAGCGGCATCGAGAACATCGCGGTCGCCGGCGGCAACAACATGTGGGGCTTCCCCGGCGGCACGATCGCCATGAGCTACATGGCGTACTCGTGGGTCAAGGGCGTCGAAGCCGACGGCGAGAGATGGAACCCGTTCAATCCGGAGCATCCCGGCAAGTACGGATACAACATCGGGCTCGCACGCTGCTATCGCTGCGTCGTCCGCGAGTCCTATGTGCACGGCTCGACGGACCAAAATCCCGGCGGCCAAGCGTACGGCATCGTCGTCGGCGTGGGCTCGTCGAACACCCTCGTCGAGAACAACATCACGGTCAAGAACAACAAGCCGCTGACGCTGAACTCGACGGGCGGCGGCAACGTCATCGCCTACAACTACGTCGACGAAGCCGTGCTGTGGAACAGCCCGGGCTGGCAGGAGAGCGCGATCGACGACTCGCACGCGAACTTCACTCACCACGATCTGATCGAGGGAAACTGGACGCCGAACCTCGGCGGCGACACGACGCACGGCAACTCCGGCTGGCATACGCATTTCCGCAACTACGCGAACGGCGTGAACTCCTCGGGCGGCATGAGCGGCAACCTGCGCGCCGTGGGCATGGACGGGTGGACGCATTTCCACGCGTACGTCGGCAACGTATTGAACGGCGGCAACGTCTACCAGACGACTCCGTCGTCTCAGGGCGGACGGCCGATCTACCAGCTCGGCAACCTCTCCGGCAACTGCGGCTGCTGGGACAACGGCTATTCGGCGTCGCACATTCATCGCGACGGCAACTGGGACAACGTGACGAACGGCGTCGTATGGTCGAACGGCGCTCACTCGATGCCGCCCTCGTTCTATCTGACCGGCAAGCCGAGCTTCTTCGGCAACTACGTGTGGCCATGGGTCGAGCCGACTGCGTCGAGCGCCGCGGGCCGAGTCGGGACGCTGCCGGCCAAAGCCCGTTACGACGCCGGCACGCCGTTCGCGCCTGCGCCCGGGGGGCCGACGCCGTCGCCGCCTTCGAACTTGACCGTCCAGTGAGCGAGCGCTCGATCCCTTCAGGCTAGAGTCGCCGCCATGCCGGATGGCGCAACGGCGACGCGCCGCGAGGCGGCGGCCCGCGCGGGATAGCGGCTCGGCAGGCTCTGCCAGACGACGACCGTGTCGCGCACGTCGGGCCCGAAGCCCAACTCTTCAGCGGCATACGGCAGCACAGCGGCGGACCACCGAGTGAAGTGCGACGATCGGTCGAGCAACTCGGCATGCACCGGGTTGTAGTAGACGAAGAACGCGTGCTGCGAGCCGTCTCGAAGTTGGCCCTCGATGCTCTCGACGAGCCTCGTCACGAGCTCGCCGCCGAACGCGTGATACATGAAGTAGACGACTCGCTGACCGTGCGCCGTGGGCTTCGTCGCGTCGCCGACCTGGATCTCGATCCGCGGCCTGTCCGGAAAACGCGCGGCAAGGATCGCCGCGTTGCTCCGGGCGACCCCGGCAAGCTCGGACGCGATCTCGATGCCGACGACTCTCGCGAACGACAGCTCCGACGCCACTGCGAGCGGGCGTCCTTTGCCGCAGCCGATGTCGACGAACGCGTACTGCTCGCGGTCGGGGAGCTGCGAAAGCCCCGCGCGCACGATGCTCGGCTGCGATCCGCCGTAACAAGTAATTTGCGACGCCATCGCCGCGTCGTCGGGCGCGCACTCGGCCGGAGCGAGGTAGCCGCTCGTGTCGAGGCCATGGGCAACATCGAACGGGTGCCGCCGCTCCCAGCCGTTGTAGATTCGGCGTACGAATCTGACGCGCTCGAGGACTCGCTTGACGGGGGGAGCCCAGAGCGCCTCGTAGATTTTCAGGCGCACTCGCAGATTGGGACGGTCAGAACATGCCGGCGCCGACGACAAACGGCGCGGCGCGAGCGATGGCACTTTCCCCGACCGCCTGCGCGCCGCGCGCGCGGAATACCATGCCCATGATTCGCTTGCGCACGTCGTACGTCAGCATCGTGGTCTCGAGGACCTGGTACGCGGCGTAGGCGAAGCGGCCGAGGGGGCGCGACGACACGGTGACGCCGTCGCACTCCATCGATTCGCGCGGTGCCCAACGCGTCTTCGAGACGTCATTCCCGGTCGACAGGTTGATCGCCCCGATACCTTCGCGGAACGAGTGTTGGATGACCTCGGACAGCAGCGTCGTCATCACGCTGTACTTGCCGAAGTCGCGCTCGTATCCCGAGAAATAGAGGTACAGCGTACCGCCCATCACGAACCCGACGCGCGTCGCGACGACCGCGCCGCTCACACGCAGACGAAATACCCGCGCCTGTCCGCGTTGGCCCAAGCGGTCGCACACGTCGAGCAGGAACGCGCGCGTATCGGCCGTGGCAAAGGTGTCCGGATGCCGGATCGACCCGCGCGAGGACGCGCGCTGCGCGTGCAGCTGAAAGAAGTCGTGTAGCGCAACTTTCATTTCCTCGCGATCGGCTACGACCTCGAGCGAGTAGTCGAGCCCGTCGCGCTTCAGCGAGTTGTAGCACTTGCGGAGCGATTCCTTCACGTTGCGCCGCAAGCCCGACTTGAATGTCGTCCAGTCTCCATCGAGGTGCAGCGTGTAATAGGGCGTGTAACGGTTCCACGTCACGTCGCCTTTCAGCGTGTCGGCGGCCGCGCTATCGGCCGGAATGCCGTTCCAGATCATCCAATCCCATTCGGACTCGTCCCGCGTGACGGCCGCCTTGAGCGCGTGCATGCACGCCCGCTCGTATCCCGGTGCCCAGAGGCCGCCGCGCAGCTCGGTGACGTTCGGGTCGGCCCCGATGAACTGTAGGCAGCGGGTACGGATGAAACCGCGACCGGGGCGCTCGGTGATCATCAGCGGCGCGACGCCGACGAGCTTCCCGTCGCCGGTCCGGAGCGTGCGCAGAGCCAGGTGATCCCGGATCGCAGAGCAGTCGCGCCGCAGGTGCTTCCACCAGGCGAGCGCCCACGCCGCGGTGCGAAACGGCAGTGTGTTACGCGCCTCGTGCTCGAGCGCGATCCACTCCGGCTCGAGGGTCGCGAGACCGTCCTCGTCGCGGATCGTCTCGACGACGAGTGAGGCAGAGGAAAAGGGTATCTCCGAAATCCGCGGGTTACGTGCGATCGTTGCGGTGGGATGTGATGCTAGGCTCTCCTCGGTCGTCGAGGCGTAGTCTGACCCATACTCGTCTGCCGGTTGCATCGAGGTGCCGAGGAAGTGCTCTACTTGAGGTGCGGAAGCGGACTGCCGGATGAGCACAGTCGTAGCGGAGCGTGTCACGGATTCTCGTGCAGCACAATCGTGCTCTTCATCGGTCATGGCGGCGATCGCTGCATGTCGATCGTGTCCGTTACGTGCCCGAAGGCGGACTTCTGGTGTCATGCAACGTTACCCGCGAGTAAGTTTTCGATTGCTGGTTTCAATTTTTGTAATCGGTAACTAATTTTTCCGACCCGACGGGTGTCGTGCGGCGCGAAGACCGCTGGCCAACGGCGTTTTTCCGAGTACGTGTGTTCACCCCGCGTATCTATTTGCAAGATCCGTGCGAGAGCCGAACGAATGACGAGCGGGGTCGGGCGCGCGCCGCTCCGCGAGTGCGTCGGGTACTTATGTCAACTGGGGCGCGTGCGGCCGACGCGGCGAGAGACGGTGCCGGTGACCGGCGCGGCTAGAGCTTCAGATGCCAACCTCGGCGATCCATGAGCCAGATCGCAACGAAGACGATGGCGAGCACGAGCGCAGCGAACAGCAGCGAGGCCGTCGCCGGGCTCGCGATCTCTGCGAGCAGATCGTCGTGTAGCGACCATCCGCGCACGTGAACGCGCGGCATGTTTACGACGATACGGGAGAGCAAATACGCGGCGATTGCGTTCTGTCCGAGGATCTCGAGCGAGCGGAGCCAGTACCGGCGGCCGCCGTCGCCGTCGGCGACCCATAGGGCGGCGGCCAGGCCCGTCGCGGCAAAGCCAGCCATCAAAACCGCGTAGGGCGGGGTCCAGAGCTGCTTGTTGATCGGCACCCACGCGGCGAACAGGGCGCCCGCGGCAATCAACGCCACCCCGCCGGCCGCGAGCCAGAACGCCTGCACCTCGCGGCGCCGGCCGCTCGACCGCAGGAACTGTCCCGCCAGCGCGCCGAGCAGCACCGAGGTCGTCGCGGGCAGAACGGTGCCCAGTCCATCGGGATCGAAGGCCGTGCTGTTCCATCTGAAGCCGTCGAGCACGATCTCGTCGAGGTAACCAGGGAAATTGCAGGCCGCGGCCAACGATCCCGCGCCGCATCCCGGCACCGGAAAGAGAAAAAGCAGGCCCAGATACAGCAGGTTGAGGCCGACGATGGCGGCGACGACGCCGCGCAGTCCCAGCCCTATATAAATGAGGAAGGTGAAGAGATAGCAAACCGCGATCTTTTGCAGGACCCCCGACAGCTGCAGGTGGTCTTGGACCCCGATGAACGGGAACCCGGCCGACGGCACGCGCAAGTAGTCGATGACGACGCCGCACGCAAACAGCAGTAACGCCCTTCGTGCGGCGTGGGCGACGAGGCGGGCGGGCGCGTCGCCGCGTGCGATGCGCGCCGCAGTCGACAGCGTCAGAGACACTCCGACGATGAAGAGAAAACAGGGAAAGATCGTGTCCGCGAAGGTCCAGCCATGCCACGCGGCGTGCGCGAAGGGCCGGTAGCTCGCCTCGTGCGAGTATTGCCCGTTGACGAGGATCATCGCGGCAATCGTTGCGCCGCGAAACACGTCGATGGACTTTAGTCGCGACGTCGATGCGGAGACCGTACCGGAGGCTGACGAGTTCGCTGCCCCGGGGCCGGCACCGGTCGCGTCAGACGACATTCGTGGCGCCGACGCGCGGCGTCGAGGCCGGCGCCGCCTTCGCTTCGAAGAATCGCTTGAGAGCCAGGAACCGCTTCTCGTACAGCTCGTAGCTTAAGAACGCGATCGCGACCGACAGCGACACGCCGATCGCGGCCTTGGCGCCGATCGCGAGCCAGTGGTTGCCGAGCACGTTGTCGAGGCGCGCCTCGACTCCGGTCTCGGCGAAATACCAGGTGAGCAGGGCGTGGTAGACGTAGAGGCCGTAGCTGTACTTGCCGAAGAACCGCAGCACTCCAAACCGGAACACGCGCGAGACGAGCTCCGTGCTTGGGCGCAAGCTCAGCAGCGTCAGGGCGCCGAAGAAGAATGCGTAGAGCGTGTTACGAACCTGATGCAGCACGGACAACCCGACGTGGGTCAGCGCGCCGAACAGGGATACGGCGAAGATCGCCGCGCCGAGGGCGAGCGCCGCTTTGCCGCAAAGCCGGAGCAATAGGTTCGGCCCGCCCTGGCGCTGCGCGACGATGGCCAGGAGCCCTCCCACGCAGAGCGTGTCGATACGGCAGGGCGTGAGCACCGAGATCGAGATCTCGCTGACACCGGCGAGCGCCAGGCCGATGCGCAGCGCCAGGCCGGCCGCGATCACGCCGATACAGACGCGCTCCAGCAGGTCCCGGGGCAGCATGAAGACCACGAGCGGCCACAGCAGGTAGAAGTGCTCCTCGATGGCCAGCGACCAGAAGTGCGTCACGTAGGTCAGCGAGCTCCACGACGCCGTGTACGCGACATAGAAGTTGGCGGTGTACGTCCACAGCCAGCCCTGGTGCTCGCGCGCTTGCTCGAACAGCGGTGAGAGCGATGCGAAGAGCGGCAGCACGAGGAACAGCACCGCGAGCACGCCGTAGTACAGAGGGAAGATGCGCAAGGTGCGGCGCGCGTAGAAGTTGCGGAAGTAGTGGGGCTTGCTCTTCGATTCGAGCAGGATCCCCGTGATGAGGAACCCTGAAAGGACGAAGAAGAGGTCGACGCCGAGCAGCCCGTAACCGGCCGCTTTGATCACGAGCGCCTGCAGCGACGTCTGCGCCGTCGCGTCGCCGACGAAGTGAATCGCCATGACCATGAGGATCGCGAGGCCGCGGACGCCATCGAGCCCTGGCTGATGGCCGGTGAGCCGGGTCGCAGACTCTTCCTTGATCGTTGCGTGACTCATCGTCGGCTTCGAGGCATGTCGCCCTCTACGCGGGGTGAATCGGATCGTAGCTGCGCCGCAGGCACTCTGCGTAATCGTACGGCGGGCGCCAGCCGAGCACCTCCTCGGCGCGCCGGTTCGTGTAGCGCAGCGGCTTCAGCCGCGACTCGAAACGGCACGGTACGAGCACGTGCGGCAGCTTTTCGTTGCGCTTGAAGATCGTCGCGAACGCCAAGCGCACGATGCCGTATACCAGCGTGTACGGTACCGGAATCCGGAACCCGGCCTGGCCCGAGCGCTTCAGGTGGTCGCCGAGGTAGCCCCAAATCCGTTCGCCGGGCCCGTCCACGACATTGAACGTCTGGCCGACGGCGCGCGGGTCCGCGGCTGCCCGCGCGAACAGGTCGGCGCAATTGTCGACGTGCGTCAGCGGCAGGTGCGAAAACGGCCCGATCACGACGTGCAAACGGCCGATCTGCTGGCCGCAGGCCGCGATATAGCCGTGGTCGCGCCCCCAGATGAATCCGGGCCGCAGCACCGTGAGGTCCCAGCCGTGCTCCGCCGCGAAGCGCCGCGTGACGCGTTCCTGCCAGGACTTCGCAATCGAGTATCCGTCGCGGCTGTAGAGGTCGGCGCCGGTCTCGGTCGGCGAGCTCTCGTCGAGCGTCCCATGGATGGCGCTCCAGTCGTAGACCGAGAAGCTGCTGGCGAGCACGATGCGCCGGCAGCCCGTGCCGACCATCGCCGTGAGGAGGCGCTCGGTCCCGCTCACCGTCGAGGCAAACATCGCGTCGTCGCCGCCCGTCACGGCGGCCGCAAGGTGGACGAGCACGTCGACGCCGTCGAACGCGGGCGTGAGCTCGCGCGACGAGCGGAGGTCGCCGCGCACGATCTCCACGGAATCGGGCCAGCCGATCTCGTCGACCGCCGCGGCGGGGCGCACGAGCGCGCGCACGGAGTGCCCTTGCTCGAGCAACGCGGCCACGACTCGCTGTCCGAGGAAACCATTCGCGCCGGTTACGAGGGCCTTCACGAGCGACCCTCCGCGGGCTTCAGCGCCTCGACCATGCGGTTCACCGCCAGCACGTCCTCGACGGGCACGGGTAGCTTCGTGCCCTGCGCCAGCGCTTCGTAAATTCTCGCGACGAGATACCACATCCCATCGTAGGTGCCGGGCCCGGCCTTGAACTTGCGCATCAGCGTGCCGACCGCTGCGCGGCGCACTGCGCGTCCTTCCTCGAGCCCGTTCTTGAGCGGCTGCAGCGGCTTCGGACCGCTGCGCAGCTTCTCGAGCGTCAAGCGCGTCTCGAACAGGTTCGTGCTGGCATGGCCGCGTTCGCCGAACACCCTGAGCCAGAACGCGTCGGGCTGTGCGGTCGAGCTGAAACCGAGCGTCGCCGTTCCGCGCGCGCCTTCGACGACGGCGTGCAGCTCGTCGTACGGGAGGATCGACGGGCGGCGTTTCGTCCAGACGGCATGCGCGCGCTCATGCGCGCCGATGAAGAGGTAAGCAAGCGACGCCAAGTGCGGCAGGAAGTCCGCGAGCGCGCCGCCGGCGAGGGCGAGCGCCGGATGGCGGTTGTTCGCATCGGCGAATCCGCCGGGGCCGAACAGGTTCAGCGCGATCATGACGTCGACGTGCACGACGCTCCCGAGAGTGCCGTCTTGAGTCCACTTCGCGATCTCGCGTGTCGCGTGATTGAAAAGATAGTTGTAGTCCTCGATGACCGAGAGCCCGTTCGCGCTCGCGCAGCGGACCAGCTCCTCGAGCTCTGCGAACTTGACCGTCGCGGGTTTCTCGACGATGACGTGCGCGCCCGCCTCGAGCGAGTCCATCGCGAGGCGGAAGTGCGAAGTGGGCGGTGTCGTGACGTGCACGACGTCGGGCTTCACGTCGCGGAGCATCGCCGCGTAGTCGGTGAACCAAGAACGGACGCCGTAGCGCTCGGCGGCGCTTTCCGCGACCGCGGGTGAGAGGTCGCACACCGCGGCGATCTCCACGCCGGGCAGCGTCTTCAGGCAGCTCAGGTGCTGACGGGCGATGGCGCCCGCTCCAATCAGTGCGGCTTTCACATCGCGAGCCTTCGGTCCGCGCGCGGCGCTGAATTACGCCGCGCGAGTGTCTGTCTAAAAAATGCTTCGAGCGAGCGCGCAGCGCTGCGCCACGAGTAGCGCTCCGCGGCGAGCACGCGTCCGGCGCGGCCGATCTCGTCGGCGAGCTTGGGCTCGCTCAAGACCTTGAGGACGGCGCGCGCGAACTCGGCGGGATCGTCGGCAATCAGCAGGTGCTCGTCGGGCACGCCGTCGAGCCCTTCGGCGCCGAGCGTCGTGGAGACCACGGGACGCCCCATTGCCCAGGCCTCGAGGATCTTCAGTCGCGTGCCGCTGCCGAGGCGAAGCGGCACGACGATGACCGCCGCCGCCGACAAGTGCGGCCGGAGATCGTCCACGGGGCCAAGGATCGTCACGCGAGGCCCCTTGAGCGCGAGTATCTCCGGCGCCGGATTCGCTCCGACGACGACGAAACGCGCGTCCGGATGTGCCGCGGCGATCAGCGGCCAGATTTCGCGCACGAAGAACAGAACGCCGTCGACGTTCGGCACGGTCGCGAGCAAGCCGAAGAACAGCACTGTGCGGCCGTCGGGCTTGGGGTCCGTCGCGCGCGGCTGAAGGCGCTCGACGTCCGCTGCGTTCGGGATGATGACGGTG
>Ga0070704_100002539_pt1 | contig 10273 bp, 6 predicted proteins | sample KBSK5252metaG_FD_65467 | JGI IMG/M metagenome (GOLD analysis project Ga0070704, IMG submission 65467) | Corn, switchgrass and miscanthus rhizosphere microbial communities from Kellogg Biological Station, Michigan, USA - KBS K5-25-2 metaG | ecosystem: Host-associated > Plants > Roots >... | reverse complement strand
AGAACCCCTGAAAAGACCTTTCCGACAATCCTCATACGCCCTCCAGCTCGAGTGCAGTGCGGCTCATTCTTCGCTCTTCGCTACTCGCTCTTCGCTAATTGCCCGCGTACATCACCCTCCAAATCTTCCCCTGCGCATCACTGCTAATATACAGCGAACCGTCGGGACCTACCGCGAGTCCCACCGGCCGGATTGCGGCTGGGGAGGCGGTCGGCGCCGCAAACGTCTCATAGGTGCCGATGGCCTTGCCGTTCTGGAAAGGCGCGAACACCACCCGGAATCCCTCCTGCGGTGCCGGCGCACGATTCCAGGAGCCGTGAAAGGCGATGAAGAGGCCACCGCGATAACTCGCGGGGAACTGGGTCCCGGTGTAGAACATCGTCCCGTTCGGAGCCCAGTGCCCCGGAAAGACGAGCGCAGGCATCGCCTTGGAGTCGCAATTCCCCGCCTTGGTTCCGTCGCCGCCGTACTCGGGATTCTGCAGGCGCTGCTTGGTCTTCGAGTCCACGAAGCAGTAGGGCCAGCCGCCGTCGGTTCCATCCGGGAGCGCAAACACCGTCTCGGCGGGGTTCTCCCGGCCCTGTTCCGCGGGCCATCCCCAATTCTCCGTGAGATTGTCCCGCCCGTGAACGCCGGCGTACAGCGTGCCGGTGCTGGGCTCGATCGAAACCGCCATCGGATTCCGGAGTCCGGTCGCGACGCGGGCGGCCAGGTGAGCGGATTGCCCTTCCTGCTTCGCATCGAAGCGCCAGACCCCGGCGCGCTGCTCCAGCTCGACGCACGGCTGGACTCCCGGAGACTGGGTCGTCCGCTCCCGCGTCTGGCAGCTGTTCGTCAGCGAGCCGATCGAAACGTAGAGCCGCCCGTCCTTCCCGATCGCGATGCCCTTCGACGCATGGCCTCCGACCGGCAGACCTCGCACGATGATCTGCGGAATCGAATCGGGCTCGGCCTGGCCTTGTGGCCAGGGAAATCGGAGCACCTGGTCGTTGGCCGCGAAATAGAGTCCGTCGGCGGCGAGCGCAATGCCGCTGCCACCGGTGGCGGCTCGAGGGGGATAGAATCGCCGGATCAGATCGGCCTTGCCGTCACCGTTGGTGTCGCGAATGAGCAGCACGCCTCCGTCGTTTCCGGTACGCGCGGCCCAGACATCGCCGTTCGGCGCCACCACGATGTGGCGGACGGCATTGAGGCTCTCGGCAACGACGACCGCGCAGAAGCCCTTGGGCAGGGTCCATCCGCCGTTATCGGGAGCGCACGCCGGCCGCTGCGCCGAAGCCGCCGCCGGCGCGAGAGCGAGCAGCCCGATCGAGAGAGTGGTGAAGCAACGCATGGGAAATCCTCGTAGGTTTGTCACCCACAATAGTAGCCTCACCGCCCGTCTCCAGGGACCTTCCATGATCACCCGGCCCGATCGCGGCGAAGCCGCGGACTACTACTTCACCTACATCGATCAGGTGCCCGCGGGCGACATTCGCGACATCATCGACACCCAGCGGGCGGAAACACTCCAGCTGTTACGCGGAATCGATGACACCGCCTCCCTCCACCGATACGCGCCCGGCAAATGGAGTATCCGCGATGTCGTGAATCACCTCAACGACACCGAACGGCTGTTCGTCTTCCGGGCGTTCTGGTTTGCCAGGGGGTTCGACAGTCCGCTCCCGAGCTTCGATCAGAATGTCGCGGTCGCTGCGGCGGCGGCGGATGAGCGCACCTGGCCCGATCTCGTGGAGGAGTTCGCCGGAGTCCGTGCCGCGACGCAGGCCTTATTTCGGACGCTGGCCCCTGATGCCTGGATCCGCAGCGGCACCGCGAGCGGAAACCCCTTTACGGTGCGATCGCTCGCATACCTCGTCGCCGGCCACGTGGCGCACCACGTCTCCATCATCCGGCAGCGCTATCTTCCACCTCCGCTCTCTCACCGGACCGACCGATGACGCTCCTGCTGCCGCTGTTGCTGCTCGCGTACGCGCCCGCCGCGGACTCGGTCGATGTGCTCATCCGCGGCGGCACCGTCTACGACGGGTCGGGGCGGGCATCCCGGCAGGTGGACGTGGGTGTGCGGCGCGACCGCATCGTCTTCGTCGGCGATGCGGCGCGATCCCGGATCACGGCAGGCCGAATCATCGAGGCCGCCGGACTCATCGTCGCCCCGGGCTTCATCGATCCCCACACCCATTCGTTCGAGGGGCTCCCCAACCTCAGCGAAGAGCGGCGGCGAAACACCGGCGCGTTGATGCAGGGAGTTACCACCGTGGTGACGGGCGCCGACGGACGCGGCCCGCTCGAGGTGGCCCAGGTCATGACCGAGGCGGAGCGGCTGGGAATCGGCACGAACACCTACGCCCTGACCGGATTCGGCAGTGTGCGGGTGCGGGTGATGGGGAATTCCTCCGCGCCGGCCACGCCCGCACAGATCGACTCGATGAAGGCCCTGATCACCAAGGCGATGAGCGAAGGGGCGTTCGGCGTCGGATCGGGGCTCTTCTATGCCCCGCAGAGCTACGCGAGCACCGAAGAAGTCATTGCCGTCCTCAAGGGTGCGGCTCCCTATGGCGGCGTCTACGACACCCACCAGCGCGACGAGAGCTCGTACACCATCGGTCTCCTGAACTCGGTGCGCGAAGCGATGCGCATCGGAAGGGAAACCGGACTCACCACCAATCTCGGTCATGTCAAGGCGCTCGGCGTGGACGTCTGGGGCAAAGCGGACAGCGTGCTCATCCTGATGCGGCAGGAGCGAGCCGCGGGCCATATGGTGGTGGCCGATCAGTATCCGTGGACCGCGAGCGGCACCGGCCTCGGCTCATCGCTCCTCCCCCGCTGGTCGCAGGCGGGTGGAAGAGATTCGCTGCTGCTCCGCATCGCCGATCCGGCGACGCGTGAGCGAATCCTCGCCGAGATGCGGGAGAATCTCCGTCGCCGCGGAGGAGACAGCACCCTCCTCCTGACGGGGGGTGGTGCGGCCGGCCGTTCCTATGTCGGGAAGACGTTGAAGCAGATCGCCGCCGAGAAGGGGATGGGTGCGGTCGAAACGGCGCTCGAGATGATTCGCACGGGGGGCGACCTCGGAGTCGCGTCCTTCAACATGAATGAACAGGACATCGAGACGTTCATGAAGGATCCCTACGTCATGACCAGCTCGGACGGCTCCGGCGGGCATCCTCGGCTCTATGGGACCTATCCGCGAAAGATCCGGCGCTACGTCCTGGACAAGCCGGTGATCACGATGGAGCGCATGGTTCGCGCCTCATCGGGACAGGTGGCCGAGACCTACGGAATTGCCGGACGCGGGGAGCTCAAAGAGGGAAACTTCGCCGACATCATCGTATTCGATCCGAAAACGATCCGGGAGGAGGCGACGTACGTCGAGCCGGAAAAGCTCTCCACCGGAATGCGCTGGGTGTTCGTCAACGGACAGGCAGCGGTGGCGGATGGCGTTCCGACCGGAGTACTTGCCGGCAAGGGACTCAGGAAAGCGGTGAAACAGCAGTAGGTCGCGAGCGGCCCCTGGTCATCGAACACCGTAGTCCGCGGCTCTCCTTTGCGGGGGGCGACGGTGGTAGCTTTCCTGACTTATGGCCAATCCCCAGTACATCTATACGATGGCAAATCTCCGCAAGGTCGTCCCGCCCAGCCGGGAGATCCTGAAGGGGATTTATCTCGCCTTTTTCCCCGGTGCCAAGATCGGCGTGCTCGGCGCGAACGGCGCGGGCAAGAGCAGTCTCCTCCGGATCATGGCCGGCGTCGACAAGGACTTTCAGGGCGACGCGCGTCCCGCCGACGGGATCCGGGTGGGGTTTCTACCCCAGGAACCCTCGCTCGATCCCACCAAGGATGTGCGCGGCAATGTCGAGGAGGCAGTTCGGGATCAGCGCGCCCTGCTGACCGAGTTCGAAACCATCAGCGCCCGGTTTGCCGAGCCGATGGATGACGTGATGATGAACAAGCTGCTGGAAAAGCAGGGCGCGCTCCAGGAGCGGATCGACGCGCTCGGCCTCTGGGAGCTGGACCGCACGATCGACATCGCGATGGACGCGCTCCGGCTTCCTTCGGGCGACGCGGATGTCGCGCGCCTGTCCGGCGGAGAAAAACGCCGCGTCGCGCTCTGCCGGGTCCTGCTCGAACAACCCGACCTGCTCCTCCTCGACGAGCCCACCAACCACCTCGACGCCGAATCGGTGGCCTGGCTCGAGCGGCACCTGCGCGATTTTCCCGGCACCATCGTCGCCGTCACCCACGACCGATACTTTCTCGACAACGTGGCCGGCTGGATTCTCGAGCTGGATCGCGGCGCCGGCATCCCGTGGGAGGGGAATTACTCGAGCTGGCTGGATCAGAAGTCGAAGCGCCTCGCCGTCGAGGAGAAGCAGGCCTCGGCACGCCAGAAGACGCTGGAGCGGGAGCTCGAGTGGGTGCGGATGGCGCCCCGCGCCCGCCACGCCAAGCAGAAGGCGCGCATCAGCGCCTACGAAGAGCTCCGCGACGAAGGGGAGCGGCGCCAGGAAGGCACCGCGGAAATCCTGATTCCCGTGCCGGCGAGGCTGGGAGACGAAGTCGTCGTGGCGAAGAATCTCAGCAAGGGCTTCGGCGACCGGCTCCTCTTCGAGAATCTGAACTTTGCTCTTCCCCGCGGCGGTATCGTCGGCATCATCGGCCCCAACGGCGCAGGCAAGACGACGCTCTTCCGCATGATCGCCGGCACCGAGCGCCCCGACGCCGGCGAGCTGGTGATCGGCTCCACGGTGCAGATCGCCTACGTGGACCAGAGCCGTGACGATCTCGATGCCGAAAAAACGGTATATCAGGAGATTTCCGGCGGGCAGGATCAGCTGATGTTCGGCAAGCGTCCGGTCAATTCGCGAGCCTACAGCGCCGGATTCAATTTCCGCGGCGCCGACCAGCAGAAGAAGGTGGGGACCCTCTCGGGAGGCGAGCGCAACCGGCTCCACCTCGCCAAGCTGCTCAAGAGCGGCGGCAATCTGCTGCTGCTCGACGAGCCCACCAACGACCTCGACGTCGATACCCTCCGGGCGCTGGAGGACGCGCTGCTCGCCTTCGCCGGGTGTGCCGTCGTGATCAGCCACGACCGCTGGTTTCTCGACCGGATCGCCACCCACATCCTTGCATTCGAGGGAGACAGCGAAGCTTTCTGGTTCGAAGGCAACTATCAGGAGTACGCCGCGGATTACAAGCGCCGGAAGGGGGTAGCGGTGGATCAGCCGCACCGGATCCGCTACAAAAAGCTCGTGCACTAGGACTCGACATCATGCCGCTTCGACGCGCACCGGCCGTCATCCTTCCGCCCCGTCTGGAAGGGCTCACCGCACTCTCCAACAATCTCTCGTGGAGCTGGAACCGGGACGCCCGGGAGCTCTTCCGCGCGATCGATCCGCCCACCTGGCGCCGGGTCCGCCATAACCCGATCGAGCTGCTGCGCGAAACGCCCCCCACGCGCCTGATGCAGCTCGCCCAGGACCCGGCCTTCGTCCAGCAGTACGACCGGGTGATGGAGTGGTTCGCCACCGACCAGCAGGTCGAGCGCACCTGGTTCGCGCGGAGATACCCCGCCCTGCTCGGGCGGCCGGTCGCCTACTTCTGCGCCGAGTTCGGGCTGCACAACTCGGTGCCGATCTACAGCGGCGGTCTCGGCATTCTCGCCGGCGATCATTGCAAGACCGCGTCGGATCTCGGCGTGCCCCTCGTCGGCGTGGGGCTCAGCTACATGAAGGGGTATTTCGACCAGCGACTCCGCGGCGACGGTTGGCAGGAAGACAGCGACGATCACGTCGACCCTTCGCTGACACCGCTGGTCGAGCTCGAAGGCCCCAAAGGGGAATCGTGGCTCGCGGTGGTGCAGACCTTCGGGCGGCCGGTGCACGTCCGGGTGTGGACGCTGCGCGCCGGCCGGGTGCCGCTGTACCTCCTCGACACGAACCTCGAAGCCAACCACCCGGACGACCGCACCCTCCTCAACAAGCTCTATGGGGGTGGACCCGACCTGCGCCTCCGGCAGGAGTGGCTCCTCGGAGTGGCCGGCGTGCGAGTACTGCGGGCGGTCGGGGTCGACCCGGGCGTCTGGCACGCCAACGAGGGGCACGCGGCCTTCATGATGCTGGAACGGGTGCGTGAGCGAATCTCCGCGGGAGCGACGTGGAGCGACGCGGTGACCGAAGTGCGTTGCAGCACGGTATTCACCACCCACACGCCGGTGCCGGCGGGGCACGACGCCTTCGACGCCGATCAGTTCCTGCAATGCACCGGACCGATCTGGGAAGAGATGGGCACCACACCGGAAGCGGTGCTCGCGCTCGGCCGGCACCCGACCCGCCCCGACACCAGGTTTCAGATGACGGTGCAGGCGCTGCATCTCGCCGCGCGCGTCAACGGTGTGTCGCGCCGCCACGGGCAGGTGTCGCGCGAAATCTGGCACGACCTCTGGCCGGGGCGGTCCCAGGACGCGGTGCCGATCGGATCGATCACCAATGGCGTGCACCTCGCCACCTGGATGGCGAATCCCATGATGAAGCTGCTGGACCGTCACTTCGGTCCCGACTGGGGCTCGCGCCTCGACGATCCCGGGCTGTGGGATCAGCTCCAGCATCTCGATCCCGGCGCGCTCTGGTCGGTGCACCAGGGCGTGAAGGGCATCCTCATGGGGTTCATTCGCGAAGAAGCGCGCCGGCGATTTGCCGACGAGTGGACCGAAGCGAGCCAGGTGGTGGCGGCCGGCACGCTGCTGCATCCGTACGCGCTGACCATCGGATTTGCCCGGCGGTTCGCGACGTACAAGCGCGCCTCGCTCCTGTTCCGCGATGAAGAGCGGCTCAAGCGGCTGCTCTGCGACAAGCGGAGGCCGGTGCAGCTCATTTTTTCCGGCAAGGCGCATCCCGCCGACAAGCCCGGCAAGGAGATCCTCCAGGAGGTGTACACCTGGGCGCACAACCCCTTCTTCCAGGGGCGCATCGCCTTCCTCGAGGATTACGACATGCACCTGGCGCATGTCCTGGTGCAGGGCGTCGACCTCTGGATGAATCTCCCCCGCGTGCCCCTCGAAGCGTGCGGTACCAGCGGCATGAAGGCGGCGCTCAACGGCGTCCCGCAGCTGGGCACGATCGACGGCTGGTGGGAAGAGGGCTATGATGGAACCAACGGCTGGGCGATTCCGGTCGCTCCCGACACGGAGGACCTCGACGTCCAGGACGCGCACGACGCCGAGGCGCTCTACCGTGTGCTCGAAGAGGAAATCGTCCCGATGTACTATGCGCAGGACGCCGCCGGGATTTCCGTCGGCTGGACCGACAAGATGCGCAATGCGATCCGCGTAGCGGGGAGCCGGTTCACCGCGCGACGCATGCTGATCGAGTACGCAGAGAAGTACTACGTGCCGGCCATGCGTGGTGACCTGTTCACCGACGATCCCCCCCGGGCCTGACGATGGCCGAACGCCGCGCGACCGGCCGCTCGTCCCCGCAGCACTCGGCCCTGAAGTCGGCCGACGGGCAGCCGGTGACGATCGTCCATCTCGCGGCGGAGTACTACCCCTACGCGCGGAGCGGCGGTCTCGCCGAGGCAGTGGCCAATCTCGCCCGCTTCCAGTCCGCGGCGGGAATGCGCAGTATCGCGTTTCTTCCCCTCTATCGTTCCGCCCGCGCGGCGGCGGGCCCGCTGGAGCCGGTCGGAGAGCCCTTCCCGGTCCGCATCGGGGCCACCGAAGCCGAGGTCCGGATTCTCCGGCAGTCGGAGCACCGGAACGGAAGCCAGCTCTACTTCGTCGAGCAGGACCACTTCTTCGATCGCGAGCGTCTCTACGGGGACGCTCGCGGGGACTATCCGGACAACCATCTGCGCTACGCCTGCTTCGCGCTTGCGGCGCTCGAAGCGCTGCCGCGGGTGGTGAAGGGCCCGGTGCTGCTCCACGCCCACGACTGGCACGCCGCACTCGCGCCCGTCTACCTGCGCACCCGGTATGCCGGTGACCCGAAGTACCGGGCCATTCGTTCGGTGCTGTCGGTGCATAACGCCGGATATCAGGGACACTATCCTCCCTCCGTCATGGAGGAGCTGGGACTTCCGTGGGACCTCTTCACCTGGCGCCATCTCGAGTGGTACGGCAAGGTGAACATGCTGAAGGGGGGGCTGGTCTTCGCGGACCAGGTGGTGACGGTGAGCCCCAATCACGTGCGGGAGCTCCGGACCGCCGCCGGCGGATTCGGGTTGCAGGAAGTCTTCGAATGGCTCGGCCCCAGGTTCTCCGGGATTCTGAACGGCATCGATCAAGGGGTGTGGGATCCCGCGACCGACACGGTGATCCCGAGAGGTTTCACCATCGACGATGCCTCCGGCAAAGTGGAGTGCAAAGCGGCGGTGCAGCGGCACTTTTCCCTCGCGGAGGAGCCGAGGGTACCGCTCTTTTCGATGGCCGCGCGGCTGGTGACTCAGAAGGGGATCGACCTCATCCTGCAGAGCCCCGCGCTCTTTTCTCTCGGTGCCCAGTTCGTCTTCATCGGCGCCGGCGAAGCACGATTCGAGCAGGCGCTCACCAGTCTGGCCAGCCGGCAACCCGACCGCATCGCCATCGACACCGGGTTCACCGATCGGCTGGAGCACCTGCTGATTTCGGGGGCGGATTTTCTCCTCATGCCCTGCCAGTACGAGCCGTGCGGTCTGACCCAGATGCGGGCGCAGCGCTATGGAGCCATCCCCGTCGTGCGGCGGGTGGGCGGGCTCGCCGATACGGTGTCGGATGGGGAAACCGGTTTCGTGTTCGAGCCGTACCACGCCGAGCCGCTGCTTGGCGCCGCCCTCCGCGGACTCGATTGCTACGCCAGTCCGCTGGAGTGGGGCCGCATGCGGCGCAACGCCATGCAACAGGACTGGGGCTGGGAGCGCTCCGTCGAGCGCTACGTCGGGGTGTATCGGCGCGCGCTGGCCGGCGCGGAGGCGGTGTAGCCCGCCATGGATTTCGTCTTCACGCTGCACAGCCATCTGCCGTACGTGCTCAATCACGGGCGCTGGCCGCACGGCAGCGACTGGTTGTCGGAAGCCGCGGTGGACACCTACCTGCCGCTGCTCGAAGCGCTCGACGGCCTCGCCACCGCCGGCGTCCCGGCGCCGATCACTCTCGGGGTGACGCCGATCCTGGCCAATCAGCTGGCCCATCCGACCTTCGCGAGCGAGCTCTCCGCCTTTTTTACCCAGCGCCTCGATGCCTGCGACGAAGCCGAGACGGCATTTGCGCTGAGCGACGAAGAGCACCTTATCCCCCTCGCCGGCTACTGGCGTGAGCGGTATCGTCGGCTGCGCCGGCGCTTCGAGAGCTGCGGTGGCGATCTGGTCAGCGCGCTTCGCGACCATGCGTCCGCCGGACGCCTCGAGCTGCTCAGCTCCGCCGCGACCCATGGCTTCCTGCCGCTGCTCGGCACCGACGAAAGCATCTCGCTGCAGCTCGCCGTGGGCCGGGCCGAGCACCTGCGGCTCTTCGGACAGCTGCCCGCGGGGTGCTGGGTTCCCGAGTGCGCCTATCGCCCGCGGGGTGATTGGCAGCCGGTTCCCTCGGCGACGTTCATGCCCGATCGAGCCGGCATCGAGGAACATCTCGAGGCGAACGACTACCGCTTCTTCTTCGTGGATGCCCACCTCGCCGAAGCGGGACGGCCGCTCGGACTGTACCGCGAAGGCGGGAGACCGGACGGACTGCCGCTCACCGACGACGACCCCGGCGGACCGGTGGGACGCCGGTCACCCTATCGCACGTATCTGGTCTCGCCGGGACGGGGCCGCGAAGGGGTCACGGTGTTCGTGCGCGATCCGCTCTCGACCCGGCAGGTCTGGAGCCGGCACGGGGGCTTTCCGGGAGACGGCGGCTATCTGGAGTTTCACAAGATCCGGTTTCCCGGCGGCCTCAAGCTCTGGCGCGTCACCCACCCGCAGGCCGACCTCGGGCTGAAGGAGCCGTACGAGCCCAACGTGGCGCGGGCCCGGGCGTGGAGTCACGCCGGGCACATGCACTGGATGCTCAAGAGCCACGCGATGGGACCGCTCGCCCCGGGAGAATCCGTCGTCGTCGCTCCATTCGACACCGAGCTGTTCGGACACTGGTGGCACGAGGGGATCGAGTTCGTGGCCGATCTCTACCGGCATCTCGCGTCGCGGGGCGGCATCGAAGCCTGCACCGCCTCGGCCCACCTCGCATCCCAGCCACCGAAGCGCGCGATCGCGCTCGCGCCGGGCTCGTGGGGCGCGAACGGCGACTTCAGCATGTGGATGA
>Ga0070704_100002538_pt1 | contig 10275 bp, 10 predicted proteins | sample KBSK5252metaG_FD_65467 | JGI IMG/M metagenome (GOLD analysis project Ga0070704, IMG submission 65467) | Corn, switchgrass and miscanthus rhizosphere microbial communities from Kellogg Biological Station, Michigan, USA - KBS K5-25-2 metaG | ecosystem: Host-associated > Plants > Roots >... | reverse complement strand
GGCTACGCGGGAGCGTTCACGGCCTCCCCGCGCGGCCTGGTTCCGGCGGTCATCACCCCGGGGGCCATCACGGACGATCCCGGCGACTCCTTCAGCCCGGGCGGCCCGGGTGTCGTGGCAATTCCGGTCACCATTCCGACGGGAACGACCTACGCACGCTTCTCGATGTTCGATGCCGACGTGCCGGCGGGTACGGATATCGACCTCTACGTCTACAAGGGCGCGACGCGCGTGGGCGCCAGCGGAGGCGGAACCTCGGCTGAAGAAGTCAATCTGGTCAATCCAGCCGCCGGCACCGACTACATCGTGTACGTCCACGGGTTCAACGTGGCGGGCACGGTGAATTTCAAGCTGTTCTCGTGGATGCTCGGCTCCGCGGCGGCGGGCAACATGGCCGTCACTGCACCCACCACCGCAACGGTCGGAGGAACGGGAACGATCAACCTCACGTTCACGGGGCTGACGGCGGGGACGAAGTACCTCGGGTCTGTCGCTTATTCGGGCTCGACCGGGATGCCGAACCCGACGATCGTGCGCGTCGATCCCTAACGAGACCTGCCGATCGGGATACACAACACGGAGGCGAGGCTTCGGCCTCGCCTTTCGTGTGTACCGGCCGGCGGGAATAAAATCCTCGAGTGCGTCTGGCGTCCGCGCTGCTGGCAGCCACCTTCCTCTGGACCGCGTGCCGCCCTTCCGAGCCCGCGGCGAGTGCCCCTCTGACGAAGGTCGAGGTCACCGATCCGCGCTACGAGGGCCTGGTCTTCCTGGTCGCCACCATCCGGCGATCGGGCTCCGGCTTCACGATCACCAACGACAGCACGCAGCCGTGGTTCGACGTGACGGTGGTGCTGGCAACCGGCGGCGCCGACGAATATCGACTCCAGCTCAGCGAAGTGGACGCCGGGCAGACCGTGACGGCTTCCGCCGCGCAGTTCGTCACACCGGGCGGCGTGACCTTCGATGCGCGGCGCGTCATGCCGAACACCCTGATTGTCAGCGCCGAGATCGGCGAGGGCGGCCCGACGGGCGTGTACGCGGTGCGCCTGTAGAGACGCCGTTGGCCGAAGATCCCCTTCCGCTCGGGCGCGCGCATCTGCTGGCCTCGACCGCCATCCGGGAAGCACGGAAAGCGGGACTGGCGGTCGACACGATCGTCAGCGTCGGCGATCTACGGCGCTTCGAACCCGCCGTCACCTCCGTGGAGATCCTCGGCATCACCCAGGTGGCCGACTACGCCATGGTCCTGAAGGCATTCACGCGTCTGCCGCTGGCCTTCGCATCGCGGACCATCAGCGACCGCAGCACGATGATCCGTACCGAGCGCGGCACCGTGACGTTGCATCTGACGCCGCCCGAGCAGGCCGGCGCGGCGCTCGTGTGGCACACGGGGTCCGCCCTGCACCTCGCCGCGCTGCGCGACCGCGCCCTGGCCCGCGGCCTGCACCTGTTCGACGCGCGCTTGACGGACCGCCAGGAGCGCGCCGTCGCCTGCCCGTCCGAAGACGACCTCTACGATCGGCTCGACCTGCCGTTCATCCCGCCGGAGTTGCGCCTGGGCGGCGATGAAATCGAGTGCGGGGACGACAACGCGCTGCCGGAGCTCGTGCTCGAGCGGCACATCCGCGGCGACCTGCACACGCACACGACCTGGAGCGACGGGCGCGACAGCACCGAGACGATGGTCCTCGCGGCGAAGCAGCTCGGATACGAGTACGTCGCGATCACCGATCACTCGCAGCGCGCCTGGTCGAGCCGGAAGCTGGCGCTGGACGAGGTGCCGCGCCAGCGGCAGGAGATCGAAGCCCTGCGCAGCCGGATCGACGGCATCGACATCCTTCACGGCATCGAGGTCGACATCATGAGCGACGGCACGCTCGACTTCGAGGACGACGTCCTCGCGGGATTCGACATCGTGCTCGCCTCGCTGCACGACGCAAACGGCCAGATGGGCGGCCAGTTGACGCGGCGCTATCTCAAGGCCATCCGGCATCCGCTCGTCAACGTCATCACGCACCCCGCCAATCGCTCTCCCGCCCGGTCCCAAGGCTTCGACATCGACTTCAGCGCGCTGTTTGCGGCGGCGGTGGAGACGGGCACCGCGATGGAAATCGACGGCGCGCCCGGGCACCTCGACATGGACGGCGCCGTGGCGCGCCGCGCTGCGGCCGCGGGCGTCACGATCACGATCGACAGCGACTGCCACCGCGCCGAGTGGCTCGCGCGGCAGATGCGCTTCGGCGTCGGCACGGCGCGGCGCGGCTGGATTGAGCCGCGGCACGTGCTCAACACCGGCGGCGTCGACGACGTGCGCGCCTTTGTCGCGCGCAAACGATCCCGTGCATAAAGAACGGATCGTCGCGGCGGTCGCCATCGCGACGCTCGCCTTCGTCGCCTACACCAGGACGCTGCTTCCGGGCGTTGATCTGGGCGACACCGGCGGATTCCAGGCGGCGGTGCTCTGGCCTGAGGTCAGCGCGCGGCAGGCGTATCCGCTCTACTACGATCTCGCGCGTCCGTTCGTGAGCGCGGTCAGCCTCGCCAACCCGGCGCGCGGGCTCAACCTGTTCTCGGCGATTTTCGGCGCGGCCGCCGTCGGCCTGCTGACGCTCCTGTGCGCGCTCGTCACTGCGGCGGGTCCGCGACGCGCGGAACCTGTCGCGTCGCGGAACCCGCCCTACGAGTCGCTGGCCGCGGGCATCGGCGCCGGCCTGCTGCTCGCCTTCTCGTACACCTTCTGGAGCCAGGCGATCATCGCGGAGGTCTACACGCTCCACCTGGCGATCGTCCTCGTGTGCTGCCTGGCGCTGTACGCGTACGCCGCCCGGCCGACGCGCGCACGTCTCGCGCTGTTCTTTGCGGTCTACGCGTTCGGCTTCGGCAATCACCTCTCGATGATTCTGCTGTTCGTTCCGTTCACGGTGTTCCTGCTGCAGGTGACGCCCGATCGGCGCGCGCTCTTCTCGCCGGCCGTGATCGGGATCGCTCTCGCCATGGCCGCCGCGGGCGCGCTCCAGTACTGGCCCAACCTGATGGCGACGGCGCACCTCCTCAACGGGCCCGCGACGTGGAGCGATCGGCTGGCCGCGTTCTGGTTCGACACGACGAAGGCGGACTGGCGCGAGTCGATGGTGATGGGGGTTCGCGGCGATCAGCTCGCCGGCCGTTTCGGCATGTGGTGGTTCGACGCGCGCCAGCAGTTCGGCCTCCCCGGCCTGCTGCTCGCGGCCCTCGGCTTGGTCAGGCTCTGGACGATGTCCCGGCCGTGGGCGACGCTCGTGGCGCTCGGCTACGCCATCAACACGACCTTTGCGTTCACCTACAACGTCGGCGACACGCACGTCTTCTATCTGCCAGGTCACCTGTTCACGGCTCTGATGGCCGGGGCTGCGCTCTCGTCATTTGCGGGGCTTAGAAGGACCAGGCCTTCACTGCAGATGCTCCTCGCGATGTTCGCAATCGTTTACGCGGGCTGGCGGGCGTGGGACACGTGGCCGGCGATCGATCGGCACGACGACCACCGCGCGGAAACGCTGGTCACCCGGCTGGCGCTCGGCGTCAATCCGCAGAGCGGCGTGCTGGTCACCGATCTGAACTGGCAGCTGGAAAATGCGCTGCTCTATTACAGCCGCTGGCAGCGGCGCGACCTTCCCTGGGTGCGCCTGCCGGATGTCGAGCTGCACTTCCCGTTCCTCGTCCGCGACAACGAAGCCATCTCGCGCGACATGGTCCTCGACTCGTATTCGGCGCGCGAGGTCGTCGCCGCGTTCGGTCCGCTCTTTCCCATGCAACCGGACCCGTTCCCCGCGTCCCCGGATTTGCTCGACGCGATCGCGGGCCTCCGGCCGGGAACGCCGTACGTGCTGTGCATCCTCACGCCGCCTCGCGAGGAACGGCTGGACCCCAGGCTGGTGACGTCCGCCCTCGACATGCTGACGCACGGGCATGTGCCCTCCTGGTCCGCCGGTCCCTATCAACTCATCGCCGGGATCGCAGGAGAAGCGCCCGCGATAACGCGATCGGCGGAGTACCCGTTCCGCCAGGACTTCCGGCTGCTCGACGATCCGTTCACCGTCCGCATGGAGTCGTGGCTCCCCTCGGACACGTTCAGGCGCGCGGGCTTTGGCCACGTGATTGCCGGCCGCGAACACGTGCAGATTCTCGAACGGGGCGTGAATCTGGTCTGGTTCGACCGCAACGCGCGGCCGTCGGAGCCGATCTACGCGGCGAGCCTCTACGCGCCAGGGGCGCGCTACCGTATCTCATCCGTATCACCATCGCTGGCGCGTACCCGGCAGTAATCCTGCTATCCTCGGATGAAGTGGTTCGATCGACCCCAGCTCGACGATTCCTGACCGCGTTCGCCGTCTGCCTCACGGCGGCGGCAACCAGCGCGCAGCAGAAGCCGGCCCCCGAGGCGCTCGCCCGATCGCTTCAGCAGCGTTACCAGGGCATCAAGGACTTCTCCGCCGACTTCGTCCACAGCTACCGTGGCGGCGTCCTGAAGACGCGGACACAGGAGAGCGGCAAAGTCTCCGTGAAAAAACCGAGCCGGATGCACTGGACCTACTTGGCCCCCGAGAAGAAGGAGTTCGTCTCGGACGGCGTGAAGATCTACTCGTACATCCCGCAGGACAAGCAGGTGATTGTCAGCAACGTCCCCGCCGGCGACCAGGCGACCACCCCGGCCTTGTTCCTGGCCGGCAAAGGGGACATCGTCCGTGATTTTTCAGCAAGTTACGCCGACGCAACGATCCCTGGCACCCTCGCCTTGAAGCTGACGCCGCGGCGCAGCGAGCCTGACTACGAATACCTCGTGATAGCCGTCGACCCCGCCTCCCTCCAGATACGCGCCCTCACGACCCGCGACCGGGAAGGGGGCGAATCGACGCTCGTCTTCAACAACTTGAAGGAGAATCGGGGAATATCCGATAAGGAATTTGCATTCAGGATTCCTCGCGGCGTCGATGTGATCACTGATGGCACACACAACTAGTCGGCTGGCTGCCCTCCTGGCACTCACCCTCGCCCTCGCGGGGTGTGCCACCACCGGAACCTTTCGCTCGGGACAACTCGCGGAACAGGGGCAGGATTACGACCGCGCCGTCGCCGAGTACACCGCCGCCCTCAAGAGACACCCCAACGATCGAACGCTGCACCTGGTGCTGCAGCGCGCCAAGCTGCGCGCCGCGCAGGACCACGTCCTGCGTGCCCGCCGGCTGGAAGCGACCGGCAAGCTGGACGAGGCGCTCGTCGAATATCAAATCGCGGCGGATCTGAACCCGGCCAACGGCGACGTCGACGATGCGCTGCGCAACATCCGGACGCAGCTGCGGACGAAGGTCGTCGTCGCGCGTGAAGGCAAGACGCAGCTCCAGACGCTGATCGATCAGTCCCAAAACCTGCCGCCTCCCGGCCTCGATCTCCCGGCGGACGTGCGGCTGCCGTCCTCGCTCGTCTTCCGCGACGCGAGCGTGCGCGACGTGTACACGGTCATCGCGCGCTTCGCCAACGTGAACATCGTCTTCGACCCGACCTTCCGCGACGATCGCATCACGATCGACCTGAGCAACGTCACGCTCGACCAGGCGCTCGGGGCGGTCTCGGCGGCGACACGCAACTTCTACAAGGTCACGGCCCAGCGTACGATCGCCGTCATCCCCGATACGGCCACCAAGCGCCGCGAGTACGAGGAGGAAGTCGTCCGCACGTTCTATCTCAGCAACGCCGACCTGAAGGAAACCATCGACCTCCTTCGCATCGTCGTGGATGCGCGGCGCATCGCGCCGCTGACCGCGACCAACGCGCTCACGATCAAGGACACCCCCGAACGCGTGAGCGCGGCGGGGCGCATCATCCAGGCCATCGACAAGGCCCGCCCCGAGGTGGTCATCGACGTCGAGCTGCTCGAGGTGAATCGAACGAGGCTGCTCGAGTACGGCCTGCAGTTGGCGAGTCCGGGTTCTGCAGGCGTCAACGGCGCCGCCGACGCCAACCGCGACAAGCTGACGCTCGAGAACCTGCGCAACCTCTCGCAGACCGACATCATTCTCACGAACCTGCCGGCGTTGTACTACCGGCTGCTCAAGAGCGACGCGAACACGCGGACGCTCGCCAATCCGCAGCTGCGGACGTCGGAAGGCGTCGCCGCCCAGGCGCGCTTCGGCGAGCAGGTGCCGGTTCCGGTGACGACATTCGCGCCGATCGCGACCGGCGGCGTGCAGCAGCAGCCGATCACGTCGTTCCAGTACCAGAACATCGGCGTGAACATCGACATCACGCCGCGGACGCATCACGACGACGACGTGTCGCTGGCATTGAAGGTGGTCGTCACGAGCCTGTCGGGAACGGGGTTCGGCGGGCTGCCGACGTTCGGCAACCGCGAGATCACGACGTCCATCCGGCTGCGCGACGGGGAAACGAACCTCCTTGCCGGCCTGATTCGAGACGACGAGCGAACGGTGCTCGAAGGGATTCCCGGACTGAGCGACCTGCCCGTGGTGGGACGCCTCTTCGCGCACAACCGCAAGGAAACGCAGCAGACCGACGTCGTGCTGACGCTGACGCCGCACATCATCCGGATCCTCGATCTCTCCGAGGACGACCTGCGCCCGTTCCGCGTAAGCAGCGACGCGAACGCGCCGCTCATCGACCTGCCGATCATCCAGACGCCGCCGGTCACCGTCCCGCCGGCACCGGCACCGCCGGTTCCTGGCGCTCCTCAGCCGGCGCCGCCCGCACAGTCCCCGGGCCAGCCGCCGCAGCCCGCGCAGCCGATCCCGGGTACCCTGGCACCCGCGCCGCCCCAGCGATAACCGTACAATTTCGGTACTCGCGTGAACGACTCGTCCACCATCCTGAATCGACGGTCCGATGCGTGGGTGCCGCGTGTCGCGACGCTCGACGGCTTCACCGAGCACACCGCTGACACGTGCGGGATCGATCTGCGCGACGTCGAGCCGTTGACGACCGTCATCATCCGGACGCGCAATTCGCAGTACCGGATGATCGTCACGCACGGGACGTCCGTCGTCGTGCAGGGCGGCCAGTTCTTCCCCGACGCGGTGCCCGGGCGCGTGGACGGCTCCGGCTTTGGCGGCAGCCTTCTGAAGATCGGATGGATTGGGATCGGCCTGCGGATGGAGATCCTCGCTGGCGACCGGCGCATCGTCACGTCGCCTGTGCGGGATATCTCGATCGAGCCGCGCACGTCGACGACGGCGCATTAGCTATCGCTGTTTCGCCTCTTTCGCCTGCTGGTCCTGCCGATTGCCCACGATATTCACCACGATGCCCATAATCAGCCCGAGCACCGTGACGGTGGATAACAGAATCATGACGTTATCCATTGTCTTCCTCCTTCGTGCAGCGAACGGCGGCCGCACCTAACAGGAGCCACATGACACCGCCGAAGGCGAACAGCCACGGCGACGACGGGCCGCGACCCAGGAATTGACCGACGACCAATGCACCGATGATTACGTTTGCCGCTTCCCGCAATGTCTGAGCCGCTACGTCGCGCCGCCGGCGCCCAATCGTAGCATCGCCATTGATACTGCTTGTTACCGTCGAAGCCGTCATTCGTGCCGAGCGAGGATGAATCGCCATGACGCGAGAAGAGATCGTCTCGCTGTTCTCCTGCCGTAACACCGCCCAGGTCGACCATGACGTCGAGACGCTGACTTCACTGCATGCCGAATCGTCCGTCGTCGAAAGTCCGCTCGGCGGCACACATCAGGGCCGCGACGCCATCGCGCGCGTGTAGGGCCGACCTGAAGGTCGGCCCCTACGATTGGTCTGTCACCGACCTGAAGGTCGGCCCCTACGATTGGTCTGTCACCAGGTCGGCCCCTACGATTGGTCTGTCACCAGGTCGACCCTACGACGCACAAGTGAGGTCAGCCCCTACGATCGGGTCGGTGTGTAACGGACGATGAGCGCGGTCATGTCGTCGTTCTGCGCCGCGCCCTGCGCAAAGCCGCGCACCGATCCGAGCAGCGCCTGCAGGACCACATCGCTCGGTTCGAGCCAGTTCGGCGCGACCGCCTCCTGGATACGTGACTCGCCGTACTCGTCCCCGCTGGCGTTGAGTGCCTCGGATACCCCGTCGCTGAAGATCGCGAGGGAATCTCCCGCGGCGAGCTGCACGTCCTCCTGCTCGTAGGAGGCGTGCGGGAAGAGGCCGACGATCATCCCGCCGGTCTCGAGCTTTCGAACGCCGGACGCGCTGAACAGCAGCGGCGGATTCTGGCCGGCGTTGCAGTACGTCAGCCGCCCGTCGGCCCTCAGGATCGCGTAGAAGATCGTCGCGAACCGGCTCTCGATGCCGCGCGCGAGGAGCGCGCGGTTGACGCGCGTCATCATCTCCGCCGGCTCGACCGGCGCGAACGCCTGCGTCGAGAACATCCCCTGCAGCATCGCGGTCAGCAGCGCGGCCGGCGGGCCCTTCCCGGAGACGTCGCCGAGCGCGAAGCCGAAGCTTCCGTCAGGCAGATCGATGTACTCGAAGAAATCGCCGCCGATGGCGCGGCAGGCGATGGAGGTCCCGCTCGCGTCGTAGAAGCTGCCGCGCGTGCGCGACCGCGGCAGCAGCGCCTGCTGGATCTGCGAAGCGATCTTGAGCTCGTTGTCGATCCGCCGCTTCTCGACCGCCTCGCGATAGAGCTGCGCGTTCTCGATGGCAACGGCGGCCTCCGCGGCCAGCGTTTCGAGCGCCTCCCTGGTGGCCTGCGAGAGCAGCGTACCCTTCTCGCGGCTGTCGAGATACAACACGCCGATCGGGCGCGACTCGATGGGCGCACCTGGTTGATCCACGTACCGCACGAGCAGCAGCGGCACACAGAGCACGTGCCGTATGCCGTGCGCGATGGTGGCAAGGTGCGCATCTGCAAGATTCCCTTCCGGCAGGTCCGCGATCACCAGCTCCTTGCCCGTGGCGAACACCTGCTCGGGAATCTTGCGGCTCGTGTCGAAGCGCGCGCCGGCGAGCGACATGCGGCCGCGCATGCGCGCGAGCTTCGGCTCCAACTCGCCGCGCTCGTTGGCCAGCATGACGAAACCGCGCTCTGCGCCCGTGACGTCGATCGCCGCGTCCATCACGAGCGTGAGGACCTCGTCGAGCACACGGCTGCTGCCCAGGCCCCGCAGCGCCTCGAGCAGCGTCGCAATCTGGCGGAAGCCGCCGACGACACCCGACGCCCCGGTCCGCGACCCGGTATCCCCGGACCTGTCGTGCAGCAGGAAGAGCAGCTGGGCGCCGGCCGCGCGCCCGACCTGGATCCGATCGCCGTGCGACAGGCGCTTCTCGGTGACCTGCGCGCCGTTGACATAGGTCCCGCAGCGCGACCCGCGATCGCGGACCAGGTACTGGCCGTCGTTCCGCAGGATTTCGGCGTGATCCCGCGAGACGTCAGTGCCAGTCAGCTGCAGGTCGTTCGCGGAGCGCCGTCCGATGGTGAACGCCGGCTTGTCGAGGACCACGACACGGTGGCCCTGGCCATCGGTCACTTCCAGCCGCGCATCTGGCATGGGGTGCGCGGATTATAACGAACGGCTATAATCCGCGTGCTTCAGCCCTCTACAATCCACTCATGGACCGCAGGAGAGCGACATGACCATTCAGGAGCGCGTCGTTGGATCGGTGACCGTTCTGGACCTCGATGGGAAACTGGTGCTCGGCGACGGCGATACGCTGCTGAAGGACAAGATCCACAGCCTGGTGTTCCAGGAGCGGAAGAACATCGTGCTGAACATGGGGCGCGTCGGCTACATGGACAGCTCAGGGCTCGGCTCGCTGGTTGCCTCCTTCGTGACCGCCAAGAACAACGGCGGGCAGATCAAGCTGGTGAACCTCACCGGCCGGCTCCAGGACCTGCTGGCGATCGCGAAGCTGCTGACCGTGTTCGAAACCTTCGACACCGAAGCCGAGGCCATCCGCACCTTCGGGGCCACCGCCACGGCGTAATCCCCGCCTGCCAAGGGTCGCTACTCCACCTTGGCGATCTTCGCCCCGAGAGCTTTCAGTCGATCGACGAGCTGACTGTAGCCGCGCTCGACGGTCTCGAGCGGCGCGACGCGCGTCTGCCCGTCCGCCGCCAGGCCCGCGGCGATGAGCGACATCCCCGATCGCAGGTCGCGCGTGTCGAGCATGCGCCCGCCGCGCAGTCGCGTCGGGCCGGTGACGATGATGCGGTGCGCATCGGCGAGGAACATGTCCGCGCCCATGCCGCTCATCTGCTCGAGCGCGAACAGGCGCAGCTCGTACATCCAGTCGTG
>Ga0070704_100002523_pt1 | contig 10302 bp, 10 predicted proteins | sample KBSK5252metaG_FD_65467 | JGI IMG/M metagenome (GOLD analysis project Ga0070704, IMG submission 65467) | Corn, switchgrass and miscanthus rhizosphere microbial communities from Kellogg Biological Station, Michigan, USA - KBS K5-25-2 metaG | ecosystem: Host-associated > Plants > Roots >... | reverse complement strand
CCCGGTGCACACCGAACCGCGCGACGCGCTCGTCGTGATCGTGGCGATGAGCAGGCTCGCGACGATCACGACGAGCGCGTCGCGCGGTTCGGTGTGCACCGGGAGGTGATCGATAAAGTAGATCGACGGGTCGATCGGGATGAGCTGCCCGTTGTTCACGCTCGCGCCGAGCGCCAACCCGAACACCACGCCGAGGGCGGTGCCGACGAGCCCGATGAAGATGCCCTGCGCCAGGAAGATGCGCCGAATCGAGGCGCGCCGCATGCCCATCGCCAAGAGGATGCCGATCTCGCGCGTCTTGTCGCGCACCACCATCGTGAGCGTTCCGACGATGTTGAACGCCGCGACCACGCAGATCAGGAACACGACGAGGCCCATGCCCAGTTTCTCGAGCTTCAGGGCGGAAAAGAGTCCCCGATTCAGCGACATCCAGTCCTGGGCGCGGTAGGGGTAGCCCAGCTGGGCCTCGAGATTCGTGGCGAACGTGTCGGCGCGGCGGGGATCGGTGAGCCGCACCTCGAGCCCGGTGACGGCGCTGTCGAGCCCCGCAAAATCCTGTGCGGTTTCACGCCGCATCACGACGAAGCTGTTGTCGTAGTCGTACATGCCGGTCTCGAACAAGCCCGTGACTTCGTAGCGACGCAGCTTGGGGATGAACGCCCCGAGGCTGCTGTTGTACTTCGAGCCCGCCGGCGCGACGACGGTCACGATGTCCCCCGGGTACACCGTCAGCTTGCTGGCCAGCCGGACGCCGATCGCGATCCCGCCGTCCACTCCCGGTTGGGTCGTATGGAAGCTGAGATCGCCTTTGGTGAAATGGCGCGGCAGGCTCGTGACCGCCCGCGTCCCGGTGTCGGCCTCGATCCCGATGACGGCCACACCCTCGGCGTAGTCGTGCCCGGCGGAGATGATGCCCTGCGACAGGACGAAGGGCGCCGCTGCCTCGACGCCGGGCGCGCGGCGCACCTTGGCGAGGGTCTCGCGCCAAGCGTCGAGGCGCAGGCCCTCCCCGTAGGTCAGCACCCGCAGATGCGGGTTCACGACCAGGATCTTCTCGCGCAAGTCGTTTTGCAGGCCATTCATGACACCGAGGACGACGACGAGCGCCATCACGCCCACCGTGATCCCACCGACCGCGATGACCGTAATGAGGGAGAGCAGCCGCGACGTGCGGCGGCTCTTCAGGTAGCGCAGCGCGATGCGCAGCTCGAGGGGCGAGATCATTCGGGCCGGAGCATCGGGAAGAGGATCACGTCACGAATGTTCGGCTGGTCGGCGAGGAGCATCACGAGACGGTCCACGCCCAGCCCCACGCCGCCGGTCGGCGGCATCCCGTACTCGAGCGCCCGGATGAAATCCTCATCGAGCTGGTGCGCCTCGGCGTCGCCCGCCGCGCGGTGGCGGCCCTGTTGCTCGAAGCGGCGCCGCTGCTCCTCGGGGTCGTTGAGCTCGCTGAACGCATTCGCCAGCTCGCGGCCCTGCACGAACAGCTCCCACCGCTCGACGCGCGTCGGGTCGTCCCGCTTGGGCTTCGCGAGCGGTGACAGCGCGATCGGGTAATCGAGAACGAAGGTCGGCTGCACCAGGGTCGGCTCGACGTACACCTTGAACACCTCGTCGATGAGCTTCACGCCCGACAGCGTGTCGGCCTCGGCGACGTTGCGCCGTTTGAGGGTGGCGCGCAACTCGGCGTCCCCGGCGCGAGCCAAGTCCACGCCCGCGTGCTGCTGCATCAGTGCGTAAAAGTCCGCGCGCGCGAAGGGCCGCGCGAAGGACAGCGTCGCGCCGTGGCGCTCCAGGGTCGGCGTGGCGAACAGGTCAAGCACGAGGGTCGCGACCAACTCCTCCGTCAGCGCCAGCATGTCATGGTAGTCGGCGTACGCCTGGTACCACTCGGCCATCGTGAACTCCGGGTTGTGAAAGCGCGACAACCCTTCGTTCCGGAAGTCGTGGCCGATCTCGTACACCTTCTCGAAACCGCCCACGATGCAGCGCTTCAGGTACAGCTCGTCGGCGATGCGCAGGTAAAACGTGGCGTCGAGGGCCTCATGCTGGGTCGTGAACGGCCGCGCCATCGCCCCACCGTACATCGGCTGGAGCACCGGCGTCTCCACCTCGAGATACCCCCGCGCGTCGAAGAAGCCCCGCATCGCCGTGACGACCTTGGTGCGCAGGCGGAAGACGTCACGCACTTCGGTGTGTACCGCGAGGTCGGCGTAGCGCTGGCGGTAGCGCACCTCCGGGTCCGACAGCTCGCCATGGCGGACGCCACTCGCGTCCTCCTTGCCGAGGGGGAGCGGACGCAGCGCCTTGGTGAGGAGGGTCAGCTGCTCCGCGCGTACCGTGATCTCGCCGGTCTTGGTCTTGAACAGCCGGCCCGCGACGCCGACAAAGTCGCCGAGGTCGAGGAGCGACAGGACCTCGTAGGTCGCGGCGCCGAGATCGTCCAGCTTGAAGTAGACCTGGATCTTCCCCGACTGGTCGGCGAGGTGCGCGAAGGTCGTCTTGCCGTGCGGCCGCAGGGCGACCAGGCGCCCCGCCAGCCGATGCACCGCCGGATCGTCATCGCTCGCGTATGCTCCGATCGCCTCCCGGGCCGTGCCCGAGCGGTCAAACCGATACGCGAATGGAACGACGCCGCGCTTCACGAGCTCCTGCAGCTTGTCACGCCGCGCCGCCTCGACGAAGCTCGTCATGCGGCCTTGTGCCCGAAGCGGCGCAGGAACTCCTCGATGAACGGATCGAGGTCACCGTCCATCACTTTGTGGACGTCGGTCACCTTGAGCTCGGTGCGGTGATCGTTCACCATCGTGTAGGGCTGGAACACGTAGGAGCGAATCTGATTCCCCCAGGAGTTGTCCAGTTTTTGCTTGTCCACTTCGGCCTTCTTCGCCTCGCGCTCGGCGACGGCGCGCTCGTAGAGTCGCGACTTCAACATCTTCATCGCGGTCGCCTTGTTCTTCCCCTGGCTGCGCTCCTGCTGGCACGCCACCACGATCCCCGTGGGGATGTGCGTGATGCGCACCGCCGACGAGGTCTTGTTGACGTGTTGCCCGCCTTTCCCCGAGGCGCGGTACACGTCGATGCGCAGATCGTCGTCCTTGATCTCGATCTCGATCTCGTCGTCCACCACCGGGTACACGAACACCGACGCGAACGACGTGTGGCGGCGCGACTGGGAATCGAACGGTGAGATGCGCACCAACCGGTGCACGCCCTTCTCCGCCCTCAGCAGGCCGTACGCGTACCGGCCGCGGATCTCGATCTCGGCCGACTTGATCCCCGCCTCTTCCCCCGGCAGCAGATCGAGCACCTCCACCGTGAATCCATGCCGCTCGGCCCAACGCGTGTACATGCGCACCAGCATCTCGGCCCAATCTTGGGACTCCGTCCCCCCGGCGCCGGGATGAATCGTCAGGAGCGCGTCGCGCATGTCGTCGGGCCCCTGCAGCATGTTTTGCATTTCGAGCGACTCGAGCCGGGCGGCGACTTCATCGGCCTCCGTCTCGAGCGACCGCTGCATGGCGAGATCAATGTGGGAGTCGGCTTCGAGCAGCTCGGTCAGCTCACGCCCCTCATCGACCCGCTTGCGCAGGGCGTGATAGGGCTCGAGCCAGCCTTTCAGCGCTTTGACCTCCGTGACGGTCTGCCGGGCGCGCTCGGAGTCGGCCCACAGGGCGCCGTCCGCCATGGCGCGCTCGAGCTCCCCCAGGCGAGTCGCCTTCCCGTCGACGTCAAAGAAACCCCTTGAGCTGGGTGAGTCGGCGGTCGAGATCCTTGAAACGCTCGGTCAACCCCACGATGCCTGCTCCTAGAAAAGCTTGTGACCGCCCGCGAGGATCTCGTTGAGAGCCTCGGTCCAAAAGGGCGTGCTCTGCGCCAGCTCGGCCCCCACCTGCTCCGTGTACTCCAGCCAGCTCTTCTGGATCTCGTCCTTGAAGAGCTGGGGTAGCGTGCCGTCACGGATCCCCTGCTGCCGTTTCTCCGGGTGGTACACCAGCATGTCGGAGATCAACGCGCGCGCGAGCCGCCGCGCCTTCTGCTTCGGGTCCTGCACCATGAACGGGTTCACCGGGCGGAGCGGACCCGTGAGGCGCTTCCCCGGCGTGCTCGTTCCCCCGGCGGGCGCGGCCGCAGGCGCCGGTGCCGCAGGTGCAGCCACGGGCGCGGCAGGACGCGCGGCGGGCGCGGGCTGAGCGGGCGGCGCAGGCGGCGGCGGGGGTGGCGTGGGCGGCCGGGCCAGCGGTGGCGGCGCAGCGGGCATCAGGGGCCGCGACGGTGCGGCCGGCGAGGCCGGCGGCGCTACGGGCCGGGCGACTGGCGGCGCGACCGACGGCGCCACGGGCGCGCGTGGCGGCGCGCTCGGTGCCGCCGCTGGGCTGGGCGCGGCGAAAGCGGGCGCGCGGGCGAAAGCGGGTGCGGGAGCGGGCGTCGGCGCGGGCGCGGGAGGCGCCGCGCCGTCGGCGCTCACCGCGAAGACGTTGTTGCAGACGTTGCAACGCGCGCGCACGCCCCCGGCGGGGACCTTGGCCGGGTCCACGCGGTACACGGTTTCACACGACGGACAGGTAACGTTCACGGGCTCGCCTCAGTCACCCCGCCCGGCTTCACCGGGCTCCGGGTCGTGGCGGCGATCGACGACGAACACCGACCCCGCCTGCGTCTTCGCGTAACTCTTCATCTCAGTCGCCAACTCGCTCACTTGGGCGGGGTGCGCAAACCGCCGGTGCTGGTTCGTCACGACGCCAATGGACAGCGTCATCAGGGGAACCCGATGGAGCTGCCCGCGACGGTCCTTACCGAAATAGTACCCTGCCCGACGGTCCTGCTCGTTGTACTGGTACGGGACGAGGGTGTCGAACACATCGAGCACTTCGCCGCACACCTCGCCGATATTCTCGATCGGGATGACACAAATGAAATCGTCGCCGCCGATGTGGCCGACGAACCCCCGCTTGCCGAGCATGCCCGTCACCACGTCGTGGAGGATGCGCGACAGCAGGTAGATGACCCGATCGCCGTCGTAGTAGCTGTAGCGATCGTTGAACTCCTTGAAGTGATCGAGGTCGGCGTAGCACACGGCGAACAGCTCGCCCAGCTCCATCCGCCGCTTGATCTCGCGCTCGATCTCGGTCGTGCCCGGGAGCCGGGTGGACGGGTTGACAGCTACGTCGCGCTCCGCGCGGGTCACCAGCGCGTCGAGCCGTCCGACCTGCTCTCCCGGCTCGAACAGCGGGGTGATGACCTCGTCGGCCCCGGCCGCGAACCATTGCCGCACCACGTCGGTCGCGTGCCGGTGCGTCACCGCCGCAAAGGGCACGATCGCCGTGTACGGATCCCCCTTCAGGCGGGCGCACAACTCCAGCCCCTCGGCCCCGGCGCTGTCAGCGTCGACGATGACGAGCGTAGGCAAGGCGCGCAGGACGCGCTCGGCGACCACCGCCGCCTGCTGCACCACGACGACGGGTAGTCCCTTCCCGTTGACCCACGTGGTCACGAAGTCAGGTACGGAACGACCAGCCGGCGAGAAGAAGAGAATGGCTTGGCGCGACCGCACCTCACTCCTCTCGTAAGGGTCGAAAGCGCCTAAACTTAGGCCACTTCGCCTCGGGTGTCAAATGAACCCGTCAATCGGGCGTAAAAGCCTCGCGCAAGCGCACGGCCTCGGCCGTGCCGGCGCGCGCCCGCAGCTTCAGGTTGAGCATTTCGACGAACACCGAGAAGCCCATGGCGAAGTAGATGTAGCCCTTGGAGAGGTGCTGGCCGAGGCCGTCGGCGATGAGCGAGACCCCGATGAGCAGGAGAAAACTCAACGCCAGCATCTTGATGGTGGGGTGGCGATGGACGAAGTCGCTGATGGCGTTGGCCGAGAGCATCATCACGCCGACGGCGATCACGACCGCCGCGATCATGACGCCGAGCTGACGCGCCATCCCGACCGCGGTAATCACGGAATCGAGCGAGAACACGAGGTCGAGCAGCACGAGCTGGCCGATGACGTTGCGGAACGATGCCGGCGCACGGGCGCCCCCCGGGTGCTCGTCGCCCTCGAGGCGCTCGTGGATCTCCCGCGTGCTCTTGGCGATGAGGAACAGGCCGCCCGCCAGGAGGATCAAGTCGCGGCCGGAGATGCCGCGGCCCAGAACGGTGAAGAGCGGCGCCGTGAGCCGGATGATCCACGCGAGCGAAGCCAGCAGACCGATACGGAGCACCAGGGCAAGCGAGAGACCGATGCGCCGGGCTCGGGGCTGCTGCGCCGGCGGCAGCTTCCCGCTGACGATCGAGAGGAACACGATGTTGTCGATGCCGAGCACGATCTCGAGCACCGTGAGGGTCAGCAGGGCGATCCAAGTCTCGGGGCTGGTGAGCCAAGTCATGGGGCAGTCCTGTCAGAATCCGATGCTGACCTGTACGCGCGCACTGCCGCGGGGTCCCACAGTCGTGTGGAGCTCCGCGGGCCGGCCCGCGGCCGCGGCGAGCCGGCTGGAGATGAGCGCATCGACGGCGCTCACGACGTGATTCGCGAGCAGCAGGCCGACCTGGTTCTGCGCGCGGCGGAAGCCGTCGTCGCTGCGGCGGATCGTCTCGCGGAACACCTCGTGCTCGAGCGAGTGATCGCGCCACGACCATTGGAAGGCCGGTCCCACGGCGCGCGCCATGTAGAACTCGACGGCGCGCGCGTACAGCACCGAGTCGGGCACGACGTCGGGGTCCGGCCAGATCGTGCGCCGGGCCAGTAACCAGACCGACCCGTTATACGTGCGGACGTCGGTCTCGGGCGTGAACACCACGCCCGGGGTCGCATTGTATCGGCCACTCTCGGGGAAGCGCTCCATTTGCTCGTAGTACTCGAACACCGTGTCGCGGCGCGTGGGGCTGAACGCGCGCCGCGCGATGTCGAACGCGAGCGAGTGGAACCGCTCCGACTCGCGGCTCGCGTCGCGATTGAGCTGCAGGAAGCGCGACACGAGGTAGATCTCCATCGCGAGGTACACGGCGCCCCGGTCCTGGCCGCCCATCAGCTGGCCGGCGCCCGGCAGCAGCAACGAGGCGAGCGGGCGCAACGCGCGCGTCGCCACGGCGCTGTCGGCGCGCTGGGCCGCGGCGTCGATCGCGCCGAGCAATACCAGAGTCGTCAGCGCCGCCAGCCGGCCGGCGCCACGCATCAGAAGGTCACCCGGAACGAAAAGAACGTAGGATTCTCGATCAGGAGGTCCGACCCCGTGAGGAAGGTGCGGGCCAGGTCCACGCCGATCGAGCCGTTCTCCACGCCGAGCCCTACGCTCGGCCCGCTCAGACCGTCCTGCACGAACGCGTAGCCGGCGCGCACCCGCACCAGGCGCTGGTACCCGACGTCGAGGCCAAAGCGGAGCTCCGACGGGCCCTGGCGTCCCCACGGACTGTCCACGTCGGCCGCCACGCGCAGATCGAAGCGTTCGTCGGGCGGCGCGCCGTCCCGCGTCGGGAGCAGGACGTGATACTGGGCCCCCACCGCGAGCCGCGCCGGGAGTGCGTCGGCCTGCGGCTTGTTCTGCACCTGGAGCTTGAAGCCGATGTTGCGTACCGCCACGCCGACGCGGAGCGGACCGCCCGCGCCCACGCGGAACTGCCCGCCGAGGTCGATCGCGTGGGTCGTGCCTTGGCCGGTCGGGAAGTTGGTGCAGTCGCCGCTGCAGTCGACGCGGAACTGCACGAGCTTGTAGTTCAACCCGAAGGCGAAGGAGCCGGCGAGGGCGGTGGCGTAGGAGGCGAGGAATTCGAAGTTGCGGGGGGAGATGCGGGCGATCGTGTTCCCGTTGTCGTCCGTGCGCTCCAGGTCGCCGTAGTCGACCAGGTACGCCGCCCCGCCCAGCACGCCGATCCCCCGCGACGGGAAGTAGACGCCGAGCACATGGCTGCGGCCCGCCACGAGGGTCGCGCTGTGCAGCGCGAACTCGTTCGTCTCCAGGGTCGCGAGCCCGGCAGGATTCCAGAACGCCGACTCGCCGTGGCCTTCGGCGCCCAGCGCCGTCTGGCCCATGCCGACGGCCCGCGCGCCGACCGGGAACACGAGGAACAGCGCGCCCGTGTTGAGGGGCGGTTCTTGAGCAGATAGGCGGTTTGGCGGTTCGGCGGTTAGAACGAGGATGGCGATTGGGAGCACCCAACCGCCTAACCGCCCGACCGCCCGACCGTCAAAAGCTTTTCGCCTCATCGATCAGCATGATCGGGATGTCGTCCTCGACCGCGTACAGCAGGCGGCAGGTGTGGCACGCGAGGGCCTCAGCGGGGGGCGGAGTCCGATGCTCCAACGGCCCCTTGCACTTGGGGCAGACGAGGATCTCCAGCAGGTCTGGCGACAGACTCATGATTGCGCGTACCCCAGGCGCTTGAGCGACGGTTCGTGGCGACGCCACTTGGGCAGGACTTTCACGTGCAGGTCGAGGAAGACCCGCTGGCCGAGGAGGGTTTCGATCTTGCCGCGCGCCGCGGCGCCGAGCGCCTTGATGGCGCGTCCCCCTTCCCCGATCACGATGCCCTTCTGGCTGTCCCGCTCGACGTACACGACCGCCCGAATATATACCGGCTCGGCGCCCTCCCGGAACTCATCGATCTCGCAGGCGACACTGTAGGGGAGCTCTGCGTGGAGCTGCTCGAACGCCGCTTCGCGAATGAACTCGGCCGCGAAGAACCGCATTGGCTGCGTGGCGATCTCATCAGGATCATAATGAAAGGGGCTCTCCGGGATGTGCACGCGCAGCGCCGCCAGCAGCGCGTCCAGGCCGGCGCCCGTCAGGGCCGACACGGCGAGCACGTCTCCGCGGGGCGGTGCCAAGTCGGCCTTCGTGTACACGATCACGACCGGCGCGCTGGGCGGTCCCTCGAGCCGCGCCACTTGGGCGAGCGGAGGGGCCGGATACTCCGCGAGCGGGTGCAAATACGCGATGACCTCCGCGTCGGCGATCGCGCGCAGCGCCGCGGTGCGCATCGCTTCGTGCAGCTTGTATTCGGGCTCCAGCAAGCCGGGCGAGTCCGTGAAGATGAACTGCGCGTCGTCGCGCGTGAGCAGTCCGATGACCGGCATGCGGGTCGACTGGGGCTTCGGCGCAACAATCGCGAGGTGCTCACCCACGAGGGCGTTCAGCAGCGTCGACTTGCCCACGTTGGGCCGGCCGGCCAGCGCGACGGTACCGCAGCGAGTCATGGGCGGAAGCTACGGGGGCGGCGGAGTGATGGAAGACCCTTGCGAAACAGTACGTGGTGAGCGGAGTATTTGGACGGGCCCCTGTGGAGGTGCCGTCATGCGTCTGAAGACTCGTACTGCCCTGATGGTCGTGCTGTCCATCGCCCCGCACGTCGCGGCGCAAGGCCCGCCCGTCACGCGTCTCGGATCGCGCACCGCCTACGGACCCGGCATCGTGGCGGCGGCCACCCGCCGCGTGGAGTTCGAGCTCACGCGTCCCGCGCACGTCATCGTGTTGCTGGTCGATCCCGATGGCAGCATTCAACCGGTATTCCCCGCCTCGGGCGAAGGCACGACCGAGCGGGCGGCGGGCCTACAGGTCGTCGAGCTCAAGGCGACGCCTGGCGCCGCCCAGCCGGGGCCCGAGGTGCCGCACGCGGCCCCGCCGGTGATGCGCTCCGCGCAGCAGTTGGCCCGTGAGGGCGAGCGCGCGCGACCGTCGGCCACGGGGGACGACGAGCCACGCGTCCTGCCCGTGACGTCGTACTGGCTCGTCATCGTGTCCGACGTGCCGACGAGCGCTGACGAGGTGCAGGAACGGCTCGAAGCGATGACGTTGCAGTTCTCCAGCATGAAGGCGGAGCTCGAGGCGTTGGCCCGCGGGCTGGTGGTGCGGCGGACGAAAACGTGGGCGGCCTCGTACACGCCGGCCGGGTCCTGAAAACACGGACGCCCGCCTAGCGATCGTCCCGTGGGGGCGTATATTCGTCGCCCCGAGCCGTGCTTGCCTCAGGTCGCTGCCCGCTGTGGGCAGCCGTGGTCGCAGTGGTCCCCCGCGGACCGTGCTTCAGTAGAGCCGGCGCTCTCCTCGCCGACCCCGTCGGACTCGGTCAACCCTCTGCCAATCTCTTTCCGGCGTTGCACGCCGGGGTGTCTTGCCGTTCCCATCCACCAGGAGGTGAATGATGGCTGCGCGACGCGGCACGTTGTTGCTGGCGCTCTCCGCGATGCTGGCGGGTTGCGTTCAGGATGGCGCCGGGCCGAACGCTCTGCTGGTGCCGAGCTTCGCGAAAGCAGCGGGCGACCAGCAGACGGTGGTGGTGAATCCGAACGCGAATGGGAACGGCGTCGCCGCGACC
>Ga0070704_100002522_pt1 | contig 10304 bp, 7 predicted proteins | sample KBSK5252metaG_FD_65467 | JGI IMG/M metagenome (GOLD analysis project Ga0070704, IMG submission 65467) | Corn, switchgrass and miscanthus rhizosphere microbial communities from Kellogg Biological Station, Michigan, USA - KBS K5-25-2 metaG | ecosystem: Host-associated > Plants > Roots >... | reverse complement strand
CTCCCGCAACCCTCCGAAAGTCGGTCCAGACCGTCTCGATGGTGGTCACGGTGGGATCGATGTCGGGATGGAGGGCCTTGCGAACCCGGGCCCGCGCGATCAAGAAGGTCGCTGGGTCGAGGAAATAGGTCGTCTGTGAGCCGTCGTCGAGGATCAGCCCGATCGCCTCGTAGGACACGCCGGCCACCTCCGTCCGCCCGATTCGATGCAGCCGGTGCCCGTGCCCCGCCATCTCGTGGAGGCCCAGAATGTTGGTCGGCATCTGGGCCGAGTGGCGCAGAGCGGCCGTGCCGGCGGCGCTGGCCGGCTTCGCGTGCTCCTCCCCGCCCGGCTGCTGCCAACCGTCCTGGCCGTCGAAGGCCTCGGTGAACACTCTCCGGCCCTCGATGAAGACATCGATACGCATGCGCCCGCGTCGGTCGGCCCGCCACACTCCCTCCGCCGTGTAGGTCGGCTCGACGATGCGCAGCTTCACCTCGAGGTTCTGGATGGCCTCGATGGCCCGCTGCCCGCCGCGGGCCTCGGTGTGCCGGCTGATCAGTTCTTCGAGCGTGGGCTCGGAGGTCTTGAGAGTCGCGCAGCCCGCGATCGTCAGGCAGAGCAGCGCGATGGGCGCGCGGGACATGGACCTGCTGGAGCTGAACATCAGGATGGCATTCTACCCGCACCCGTGAGGAGGCTATCCGACGGCGCCAAATAAGGTGCCGATGGCGTACGTCACGGCCATCGCGAGGGCCCCCCAGAGCGTCACGCGCACAGAGCCGATCGCGACCGGGGCGCCTCCGGCGCGGGCCGCGACCGCACCCAGGACCGCCAGGACGACGAGGGATGATCCCGTGACGAGAACCGCGAAGCTGCCGGCAGGGGCAAGAAGAACGGCGAGCAAAGGCATCGCGGCGCCGGCGGAGAACGAGGCGGCCGATGCGAACGCCGCCTGCACCGGACGCGCGCGCTGGATCTCGGTGATCCCCAGCTCATCGCGGGCATGGGCCCCGAGAGCATCGTGCGCCATCAGCTGGTCGGCGACCTGCTTCGCGAGCGCAGGCTCGAGGCCCCGGGCGACGTAGATCCCCGCCAGCTCAGCGCGCTCCGATTCGTCCTGGGTGGCGAGCTCCCGGCGCTCGCGCGCCAGGTCCGCCTCTTCGGTGTCGGCCTGCGATCCTACCGAGACGTATTCTCCGGCCGCCATGGACATGGCGCCCGCCACCAGCCCGGCCACGCCCGTGAGCAGGACGCTGCTCCTGGCGGCCCCCGCCCCGGCGACGCCCAGGACGAGGCTCGCGGTCGACACGATCCCGTCGTTGGCGCCCAGGACGGAGGCGCGAAGCCAGCCGATGCGTTCCGACCGGTGGCGCTCGATGTGGCGGATGGCCATCGGGCGGGATCTGTATCACACGTGCGGCCGGCCCGGGGCCCGCGAATGCTGCCGGCGTCAATTCCCGGCGCGTCGAGGCACATCGGGTGCGAGTCGCGCGGCCCCTTCGTTCGGCAGATCGTCGGCGAAGAGGAAGGCCGACCCGACGGCGGCGACGACACGCACGCTCTCCGCACGGACCAGCGCGGACGGCACCCCGACGTACGCCCGCTTCGCGGCCCGATCGATGGCCAGGTGGACCTCTTCGCGGTTGGTCAGGCTCATCGCCGCCACGTCCTCGGGCGAGGCGATGCCGACGGTCCCCTGGTAGGCGTCGCCGGCGCGGAACACCCAGGCCGTCACCAGCCGGTCGAAGTGAAAGGCGGTGTTCTTCCCCCACCAGGCGGTCCCGTTGGCCGGGTCACCATCGGTGTCGAGCGCCAGGTTGACCCCCATCCAGCCGGCCGGCGGGGGATCCTGGAGGTCGATCCGGAACCAGGTCAGCGGACGGGTCGGGTCCTGCGCCACGAACAGCGCGCGCGCATCCGGGAGGCCGGCGTGCCCGTCCCCCCGGCCGTCCTCCGCCAGGGGGCGCCAGGGGAGCGCCCGCAGCGGCGCCTCGTCGTCCGGAACCAGGACGCGTGACACCGGAGGCTCGTTGGAGACGGATATCGGCGCGGCCCCGGCGCTGTCGGCGCCTGTCCACGCGACGTCGTCGATGTCGACGGAGAACGGGCCGGCCACGCCCGGAACGGTCTGCACGCCGATCCAGCGCGCCTGGCCGGCGTCCCACGGCTCGTTCTCGAGGCCCTTTCCCTGCGGCCGCAGGCTCGAGAACGGGATCTCCACGCTGCTCCAATCCGGCGTGGCGGTCACCCGCTTCATGAAGTTCACCGACTTGGCCAGAGGGCCGCCGCGGACGCCGATCAGCAGGTCTCCGGTGCCGCGCAGGCTCAGGCGCAGGCCGGTCAGCCGGCCGAGGTCCGCCGCGCGCCCGCCGTCGGCGACCGCCGTCCAGGCCCCTCCGAAGCCCGCGGGTCCTTCGCCAATCGTCCCCTCGAGATGCAGCGCACCGCGGGATCCGCCGGCGCCGCCGCGGATCGGCTTCAGGCGGAGGGTCGTCGTGCCGCCGAGCAGATCGTCCCCCAGGGGAACCCACGCCACCCCGGTCGAGGGGACGAGGTCGCGATCCTCGAAGTCGTCGATGCGCACCGTCGTGGTCTGGACAGGGGCCGCGCCGGCGGCGCCGGCCAGCGCCAGGAGTCCGATGATCGTGCAGGCTGCCGAGCGGGACATGGGCACCTCCCTCGTCGCGCGCGGGCACCCCGGTCGCCGGGAGACGGCCCCGCGGACATGCGGACTGTACGGTCCGGCGCGTGGCGGCGTGCCGGCGCTTCGTCCGGCGGGCGGACGGGGGCGGCGAGCGGCCGCTCCGGCCGGTGGACGGCGACAGCGCGCGGACGGTCTGAGACATAATGCCGCCGTGCGCGAATCCATGGAGGAATTCGGCTCGACCAGGCCGGCCGGCGACCGACAGGGCGGCCGGTGGGCCGCGCTCGGTGTCTGGGGCGCCGCGTGCTTCGCCTACTGGGCGGTGTACGTCGCCGCCGTCCTCCTCACCTCGAAGCTCTCCTGGTGGGTGGCGGCGCGCTCCGCGCTCCTCGGCGTCCTGCCCGACTGCCTGCTCGCGCCGTTCGTCCTGGCCTACACGCGCCGGGCCCCGTGGGGGAGCATGGCCGCCTGGCGCTTCTTCCTGCGCCACGCGTTCGGCGCCGTCGCGTTCTTCGTCCTGTCGGCGGCCGCCTTCATGATCGAGTATGTCCTCGAGCACCGCGTGACCACCGGCGCCTGGAGCGCCCCGCCGGCGCTCGAGATGCTGGCCTGGAAGGGGCTCGGCTCGCTGTTCGTGTACGCCACGGTGGCCGGCATCGGCAGCGCGGTCGAGCAGGCGCGCCGCGCGGCGCGGGCCGAGACCCTGCGCGCCGAGGCGCAGCTGGCGGCGCTGCGGGCGCGGCTCAACCCGCACTTCATCTTCAACCTGCTGCACACCCTGATGGGACTGGTGGCGCGCGACCCGGCCTCGGCGGAGTCGGCCCTCGAACGACTGGGGGACGTCCTGCGCTACGGCCTGCGGGTGCAGTCGCAGGGACTGGACGAGGTGCGCCTGCGCGAGGAATGGGAATTCGTGGACCGCTACCTGTCCCTGGAGCGCCTGCGGCTCGGGGAGCGCCTGCAGGCGCGCCTCGACGTGGAGGACGGCCTGCTCGACGTCATCGTCCCGGCGTTCTCCCTTCAGCCGCTGGTCGAGAACGCCGTGCGGCACGCCATCGCCCCGCGCGCCGGCGGCGGCCGCCTGGTGGTCTCGGCGCGGCGCGAGGGACGGACGCTCGTGATGGCGGTCGAGGACGACGGCGACGGGGGCGCGGCCGGTCGGGAGGACGGGCCGCCACGCGGCACGGGCCTCGGGCTGCGCCTCATCCGGGAACGGCTCCTGGCCCTCTACGGCGGGGCCGCCCGCCTGGAGACCGGGCGTTCGGCGCTCGGGGGGTTCCGCGCCGCCGTGACCCTGCCGCTCGCAGGCCCCGCGGAGTCGCCGCCATGAGCGCCAGGAAGGTGTCGGCGGTGGTGGTCGAGGACGAGCCGGTCGCGCGCCGCAGCCTGCGCGAGTACATCGACCGCATCGACTGGATTCACATCGCGGGGGAGGCGGCCGACGGACGCACGGCGGTCGAGATGATCGATCGGCTGAAGCCCGACCTGGTCTTCCTCGACGTGCAGCTGCCGGAGATGTCGGGCCTGCGCGTCCTGGAATCGATCGGGCACGCGCCGGAGGTGGTGTTCACCACCGCCTACGATCAGTACGCCCTGGCCGCGTTCGAGATCGGCGCGCTCGACTATCTCGTGAAGCCGTTCGGCCGCGAGCGTTTCCTGAAGATGGTGGAGCGCCTGCGCCAGCGCCTGGCCGCGGCCGGCGTCCCGGCCCCCGAGCGGGCCAGGGCCGCCTTCGCCTCGGGGCCGCTGGCGCGCCTCTTCGCCCGCCGCGGCGATCGCATCGTGCCGATCCCGGCGCGCGACATACAGCGCATCGAGGCGCAGGGGGACTACGCCGAGGTCCGCTCCCCGGCCGGGGTGTTTCTCCTGCACCTCAGCCTGAAGGAGCTGGCGGCGCGCCTCGATCCGGAGCGCTTCGCGCAGGTGCACCGCTCGCACATCGTCAATCTCGACGCCATCGACCACCTGCGACCCTACGACGATCGCCGGCTGCTGATCGTCATGGGGGACGGGAGCGAGATCGTCGCGAGCCGGGCGGCCTCCGAGCGGCTGCGGCGCGAGGTTCGCTGAACGGCCGCGCCACGGGTCCGCCGGGCGGCACGCCCCGCGTCACCTGGCGTTCGGCGCCTTCAGCACCTTGACGGTCGTGTCGGCCTTGTCGGGACGGCCCCCCGGCGACGAGGACGGCAGCGTCACCGTGACCTTGTAGTCCCCCTCCGGCACGAACTGCGTCTGATCCATCTGCTGCGAATCGACGGTCGGGATCCTGTGCTTCACCTCGGTCTGCAGGTCCCAGATCACCCGGTTGAGGCCGGGGCGTCCCGATCCGGAGATCTCGCGGATCACCGCGCCGCCCGGATCGGCGATGGCGATCTTGACGCCGTCCGGGTTGCCGTCCCGCAGCCAGTAGGTGATCGACGCCCCCATCGGCGGGTTGGGGGCGCGGAAAATGGCCGCACCGCCGCCGTAGCCGCGGCTGGCGTACAGGCGCGGGTGGGCCGGCAGCGGCGGGAAGACGGCCAGCGGCCGGTTGCGGACCTCCTGCGTCAGCTGGGCGATCGGCGTGACGTCGTCCATGATGTAGACGCTCCGCCCGTGGGTGGCGACGACCAGGTCGCGCTCGCGCGGATGAATGACCAGGTCGTCCACCGGGACCGCCGGCAGGGACTTGCCGTTCAGCCGGGCCCAGTGCTGGCCGCGATCGACGGTGACATACAGGCCGAACTCGGTGCCGACGTACAGCGTCTGCCTGTTGAGGATCGCTTCGATGACGACTTCGGCCGGCTCGTTGGGCGGCAGATCGCCGGTGATGCTCTTCCAGGTGCGCCCGGCGTCGTCGGTCAGGAGGACGATGGTGCGCTCGACGTCGCTGCGGTGGCCGTCCACCGTCGCGTAGGCGGTCTCGGGGGAGTGCGAGGACGGCGCGATACGCGACACGTAGAGACCGCCGACCTCCTTGGGGGTGACGTCGGTCCAGGACTGGCCGTCGTTGCGGGTCACCTGGATGCGGCCGTCGTCGGTCCCGGCCCAGATCATCCCCTTGGCCAGCGGCGACTCGGCCAGCGACACGACCGTGCCGTACGTCTCGGCGTCCGAGCCGACGGTCGCGGTCTTCCCCGGCTCGTTCCTCGACAGGTCCGGGCTGATGGCGAAGTACTTGTCCCCCCGGTCGGTCAGCTTGAACACCCGGTTCCCCCCCAGGTACAGGACGCTCGGATCGTGCTTCGACACGAAGTACGGCGCGTTCCAGTTGAAGCGCAGGCGCTCCTCCCCCTCGCGCGGCGACGGCGACAGCAGCGTGAGGACGTTGGTGTCCAGCCGGATGCGCGCCAGCGAGCCGCCCTGCGACGTGGCGTACACCAGGTTCGGGTCGGTCGGATCGAACTGCGCCGTGAAGCCGTCGCCGGAGAAGATCGGCCGCCAGTCGTCGTTGACGATGCCGTCGGCGTGCGCGTCCTCACCCGGATCGAACGCCTCCGTCTTGAACAGGGTTTCGCTCGGGCCCATCCACGACCCGTTGTCCTGCAGCCCGCCGGCCACGCGGTACGGGTCGGACGAATCCAGGGCGATCCGGTAGAACTGCCCGGCCGCGACGTTGTTCAGATAGTCCCAGGACTCGGCCTTGTCGTGCGAGATATAGGCGCCGCCGTCGTTCCCGACGATGATCTGGCTCGGGTCGAGGGGATTCACCGCGATGGCGTGGAAGTCGACGTGCACCTTCGGGCTGCCGGAGCGGCGGAAGGTCCTGCCGCCGTCGTCCGAGATCGCCAGGTCCCAGCCCGGCATGTAGACGCGCTGGTCGTTCTCCGGGTCGACGGCGAGGCGCGAGAAGTAGAACGGCCGGAAGCTGATCGGGCTGGTGCGGGTCCACGACTCGCCGCGGTCGTCGCTTCTGAACAGCCCGCCGCTGATCGAGTAGTTGTCCATCGGCGTCCTGCCGGCGCCGCCGAAGTCGCTCTCGACCACGGCGTACAGGATGCCCGGGTTCTTCGGATAGACCGCCAGGCCGATCCGGCCGGTGCGCGGCGGCAGCCCCCTGGTCTTCTTCTTCCAGGTCTGCCCCCCGTCGTCCGATCGGAAGATCCCGCCGGTTTCGCCGACGCCGCTGAACGACCAGGGGGTGCGCCGGCGGGCGTACATCGCGGCGTAGACGGTGTCCGGATGCTGCGGGTCGACGACGACGTCGCAGGCGCCGGTGTTCGCGTCGACCTTCAACGTCTGCTGCCAGGTGGCGCCGCCGTCGCGAGTCCGGTAGACGCCGCGCTCGGGGTTCGGCCCCCACAGATGCCCCAGGGCCGCGACGTAGGCGACGTCCGGGTTGCGCGGATCGACGGCGAGGCGCGGGATGTCGCGTGTCTCCGCGAGGCCGACGTGCGTCCAGGTGCCGCCGGCGTCGGTCGAGCGGTACACGCCGTTCCCCCACGACGACGAGTTGCGGCCGTTCCCTTCGCCGGTGCCGACCCAGACGATCTTCCCCTTGCCGCGCTCGGCGCGGCTCGTCTTCGGGGCGCCCCCTTTCTCGTCCGCCGCCCAGCCGGGCCAGGTCTCCGGCGCATCGGCCACGGCGATGGCGCCGATCGACAGGTTCGGCTGGTCGTCGAAGACCGGGCTGAAGGTGACGCCGAGGTTCTCGGTCTTGAAGACGCCGCCGATGCCATAGCCCACATAGAACGATGTCCGGCTCCCCGGGACGTAGGCCAGGGCCGACACGCGCCCGCCCATGTTGGCCGGCCCGATGCTGCGGAAGGAGAGCCCCTTCAGGTCGTCGGCGGTCAGGGCGCGATCGCCCGCCGCGGGGGCCGCCTTGTCGCGGCCTTTCTCGGCAGAGCGGGCCGCGGTGACCAGGGTGACGGCGCACAGGAGCAGGACGAAGAGACGGATCGGGGACGCAGACGGGCGGCGGGGCATGGAGCCTCCATGGATTGTGTGGATCACGGGGGGGGATTCTACCCGCAAGAGGCCGGAGGATGCACGGCCGCCGCCCGGGTCACGCCACCGCCATTTCAGCGCGTGCGCGACCCCAGCTGGAACAGCTTCCCGCCGGCCCAGCATTGCGGCAAGGCCAGGACGACGAGCGCGACGGGGTACCACCGCGGCCCGAGCCCCAGGTTCCAGGTCGCCACCAGCCCCACGAGCCCCAGGACGACCCCCACGTAGCCCAGGATCATGGCGTGCTTCATCGGCTTGTCCGGCGCGAGCCGGGCCGTGAGCCACGCCCCGCCGATACTGATGACGATCCGGTAGGCGGTCGCAAGCAGAGCGGGACCGTCGCCGAGCGGCTGGTCCATGGGCGGGAAGACGCCGCAGACGTGCAGCACCAGGTCGATGAACGTCGTGACCACGATGATGACGAGCACGCCGGCGAGCACGGCCCAGATCGATCTCTTGTTCATGGCGGGCTCTCCTGGAGAGTGAGGCGCATCTCGTTGGTCGGCTTGAATCCCAGGCTTTCATACAAGGCCCGCCCCTCGTCGCTGGCGTGCAGATAGAGATCCCGCATCCCTTCCGCGCGGCACCACTCGAGAATCGCCTGCATGAGCAGCCGGGCCAACCCCCGGCGGCGATGCTCCGGCTCGGTGAACATGTTGACCACCCAGGCGCGCTGCGGCCTGGGGTCCCTCGGGTGGGGCTGAAAGTGCAGAAGGATGACTCCGCCTCCCGCGACGACCCGGTTGCCGGCGGCCTCGACCAGCCATCCCCGGTACGTTCCGTCCGCCAGTCCCCGACGCAGCAGGGGAGTCGAGGCCGCGATCATGGCGTCGAGCGCCTGCCGGTCGCCGAAGCCCATGTCCTCGAACATGCGCCGGCGGTGGTAGAGCACGACCTCGAGATCCTCGGACGTCGCCGGCCGAATCGTAGACGTGTTCACAAAGGCTCCACGGCCTCGAGCCGCGTCGGGCGACGAGCGCTAGAACTCCCGCTCCAGCGCGTTGCCGCCCGTGATGATCCGCAGCGTCGAGTTCAACGTCGCCTCGTCGTTGTCGAACCCGCCGTGCGAAGTGCTCTTCGACGCGAGCTTGAGTCCCGCGGGGACGCCCAGGGTGCGGATGACGGCGGGTCCCTCGACGACGGCGGGCTGCCCCAGGGCTTTCCGGAGCGCGCCATCCGCGGCCAGGAACTTCTCCATCCCGAGGAGCGCGTCGTGCTTCCCCTCCTCGAACGCCTCGGAGACCAGGTAGAGCAGGCTCTTGTTGTAGGCGGGGCCGACCGAGTCGGCCTGCTCCGTCTGGTCGTTCATGTTGAACAGGACCAGCTGCTCGATGGCGCCCCCGACGTGCGGCAGGATGCTGGCCTTGAACAGCTCGGTGGTGCAGGCGGCGGCGTAGAGCGTCAGCGTCTTGATCGGCACCTTCATCCCGACGAGCAGCGGGATGAGGTAGGCGAAGAAGATGCTGCCGGCGCTGTGCCCCACGAGGTGCAGCTCGAGGTCGTCCTTGCGCGCCCGCTGGGCGGCGATCCGGGAGGCCACGAAGCGCGCCCCTCCGTCGGCCTCGACGCTGGCGCGCCGGGCGTTGTCCTTGATCTGCCGCCAGATCGGCCGGCCGAGCGGCCGGGCGCCCAGCTCGACCGCCTCGTCGAGGAGATCACGGAAGCGCTCCTTGAGCTCGGGGCGCCAGCCCATGAGATGGCCCCGCCGGAAAGCGTCCTGGACGATGCCGCCGCAGGAGTCCCAGAACCCGGTGTGCCAGATGAAGCTGAGAGGATAGATCCGGTTGCCGAGGAAGAAGGGCTGCAGGCTGGCGATGCGCGACGCGGCCGCCTTCTCATCGTTCAGCCCGCCGTGCGCGTAGAGGGCCAGCTTCTTCCTCCCGCGCCAGCCTGCCGTCTTCGCGGCGAATTCCTGGCCGATGATCCGCTCCACCTCGGCGACGCCGGTCGTGTACCGCCCCGAGGTTGCGAACCGCCCGTCGTTCCCCAGGCTGACGTAGTGCGGCCGGATCTCGGCCTGCACCACCTCCTCGTGGGGGATGTAGTCGAAGGTCGTCACGCGGCTGCGGGACGCCTCGCCCGCCATGGCGGCGCTGACCGCAGGCACCCCCAGTCGGGCCGCCCAGCAGTCGTAGCTGTTCTCCAGCCAGTCGTCGTAGCCGATCCGGCAGAATCCCCTCAGGCCCCACTTCGGGCCCCAGGAGTTCTGGATCCAGAAGCCCACCTCGTCGTAGCCGACGATGGCGAACGCATGCCCCCCGGCTTTCTTCTCGCTGTGCGGGATCTGGCCGGTCTTTGGGTTGACGTCGTACCAGCCCTCGTGCACGTCCGAGCTGGCGTACAGCACGCCCACTTCGCGCAGCGCGCTGTGCATCTGGTTCAGGTGCAGGTGCCGCACGCGGTAGTAAGAGCCCAGCGGACGGCGGCGGGCGTCCAGCTCCCGCTCCCCGGTGAAGGCGCCCGGCTCCTTCTCCACGTAGGGCCACACCTTGTCCCGGCAGACGCCGTGCCGGAACCACCCCTTCATGGCGGCGCGGATGCTCGACCCGTCGTAGTTCTCCCCGCGCCACTCGTCGTAGCGCTTCGCCATCTCGTAGAGCATCCGGGCGCTGACCAGGTCCTTCATGGGAGGCGGATAGGCTCGATTGTGGAACAGGAAATTCACCGTCGCGGCCAGGCCGAAGCCGGTGCAGGCCCCCTCCTGCTTCTGATCGAGGATCTTCGGGACCTTCCTGCGATTGTCGAGCCG
>Ga0070704_100002517_pt1 | contig 10311 bp, 8 predicted proteins | sample KBSK5252metaG_FD_65467 | JGI IMG/M metagenome (GOLD analysis project Ga0070704, IMG submission 65467) | Corn, switchgrass and miscanthus rhizosphere microbial communities from Kellogg Biological Station, Michigan, USA - KBS K5-25-2 metaG | ecosystem: Host-associated > Plants > Roots >... | reverse complement strand
CGCTGTCGGGACCGCGATGGGCGCTGGCCGGCGATGCCGCGGGTCTCGTCGATCCGATCACGCGCGAAGGGATCTACTTCGCGATTGCCTCCGGCCAATGGGTCGCCGACGCGCTCCTCGAGGGCAGCCCGCGGCGCTATGCCGCTCGCGCGCGCGAACTCGCGCTGCCGGAGCTGACGCGTGCGGCGCAGCTCAAGGCCGGCTTCTTCCGGGCCGCGTTCATCGGCCTCCTGATGCGGGGCCTGCAGCAGAGCGGCGCGATCCGCGCGGTGATGGCCGACCTCATCGCCGGACGCCAGAGCTATCGCACGTTGAAATGGCGGCTGCTTCGCACGTTCGAGTGGCGCCTCGCGATCAACACCGCGCTGCTCGCGGGGGTCGGACGCCTGAGGTCCCAGGCAAGAATCAGCGGCTGAAGTAGCCCTCGCGCGCGCGCACGCGCACGTCCGGCCGGCTCACGCTGACGTCAATCGCGTGCCATCCCGGCTCCGATGTGCCGCGCGACGGGACGTACCCGAGCAGGTACTGAAAGCGCAGTTCGCGCGCAATCGCCGTCATCGTCTTCGCCAGCTGGCCCGGTTCGCGCGTGTGGAAGGAGCGCCCACCGGTGGCGGCGGCCAGCTCCGCGAACACCGGCGGACGCGAGGCGCCGAGCGCAATCGGATAGATCAGCACGTCGCGCCGCCGCGCCTGGTCGACCAGATCGGCGGCACGCGTGTCGCTGTAGCGATCGGTACCGTCGGAGAGCAGCACCAGCGCGCGGCGGCCGTTTGCCTCCTGGATGCGATCGAGCGCCGACAGCGCCGCGTCGTAGAGCGGCGTCGTCCCCCAGGCGTCGAGCCGATCGATGGCGGCGAGCGCAGCGGCGTGATCGGACGACAGCGGCGCGACCACGTCGTTGTCTCCGCCGATGGCGATGACCATCACCTGATCGGTCTTTCGCAGCGCGCCGATGAAGGTGCGCGCCGCCGACTTGGCGACGCCGAGGCCGTTCGACGCGTTGGCCATGCTGAAGCTGCGATCGAGGCCAATCGCCACCGCGAGCGGGAACTCGCCGGCGGCGAACGCGGTGATCGCCTGCGCCGCGCCGTCCTCGAGGACGGTGAAATCGGACTGGGCGAGGCCGGTGACCGGTTCGCCGGCGCGATCGGTGACCGTGGCATAGACTTCGACGAGATTCACGCCGGACGTAAACTGCGCATAAAGGACGTGGGCGGAGAGCGCGAGAACGGCGGCAAGCCCGACTGCGAAGAGTGGTACAATCCTCGGCAGTTCAAGGAGCGATTTCATGCCCAATCTGGGATTCCCCGAGCTCATCGTCGTCCTGCTGATCGTCATCGTCATCTTCGGAGCAAATCGCCTGCCGGGATTGGGCCGCGGCATCGGCAGCGCGATCCGCAACTTCAAGGAAGGGATGAAGGACGAGAAGGACGAAGAGCGCGACCGCCGCGCGTCATAGCACGACGCGCGTCTCCCCCATCCGGCGCGTGACGCGCTCGCGATCCAGGTACTCGAGCAGCGGGATCGCGAACTTGCGCGTGACGCCGAAGCGCTCCTTGAAGGTGGCGACGTCGATGCGCGCCGCCGCGCCCGCCCCCGCCGAAGTTTTCAGCGCCGCCACTTCCGCCTTCAACTGCTTCAACGCCTGGTCGTGAAACAGCAGCGTGTCGATGCGCGCCAGCACCTTCTGCCGCTGCAGCAGCTTCAGCATCCGATCGGCCACCGCGGCGTCGACGCCGACGGTTGACGCGATCGACGCGGCGTCCGGCGGCTTGAGACCGGCGTCCCGGTAGGCGCGCTCGATCGCATCGCGCGCGCGTTCCTCTTCCGGCGACAGCGACAGCCGGTGCGTGGCGAGCGCGACCCGATCCCGGACGCTGATCGCACCGGCGGCGGCCAGTTCGCCGAGCGCGGCCTCGAACACCGCCGGGTGGCCGCGGCGCGCGAGCTGATCGCGCAGTTCCTCGCGCGGCATCCCTTCCGACAGCGGCTGGGCGCGGTGATGCTCAGCCAGCGCGCTGCGGATCGCATCCTTGAGCGCCGTGAACGGCTTCGCCGCCACCAGCACGTCGCCGGCGCGCACCGCCTGGCCCGCGGCGGCAAGCGCGTCGACGTGTGCCTGCACGCGCCCCGGCTCGGCGCCGATGCGCGACACCATGGAGGAGACGGGAAATCCGCCAAGCCCCGCATCCTCGAGCATCACCTGCGCGGCGCGCAGCGCGGCGGCATCGCGATCGTCGACCGCGGGATCGAACGCCAGCTGGCGCACGCGTTCCAGCGCCGCGGCGCTGCGGATGCCGGTTCGCGGCGGCTGGGGATCGAGGATCACGCCGCCGGCAATCGTCGCCGGCGGCGAGTAGGCGCGCAGGATGTATCGATCGCCGCGCGCCAGCACCGCGGGCGCTTCGAGCCGCAACCGCACGAACGCCCGCGTCCCGGCGGCGATCGCCGGCACGGCGCGATCGGCGCCAACCGGCCCGATCACGGCGACGCGGCCGATGATCTCGGCCGTGCCCTGATGGAAACGGACGCGCGCGCCGTGCTTCAACGGCCGCGCCGTCGGCAGCACCTCGACGGTCGCGTCGGCGAGGCGGCTCTCGACCAACGCACCCGGGGCGACGAGCGCCTGGCCCCGCGCGATGTCATCGACTTCGACGCCGCCGAGGTTGATCGCGGAGCGCTGCCCGGCCACCGCTTCCGGCTGGCGGCGGCCGTGCACCTGGATGCCGCGCACTTTGACGCGGCGCTCGCCAGGCGCGACGACGAGCTCGTCGTCGACCGTGATTCGCCCCGACACGAGCGTGCCGGTGACGACCGTGCCGAACCCCTTCATCGAGAAGACGCGATCGATGGGCAGCCGCGCGGCGCTCGCGATCGCGCGCCCGCGGGCGCTGCGGCTCACCTGGGCGAGCGTTTCGCGGAACGCGCCGAGCCCGTCGCCGGTGCGCGCCGACACCGGCACGATTGGCGCTCCCTCCAGGAACGATCCCGCGACCAGCTCCCGCACCTCGAGCCGCGCCAGCTCGATCGTGTCGGCGTCGGCCAGATCGGACTTGGTCAGCGCGACGAAGCCGGCCGGCACGCGCAGCAGCCGGCAGATGTCGAAGTGCTCGCGCGTCTGCGGCATCACCGACTCGTCCGCGGCGACGACCAGGACGACCAGATCGATGCCGCCGACGCCGGCCAGCATGTTCTTGACGAAGCGCTCGTGCCCGGGCACGTCGACGAAGGCGAAGTTGACGTCGTCGATCGTCTGGTGGGCGAAGCCGAGATCGATGGTGATGCCGCGCGCTTTTTCCTCGGCCAGGCGGTCCGGATCGGTGCCCGTCAGCGCCTGGACCAGCGCGCTCTTGCCGTGATCGATGTGGCCGGCGGTGCCGACGACAATCGACTTCATCGCCGCCGTCCGCCGCCCTTGCGCACCTGCCGTTCGCGGCGCCCTGGGCGCTGCTTGCGCTTCTTCTCGATCTTCGGCACGGCGCGGCTGCGCCGCGGCGCGCGCTCGCCGTCGCGGACCGCCTCGAGGATCTCGACCAGGCCGAGATCGATTTGCCGCGCCTCCATGTTGACGCGAATCACCTGCACCTTCACCTTGTCGCCGAGCCGGTAGATCTTCTGCGAGTTCTCGCCGCGCAGGAGGTGCGCCCCCTCGATGAAGCGGTAGTAGTCGTCGGCCATCGTCGAGATGTGCACCATGCCCTCGACGTAGTGCTCGATCAGCTCGATGAACAGGCCGAAGGCGGCGACGCCGGTGACGTAGCCCTCGAATTCATCACCGACCTTGTCGGCCATGAACTTGACCTTCTTCCACTGCACCAGCTCGCGCTCCGCGTCGTCGGCGCGGCGCTCCATCTCGGAGGTGTGGCGCGCCACTTCCGGCAGCTCGTCGCTCCATTCCTCGCGCGCGTCCTGATCGAGCGACTCGTGGCGCGCGGCGCGCAGCGCGCGGTGGACGACGAGATCGGGATAGCGGCGGATCGGCGAGGTGAAGTGGGTGTAGTTGGCGGAGGCGAGGCCGAAGTGGCCGAGGTTCTCCGCCGCGTAGCGCGCCTTCTGCATCGTCCGCAGCATCAGCATCGCGATCGGCTTCTCTTCCGGCTTGTCCGCGATCTTCTCGAGCAGCTTCTGGAAATGCTTCGGCCGCAGCGCGTTCGCCGGCGCGCCGAGCGAGTAGTGGAAGTGGGAGATGAACTCCTCGAACTTCGCCACCTTGAGGATGTCGGGCTCCTCGTGGATGCGGTACAGGGCCGGTGCCTCGCGCGACTCGAGGTAGGCGGCGACGGTCTCGTTCGCCAGCAGCATGAACTCCTCGATCAGGCGGTGGGCGACGTTGCGGTGCAGCGCGATGATCGCTTCGACCACGCCGCCCTCGTCGATGATCACCTCGGCCTCGTTGAGATCGAAATCGATCGAGCCGCGGCGCCGGCGGGCATCGTTGAGGATCTGAAACAGCTCGCGCATCTGCTCGAACATCGCTACCAGCGGCGCGTAGCGTTTCAGCAGCTCCGGATCGCGGTCGGTGAGGATGCCGTTGACCGCGGTGTAGGTCATCCGCTCGTCGCTGTTGATCACGCCGTCGTGAAACTCGTAGCGAACCACCTGGCCGCGGCGGTCGACCTCCATGAAGCACGACTGCACCAGGCGATCGACGTGCGGGTTGAGGCTGCACAGGCCGGTCGCCAGTTCGGCCGGGAACATGTGGACGGCGCGCTCGGGGAAATACACCGAGGTGCCGCGCTCATACCCCTCGCGGTCGAGCGCGCTGCCTTCCTGCACGTAGTGCGAGACGTCGGCGATGTGCACGCCGAGCCAGAAGTTCTGGTTCGGCAGCTTCTCGATCGTGATCGCATCGTCGAAGTCGCGCGCGTGCTCGCCGTCGATGGTGACCGTCGGCACGCGGCGGAAGTCGGTGCGGCCGCGGATATCGCGCTCGGACACCGCGGTGCCGAGGCGGACCGCTTCGGCGACCGCTTCGTCCGAGTGCGCGTCCGGGATGCCGTACTTGCGGATGATGATCTCGGTGTCGACGCCGGGCGCATCGATGTCGCCAAGCACTTCGCTGACGTGGCCGATCGCGCCGCGAGTCGAGGTCGGCCAGCGCGTCAGCTCGACGATCACCATCTCGCCGGGCGACGCGCCCCCTTCCTGCCCCGGCGGCACGAAGATATCCATCAGCACGCGGCGGTCGAACGGCGTGACGTAGCCCATGCCGTCCTCGTCGCGCCCGTAGCGGCCGACGATGTTCGAGTTGGCCCGCTCGAGGATGCGGATGATCCGTCCTTCGGCGCGCCCGCCGTCCTTGATCCGCTCGATGCGGACGACGACGCGGTCGCCGTTCATCGCTTCGTTGAGGTGGGTGCTGGAGATGTAGATGTCGCCGCCGCCGCTATCGAGCTGGCGTTCGGGGCTGACGAAGCCGTAGCCGGCCGCGTGCGTCTGCAGGCGGCCGACGTAGAGGTCCATTTTTTCGGGCAGGCCGAAGCGCTGCCCGCGAATCTGTATCAGGTCGCCGGAGGCGACGAGCGATTTGATATGGCGTTTGAAGCTGGTGCGATCGTCCTTGGGGACTTTCAACACCTGGAGCAGTTCGCGCATCGCGGCGGGGTGGTGCACCCGCTCGCGCATCAGCGCGAGAACATTGTCGCGTGAGAGCATTCTTGGTTCAGGCTAGCAGAATTACTTGGAGGTCGCCGACGTTCGTGCCGGTCGGGCCGGTGATGACGAGATCGCCGAGCGCGCGGAAAAAGGCGTAGGAATCGTTGTCGTCGAGGTGGCGATCGAGCGGCAGGCCGGCGGCGGCCGCGCGCGCCACCGTCGTCGAGTCGGCGATCGCGCCGGCGGCGTCGGTCGGGCCGTCGATGCCGTCGGTGCCGACGCTGGCGACGACGCTCATGCCGTGCTGGGCGAGCAGGGGCGCCGCGGCCAGCGCAAACTCCTGGTTGCGTCCACCCTTGCCGCGGCCGGTCACGTGCACGGTCGTCTCGCCGCTGGAGACGATGCAGACCGGCCGGCCGATGCCGGCCGCGCGCGCCAGCGCCGCGCGCATGTGCGACACAGCGGCGGTCCGCGCCTCGCCCACCACGGCATCGTCGAGCCGCAGCACCTGGTAGCCGAGCGCGGCGGCGCCAGCGGCCGCACCGGCGACCGCGTCGCGCCGCGAGCCGATGACCGCCGTTTGGGCGCGAGCCAGCCGCGCATCGCCCGGCTTTGGCGTTTCGGGGACGGCTCGATCTCCCGACGCGCCGCGCCGCAGCCGCGTCACGACTGCCGGCACGTGCGCCGCCTCGCCGCCGAAGCGGACGATCACGTCGAGCGCATCCTGGAAACGGCTGGCATCCGCCACGGTCGGCCCCGATGCGATGAAGCTCGGATCGTCGCCGACCACGTCGGAGACGACGAGCGTCCGGCAGGTGCCGCGCACGCGCGCCGCGAGCCTGCCGCCCTTGATCGCCGACAGATGCTTGCGGACCGTGTTCAGCGCGTGGATGTCGGCGCCGGCGCGCAGCAGGCGATCGGTGGTGGCGCGCTTGTCGTCCAGCGTGATGCCGTCGGCGGGCACAGCCATCAGCGCCGAGGCGCCGCCGGAAATGAGCACGAGCAGCGTCTCGCCGGCATCGACCGATGCGGCCAGATCGAGCGCTTTGCGGCCGCCGGCCTCGCTCGATGGCGTCGGCAACGGGTGGCCACCGACGATCGATTCGAACCGGTCGGGCACGTCAGTGGCAGTGGCGCTGATCACCAGCCCCGCGCGGATGCGCGGACCCAGCCGCCGCGCGGCGGCTGCCGCCATCGCGGGCGATGCCTTCCCGGCTGCCAGGACCACGCAGGGTTCGGCACCATCTTCGCCGGCGCTCAACGCCCGCTCAACCAGCGTATCGGCGGCGCACGCAGCAATGCCCGCCCGGACGATGGCCAGGACGTCGTGTCGAAGCTGAGGGAGAGAACCGGTCAGTGTGTCTGTTTGGGGTCGGTCCAGGCCGAAAGCCCGGTGACGCCGTCGAATTTCTTCAGGAGCGAGCTGACGACTTGTTCGGCGTTGGCCTGGGAGGAGAGCTGATCGAGCTTGGAGATGATCTTGGTGAGCGCGGCCTCGACGTCGGTAATCGCGCTTTCGGAGTAATAGGGCCGCTGCCGCTGCAGGCAACGGTGATGCTTCAAAAATTCTTCTCGGTAGAACTCTGCGACGGGGTGCTGCGCGCTGATCGGCCTCGAATCGGGAACGAAGCGTGGCATGCAGGTCCTCGAGGAACTTGTGGGTTTGATAAACGAGTGTAACCCTGCCACAAAAGCGCTGTCAAGAATTCGTAACGAGTTTTGCGCCCTTTTTCGCGCCCAGACTGTGAAGCAGCCGTGCTTCGAGGCGCGGCCTAGCGGTTCCAGGCCGCTACGAGCCCCCCCAGGCACCCTACCGCCATGCCACCGATCACGAGCAGAACACAGAGCTCAACCGGCAGGAAACTGATCGAATTCATGTTCATCGCCGACGCGAGCGGGGTCAGGTAGCGGCCGCGCAGGGCGAGGAACGCAGCCCCGAGCGCGATGAGGGCCAGGATCGCGCCGACGCCGCCCTGGAACACCCCCTCCATCACGAACGGACCGCGAATGAACGCCTGCGGCGCGCCGACCAGTTGCATGATTTCGAGCTCGTCGCGGCGCGCGTGGAGCGCCAGCCGAACGACATTCGCAACGGTCAAGGCGGCCGCCACGGTGAGGATGATGCCGAGGACGAGGCCGACGCCGCGGATGATGGCAATCGCGTTCAGCACCCGATTCAGCCACTGCCGGTCGTAGCGGACGTCGGCGACGCCCGGCATCGCGCGCAGACGCGTGCCCAGATCGTCGACCGCCGCGCCGGTGCCGGGACCGGGCCGCAGCCGCACTTCAATCGATGCCGGCAGCGGGTTGTCGCCAGCGGTGTCCATCGCCGCCGCGAGCTCGCCGAACGTCTGCTTGAAGCGAGCGAGCGCGTCGGCCTTCGACACGAACTCGCGCGACGCGACCACGTCGCCGGGCGCCAGCGCCGCTTCAACCGCTTGGCGTTCCGCCGGCGTGACGTCGTCCTTCAGGTAGACCGACAGCTCCGCGGCGTTGCTCCACTCGGCGCCAAGCTGCTGCAGGTTCGCGGTGACGACGAGGAACCCGCCGAGCACGAACAGCGCCAGCGCAATCGTCGCCGTCGACAAGAGGCCAGCCTGCCGGCCGCGCCAGAGGCTGAGCGCCGCCTCCTCGACCGCATACCGCAGCGCGCGCATCAGGCGACCTCCACGATCTTGCCGTGGTCGAGGGTGATCGCCCGGCGGCCGACGCGGCGAATCAGCTCGCGGTCGTGGGTGGCGACGACCACGGTGGTGCCGCGCGCGTTGATCTCGCGGAACAGGTTCATGATTTCCAGCGACAGGTCGGGATCGAGGTTGCCGGTCGGCTCGTCGGCGAGGACGAGCTGGGGATCGTTGACCAGCGCGCGGGCGATCGCGATGCGCTGCTGCTCGCCGCCCGACAACTCCTCGGGCAACGCGTTCATGCGGTGCTGCAGCCCGACCCACTTGAGCACCTGGAAGGTCTTCCGTTGCTGCGTGGCCAGCGGCAGGCCCAGCACCCGCATGACGAACGCGACGTTCTGGAACACGCTGAAGCGCGGGATGAGCCGGAAATCCTGGAAGACGAAGCCGACGCTGCGGCGGTAGCTCTGCACCTGGGCCGGCTTCAACGAGATCAGATCGCGGCCGAGCACCTTCAACTCGCCCTCACTGGGGACGTCTTCACGCAGCAGCAGGCGCAGCAGCGTCGATTTGCCGGCGCCGCTGGGACCGGTGAGGAAGATGAACTCACCCTTGTCGACAGTGAGATTGAGGTCGCGGAGCGCGTAGACGCCGCGGGAGTACAGCTTGGAAAGGTGATGGGTCTCTATCAAGATGGGGCCCGCGAGCCGGCCGCCGACAGGTCGGCCATCTTATATCACGCCTCGAGCGCACGCTTCAGCATCTCGTTCACGCGCCGCGGGTTGGCCTTGCCGCCTGCGGCCTTCATCACCTGGCCGACCAGGAACCCGAACGTGCTCGCCTTGCCGCCGCGGTACTGCGCGACGGCGTCGACGTTGCGCGCCAGCACATCGGCGACCAGCCCGACAATCTGCGACTCGTCGTCGATCTGCGCCAGTCCCTCGGCCGCGACAATCGCCTCGGCGGTCTGCCGGCCGGCGAACATCTTCTCGAAGACCTCCTTGGCCATCGATCCGCTGATCGCGCCGCGCTCGACGAGCGCGATCAACCCTGCGAGCCGCTCCGGCTCGAGCGGAGAGGACGCGAGGTCCTGGCTCTCCGACTTCAGCTTGCGCGCCAGCTCGCCCATGATCCAGTTGCTGGCCGCCTTGGCCGGCGCGCCGGCGCGAACCGCCGCCTCGAAGTAGTCGGCGCCGGCACGCGATTGCGTCAGCTGCACGGCGTCGTATTCCGGCAGCGCGTACTGCTCGACGAAGCGGCGCCGCCGGGCATCCGGCAACTCGGGCATTGCCGCCTCGATCGCGGCGATGCGCGCCTCGTCGACCACGAGCGGCGGCAGATCGGGCTCGGGAAAGTAGCGGTAGTCGTGCGCTTCTTCCTTGCTCCGCATGGACACCGTATGCCCCGCCGCGGCGTCCCAGAGCCGCGTCTCCTGCACGATGCGCCCGCCTTCGGCGACGATCTCGATCTGGCGTTCGATCTCGTGCTCGAGCGCCTTCTGCAGGAAGCGGAACGAATTGAGGTTCTTCACCTCCGCCTTGGTGCCGAGCGTCTCGCTTCCCCTCCGGCGCACCGACACGTTGGCGTCGCAGCGGAGGCTGCCCTCTTCCATGTTGCCGTCGTTGACGCCGAGCCAGACGAGGATCGCGCGCAGCCGCGTGAAGAACTCGGCCGCGTCCGCCGCCGACCGCAGATCGGGCTCGGTGACGATCTCGATGAGCGGCACGCCGCTGCGGTTGTAGTCGACATAGGTCTTGCGATCCGAGTCGACGAACCCCTCGTGCAGCGACTTGCCCGCGTCTTCTTCCATGTGGACGCGCGTGATGCCGACGCGGCGCGTCTGCCCGCCACTGTCGAATTCGACGAGGCCGCGCGTCGCCAGCGGCCGCTCGTACTGCGAGATCTGATAGCCCTTCGGCAGGTCGGGGTAGAAGTAGTTCTTGCGCGCGAAGATCGACGTGGTCTGCACCTGGCAGCCGAGCGCCAGCGAGGCGCGAATCGCGTGATCGACCGCCGTGCGGTTGAGCACGGGAAGCGCGCCCGGCATGCCGAGGCAGACCGGGCAGACGTTGGTGTTGGGCTCGGCGCCGAA
>Ga0070704_100002516_pt1 | contig 10312 bp, 13 predicted proteins | sample KBSK5252metaG_FD_65467 | JGI IMG/M metagenome (GOLD analysis project Ga0070704, IMG submission 65467) | Corn, switchgrass and miscanthus rhizosphere microbial communities from Kellogg Biological Station, Michigan, USA - KBS K5-25-2 metaG | ecosystem: Host-associated > Plants > Roots >... | reverse complement strand
GCGGCCACCGGGCTCGTCGTGAATGCCGGACGAGTCGGCGCGGCGGCGATCACGCAGCCGGTGACGACCATCACCGGATCCGGCGCGGTGACCGCGCCGCCGCTGCTGATCGGCGGCGTCGGTGGCCTGGTGACCGTGTGGCAGATGGTCGAGCTGCGGATCGTCGGTCGCGCGCGCATCGTGCAGAAGCGCGGCCGGCTGTCGGCTCGCGGCCAGGTCACGCCGAAGGTCGTCGGTGCCTCGAGCTCGGCGCAGACGGCGCCGTCGGTCCGCGCGCGCGGCCGCGTCATCGCGCACATCCGCGGCGACGTTCGCATCGACCAGGTCATTACCACATCCGCAGTCGGCGTGGTCCGCTGTCGTGTTCGCGGATCGGGCGCGATCGCGCAGGGTGCGCCGAGCTCGAGCGCGCATGGTGAGGCCGCGTGGTTCGAGGTCGACGAGGCGCAGATCCTGGGTCTCACCGAGGTCTGATGGCGGAAAGCCGCCATTCGTTGGCGGCTTTTTGTCGGCATCACCCTCTTGCGCGTGTCGGCAACGTCGGCCGAGTCTCGCGAGAGATGAGGAAGGTGACCACGGCGTGAGGGCGCTCACTGAGATCCGGGCGGCGATCACGCGCGCCCGCGATACCGGCAACCACGAGGAGCGCACCCGGCTGCAGGCCGAGTACCGCTCGCTGCCGCTTGAGCAGCGCCGCGAGCTCCTCACCGCCGAGCGCGTCGACGAGCGCGCCGGCCGCCGCGTGGTCTTCCCCACCGGCACAGCCAGCACGCCCATTGCGCGCGCAACGCCTTCGGCGCGCGCGGCGCAGGGCGAGGACCTGACGCTCTACGGGCACTTCTGCGTGTTCAACGAGTGGACCGAGATCGAGTCGTTCTGGGAAGGCAACTTCATGGAGCGGCTCGTGCCCGGCTCGCTGAAGCAGACGATCAAAGAGGATCGGGCGCAGATGCGGATCACGCTCAACCACGGGCGCGATCCCCAGCTCGGCAACAAGGTCCTCGCCCGGATCGAGGAGCTCAGGGAAGACTCGGTCGGCGCCTACTACGAGGCGCCGCTCTACGCCGGCATCGACCAGCTCGTCCTCGCGGGCCTGCGCGACGACGCGTACGGCGCGTCGATGCGCTTCTACGTCATGGCCGAGGAGTTCGTCGAGAAGCCGAAGCCGTCCAGCTACAACCCGCGCGGGATCCCGGAGCGGTCGCTCACCCAGATCATGGTCGAAGAGTTCGGCCCGGTCACGTTCCCCCAGTACCCCCAGGCCACCGCGCGTGTCCGATCGCTCGTCCCGCAGATCAAGCCCGCCGCGGCCGTCGCCGCGAGCACCCCCCTAAGGAGTCGTGACGAATGGCTGCGCTCGATCTCAAAGAACTAGACACCCTGCGGACGATCCCGGACCTGACCTCCTACCAGAAGGAGGTGCGCGACCGGATGATCGAGCTCGACCACGAGAAGGACGGCGTGCCGTTCAACGACGTCGAGCGCGAGGAGTTCAGCAAGCTCAAGGCCGCCGACGGCGAGATCTCCAAGCGGGTGCTCGAGCTCGAGGCGCGCAAGAAGATCGTCACCGAGCTCAGCGAGCGGTCGAACGCGACCGAGCGCGAGGACGACGAGCTGTACCGCACGCCCGAGGCGCGCGGGTCCGTCAAGGAGCGCGACATCTACGACCTCTCGACGATCCGTGCGGATCTGTCGAACCCGGGGCGCGCGCGCGAGCAGCTCCACGACCGCGCGCGGCGCTCGATCGAGGTCTCGAGCTTCCCGCTGACCGAGGACCGCAAGGACGCGCGGACCTACGGCTTCACCACCGACCAGGCCCGCGGCCACGTCGAAGGCCTGCTCCAGCGCGACAACGACACCGGCGACTTCGCGCGCTACCTGCTCGCCACCGGCGACCCGGCGTACCGCCGGGCTTGGACGAAGGCGATGAACGCCGCACAGCGCGGGGTCACGTTCGTCGGCTTCACCGCCGAGGAGCAGCGTGCGCTCGAGCGCGCGATGGCCGCCGAGCGCGCACTGTCGCTCGGCTCGACCGGCATTCCGATCCCGTACCAGCTCGACCCGACGGTGATCCCGACCTCGAACAGCGTCGTGAACCCGTGGCGCGCGCTCTGCCGCACCGAGCAGATCGTCGTCAACGAGTGGCGCGGCGTGACGAGCGGCGCGGTCACCGCCCAGTACCGCGCGGAAGGCACCGAGACCACGGACAACACGCCGACGATGGCGCAGCCCGTCGTCGCCGCGGTGCGCGCGGACGCCTTCATCCCGTTCAGCATCGAGTCCGGCCAGGACTGGTCCCAGCTTCAGACCGAGATGGCCCGGCTCATCGCCGACGGCAAGGACGACCTCGAGTCGAACAAGTTCTTCTCCGGCGGCGGCACGAACGAGCCCTTCGGCCTCAACTCGATGTCCGCCGGCACCGACGTCGCCGCCACGGGCGCCGGCGCCTTCGTGATCGCCGACCTCTACAAGCTCGAAGAGGCGGTCGCGCCGCGCTTCCGGCCGCGCTCCGCGATCGTCGGCAACCGCTTCGTCTTCAACAAGGCGCGGCAGTTCGACACCGCCGGTGGCTCCGGCGTGTGGTTCCGCAACACCGGACTGCAGCAGGGCCTCACGCCACAGTCGCCCGGGCCCGGAAACACCGGCGCCGAGCTCATCGGCTACCCGGCGTACGAGTCGAGCCAGATGCTCGCGGTGCTCACGACGGGCAGCCGGATCCTGCTGATGGGCGACTTCCGGTACTACCTGATCGTCGACCGCGTCGGCATGAGCATCGAGCTCATCCCGCACCTGTTCGGCGCGGCCAACCGCTACCCGACCGGGCAGCGCGGTCTCTTCGCGATGTGGCGCAACGGCGGCAAGCCGCTGTCGGAAGCCGCATTCAAGTTCCTCAAGACCTAGCAGTCGGCACGAGGGGCGGGCGAGAGCCCGCCCCTCGGTAAGTCCCCATCGCGCGCGCAACCGACAGCACGGGAGGCGACATGGCGAACACGGCAGGTGGGATCCTCATCGCGACCGAGAGCGGGTCCGGCGTCCTGGACGACGGCACCGCCTTCGATTTCCACAAGGGCATCACGCGTGTGCGCGAGGGTCACCCGGCGATCGAGAAGTGGCCGCAGTTCTTCAAGCCGCTCGACGTCCAGCACGAGCTCGAGGACATGACCGCCGAGCCCGGCCGAAAGCGCGGCGAGCGTTAGATGCCACGTCCTGTCCCGAGCACCATCTGGGCGCTCAAGCGCGTCGACGGCGCGAACCCCGCGGCGAACGCCGAGGTCGCCGACGCCGTCCCCGCGGGCAAGACGTGGGAGCTGCTGCTGGTCTCGATCCCGCTGGTGCAGGGCCTCACGCAGACGCCGCAGCCGATCCTGCAGCTCACCGACGCGGCCGACGCCGTCATCGCCGAGATCTTCGGCTCGAGCGCCGCGCAGGCGGCGTCGACGACGTGCCGCTACACCTGGGGTCCCGACCTCCCGCTCACGGGCCAGATCGGTGTGACGACGGGCGTGCGCAGCACCGCGCCGCTCCCGTCGGGCATCTACCTGCCGAGCGGCTTCAAGATCAAGACGGCCACCCTCGGCCTCGGCGCGAACAGCGACTACGGCGTGCCGTCGTATCTCGTCATCGAATACGGGTGAGCCGTGGCTGACTACCTCGTGGTGCAGGACGTCAAGGACCGCATCCCCGATCTCGGCACTCAGTACGACGCCGTGCTCGCGGCGCTGATCACGCAGGCGACCGCGGACATCAACCGGCTCACCGGGCAGTTCTTCGATCCGGTCGCGGCGACGAAGACCTTCGACGGGTCCGGCTCGCGCACGCTGATCCTGCCGTGGGCCTGGCCGCTCGCGAGCATCACCACGCTGAAGGTGCGCAGCGGCGGCGAGGGCAGCACGCAGATCACGGTGCCGAGCTCCGACTACTTCCTCGAGCCGGCCGGGCGGCCGGCCGCGGATCCCGCGCGCTGGATCGAGCTCGCGTCGCGGCCGTCGAGCGGCGTCTCGGTCTTCACCGCCGGCAAGGGCACGGCCGAGATCGCGGGGACCTGGGGTCGCGCCGCGGTGTCGGGCGACATCAAGTCGGTCTGCCTCGAGATGGTCATCCAGGCCTTCCGCCAGCGCGGCGCCGCCGGCACGAACCAGACCGTCGACAACCTCGACCTCGACCAGATCCTGCGCGGGCTCACTCCGCGCTCGCTGCGGATCCTCGGCGACCACGGCATGGGCCAGGCGGTCTACACGTCCTCATGACCGTGCGCCTCGACATCACCCCCACGTTCGAAGAGGTCGGTGCGAAGCTGCGCGGCCTGTCAGCTGAGGCGCGCGCGGAGCAGCGCGACAAGGTCCGCGCGGCCGCGGCCGTCGCCCAGGAGGAAGCACAGCGGCGCATCCACTCGCCTGGCGGTCACGCGCGCGCCGGCATCAAGGTCAAGGTCTCCGGCACGGGCCTCGGTGTGAAGGCCCGCGTCGTGTCCGGCAACCGCGCGGCCATCTTCGCGCAGCGCTCGCGCGGCCCCGGGCGCACGCCGCCGCCGATGAAGGCCGCGATCGCGATGGCGAAGCGCTACGGGATCCCGAAGGAGAACGCGCGCGCCCTGGCGCTCGCGATCGCCGCGAGCGGCACGCGCGGGCACGCCGTGATGGCCGAGGCGCTCGACGCCGTGAAGCCGACCGTCACCCGGATGTTCCAGGACGCGGTGCTCACCGCGGTGCGGAGGCTGCGCTCGTGAACGTGCAGCTCGTCCGCGACGAGGTCGCACACATCCTCGGCGGCACGCTCGTGCGCACGGGCGTCTATTACGGCACCGGCGCCGTGAGCGCCGGCGGGCGCGCGATCGAGGCTGCCTTCGGGCGTCTCCCGGAGTCGCTCATCGGCAGCGGCGTGAACGCCGTGGTGCTCTACGGCGGGACGCCCGACATCGTCGGCTCGAGCAACGAGGGGCCGACGTACTACAAGCACCGCCTCCGGATCCAGCTCGTCTACTCCGTCACCGGCGCGACGATCTGGGAGGCCGATGCGATCCTCACGCCGTTCATCCCCGCGGTGCGCGACGCGATCGCGGGGCACTTCAAGCTCAACGGCGCGGCCACGGCCCTCGAGCTCGATTCCATCAGCGAGATCAAGCCGTCGGCCTACCCCGAGCGCCTCTGCATCGAGTTCATCGCCGTCTGCACGGAAAAGGAGCAGGTACTGATCGCTGCGTAAAAACGGAAGGAGAGACCTGTGACCAAGAAACCCGAGACCTCGGAGCCCAGCGTGTCGCGCGCAACGATCGCGTACCGCTACACCGGCGGGGGCGACAACCTTCCCGGGATCCCGGCGCGCGACCTCACCGATGAGGACGTCGCGCGTCTCTCGGACGCGGACAAGAAAAGCCTGATCCCGAGCGGGATCTACGTGAAGGAAGGTAAGTCCAATGGGTGAAGTTGCTCTCCGAAAGATCCAGGCCGCGATCGAAGTGACGCGCGGCACCGACCTCGCGGCGACGCGCAAGGTCTACGCGAAGGGCCGGATGATGAAGGACGTCGTGCTGCTCCGCCCGGAGGAGGACCGCGGCACCTTCACCAAGAACTACCGCTCGGCGCTCGGCATCGTGACCGCGTCATTCCCGATGGAGGGCGGGCTGACCTACGAGGACCTGCCGTGGTGGTGCCAGCTCGCGATCAAGGGCGGCGTGACGTCGACGCTCGTCGACACCACGGGGCGTCGCTGGGCGTTCGTGCCAAGCGCGTCGGTCGACGACCTGCAGACCGCGACCTTCGAGTGGGGTGACGACACCCAGGCCTTCCAGATGAACTACGGCATGGTCGACACCTTCGAGATCAGCGGCGAGGCCGCGCAGGGCGGGTACTGGGGCTTCTCGGTCGGCGTCATCGGTACGGACATGGCCAAGACGACGTTCACCGGCGCGCTGTCCGACCGCGTCGTCGAAGACATCAACATGTTCCTGACCAAGTGCGCTATCGGCGCTGCCGGCGCGGTCCCGAGCTCGTACATGACCGGTCGCTTCATCAGCTTCAAGTTCTCGCTGAACAATCACCTCGCGCGCAAGTATTTCGCCGACGGCGTCGCGCCGACCCTCGGCGGCATCGGCCGCGACAAGCGTGAGATCACGCTCGAGATCACGATGGAGGGCAACGCCGCCACCATCACCGAGCGCGACGCATACGAGGCCGGCACCTCGCGCGTCGTGCGACTCACCGCGCTGGGCTCGCTCATCGCGGGCTCGTCGCCGAGCCACTTCCGCACCGCGGATCTCATCGTGCCGGGCAAATGGCGGAGCTTCGAGGTCGGCGAGCGCGACACCAACACGAAGTTCACCGCGCTGCTCGAGTGCGAATACGACGCGGTGCTCGCCTACGATATGAGCCTCACCATCGACAACCTGCTGACGACGCTCCCATGACCAGGCTCGTGGCGCGTCTGAAGCGGATCGAGCTCGACGGCGATTACGCCGGCGTCTGGGTCGACGTCCACGCGAACCCGCCGATGGGCGTGTTCGAGGACATGACCTCGAAGGATCTGCCCACCGTGCGCCGGGCCCTGGCGAAGCTCGTGCGCGAATCCAATGTCGAGGATGAGGATGGCCAGCCGATCGACCTCCACGTCGCCGATGGCTGGAAGGCTGTGCCGAGCGAGTTTTGGCAGCTGGTCGCGGACCGGCTCACGGAGCTCTTCAACGTCCCAAAAGCGACCTCGACGGAATCTACGACTTCATCGTCTGGGACGACCCCGGCCGAGTCCCTGACGACTACGCCCTCCTGAGGTTCTGCAAAGAGATGGGGTGGACGTACAGCGAGCTCCGTCGACAGCCAGCCCGCGTCGTGAAGCGCTGGATGGCGATGCTCGCCGGCGAGACCAACGCGCTCATCAAGCGTCAGGAGGTCGATCAGAAGATGAGCGAGGCCCGGGCTCGCACACGGCGGAACTAGATGGCTGACGCGATCGAGATTGTCATCGCCCTGGCCGCGAAGGACGCGGCCTCCGGCGTCCTAGGCAACGTCTCAAGCAAGTTCAACGCGCTCGGGACGGCCGCGAAAGTGGCGACGGCCGCGATCGCCGCCACTGCGACGGCCGTGATCGGCGGCGTGACAGTGCTCACCGCGCTCGCGACGAAGAGCGCCGCGGCCGCCGGCGAGGTCTCCAAGCTCAAGCGCGAGACCGGTCTCACCGCCGTCGAGGCTTCGAAGTTCCGCGTCATCGGCGAGCGCATGGGCCTCGGCATCGACGACCTCTCCAAGTCATTCGGCGCGTTCTCGAAGAACGTCGACAACAACGCGAAGGCGATCGCCGACAACCACGTCACGATCGTGAGGGCGAAGGACGGGCACGTCGACCTCGAGCGCACGCTCGAGGCGCTGGCCGACCGGTTCAAGAGCATGCCCGACGGCGTCGAGAAGACGTCGCTCGCGATGGAGCTCTTCGGCAAATCGGGCAAGGACATGATCCCGCTGCTCAACCAGGGCAAGGACGGGCTGAAGCTCCTGGGCGACGAGGCCGAGCGGCTCGGCCTGGTCTTCGACGACAAGGCCCTCGCCGCGGCGAAGCGCTTCTCGCTCTCGCAGAAGGACATGACCGAGAACATCGAGGGGCTCAAGAACAAGATCGGCATGGCCTTCCTGCCCGTGCTCGCCGACGCGTCGGGGGCTCTGCTCAGCATCGCCACCGCGGTGCTGCCGAGGGTCACCGCGGGCCTGGAGGGCCTCGTTGGATTCGTGCGCACCGTCGTCGAAGTCGGCAAGGAGCTGTTCGACGTCTTCACCCGTAAGCGTCCCGAGGCCGGCGGCGTCCTCGCGTCGCTCATCGGGCAGCAGGCCGCGGCCGATTTCATGAAGCTCCTCAACGACATCCGGATCCAGTGGGAAGTGCTCTGGATCTTCCACATCCGCCCGGCGATCGAGTGGGCCCAGCTCAACGTGCCGAAGTTCTGGGACGCGTTCAAGACCGCGGTCGGCAACTTCTGGTCGCTCGTGAAGCCGAAGCTCGAGGATCTGGTCGACAAGCTCGAGGGTCTCAAGGCCAAGTTCGAGACGCTGCCTCCGGCCGTGCAGCACTGGGCCGAGGCGACCGCGGCCGGCGTGGTCATCGTGAAGGTCGCCGGTCTCGACGACATCATCCAGGGCTGGGCGAACGCTCTCGGGAACTTCGTCGGTGGCGGAGCATCGGCGGCCGGCGTCCTCGTGGCGCTGGGGGTCACCGCCGCGACGGTGGTCGCATCGTTCGCGATCCTCACCGCCGCGATCGCCGCCGTGATCTACGTCGGCACGCACCTCGACGACCTGGAAGCCAGCTGGACCATGCTGAGCCTGCTCTTCAAGCTCGAGTTCGCGAAGGTCCAGGACTTCTTCGTCGAGTGGTGGCGCTTCCTGCTCACCGGTTTCGGCAACATGATCAACGGGGTCATCGACCTCCTCAACGGGATCATCGAGAAGATGAACAACCTCCCGGGCGTGAAGATCCCGCTGATCAGCCATATCGGCATCGACCTGCCCAATGCGGACGCCACTGAGCAGGCGCTCGCCGAGATCGCGCGCGCGCGCACGATCCAGATGTTCATCCACGCGGTCCCGCCGAACAACTTCAACTTCCCGGGCGTCGGCCAGTTCGCCGAGGGCACGCCGTTCGTGCCGCAGACGCAGCTGGCGATCGTGCACAAGGGTGAGGCGATCATCCCGGCCGACCAGAACCGCGGCGGGCTCGGTGGCGTGACGCTGATCATCAACGGCGACGTCGTCGGACTCTCGAAGACAGAGCTCGCGGACGAGATCGGCCGCGTCTTCACGCAGCAGCGCCGGATGCAGGGACTGGCATGAAGATCACCGTCAACGCCATCGACATGACGCTGCGGGTGGACTTCACCACGCTCACCCCGCTCGACAGCGACATCGCCCGGGTCGGCACCGCATCGTTCGTGCTCGAGGACCAGGCGCGCAATCTCGCCAGCATCCAGGTGCCGCGTCTGTACCACGAGGTGCTGATCTACGACGACGACAACGTCACGCTCCTGTTCGGCGGGTTCATCAACACGCTCACCGATGTCCCCATGCACCCGGTCGGCCGGGCCTGGCGGATCGACGTGCAGGACTACGGCGTGCGCCTGGTGCAGACCGCGACCGGATCGTTGAACAAGACGGGCATCATCGATAGCGACCGCAACTTCGTCATCGCGATCATCCGCGACGCGCTCAAGGCGCAGAGTTTCGCGGGGTCGACCATCGACGACGCGATCGTCACCGCCAACGAGCCGGACTGGCCGGGCGTCCAGTTCACCGCGTTCCTGAGTGGCCTCGACTGGTCGTACAAGCCCGCAAAGAGCGCGCTCGACCAGCTCATGAGGTACGTGCCGAACGTCTACATCGCGATCGCGCCGGACAAGATCGTGACGTACGGGCTGCGGCGCACGCTGGCCGCCTTCGGCATCTCGAGTGCGCCCAACAACGCGACCCTCTACGCCTTCGAGAACTTCAACGAAGAGTCGGTCGTCTCGGACCACGTCAACAAGATGCGCCGCGGCGGCGCCGCCGCGTCGGAGGTCACCGCGATCGACGAGGTCTCCTGGTCACGCTTCGGGCGGATCCTCGACGCCGGCTATGTGAACGACACGAGCATTCCCGCGGCCGACCTGAAGCGCCGGGCCTACGCCGAGCTGCGCACTCGCCGCGTGAAGCGCCGGGCATCGTTCACGGTCCGCCAGAAGGGGCTGAAGGCCGGCTTCCTCATCGACACGGTCGTCGGTCGGCTCGGCGCGGGGACCCGGCCGGCGCCGCTCTGCTTCATGGAGTGCGCGATCGCGCGCTCCGCTTCGGGCGCGATCGCCGGGGAACGCAACCGCTGGCTCATCACGAAGGTGAAGACGAAGCCCACCGGCAATCGCAACTACGCCTACCAGGTCGACGTCGGGGACGTGCAGCCCGACTTCCCGATCCAGCTGCCTGCGAGCCCGGTCTAGATGGCTCGGATCGCGTTCGTCACGCGCGCGATCGACGAGGCCGGCAACGCCATCGGCGGGTCGGGCATAGAGGTCCGCGTCTACGACGACTTCGGGACCACCGTCGCTGCTGTCGTGACCGACGACGCCGGCGGCGGCACCACCATCGCGCAGCCCATCACCCCGAATGCCGGCACCCAGACCACCCTCGCGGTGACGACGGGAGCGGGCGACACGACACTCACGGTGGCGTCGACGGCTGGCTTCGCGGTGGGGCAGCTCATCCCGATCTACGACGGCACGACGACCAAATACCGTTTCATCCGCTCGATCCTCTCAGGTCCGCCGCGCCTCACGATCGAATCTGCGATCGGCGCCGTCTTCTCG